>Ga0272444_10000743_pt1 | contig 33233 bp, 30 predicted proteins | sample SSMForm13_FD_201033 | JGI IMG/M metagenome (GOLD analysis project Ga0272444, IMG submission 201033) | Marine sediment archaeal communities from Little Sippewissett salt marsh, Falmouth, MA, United States - SSM-Form-13 | ecosystem: Environmental > Aquatic > Marine > Wetlands > Sediment ...
GCCGCACCGCCTCCGGGTCGATGACGAAGCGCTGCAGGTCGACGAAGGGGATGCCCAGCTTCTTGGCCAGGCTGCGCTGGATGTCCGACTTGGTGACCAGGCCGTTCTCCACCAGGATCTCGCCCAGCGGCTTCTTGCGCTTGTCCGTCTGTTCGCCCAGCGCCTCGCTCAGTTGCTCCTCGCTGATCAGTTGCTCGCTGATCAGGATCTCGCCCAGCTTCAGGTTCGGCGCGGTGCGCTGCCGCTCCAGCGCCCGCTCCAGGTCCATGTTGGTGACCACGGCCTTGGTGCGCAGGTATTCACCCAGCGGCTGGCCGCGGGACTCGTCCTGTTCGTGCAGCACGGTGTCGATCCTGGTTTCGCTGACCAGCTTGTCGGCCACCAGCATCTCGCCGATCCTGGGGCCGATGTGCCAGCTGTCGATGGCCTGGTGGGAGACGAAGGCGCAGATGTAGCGCCGGTCCTGCTGGACCGGGAACAGGTACAGGCCCAGGCGGGTGTCACGGTAGCTGAGGGTCTGGCCGGACAGCAGGTCGCCGTCCTTGAAGCGGATCTCGAATGCCTGGGTCTGGTCGGACATCTCGATGCCCTGCTGGGCGCTGTCCTCGGTACTGTCGCGCAGCAATTCGCGCACCTTGGGCAGCTGGATCAGCTTGGTCTTGGCCAGGGTGATGAAGCTGGCCTCCGGGTCGCTGGCGCGCCTGATGCCGGCCACGCCCTGGCCGACGTCGAAGCTCAGCAGGGTGCCGCGGAGCTTTTCACCGTCGAGCAGGGTGATGGCCACCGCTTCCCCGGCGTGCACCGCGTTGGCCTCCCGTGAGGCACTCAGCGGCGGTTGCGGAAAGGGTATGGCCTGGACCGGGTCGGCCTGTTCGGGTGGCCGGGCATGCGGATTTACTGCGGGCATGTGATTGATTTCGTTGGGCTACCTGAGTCCTTTTGATAGCGGCGAGGATCAGGATTCTTTAAGTTCGGCTGGTGAATGTGTGCAGTACCGGGCGGGGCAGGCGAATTGGGGTCTGACTGCGGCCGGTGTGCGGGTTAGAATGCGCGTTTTACCGCCAGCTGCCGGAGTGTCCGCCCATGTTCAAAAAATCCATGCAGATCCAGGGCTACGATGACGAGCTCTTCAATGCCATCCAGGCCGAGGAACGTCGCCAGGAAGAGCATATCGAGCTGATCGCATCGGAGAACTACACCAGCCCGCGGGTCATGGAGGCACAGGGCAGCGTGCTGACCAACAAGTACGCCGAGGGTTATCCGGGCAAGCGCTACTACGGCGGCTGCGAGTACGTGGACATCGCCGAGCAGCTGGCCATCGACCGCGCCAAGCAACTGTTCGGCGCCGACTATGCCAACGTGCAGCCGCACTCCGGTTCCCAGGCCAACGCCGCCGTCTACATGGCCCTGGTACAGCCCGGCGACACCATCATGGGCATGAGCCTGGCCCATGGTGGCCACCTGACCCACGGCGCCAAGCCCAACTTCTCCGGCAAGCTCTACAACGCCGTGCAGTACGGTCTCGATCCGGCCACCGGCGAGATCGACTACGACGAGGTCGAGCGCCTGGCCCGCGAGCACAAGCCGAAGATGATCGTGGCCGGCTTCTCCGCCTACTCCCAGGTGGTCGACTGGCAGCGCTTCCGTGACATCGCCGATGAAGTCGGTGCCTTCCTGTTCGTCGACATGGCCCATGTCGCCGGCCTGATCGCCGCCGGCCTGTATCCCAGCCCGGTAGGCATCGCCGACGTCACCACCACCACCACCCACAAGACCCTGCGCGGCCCGCGCGGCGGCCTGATCCTGGCCAAGTCCAACCCGGCGATCGAGAAGAAGCTGCAGTCGCTGGTGTTCCCCGGTATCCAGGGCGGCCCGCTGATGCACGTCATCGCCGCCAAGGCGGTGGCCTTCAAGGAGGCCATGGAGCCCGGCTTCAAGGCCTACCAGCAGCAGGTGATGACCAACGCCCAAACCATGGCTGAAGTCTTCATGGCGCGCGGCTACGACGTGGTGTCCAAGGGCACCCGCGACCACCTGTTCCTGGTGTCCTTCATCGAGGCCGGCCTGACCGGCAAAGAGGTCGACGCCTGGCTGGGCGCGGCAAACATCACCGTCAACATGAACGCGGTGCCGAACGACCCGCAGTCACCCTTCGTCACTTCGGGGATTCGGGTCGGCACCCCGGCCTGCACCACCCGCGGCTTCGGCGAGGCGGAGTGCCGCGAGCTGGCCGGCTGGATGTGCGACATCATCGACGCCAAGGGCGACCAGGCGGTGATCGATGCGGTCAAGGCCAAGGCGCTCGACCTGTGCGCCCGGTTCCCGGTCTACGCCGACTGACACCGACAGGGCGGCCTTGGGCCGCCCTCTTTACGAGCTGAGCCATGCGCTGTCCCTTCTGCGGAGCCAACGACACCAAGGTCATCGACTCGCGCCTGTCCGGCGACGGCGACCAGGTGCGGCGTCGTCGCGAGTGCATGGCCTGCAAGGAACGCTTCACCACCTACGAGACCGCCGAGCTGTCGTTGCCGCGGGTGAAGAAATCCGACGGCCGGCGCGTCGCCTTCGACGGCCACAAGCTGTCGTCGGGCATGCGCCGGGCGCTGGAAAAGCGGCCGGTGAAGACCGAGGCCATCGACGCTGCAGTCAGCCGCATCACCCGCAAGCTGATGGCCTCGGGCGAGAGCGAGGTGTCGTCGCTGCAGATCGGCGAGCTGGTGATGGAGGAGCTGCGCCAGCTCGACCAGGTAGCCTATGTGCGCTTCGCCTCGGTGTATCGCCAGTTCGAGGACGTGGATGCATTCCGTGAGGAGATCGACCGCCTCAAGGGTCAGCCGTCGCCCGAGGAGCGGCGGCAGCAGCTGGACCTGCTCGGCGACGACAGCGACTGAGCGGCGACGACGGGGTAAGCTCGGACCATGCGTGACGACCACCGCCATATGGCCCGCGCCATCGAGCTGGCCCGGCGCGGCCTCTACACCACCCATCCCAACCCGCGGGTCGGCTGCGTGCTGGTCAGGGACGGCGCCGTGGTGGGTGAGGGCTGGCACCGCCGGGCAGGCGAGGCACACGCCGAGCGTATCGCCCTGGCCGATGCCGGCGGCAACGCCCGCGGCGCCACCGCCTATGTCACCCTGGAGCCCTGCAGCCACCACGGCCGCACGCCGCCCTGTGCCGACGGCCTGATCGAGGCCGGCGTGTCCCGGGTGGTGGCGGCGATGATCGATCCCAACCCGCTGGTGGCCGGGCAGGGCATGGCCCGACTGGCCGCTGCCGGTATCGACGCCGTCAGCGGCGTGCTCGAGACCGACGCCGCGGCGCTCAATCCCGGTTTCATCAAGCGCATGGCAACCGGCCGTCCCTATGTGCGCTGCAAGCTGGCCATGAGCCTGGACGGTCGCACCGCCATGGCCAACGGCGACAGCCAGTGGATCACCGGCGAGGACGCGCGCCGCGATGTGCAGCGGCTGCGCGCACGCAGCGATGCCATCGTCACCGGCATCGGCACCGTGCTGGCGGACGACCCGTCCCTGAACGTGCGGCTCAGTCCTGACCAGCTGCCCGGCGTCGAGTCGGCCGACTACCTGCTGCAGCCGCTGCGGGTGGTGCTGGACAGTCGGCTGCGCATGCCGCCCAGCGCGCGCATGCTCAGCCTGCCGGGCCAGACCCTGGTGCTGACCGTGGCCGAGGACCTGGATCACGGCGTGGCGCTGGCCGAGGCCGGCGCCGAGGTGATCACCCTGCCGGGGCAGCGTGACGCGCTGGACCTGGGCGCGGTGCTGGACGAACTGGGTAGCCGCCAGATCAACGAAGTGCTGATCGAGGCCGGCCCCACCCTGGCCGGCGCGGCATTGGCGGCCGGGCTGGTAGACGAGCTGATCGTCTACATGGCGCCGCACCTGATGGGCGACGGCGGCCGCGGCCTGTGCCATCTGCCGGGGCTGGAGCACATGGCCGACCGCATCGACCTGACCATCAGCGACATCCGCGCCGTCGGCCGCGACTGGCGGATCACGGTACAGCCGGCAACCTGACAGGGAGTGCAGCGACATGAACGGGCATGACGACCAGATGAGCCGCGGCAAGTCGCGGCGCTGGAGGGGCTGGCTGCTGCTGGCGATCGTACTGGTGGTGATCGCCGTGCTGATCGGCTACGGCAAGCCGCCAGGCAAACCCTGGATGCCCGTGCCCACAGCCTATTCGGCAGGCGCCGGTGAGCCGCACTACTGCATCAGCCTGGCCGCCGGCGCCCAGGGGCTGTCCTACAAGCAACTGATCATCGGTTGGCTGCTGATCAGCCTGGGTGCCCTGGCGGGACTGGCGGGCGGCGTACTCGGTTCACCGGGTCAGGGCGACAAGCCGCTGAGCGTGAAGGTCTTCCTGCGCGCCTACCGGGGTGTCCTGCTGCTCGGTGTGGCGTCCATCAGCACTGCCGGTGGCTGGCATTTTCTCGATCGTTCCAAGGCCGCCACCGAAGCCGCCATGGCGGCCACCGAGGCCGTGGCCCTGCTCGGCACGACCACCAAGGACGGCCGCGACGGCAACCGGGTGGCCTATGAAAACTGCGTCAAGGCCAAGTCCGAATGGCTGGTGGGGCGCACGGACTACAGCCGTCTTTCCCAGATGGTCGCGGAGGTCCAGGAGGCCAAAGTGAAAGATGCGCCGCCCGCAGCACCGAACGACAAACCACCCCAATAGAGGTTGCACCAAGCATGTTCACCGGCATCATCGAGGCCACCGGCAGGATCGCCCGCACCGAGTCCCGCGGCGGCGACCTGCGCCTGACCATAAACACCGGCAAGCTGGACCTGGCCGACGTGCAGCTGGGTGACAGCATTGCCGTCAACGGCGTGTGTCTGACCGCGGTGGAACTGCCCGGCGACGGCTTCGTTGCCGACGTGTCCCGCGAGAGCCTGGGGCTGACCACCATCGGCACCTTCAAGACCGGCACCCCGGTGAACCTGGAAAAGGCCCTGACCCTGGCCACCCGCCTCGGCGGCCATCTGGTCAGCGGCCACGTGGACGGCATCGGCACCGTCATCGAACGCCATGACGACGCCCGCTCGGTGCGCTTCACCATTGAGGCGCCGGCCGAGCTGGCGCGCTACATCGCCCACAAGGGCTCGATCACCGTGGACGGCACCAGCCTGACGGTGAACGCCGTGGAGGGCGCCCGCTTCGAACTCAATATCGTGCCGCATACCCTGGCCGAGACCATCATGGCCGGTTACCAGGCCGGTACCCGGGTGAACCTGGAGGTGGATCTGCTGGCACGCTACCTGGAGCGGCTGCTGCTGGGTGACAAGGCCGCCGAAGCCGGTGCCAAGCCGGGTGTGGATATGGACCTGCTGGCGCGGGCAGGTTTCCTGCCGGGGCAGTAACACCGGGGTCGGAATCGGGCAGCGGGTCGCCGCTGAGTCCGGGCCGTCAGGTCCCTATCCGCAACGCGCGACCGAGATTTTTCAGCAGGGCGAGGATGGACAGCGCGGCCAGGTAGCTGGTGGCGGGGTTGTCGGGGCAGGGCAGGTTGAAGGTGGTCAGCTGGGCCTCGCCGAATTCGCCGTTCACGATCACCTCGTGGCTGTTCCGCGCCACGGCCGGATCGGCCCACAGTTCCACCTCCACCTCCCGATCAGCCGCCAGGCTCAGTGCGACCGCCACGTTGACGTTGCGCGGATAGTGCGTGATGCACTCGCTGGCATCGCCCTGGAACAGCAGGGTCCGTTCAGTAACGACCAGGCCCAGCGAAGCGGGCTGCTTGGTGGTGCGCAGCAGCACCCGGTCGAGCCGCGAGACCTGGCCGATCTTCAGGTTGTCCAGCCCGAACAGCGCGCCACTGGGGATACGGATGGTGCGCCTCAGTGTGGTGGCCGTCTGTTCCAGCAACTGCCGGAAGGGCGCGTCGGCGAAGGCGCCCACGCTCATGACGATCAGGTCCTTGCCGTGGCGCAGGATATCTTCGCCATGTTGCTGCACCGCGCCGATGGAGGCTGCCTCGACCAGGATGTCGAAATCGTCCTGGATGAAACTTTGAAAGTCGCCATGGCAGCGTGCCGCGCCCAATATCCCGGCCAGCGCTTCTGCACGTTCCCGACGATGATCGAAAACCGCCACCACCTCGATGCCTTCGTGCTTGCGGGCAATGATCCCGCCGATGTTCCCGCAGCCGAGCAGTCCGATTCTGATCATTGCCTGTCTACCCATTCCTGGTGTGGGCATCGCCGGTCCACTGCCGGGGCCGCAATGCTCACCTGTACGCATCGTTTCGCCGAGATCCGGTCCGACACTTGATTTGCGTAGGCATCAGAGACTGGAACCGGGCTGTAGTTTACGGGGGGTTATATGGCGCCGTACCTTATTTGTGCATTGCGCGAAGCCCGCCGATGCTCGGGGCGGACCTGGGGGCACCGCCTGCTATGGCAGCACCCGGCCGGCAGCCGGCCTTCAAGCGCCGCAGCGACAGCGATCGCAGCATCCAGCCCGGGGCGCCGGCAAGTGCCGAAAAATCGGCGTTTTACAGAATCACATCACTATCGCGCAGACGCGCAAACAGCGTCCTGTTGCGGCGATGACGTCATGCGTCATCCCGATAACGCGATGCGCTGTTTAATCTACTGTTAAGCAATAAACGCCTATCTTGAAACTGCTGCTGTGGGTGTTCCAGGGCAAAGGACATGCTCAAGGAGGTTGCTATGAAACATCGTCTCATTTCCAGTGCGGCTGGGGTCATGGCGGTCTGTGTCGTGCTGTCGAGCGGAACGGTCACCGGCGCTGTTACAGAGCCTGACTGTGCAGCGCTGCAACGCTGGGCTGGCACGTCGTTGCAGGACGCCAGCTTTGAACCACGTGCGGGCATCACGGTGAATGCGCTGTTCGAAGACGAACGGGTGGTTCCGCTATTTGGCGTGCCGCTGGTTGCATGGGCCCCGGCGGATGTGTCCTCACTGCAGGGCTGGTTGGCAAGCTGCCGCAAACAGGCCCTGGCCGGGGGCAATCGCGATGCGGCGAATGCGTTGTATGCAGCGCTGAAGGAGCTCAAGCGCGCCTCGCGAAGTCTGCGCAAGATATGGAACGCTCAGCGCGTGGTTGAGCGGCAGGTGACGAGCTTGCTGGGACTGAAGCCTTCGCCGTCGCTGGCTGAGATCCTTGCAATCGCGCAGGCAGCGCTACGGGGTGAGGAGGTCAATGACCGCGTGTCTGCACTGTCACGGCAGTGGCAGGGCTATGGCCGGCAGGCCGCCCAGTTGAAGGCGCACAGCGGCATGCTTGCGGATGAGGAAGTCGCGCAATGGATAGCCAGGCTGGAGGCGCGGCGCGGCGATGCAGGAGCAGCAGTCGCACAGCGCAGTGAAGCGCATGCCGAGCTGCTGGCTGAGATCGCCGCAGTGCCGCTGACGCAGCAAGGGCTGGCGCAGCTCAACCGGATTGCCTACCGCGCCGACCCGGGCGCGATGACACGCGAGGAGCAGGACAGCTACAACCGTGCGTTCCAGGCCAAGCGTCAGCAGATTCAGCGTCAGGCCGCTGCACAGCAGGCGCAAGTTGCACGGGACATGGCAACGCTGCCGGCGCCGGCCCGTGAGCAGGTAAAGGCCGTGCTGCTTGGCGACAGCGCAGCTGACGCTTCCATACGCGGCCTGCGCCCTGGCGCCAGCTACGCCGAGATCAAGTCGGCAGCGGCACGCCTGTGGGGCTACGTTGAGGCCATTTCCCTGAGCCTGGAGGAGAAGTTGCTCACCACCAAGCGCCGGGAGTTCGACCGGTTGATGCGTATGGAGCGACGCGATGGCGGGCTGCTCAAGCTGCGCACGCGCAAGGGTATGGTGGGTGAACTGGCTTATATCGAGCATTTCCCGGGCCCAGTGGCGGTGGATCCGCTGCGCACGGACCTCCAGGCACGCTTTGGCACACCAGACGGCGAGGAACAGCTCGGTGACGGTGAACTGAGCCTGATGTGGCGGGATGGCGACGGTTACCTGCGCGTGCGTGCGAGCAACCGGGTGATCCCTGAACGGAATCAAATGGGCGCGCGCAGCTCCGTGGAAATCACCTTGTGGACACAAGCGTTCGCCGATTATCTGGCGGAAGCTGCGGAGCGCTGCGAAAAGCTACGCAACAAGCCGGCGAGCGATCTCAGCATCAACGACAAGCAGGCCATCTTCATGAGCTGTCTCACGCCGTGACCCTGTCTAATGGCAACGCTAACGAGAGGGCGTGTGCAACAGCAGCCTAGCCATGCCTAACGATGCGCTCTGTCGGGGTTGGAATTGCACGGCGCGCCTTTGCTCCGGTGAACTTGTGGTTGCTCACGTTTGCTTCGAGTGCGGAGCGGACGTGGCATCGGTAATATCGCCAGCTTGTTCCGCAATCGGCCAGGATAGGGCGCATGCATGCGGGCAGGGTTCTTGCTCAGACCGCATTTGTCCTCTACTCAACCAATAGCTGCTTCGGTAGTACAGCTTCGGGTTCTGTGCGGAAGAACATGGCCGTTGCTCCAACCCCCTTAGTGCCCCGGTAGAAGGTAGCCACGGCAAATGCAGGGCCGTTGTCATATTCGATTATGCCGACGAGATAGCAGGTGCGTGATCCCAGCGGCTTTTTGCTAAGCGTGGAATACGCCTGAATTGGCCCGAAAAACTGTTCGATCTGATTCAGTGCTTGGTCTTGCCCGAGCGCTCTTTTGTCTTGCTCAAGCGGCCCGTTTTTCAGCACCTCGCGCATGAACGCCGCAGATCCTTCCTTTTTGTACGTGGATACTGCCGCTCGCATTCGCTCTTCCGCCGCGCTGCAAATGTCGGATGCTGCTGCGGCGCTAGACATGCCAACAAGGGCAATCACCGGTATGAGCTTTAAGAGGGTCATGGCCTTTCCTTGTCGGGTTTAAAGTCTCGTATAAACGGCCGAGGGGTAGCAAGGTCCGCGCCCGCGCTTTTGGCGGGCGTTTTTGATGCGATTGTTATGTGCCGTATATTCTTGAAACAGGGTTCTCAACTAGCGCTGGATTTCCAATTAAATGGGTTTTTTTCTTAAACATGCCTTTTTGCTCATAGCGTTGAGCCAACAAGACGCCTCGTTCTCTATCACGTTCCCCAGCTTCGACTAAGATCGCGTCGCACTTCTGTTCATCAAGGGTTAAGTAGCCATCCCATGCTATTGCGTAGATTGCGGTATCTGACTTTTCTTCTTCCACATAATTTCTTGCAGCCTCAACCCCTTCTTCCAATTGATCCGTAACGAAGCGCTGAAGCCTTTTCTCTCCTTCGACAGTCACAATCATAACGAACGGTATCAGTGGGCCAGCACCATCAGCAATGCTGTCTACACCATGATCAAGTGCAGCAAAAATTAAGTCGTTAAATTCTATTGGAGTTTCTGCTTCTTTGTTCACTCTTACTCCGTTGGAACATAACGTTCAGCCTAAAGCGCGCCGCTTTGCGGCGTCGCAGCTCGCGAAGCGAGCGTGTTTGAGGCGCTTGTTATGGCTGACTACTGAATATCGGATAGCCATACTCTTTCTCCATCCACTCACGGATTATTTGCCTGTTACCCCAAAGCGACCCCAAGTTGAATTCAGTGCCATGGATACTTACTGAGTATTGTTTTTCAAAGGACTCATCATGATTTTCCGGCGCAATAACAACTGCAACTACAAGCCCAATAATGAATGAAGGCGGTAAATTCCAAGTTCGCCCGATACTGAGCCCTTTCTCGTTATTGAAGTTTATTCTCGGATCAAGTTCGCCCTCATGAGCTATAGATGTCCGCGCGAACTTATAGATTGCTTGGGGAAACGACATGCCATCGCATTCAACACGAAGAATGTTTCTAGTAGCGATATGGCTAATGATGTCCAGTTCATCATCGAGAAAGCCCCTGATTCGTGCCCCTACACCGTCCTTTGGCCTTCGGCGTTTAGCTGTTTTATCCAGTGCTGGAAAATAGTGGACCAAAGCAGATTCGTAGTCCCTTGACTGGAATGCCGCTATGCAGGATTCCATTCTTCTGCTGATTGAGCTAGCAGACATGATCGTTGCTTACGCCCCTATTGCCATAACGTTAAGGGTTAGCCGACCGCAAAAGCGTCAGCTTTTGTGGGTCGGATAGACCCGCTTGTATGTTCCAAAACCACCCCCAAAGCGACTAGTGTGGGCCCATAACCTGAAGCACCAGGTTATCCATGCTGTAGCCCGGTAGACCGCTGGCTCCAGCAATGCTGAGACCGTTAACAAGCGTGTGGCACAGCATGGATTCAATGTTTATCTCGAACAGTCGAATGGGCCCACGAGCCCGAATTTAGCAAGGGCGAGGTTTGCCAACAATGGCTACACAAAGAGAAGCAGAAGTTAACGTCGGCGTCGATGTGGGCAAGCACCAGCTCGACGTCGCGATCCATGAGCGTCAACTGCATTTCACGGCCAGCAATGACGCACAAGGTATCCGTCAGATCCTCAAGCGGCTGAGCCACTATCGGGTCGAGCGCATCGTGGTCGAGGCGACCGGTCGTCGGGAATACGATCTGGTTGTCGCAATGGCGGACCGCAAACTGCCGGTCATCATCTGTCAGCCCATCAGGGTCAGACGTTACGCAGGTGCCCAAGGGATACTGGCAAAGACCGACAAGATCGATGCCGGCATCCTGGCTAGCTATGCGGCCACCATGAAGCCGGAAGTCAGGCCGCTGGCCATCGGAAATCTGCGTAAAATCCGGGATTTGATCGCACGTCGCCGGCAGCTGATCGAAATGAGCACCATGGAAAAGAATCGGCTCGACGTCATGCCGTCCTACCTTGTGTCCGACATGAAGCGCCATCTCCGTCACCTGCAAGCCCAGATCGAAAAGCTGGACCAACGGGTAGCGGACCTGGTCGAAACCATGGATGAATGGCGGGAGAAGCGTGACATCCTGCAATCGGTGCCGGGTGTGGGTACGCAGGTGGTCAATACCTTGCTTGCTGATCTGCCAGAGCTGGGCACGTTGACCAACAAGCAGATTGCAGCCCTGGTGGGTGTCGCGCCTTTTAACCGCGACAGCGGCAAGCTGAGAGGCAAGCGGCGCATACGCGGCGGCCGCTCCAGCGTGCGAACGATCCTGTTCATGGCGATGCTGACCTCCATTCAGCACAACCCGATAATCCGGGCGACTTACCAGCGCCTAGTGGCGGCAGGTAAGCACAAGAAAGTGGCGCTCACAGCGTGCATGCGCAAGATGATCATCATCCTCAATGCGATGCTGCGTGACCGATCCATATGGGCTGAAAAAACATGCTTATCAGGTTGACTTGGGATCACAGTCGCTTGATAGGCTCGAGTCGCGATTTAAGGAATACCGCAAGTATTTGAATAACATGTTGTGGAATAGATCAAATGAAGAAGATATAGAAGATGTGGCTCCGACGAATGGCGAAGTGGAGAGTGTTGAGGCTTTGATCAAGTCCGTGGCAGAAAGAATTATTGGGTCGCAACCTGACGTTAATCTATGGGAAGAAATGCGATTTTTCTGCAGCAGGAACGAAGAAAAAAAATGGCTGGGTCGAGCAAAACGATGAGTATTTCCGATGGGGCCTACTTTGGATTCGGAAATCGCGAGCGTACATCGAATTTCTTGAGGGAGTAGAATCAGCGACAGGAATCGATGTTGGGTCCGCACTTTCAAATCAAACAGCAGAAGAGGATTCTATCACGCAATATGATGTGGCTCTTTCTTTTGCAGGAGAGGACCGGGGCTACGCACGTGAACTCGCGGACCTATTGCGAAGTTCCAAATACACGGTTTTCTATGACGAATATGAAAAAGCAAAGCTGTGGGGAAGAAAACTGTACACACACCTTTCAGATATTTACCAAAACAAGGCGAAATACTGTGTGATGTTTGTGAGCAAACATTACGCCAAAAAACTATGGACTAAAAAAGAGCGAGAAGCCGCACAAGCGCGAGCGTTTACAGAATGTGAAAACTATATACTGCCCGTTCGTCTTGACGACACTGCCATTCCAGGGCTTGAGCCGACAGTCGGATATCTTGATTCAATAGACTGAAATGAAGGGAGGTCCTAGTGGCAGCAAAGAAGGTTGTGTTTGTGGCGTTTGCGATTGATGACGAGAGGCAACGGGATTTCCTAAAGGGGCAGTCCCTCAACACTAAGTCAACTTTTGAGTACATCGATATGTCCGTGAAGGAGGCCTACACCTCTGAATGGAAGGAGCGCGTCCGTACCCGCATTCGTAGATCGGATGGAGTTATCGCGCTGGTCAGCAAGAACTCCTTTACGTCCAGTGGTCAGAAGTGGGAAATCTCTTGCGCGCGCGAGGAGAAAAAGCGCATCTTGGGGGTCTGGGCGTACAGGGACGACAGGAGTAATCTGGAGGGCGTCAAAACCGTGGTCTGGACCTGGGACGCGATCAAAGACTTCATCGACAGTTTGTAGATCTTGGAGGGTTTCATGCGAATCGCGCTCATTGTTGGCATCAACTATTACGAGCACGGCGGGCGACTCTTCGGTTGCGTGGACGATGCATACGCAGTGAAATCCGTATTGGAGCGGCACGGCGACGGATCAGTCAATTTCGACTGCAAAATCCTTACTGGCACTGGCCCAAGTGACCGAGCGAATCGTAACGACCTCAAAGATCGCGTTGTAGACCTATTCAAAGCGCCGGCTGAAATAGCGCTCCTTTATTTCGCAGGACACGGACACATAGAAGCAACGGGCGGCTATCTGTTGGCGACTGACTCTCGACGCGGTGACGAGGGTCTGTCCTTGGCAGAGGTCCTGACTCTGGCGAACGCGTCGCCTGCCCAAAACAAGATTGTCATTCTTGACAGTTGTCACTCAGGGATCGCTGGAACTCCGCCGGGCCAAGAAAACCTCGCCGCCCTATCGGAGGGCCTCACCGTCCTGACTGCATCCACGGCAGACCAGTATGCGACGGAAGAGAACGGAAGGGGCGTTTTTACAACCCTTCTGGTGGATGCATTGCATGGTGGGGCCTCTAATCTCACTGGTGAGATTACTCCGGGAAGTGTCTATGCGCACGTTGATCAGTCTCTTGGTGCTTGGGAGCAGAGGCCAGTATTCAAAACAAATGTGCGGCAGTTCGTATCTTTGCGAACGGTGCCCCCACCGATTGAGTTGGAAGACCTGCGTCGAATCACGGAGTTCTTCCCCGCGCGGGGATCTGAATTTCAGTTGGATCCCTCGTTCGAGTCCGAATTGAAAGGCCGCGACCCAGATATGTCGGATCCAGATCCGGAAAACACCAGGAAGTTCGCAATACTCCAGCGCTACAACCGGCTCAATCTAGTGGTTCCCGTTGATGCTCCGCACATGTGGCACGCGGCGATGCAGAGTAAAACGTGCAGGCTTACCGTGCTCGGCGAGCACTATCGTCGCCTCGTTGAGAAGGAGCGAATATAGGAAGGCGTGCGTGCCGCCCAAGAACTGGTTGTAGCGGGCAGTCCGCTGCGCTGCCCGCCGATGACCCAGAACGTTCTTAACCTCTGCTTTGGGTGTGAACGGACTCTCAGGCCTACCCGGAGAGCTGGTATTAGACTGTCGGCTGCTTGTATCCACACGCGGCCTAGCGGAGCGCGTCGAGCCCAAGGTCGGCCGGGAAGCGGTGACGGGCCCCCCCCGCGTTGCGTGCACAGTTGCACGACACTTGGCTGCAGGCCAACAATGCGATGTCCGTGAGGCCAGGCAGCAGGTCGCTCAGTATCCTGGCAGGCGCGTCGAGAGCCGCCGTGATTGGCTTCACTGATGAGCTTTGCATACTCTTGGCTAACCATCAGCAGCACAAGGATGTCGCATCATGGAGAAAAGAAAAGCGGCCGTTGTTATTGGAGTTGATAAGACCGGCAATCTCGCGAAGCTCAAGTCGGCCGCCGCTGGCGCCGACGCAGTTGCAACTTGGCTGCAAGACGAAGGCTACGACGTCGAATGCCTGACCGATAAGCAAGGACCCGTTCGATCGCGGGATGTGGAAGACGCGATCTCGAAATTCGTTACCTTGCCAGTGCGGTACAGCCTGCTTGTGGTCTATTTCTCTGGCCACGGTTACTGGCATGCACGCTCGGATCGTTGGCTGCTGAGCGGAGCGCCAACGAAGACCAGCGAGGCAATCAACCTCAATGGCGCGATGGATCTTGCGCGATATTCCGGTATTCCCAACGTCGTCTTTATCTCCGATGCGTGCCGCTCGATTCCCGATTCGCGCACCGGGGCCCACGTGACCGGCATCGATGCCTTTCCCAACTACGCGGACACCACTGGCACATCTAAGATTGACGTCTTCAAGGCCACCAGCGAGGCCCGTGCCGCCTATGAAGGGGATATTGGCGGACAAAATAAAAGCATCCTGACTCATGCCCTTATGTTGGCGTATACGGAGCCCAAGCCGGACATGATTCACGAGGTGATCGAGGGGGCGCGGCTTATGAAGGTCGTTCCCAACCGGAAACTGGAAGACTACCTGCAGGACAAGGTCGACGACCTCCTTGCCGACATTGATATCAATCTCACGCAGAACATCGAGGCGAACGTCCCTTCCAGTGACGATATCTACATTGCGCACATCCGTCCCGGAACACGCGTGCCTGTGCTGCGTTCCTATCCAGGATCGCCCCCACCAGCGGAACCAGGCGTGCGCGCTGGGCTCGCTGTGCGCGCTGTGCGCGCTGGGCGTGATGCGGCGGGCATTGTCGGCCGAGCCCTTTCCGCTCCTGCAACGAGAGGTGGAGCCAGCGCAGTCCACGAACTGTTAGCCGTTGCCAATCCGGAAACCGAAGCCGCACTCACGACACGCTTACCCAGCGTGGCAGTCGACCACTTCGAATCTAGAATGGGGTTCGTTATACACGGCGAGAGCGTCGTCAATGCGGCTACGACAAAAGGCGTGCATAACGCCCGGGTTGAGATTGTGGATGCTGGAGATGGTCGCATCAATGACGCCATCGTCCGCGTTTGGGACGCAGACCCTGCGGTATCGGTAGCCATCCAGGTGGAGGGGGGGCGATGCTGCGTGCTTGCCGCGCTCGAAGGCTATATCGGCCATGCCTATTTTGACGAGGCGGGGTTGTCCAATATCAGTTATGTCCCGTCGTCAAACCATTGGCGCTTCGGGATCTATGAGCAAAAGAAGGACGAGATCGATCGATTACGCGCCTTGGTGGCACTCGCGGTGCAAAACAACACCTTCGAAATTCATTCGGACCAAGAGGCGGAGGCGCTCGCGTCGGAAATTCGCATGGAAAAGGCGACGGACCCTACTCTTGGACTATATGCCGCCCATGCGTTATCGCAGGCGGGCAAGGACGACAGCGTACTGAGCGTGTTGGACTATATGCGGCATGATCTGCGCACAGATCTGTTTGACGTACGGGTCCTCGCTTCGCGCCACGTGGATCAGCCATGGGGCAGTTTTCCTGTGGCTCCCTTCTGTCCCTTGCTGACACAGACCTGGAGCCTGCTGCGACCACGCGGCATTACGTTGCCTATGGTGCTACAGGAGGCGAGCCCCTACCTCTGCAATTCATTATGGACCACGTTTGAGCCGAAAGCAGCGCAACACATCATCCAAGCCGTTGAGACAGGAGAACTGCAATGAGAATCTTGATGATTCACGGGCGTTCGCAAGGTGGCAAAGATCCGGTTGAACTCAAGGAGGTCTGGATCGATACGCTGAAAAAAGGCTTTGCGGCCGCTGGCTTGCCATCCCCTGACAGCCTTTCCATCGACTTTCCTTTCTATGGGGACAAACTTGACGGATTCACCGCACAGGCGAATCTGCCAACGCCCCAGGATGTTAATGCGAAAGGATCAGGGAAGAACCGCCAATTTGAAGAGTTCATGCAGTCGGCGCTAGGTCAGATGAAGGAGAGATCCGCTATTTCTGACGATGAGGTCGAGGCCGAACTGGACCCAACGGCGCCTCAGGAAAAGGGCGTCCAGAACTGGAACTGGGTTCAGGCCATCGCGCGCGTGATCGATCGGCATCTCACGGGCGCGGCCGAATTCACCATCGAAACCTTCCTGAAGGACGTCTTTCTCTATGTGAACGCAAAGGCGGTTACGCGCGGCATCAACAAGATCGTCGAAGAAAAGCTTACGGATGAACCGACCATCGTTGTAGCTCACTCACTGGGGTCCGTCGTGGGATACAAGGTGATCATGGATAATTTGGCCAAGCTCAACCTGGTCAAGTACATCACGGTCGGCTGCCCTCTGGGGCTTACGGCAATCAGTAGCAAGTTGGGTCCGCTACAGAATCCCGGCGGCCCAGATGGTTGGTACAACGCCTATGACGAACGCGATATCGTTGCGCTCAACCCTCTGGATGATCGCAACTTCCCGACCGACCCCAAGGTCATCAACAGCAATGGCGTCGACAATCACACAGAAAACCGTCACGGTATTATCGGTTATCTCAATGACGCCGAAGTCGCCAAACAGATTGCCGAGGCACTGGCATAACGCGGGGAGATAGATCGGTCATCTTAGAAATAAAAAAAGTAAAAATGGGTCAGCACTTTTCTCTAGCGCATCTGAACGGCTGCTTTGGGTAACAGATCTTTGTTTCCACGTTCTCACGAACGATCTAGTTGAGCGCCTAATCACGCCAGCACCGCATCCATCAAGGTGACCACACCCAGCAGGTTGATGATCCGCCTCAGGATGATTTGGCTACCGTATAGCGGGACTTTTCCATGCGGAACCACCCTCCGGTCGCATTATCAGAAAATTCAACTTCTGGGGTGGCTACTTTTCGGGGGATTAGCGTCCGACGACCAAGCTTCTTAGGGGCCTTGCATATCTTGCCGCTTCCGCCCTTGCCAGCAATCGCCCCATATCCTCTCCGTGCACCCTTTACACTTCAGTTCTCACCCTGGGCGCCGTACCCGTCTATTCACTACAAAGGTACGTTGCCAACATCACAGCCTTCGATCATGTTGTGTTCCAGTCATCCCCGACGCCATTTTGATCACGGAGCCCGAGCTTCTGAAAGGCGATGCAGCCGTGCTTGCGAGACTGGATGCCGCTAGCACCACGCACGCTCCATATTCAGGATGTCCGAGCGACGATGGCCTCTGGTGGGTTGTGGGCCTTTATACCCAAACGTAGCGTTGTACCCGTTCGGCCGTAGCAACGAGCCGCCGAAGCTACTACGCTATGAGTAAAGTAACTGTGCCCGCACCTGTGCCCATGGGTATGGGACTCATCACAAGGATTAGTGACATGGCAAGAGATGAATCGGCTCACTCATGCCGCCGGGCAAAAGGAGAGCGCCATGAACTTCGAGATTTTCCTCAGCCACCACGAGACTGAGATCGAGCTGGCCCAGAGCCTCCATGGTTTTCTGGAGACGATATCCGCTGGACAAATCAAAGTTAGCACCTTTGTCCAAAAAAGCGAATATGGCGGCCCAGTCGGGACCTGGATCAATGAAGCCGCCATGTCATCGAACATGTTTATGTTTCTATATACCGATGACACCCGTGAGCTAAGTTGGGTGGCCCATGAGTTTGGCATGTACTTGGCTTCCCGCAAGCACCAGGGAAAAGAGCCATGTGTGGTATGCCTTCGGTCAAGAGGTATAACAACAATGCCGCCAGCGATGTCCTACTTTGAACCAATACTTGCTCAGGACAAAGAAATAAAGAAATTTCTACATAACCTGCTTCTCGCCGGAGCATACTCGGACGGAAAAAGGTTGGCTCATGTTGGGCCTACAGATGACGGCATTCAAGACCAGCTCGACAGCCAAGCAAAGGCTTTGTCGAAGCTATTTCGGTCAAAGATACACACTCATTATTTCGCGAATCGATTGATAATAAAAAATATTTTTAGAATTTCTCTTAGCAAGTTCAAAGGGGAGCCAAAGAAGGATCTTCATGTCGTGCGTCATCTTATAAATCCGGATACCCATAAGGAGGAAAGCTATGTGCTTGACTTCACGAAGACCCGTATCGAAGCGAATGATTACGTAAGAGGCGCCTTAGGAATAAGTGATGACTGTACTTGGTACGACCTTCTTACCCTGTCTGATGAGATGGGGCCGGCGGACCGCTTCGACATACCCAGAGACATTCTAAGTCACGCGTCAACGAGGGGCCCAAACGACGCATCGTCAAACATCCTGTCTGAGGTCGAGTTTCACGGGAAGATATTCAAGCCGATAATTTCGCGAGTCGAAACGCGCGACCGTCTTCCAATCACCTACTATCTTTTGCTCGTGCCGGATGATAAATCATGTGATGAGGAGATCGGCCAGCATGACGGCCTTAATCAATATTTTCATCACGACATAAAATTGGTGCTTATGCTTAGTCTTGCCCGACGATTTCGATGGAATGTGGTTGAGCCAAGTATTTGGAAGATAAGACGAGCCGTTCGTGAAGAGAAAGGACTAGGGGTGATTCTGGATGAGTTGCTCAGCGAGATGAATGAAATGGAAAAGGAAGGCGCTTCTAACAAGCTTGATGACGGGAGTCTAGCGGCCCTTTCGTTTCCGGATGAGCATCGTCAAAAACTACATGACATGTGGCTTAATTATTACACTATAAAAAATAAAATAAAAGAGCGAATTAGCCGCAGGGATGCAAAGGGAGTTCTGGAAAGCTTGAATGAAATTCAAGTGATGAACCGCAACTTTTTGAACATTGGACTGGAAGCGTACAGACAAAACATCACCGCCCTTCCTACGCTTGATGAAGCGGTGCCGCTCTGGAAAGAAACGCTGTTCGGAAACGACTAGCTCGGAGACCTGCCTCGACAGCAAATCCCCCAAAGACAACCCATCAAGGCAGCAGATTCGAGCAGTGGGTAATACATCGAACTAGAAATCGAGTCTGACCTCACTGCTTCAGTGGTATTACAGTCTAGTATTGACGAGGGTCTCAACCGGTCGACGAAACACTTAAACCTTAACTAGAAAAGGAGGAGTGAGGCCGATGACCTGGGTGGCCAGGAAAGGGTGGCGCATTGACCACGAGTCAGCTGATCGGGATACTGAGGGCTCGTTGATCAATTATGAGCCACCCAGGTGGTACACCAGTCGAATGGCTGATGCTTATAAGGCTTTGATTTTATGGTCTTTGTGGCGGCGAGAGGCGAATCCCTCCCTCTCCGCCAAGCAAAGAAAAAGGCCGTCCCCCGGGACGGCCTTTTTCTTTGCCCGGTCGACAGGCCGGATTCGAACCCTCGATTTCTAACAGCTTGGGTTCGACGAGGCGCGGAGCGCCGAAGCACGAGCCCGCAGGGCGAGTCATCCCTCCCACGGCCCACAGGGCCGTTAGACCACAAGGCAAGGTTCAAAAAGGCCGTCCCCCGGGGCGGCCTTTTTCTTTGCCCGTCAGGCAGGTGGGAATCGAACCCTGAAGCGCCTGGAGGGAGCCGTTACCCCACCACGTCCAGCTCACGGCGGCGGAAGTCGACGCCAAGTGTGCCGGCGATACGCTCGCAGGCATCGATGTCGACGCCCTCCAGGCCGTTGATGGCGGTCAGAGTGACTGCCATGCCGCGGGTCTTTGCGAGGCGGGCAAAGTCTTGTACGGCGGCAAAGGCGCCGGCGCGCTTGGGACGGCAGTGGCGGTTATAGGTGGGCTCGTCCTGGGCATTGAGGGAGATGGACAGCGCGTCCACCACCTCGGCCAGTTCGGCCGTGACATCCCGGTCGTGCACCAGGTTGGCGAGTCCGTCAGTGTTGAGGCGGATGCGCTTGCCCTGCGCCCGCAGTGCGCGCGCCACGTCCAGCAGTACGGCGAGATTCAGGGTCGGTTCGCCCAGCCCGCAGAACACCATCTCTTGATCGGCGCCGGCATCGCCCACGGCAGCCAGTACCTCGGCGGTGCTCGGCTCGCGGGTCAGCAGCAGATTAAAGTCCTGCACCGTCCAGGTGCGATTGAACTTGGGGCAGAAGGCGCAACGCAAGGTGCAGTGGCTGGTGATGTTCAGATAGCAGTTGCCGTGCAACCGGTAGGCAAGGGTTGCCGTGTGTGGCTGGCGGCTGCGCGATGAGATCGACATGACTGCAATGATCCCAAATTATCCATGAGTAGTTTGATGCTGCGGATGAGGGCCAGTTTCATTTACAGGACATCGCCTAGCTTGTTGCGCGCTGCTCAGCGGATTCTGGCAAGCGGCGTACCTTGGCGCTGTCGGTGTAGCGGTCGAAGAAGACGCGTACCAGATCGGAACGGGTCACCATGCCTGCGACATGGCCTTGTTCGTCACAGACGACTATGCGCTTGACGTGATGCCGCTTCATTAATCCGATCACCTCACCCAGACCTTTGTCGGGGGTCGTGGTGACAACCTCTCTCACCATGAACTGCTCCACCCGGTCGTCAGGTGTCTCTGACTGGGGATGCTGAATCAAGTGGCTGAACAGGGACTCCAGGGTTTGCCACAGCGTGTGGCTAGGATGGTGAGCTGGGACGCCGAGTGCCCGGAGGAAGTCGGCTTCCGTGATGATGCCGACTAGCTGGCCGGCGTCGTCGACAACGGGCAATCCGCTGATGCGCTCGCCCATCATCAGGTGCGCGGCTTCGCTCAGCAGGGTGTCCTTGCGCACCGTGTGCACCGGCTGTTTCATGATCCGCTGCACCGCAATGGCTTCTCCGGCACGCTGGCTGGCAAATTGCTCGGCACGTCGAGCCATTGTCATCAGGTCGTCTACCGAGACATCGATAAAGGTACCCATGCTCTGCAGGGCATGCTGGTAGTCCTCTAGCTGTGGACGATTGGGGGGATGTTGATCACTCATCTGCTGCTCCGGTGTGTATCCGGTTCGATCGCTCTGCGGAACAATGCTCCGCGCCATCACGCGACCGTGTGCCTGGACGCCCTCTTCAAGACCACTGCTTGCGGATCCTGGCGGGGACATGTTTACCCGGTATGGCCGGTCATCACGATCCCCGGTGCCGCGGTGCAACGCCAGGCCGTCGCTGTACGCCGTGTCAGGTGCCGTCGGCCAGCATGCCATTGAGTGGGAGGTCCTCCGGCGGGATGGCTTTCGGGACGTCCGGCGGCTGGGCGCAGCCTCTGACCGCCTGCAGAAAAGCATATGAGTCGACTTTGTATTAGACAATCGAGATTTTTTGCACGAAATTATCGAAAAGATCGATATGTCTTGTGATCGGATACATTACCTATGGATATCGAGCAGGCTCGAACATTCCTGGCCATTGCCGCCCATGGCAGCTTCATTGAGGCAGCGCAGCGGCTTTATGTCACCCAGTCAACCGTCAGCGCCCGGATCCAAAAGCTTGAGGCGGACCTTGGCGCCACGCTGTTCGTGCGCAACCGGTCAGGTGCGAGCCTGACGCCGGCAGGTCGCCGCTTTCTGCAACACGCCAAGACCCTGGTGTTGACCGTGGAGCAGGCCCGTCACGATGTCGGCCTGCCCAGCCGCTACCGCGCCACTATCCGGATCGGTGGCCGCATCGCGCTGTGGGAGGGGTTCCTGCCTCGCTGGACCGGCTGGATGCGACAAACGGCCCCCGATATCTCCATTCGCAGCGAGATCGGTTTTGAAGAGGACCTGATGCGACACCTGATCGAAGGCACCCTGGACATCGGTCTGATGTACACGCCGAGTCATGCTCCGGGCCTGGTGGTGGAACACCTGTTCGACGAAACCCTGGTCTTGGTGAGTTCGCGGCCAGACACCGATTGGCCTGGCGAGGATTACATCTACGTGGAATGGGGCCCCGGCTTCTACGCCAAGCATCGCGAGAGCTTTCCGGACCTTGAGCGTCCGGCACAGGTGGTCAATATCGGCTGGCTGGGGGTGCAGCTGATCCTCGCGAATGGCGGCTCCTGTTTCCTGCCGATCCGCATGGCGCAGCCGCTGATCGACGCCGGCCGCCTGTTCAAGCTCGGCAACGGGCCTGAGTTTACGCATCCGGCTTACGTGGTGTTCCCGCGCCAGCCCGGCAACGCGGTTTTGCAACAGGCCGTACAGGGGCTGCGTGACTTGGCAGGTGTCGCGCAATCAGTCTCAGCCGGGCTCGAATAGCCATCCCGCGACATCAGCGTCTGGGTATCGAATATTCCGATACTAACGGCCGACAAATTTCGTTTGTCTTCTATAGCAAGGCCCCCGATATTTCCATTGAGACGTCGCTAAGCCTGCCTGCATGGCGCGAGGATGACAGTGTGAAACGGCCGGGGCCGCTTGAATCGCTCTGTCAGCGTGTCCCGTCAACATCTGCAAGTTGGCCAGTTTCAGACTCGTAAGGTGATGCTGCGCCTGGCTCAGAAGCGATGTGGATTTCTTGGATTGTCTGGCGCTGGCCAGTAGGAGAAGTAACGATGATTGCGGTGAAGGTCTCCATGAAGGTAACGCGCGAGCCGCTGAAGCGTACCCCGGTCGTGTTGACGCTGGATGCAGACGGTTCGCAGACCACGCCGGTGCTGACCGATCGAGAGGGCGTTGCCCGCTTCGACCTGCCGGCGGCGAGCGGCAAGATTTTGGTGTCGGGCGTCGAACGCTTCCACGGCCGTCTCGACGGGGAAATCGCCATCGATCTGTGGTCCATCACGCAGTCCAGCGATGATTCGTCGGGTATGCCTGGCGAATTTCCGGTCGGCAGCAATGCCTATCCCGGCATGACCACCCGTGGGGTCCGGGTGAACGGCCGGGATATTCTGACCGATAGCGAGGGATATCTGGTCAACCCGGGGGACTGGTCAGAAGACTTCGCACGGGCCCAGGCTGCGGCGGAGGGCCTGCAGCTGGCGGCCGAGCACTGGGAGATCATCCGCTTCCTGCGTGAGTACTTTGCGCGGCGAGGTGCACAGGCGAGCGTTCGCGACATGATCAAACACTTTCGTAACGTGTGGGGCAAGGACAAGGGCAGTAACCAGTACCTGCACCGATTGTTTCCGCGCGGCGGGCCCCAGAAGCAAGGCAACCGTCTTGCTGGACTGCTGCGCACCAAGGGTGAGCACTGAGCTGCCGACTAAAGACCTGGCCGATCGGTACGAGATCAGCCCGGCTTTGCCTGAATGCGGTGAGGGTTACGGGTGCATGGTCGATGCAGGGTGATGCCGCCGTCAGCGATCCGGGAACAGCATGGACCAGGCATCGTCGCTGCCGACCAACAGGCTCAGGCCACCAGGAGTCGGCTGTGCGCAGGGCTTGGCATCAATCGCCTTTGCCAGCTGGGCAGAGGCGGGAGAGAGATAGATGCTGACCTCGCAATGCAGGCGGCCTGCTGATTCATGTCGAAGGAATAGCGCCATTTCCTTGGGGCTGCCGGCGTTCGCAAATGCCGAGCGAAACTGCGCTTGAATATGGCTGAGCGGCTGCACGGCCAATATGCCATCACCAAGATTTTTCGAGAACCAAGCGTGCATTGCCGCTCCGGGGTTCAGCAGTGAGAGGTACGGAGCCGGCGTGCGGGTTCGGCTCGGCCGTTAGCCATAACGGCCGTCGACACGCGCCCGCCACAGCATCGGCGCATAAATCCAGCTGAAGGCGCCGAAGGCAGCGATCCACAGCAGCTGGGACAGTCCGACCCACAGGCCGTATTGCGCCGGCAGCGCCATCGGCAGCAACACCCGCACCACGCCGCTCAGCAGCATGGCGACAAACAGCCACTTCAGCGCCGCCGGCGGTGCGAACACGCTGCGCCCGGTGTGGCCCAGCGCGACCCGCGCCATCATGCCGACGGTCATCAGGCCGATGCCGCCGACGGCGAAGGCGTGCACCGCCAGCATCGGGTTGACGGGCAGCAATAGCTGCAGGCCCTTGAGGGCAAAGCCCAGCACGAGCCAGCCATAGCCGAGATACAGGACCCATAGCAGGGGCTTTCGCCAGATGCCGGGGCTGTACCAGTCGGCAAGGCGCAGGGCATGCAGGGCGAACAGCAGCAAGGCGACCGCGGCGGCGATCTGCGGCTGGGGCAGCAGCACCTCGACCACCAGGAACACCAGCATCAGCACCAGGCTGGCCAGGTCCAGCCAGCGGCGGTTGGTCAGGGTGACCTGTTCCGTGACGCCCTTCTCGATGAAGAACGGCACCACCCGGCGCGCCATCAGCAGCAGCAGCGACACGACCAGGTACAGCCCGCCGTACAGCCCCCAGTGCAGGCCTTTCTCGAACTGTCCGAACAGGCCGAGGTAGAAGGCGGCGTTGCCGGCCACCAGCAGCAGCACCTTGCTGAGCACGGCCAGCTGGCCCCACTGGCGTACCTTCACGATGGGATGCAGCAACGCCAGGCTCAGGCCGATGCCGAAACCCAGGTCGAGCACGGCCATGGCGAGCAGGGCATGCGGGTGGCCGATGAAGGGCATCAGCCTGGCCCCCAGCCACAGCAGCGCCAGCAGCAGCAGGGCCGGGCCGTGCAGGGTCTGCACATCGGTCCAGTTGCGCACCGCGGTCAACAGGAAGCCAGCGATGACGGCCATGGCATAGCCGTAGATCATCTCGTGGGCGTGCCAGGTTATCGTCGCCAGCGGCAGCGCCGCGGGCAGCGGCTGGCCGGACTGATACAGCCACAGCCAGGCGGCCATCAACACCACGCCGGCCAGCCCGGCCAGCAGGAAGAAGGGCCGGAAGCCGAGATGGTGCAGGGCGATGCGATGGCTCGCAGGTTCGGTGATGTTGAGCATCAGTTGGCCTCCTCCGCAGCCTTGTCGGCCGGCACCCGCTGCCAGGCGTTCTCGATCAGCTGCACCTCGTACTCGGCCCAGTGCGCGAAGCCCTGCCGTGCCATGGTGCCGGTGCTGCGCCGATCCTTGCCGGCCACCACGCGGTAGATGATCTGATCGCGCTGGCCGCCGCGCACCCCGGATTCGTCGATGACGCGCCGCACGCTCCAGGCTTCGCCGTATGCGCCGTTGCTGTAGTAATGCCCCAACCGGATGTCATCGGGCCTGAACGCCGGCCGGGTGCGATGCAGGGCCAGGTTGTAGATCCTGCGCAGGTCCTCCTTGTTGATGTCGACGTACATGTTCATGCGTTGCAGCGCGTACTCGAAGTCTTCCTGTGACAGGGTCGGCTCCCTGGTCGCCTGGTCACTGTCGGCGTCTGCCTTGCAACGGCGTGGATACTGGGTCAGCGCCGCCGGGTAACGTCGCCAGGGGAACAGGTAATTGAACAGGATGGCCACCGTGACTATCACCGCCACGTTGAGCATGACCGGGGTGACCAGGTACTGATAACCCAGTTCATGTACGCCGGATCCGCCGATCACCGCGCTGAGGGCGGTGGCGCCGCCGGGCGGGTGCATGCACTGCAGGTAGTACATGGCGGTGATGGCCAGGCCGACGGCGCAGGCTGCCGCGGTCAGCGGGTCGGGGATCAGCAGATAACAGCTGACGCCGATGAGTGCCGAGACCAGGTGGCCGCCAAGCAGTGCCCAGGGCTGCGACAGCTGGCCGTGCGGCACGGCGAACACCAGCACGGCGGAGGCGCCCATGGAGGCGACGATCAGCGCGGCGTCCGCGGTGCCGACGAAATGGCGCGTCACCAGCAGGGTGAGCAGGATGCCGCTGAAGCCGCCGAGGCCGGCGACCAGCTTCTCGGTGTGGCTGGTCTTGCTGCCGTTGAGGCCGAGCAGTCCGGTAAGGAATCGCAGGTCTTTTCGCATGTTGTCTTGTTGCCTGTTGAACGTTAATCGCCAGCCAGGAGGCGTACCAGTTGCTGCTGTTTGCCGTGCAGCAGGTCCGCCACGGTGTAGCGGGACAGGTGATCGATAAAGGCCTGCCGGGCATCGCGCAGGGCATGATTCAACTGGCAGGCCGGCAGGATCGGGCAGGGCGGGTTGGCGCAGTCGATCAATGGGTTGTCGCCTTCCATGTGGGCCACCACGGCAGCCACGTTGATGTCCGCCGGCGGCAGGGCGAGTCTCAGACCGCCATGCTTGCCGCGGTAGGTGGTGATCAGTCCTTGCTCGGTGAGTCCGTTCATGACCTTGAGCAGGTGGTTGCGAGAAACCCCATAGGCCTGCGCGATGCGGCTGACACTGACCACCTCATCGGGATGGGCGCCCAGGTAAACCAGGATGCGCAGGGCGTAGTCCGTGTAACGCTTGAGTTGCATGGGTGATCGGGAGCGTCGATTGAATGTGGCAATACAAATACCACAATAGGATGCCAAACGCATGTTGCGCTATGGCCTGCTGATCCGGGCAGACATCAAAGGGTTGCAGGCAGCGCGGGTGCGCTCTGTGGTGGGTTCGACAATCCAGTGCCTTGGCGCCGCACAGCACGTGCCGACCACATGAGTCATTGCACGCGCCGCTCAATTTGCCTGTAGGCCAGTTCTGCCGGGTAAACCCGCCAGGGTGATTCCAGCAATACCGCTCTCAAGTTAACAGTGGCGCTTCCGATACTGCTGTTGCAGATAGCGACAAGCGTGCTGCGAATCAATCCATGCAGGACCGTCGAGCCCGACTGGGCAGTGCACGATGCCCGGCTTGTGCATTTTCGAGCAGCCATGTGCCGGTGATCGCTGTGAGTACTGTTTAATTCAGATGTAGGGCTACGATAAACCCGATTTATAGCTTATCCTCACCGCCAACACCCGGCATCGTCGCCACTCAATACCCGCCACCCTCACCACTTCGCAGCGCAGTCATTCAGCTATGTTGATAACCTTAAAAAAGGGCTTGGATATCCCCATCAGTGGGATGCCCAGGCAAGTGATCGAGGATGCTGCGCCGCCCCAGCGGGTGGGATTGCTTGGCTACGATTACGCCGGGGTTAAGAAACTGCCCAGCCTGGAGGTCAAGGTCGGCCAGCGCGTCAACAAGGGCCAGGTGGTCCTGCGCGGCAAGGCCTATCCTGAGGTGGTCGGCACCTCGCCGGTCGCCGGGGTGGTCGAGGCGATCCACCGCGGCCATCGACGATCCCTTGAAACCATCGTGATCCGTGCCGAGGGCGAGGGTGAAGAGACCTTCAGCCAATACGCCGCGGCCGAACTGGCCGGCCTGAGCCGTGAGCAGGTCAAGCAGAACCTGCTGGCCTCGGGTATCTGGCTGTCCATGCGCACGCGCCCCTACAGCATGGTGGCGCTGCCGGATCGGGTGCCCGAGGCGCTGTTCGTCACCGCCATGGACAGCAATCCCCTGGCGCCGGATCCGCAGGTGGTCATCGGCCAGGCCCGCGAGGATTTCCTCAATGGCCTGACCGTGCTCAGCAAGCTGACCGACGGCAAGACCTGGGTGTGCCGCGCCCCCGGTGCCGATGTGCCCGTGCCGGAGATGGACAATATCCAGGTGGCCGAATTCGGTGGCCCCCATCCGGCCGGACTGGTCGGCACCCACATCCATTTTCTGCACCCGGTCAACGCCAACCGTCAGGTCTGGCACATCGGCTACCAGGACGTCATAGACGCCGGGCGCCTGTTCACCACCGGTCGACTGCATGCCGAACGGGTGATCTCCCTGGCCGGCCCCGGCGTGAAAGACCCGCGCCTGCTGCGCACAGTGGCTGGCGCCAGCACCAATGACCTGGTGATCGGCCACATCGATACCCGGCCCGAGTTGCGGGTGATCTCGGGTTCGCTGCTCAACGGCCGGCACGCGGTGGGCAACTTCGGTTTCCTCGGCGCCTTCCACAACCAGATCACGGTGCTGGAAGAGGGCAGGCAGCGCGAGTTTCTCGGCTGGGTGTCGCCGGGCAAGAACAAGTTCTCGGCCACCCGCGCCTTCCTGTCCAGTCTGCTGCCGGGCCGCAGCTTCTCGCTGCACACCTCGACCAACGGCAGCCCCCGTGCCCTGGTGCCGCTGGGCACCTTCGAGCAGGTGATGCCGCTGGACATCCTGCCGACCCAGCTTATCCGCGCGCTGCTGGTCGACGATATCGAGACCGCCGAGGCGCTCGGCGCCCTGGAACTGGACGAGGAGGACCTGGCGCTGTGCAGCTTCGTCGACAACGGCAAGCATGATTTCGGCCCCATCCTGCGCCGCAACCTGCGGGCGATCTGGAAGGAAAACCAATGAAAAACCCGCTACGCAAGTTTCTCGACCGCCAGGAACGCCACTTCCAGCGCGGCGGCAAGCTGGAAAAATTCGGCGCCCTGTACGAGATGGTCGATACCTTCCTGTTCTCGCCCTCGTCCGTCACCCGTGGCGCGCCCCATGTCCGTGACGCCATCGACCTGAAGCGGGTGATGATCTACGTCTGGATCGCGGTCATGCCGGCCGCCTTCATGGGCATGTACAACGTCGGGCTGCAGGCCAACACGGTACTCGCCGCCGGAGGGGGCGAAGGCTACGAGGGCCTGCGCGCGGGCTTCCTGTCGCTGCTGGGTGCCGGCCACGATCCCGCCAACCTGTGGGACAATTTTTTGTTGGGGGCGTCCTTCTGGCTGCCGATCTATCTGGTGACCTTCCTGGTCGGCGGCATCTGGGAGGTGATCTTCGCGGTCATCCGCGGCCACGAGGTCAACGAGGGCTTCTTTGTCACCTCGGTGCTGTTCTCGCTGACCCTGCCGCCGGACATCCCGCTGTGGCAGGTGGCGCTGGGCATCAGCTTCGGCGTGGTGATCGGCAAGGAGGTGTTCGGCGGCACCGGCAAGAACTTTCTCAACCCGGCGCTCACCGGCCGCGCCTTCCTGTTCTTCGCCTACCCGGCGGAGATTTCCGGCAATACGGTGTGGACCGCGGTGGACGGCTACACCGGCGCCACCCCGCTGACCCTGGGCGCCGAGGGCGGCGTGCAGGCCATCCAGGCCGCAGGCTTCGAGTGGAGCCAGGCTTTCTTCGGCATGATCCCCGGCTCCATCGGCGAGACCTCGGCGCTGGCCTGCCTGATCGGCGCGGCCATGCTGCTGTACACCCGCATCGCCTCCTGGCGGATCATGCTGGGCGTGTTCCTGGGCATGGTGGGCACCAGCCTGCTGTTCAACCTGGCCGGCAGCGACAGCAACCCCATGTTCGCCATGCCGTGGCACTGGCACATGGTGCTGGGCGGCTTCATGTTCGGCCTGGTGTACATGGCCACCGACCCGGTGTCCGCCTCCATGACCAACACCGGAAAGTGGATCTATGGCGCCCTGATCGGCCTGATGGTGGTGCTGATACGGGTCATCAATCCGGCATTCCCCGAAGGCATGATGCTGGCGATCCTGTTCGGCAACCTGTTCGCCCCGGTGATCGACTGGGGCGTGGTGCAGGCCAATATCCGTCGGAGGGCACGCCGCAATGTCTGAGCTGTTCAACATCTTCCGCCTGCCCAACGACGACCCGCGCAAGACCGTGGCAGTGGCACTGGCGCTGTGCCTGGTGTGCTCGCTGGTGGTCAGCGGCGCGGCGGTGACCCTGCGCCCGCTGCAGGAGCGCAACGAGTCGCTGGCGCTCAAGCGCGAGATCCTCAAGGTGGCCGGGCTGGAGCAGGCCGGCCAGGACGTGGAGCAGGCCTTCGCCCAACTCGACACCCGGCTGGTGGACCTGGCGACCGGCGACTATGTCACCGATCTGGACGCCGCCGGCTATGACCCGCGCAAGGCCGCCGGCGACCCCGAACTGGGCCTGGCCCTGAGCGGCGAGCAGGACCTGGCGCGCATCCGCAGCCGCGCCAAGGTGATGCCGGTGTACCTGCTGCGCGAGGACGATCGCATCAAGAGCGTGATTCTGCCGGTGCACGGCTACGGCCTGTGGTCGACCATGTACGGCCTGCTGGCGCTGGACCCGGACGGTCGCACCGTCCGTGACATCAGCTTCTACGAACAGCTCGAAACCGCCGGACTGGGCGGCGAGGTGGCCAATCCCAAGTGGCAGGCCAGCTGGGTGGGCAAGCAGGCGACCGATGCCGACGGCACGCCCCGCTTCACCGTGGTGAAGGGCAGCGTAATCGCTGATTCGCCGCAGGCCATCCACCAGGTGGACGGCCTGTCCGGCGCCACCCTGACCAGCAACGGCGTCACCAACCTGATGCGCTTCTGGATGGGCGACATGGGCTACGGCCCCTACCTGGCCCGCATCCGTGCGGAGGGCAAGCAATGAGCAGTCAACTGAAGAAGATCCTGGTCGACCCCATCGTCGACCGCAACCCCATCACCCTGCAGATCCTGGGCATCTGTTCGGCCCTGGCGGTCACCACCCAGCTGGCGCCGGCGATCATCATGTCGATCGCGCTGACCGTGGTGCTGATGGGCTCCAACGTGCTGATCAGCCTGATCCGCAACCACCTGCCCGGCAGCATCCGCATCATCGTGCAGATGACCATCATCGCCTCGCTGGTGATCGTGGTGGACCAGATCCTCAAGGCCTACGCCTACGAGCTGTCCAAGCAGCTGTCGGTGTTCGTCGGCCTGATCATCACCAACTGCATCGTGCTCGGCCGCGCCGAGGCCTTCGCCACCCAGAACCCGCCCTGGCCCAGCCTGCTGGACGCCATCGGCCACGGCGCCGGCTACAGCGCCATCCTGATCTCGGTGGCGGCGGTGCGCGAGCTGCTCGGCTCCGGCACCCTGCTGGGCGTGGAAATCCTGCCGCTGCTCAAGGACGGCGGCTGGTACCAGCCCAACGGCATGATGCTGCTGGCGCCCGGCGCGTTCTTCATCATCGGCCTGATGATCTGGGGCATCCGCAGCTGGCGCCCGGCGCAGAAAGAGGCCCCGGACTTCAAGATCGCCGACGGTCACCCGGAGCACGCCTGACATGGAACACTATCTGAGTCTGTTCATCCGGGCGGTTTTCATTGAAAACCTGGCACTGTCGTTCTTCCTGGGGATGTGCACCTTCCTGGCGGTCTCCAAGCAGATCAAGACCGCCATCGGCCTGGGCGTGGCGGTGGTGCTGGTGCAGGCCATCACCGTGCCGGCCAACAACCTGGTCAACACCGTGCTGCTCAACCCGGGCGCGCTGGCCTGGTTGGGCCTGCCGGACACCGACCTGTCCTTCCTCGGCCTGATCACCTACATCGGCATCATCGCCGCCATGGTGCAGATCCTGGAGATGGTGCTGGATCGCTACTTCCCGGCCCTGTACCACTCGCTGGGCATCTTCCTGCCGCTGATCACCGTGAACTGCGCCATCCTCGGCGGCTCGCTGTTCATGGTGGAGCGCAGCTACGACTTCGGCGAGAGCGTGGTGTACGGCATCGGCAGCGGCCTGGGCTGGGCGCTGGCCATCGTGGCGCTGGCCGGGGTGCGCGAGAAGCTCAAGTACTCCGACGTGCCCGCCGGCCTGGAGGGCCTTGGCATCACCTTCATCACCACCGGCCTGATGGCCCTGGCCTTCATGTCCTTCTCGGGCGTGCAGTTGTAAGAGGGATTCAGGAGCATGTTTGAAATCAGTCTGGGCGTCATCGCCTTCACCCTGGTCGTCCTCTCGCTGGTCGCGCTGATCCTGTTCGCCCGCGGCAAGCTGGTGCCCAGCGGCAACGTGGACATCAACATCAACGGCGAGCGCGACATCATGTCGCCGGTCGGCCCCAAGCTGCTGGGCGCGCTGGCCGAAGGCCATCTGTACGTGTCCTCCGCCTGCGGCGGCGGCGGCACCTGCGGCCAGTGCCGGGTGCGCGTGCTGGAGGGAGGCGGCGAGCTGTTGCCGACCGAGACTTCGCACATCAGCCGCCGCGATGCCGAGGCCGGCTACCGCCTGGCCTGCCAGGTGGCGGTCAAGCAGGACATGAAGGTCGAGGTGCCGCGCGAGGTGTTCGGCGTCAAGAAGTGGCAGTGCACGGTCAAGTCGAACAACAGCGTGTCCACTTTCATCAAGGAGCTGGTGCTGGAACTGCCGGAGGGCGAGGACGTGCAGTTCCGCGCCGGCGGCTACATCCAGATCGAGTGCCCGCCGCACAAGGTGGCCTACAAGGACTTCGACATCCCCGAGCGCTTCCGCGACGACTGGGACAAGTTCGACCTGTGGCGCTACGAGTCGGTCAGCAACCAGGAGACCCTGCGCGCCTACTCCATGGCCAACTATCCGGATGAGAAGGGCATCATCATGCTCAACGTCCGCATCGCCACGCCGCCGCCGGACCACCCGGAGGCGCCGCCCGGGGTGATGTCGTCCTACATCTTCAACCTCAAGCCCGGCGACAAGGTCACCATCTCCGGTCCCTTCGGCGAGTTCTTCGCCAAGGACACCGACGCGGAGATGGTTTTCGTCGGTGGCGGTGCCGGCATGGCGCCGATGCGCTCGCATATCTTCGACCAGCTCAAGCGCCTGGCGAGCAAGCGCAAGATCACCTACTGGTACGGCGCTCGCAGCAAGCGGGAGATCTTCTACAAGGAGGATTTCGACAAGCTGGCCGCCGAGTGCGACAACTTCCAATGGCACGTCGCCCTGTCCGACCCGCTGCCCGACGACAACTGGGAAGGCGACAAGGGCTTCATCCATTCGGTGCTTCGCGACAACTACCTGAAGAAGCACACTGCGCCGGAGGACTGCGAGTACTACATGTGCGGTCCGCCCGTGATGGGTGCCGCGGTCATCACCATGCTGGAAGAGATGGGCGTGGAGAAGGACAACATCCTGCTGGATGACTTCGGTGGCTGAGCTGCGGCGCGTCGTCGCCTTTGGCGTGGTCCTGCTGGCGATGGCCCTGCAGCTCTCCTGCAGCAGCGAGCCGGCGGGCCCGGTCGAACTGCAGGGCCAGACCATGGGTACCGGTTACAGCATCAAGCTGTATCTGCCCCCCGGCGTGGTGGCGGCCGAGCTGCAGGCAGCCGTGGATGCACGCCTGGAAGCGGTCAACGACATGATGTCGACCTACCGGCCTGCGTCCGACCTGATGCGCTTCAACCACAGCACCAGCACCGACTGGCAGCCGGTGCCGGCACCGCTGGCCGAGCTGGTGGCGCGCTCCCGCGAGGTGAGCGATCAGAGTGGCGGCCGTTTCGACATTACCGTCGGGCCGCTGGTCAACCTCTGGGGCTTCGGCAACCTGGGGCCGACCAACGAGGCGCCGGCAGATACCGTGATCGCCGAGGTCCTGCAACGGGTCGGTTACCAGCGCCTGGACGTGCGCCTGGATCCGCCGGCCCTGCGTAAGCAGGTCGCCGGGCTGGAGATCGACCTGTCGGCCATCGCCAAGGGCTGGGGCGTGGATGAGGTGGCGCGGCTGCTGGAAAGCCGTGGCGTGACCAGCTACCTGGTCGACATCGGCGGCGAGCTGCGATCCCGCGGCCGCAAGCCGGATGGTGCCAACTGGCACATCGCCATCGAACGTCCGCTGCGCGAGGGGCGTGCGGTACAGCGGGTGATCAGCCTCGACGATCTGGCCATGGCCACCTCCGGCGATTACCGCAACTATTTCCGCGTCGGCGACGACTAC
>Ga0272444_10000744_pt1 | contig 33227 bp, 22 predicted proteins | sample SSMForm13_FD_201033 | JGI IMG/M metagenome (GOLD analysis project Ga0272444, IMG submission 201033) | Marine sediment archaeal communities from Little Sippewissett salt marsh, Falmouth, MA, United States - SSM-Form-13 | ecosystem: Environmental > Aquatic > Marine > Wetlands > Sediment ...
CACCCAGATTCCCGCCCCCCGGTCAGCCCGTCCTCCCGTTATGGTGAAGCCGGCAACCCTGCTTCCGACAGCCCCGTTGCACAGCAGAACGGATGCACTCTGCTCCGCATCAATGATCGACAAATCCATTCCCGCACCCAACAGATAGAGCGAGTCCACGTTCAAGTTCAGGGGGAATGTCTCGCCATTCGAAGTTGGAGAATAGACCCCGGCGGCCACGAGGACAGTATCGCCCGGCGAAGACACCGTGAGCGCAGCCGCAACGGTGGCAAAATCACCGGGGACATTATGGGTGGCCGCTACTGCCAGAGTGTGGAGATTCAATCCGATTCCTACGCACAGCCCAAACACGATGAGGCGCAGATTCCTGTCTCCCAATAAGATTCACCTCTCAAGCATCCAGGATGGCAGCGCAGAGCCGCCACCGACTCGTTCACGCGGTTCACGCCCGAAGACAGCTAATCTCGGTGAAGCAAAGGTCAATCTATAGTGACACTTCAATCTGCGCACTTTCATTACTCACAGCAAACCAGCAACCCGATTATACAGGGCTACATCACTCAATGTCAAGGCTTCCCCGAAGAGCCGCCGCAACGGGTAATAGACAATCTCAACGGAGAAGTCACTCGAACTCAATCCCGGCGATGGTAGAGCCGGCCGGATGAGTTTCCTCGGAGTCGAGCCCCACCCTAGCCTCACTATTCGTGGGAATCACTTTGCAATGGCGGCAGGGACGTGGTATAAGCTATAGCGTAATCAACTGCTGCGGGAGGATTACTATGAGAACGATCATTGCAGGAGTATTGGTCGTGGTGCTGAGCTTCGCCGCGCCGCTGGCCGTGGCGGCGACCATCACGGTAGACTGGTCGGGCTCCGGTGAGTATCTGACTATCCAGGATGGCGTCGACGCCGCGGGCCCGGGCGATACGGTACTCGTCCTCGCCGGAACTTACACCGGCGCGGGCAATCGCGACATAGACTTCGGGGGAACCAGCCTCGTGCTGCTTTCAGATGAAGGCCACATCCTGACGACAGTGGACTGCGAAGATGCCGGCCGTGGATTTCTCTTTCACAGCTCGGAGGATACGAATTCGGTGGTCAGCGGCTTCACCATAGCGAACGCGGCGGCTGATAGCGGCGCAGGCGCGTTTTGCTGGAACGGGTCGAATCCACGGTTCGAAGGCTGCCTCTTCCTGAGCAACACCGCTCAGATGAGGGGCGGGGGCCTCTGTTGCCTGGGATCTTCGCCCGTCGTCCGGGGTTGTTGGTTCGAAGGGAATGAAGCCAATCAGGATGGGTCCTCGAATGGTAAGGGTGGGGGAATCTCATGCCTTCAGGGCTCCTCACCCCTCATCACCGACACGGACATATATATGAATGTAGCCTACAACAACGGAGGGGGCCTGCACTCATACTATTCGTCCCCCAACTGCGTTCGCTGCTGGATCGCCTGGAATAACCTCTTAAGCTACGGCAATGAGGGAGGCGGTGTGGGACTCAACTTCTCCGACGGTGCGGCGCTGGCGCAGTGTATCATCAGAGAGAATGGAACTTCCCAGACCATCGTCGGAGGCGGCCTTCACGCGAATGGGTCCGATATCACCGTTACCGGCTGTGAGTTCCTGGACAACAGGGCGGGTGCGGCAGGCGGCGCCCACTTCTCCAATAGTCCGAATGTGACACTGACAGGTTGCACCTTTGCCGGGAACTTGACTGCTTGGGGCGGCACCGCGGGCGGGCTCACCTGCCAGAGCGGCTCGGATCTCACCATCACGAACTGCACGTTTGCCGACAACCAGGGGCATCACATGTGGTGCCAGGGGGCGTCTCCTACAATCGAGTATTCAATCTTCGCCTACTCCGTATCGGGCACCGCTGTCAGCTGCAGGGAGGGCACGGAGACCCCGCATATACACCACTGCTTCGTATACGGAAACGCCGACGGAGACACGCTGTGCGGTGGCAACTTCCACGACATAGAGAACTCCGATCCCCTGTTCTGCGACATGTCCGGTGAGAATTTCGCCCTCTGCGCGGATTCTCCATGTATCGCGGGCGTGACCTGGCCTTCACTAGTGGGGGCGCATGCTCAGGGTTGCCCGGCCTGCGGGAACGCGGTGGAGCCTACGAGCTGGGGAGCGATCAAGGCGATGTACCGGTAGTATGCCCTGTAAGGCCCCGCGGCTCATCCCCCGGAACCGCCCCCGGGGCCCGCGTGTTAAATCTCTTGAGTGATTTTGCCGGGGAGGTTATTATCCCAAGGGTGTGAATTCTGTAACATATTAATCCGGCAATTGGTCTCTGTCGGCCCGCATCCGGGGCCGCTCACCAAGGAGGAGTAGAATGGCGTACTTGCAGGGAAGACCGGGCATTCTCATTCTGACGTTCGCTCTGGCGCTTACGTTCCTTGCACCCCTGGCCCATTCCGAGGGAGATGTCCTCGTCGTGCACTATCACCGTTACGACGGCGAATACGGCGACTGGACGCTCTGGACCTGGGAAGCGGAGACGGGGCAGGGTTCGATCGACCTGGAGCGCGAGGGCGATGACGACTTCGGTCTCATCTTCCACATCAATAAATCGGACTACGGCAGTGGCGACGCGATCGGCATCCTGCCCAAGTACCAGGAATGGGTGAGCAAGGACCCGCCCGACCGCATCTGGAAGGCCGATATGGGCGATGAGGTTTATATCCTGTCCGGCCATCCCGATCTTTTCACCAGCAAGCCGGAAGAGGGCATGATGGCGACCAAAGACGTAGGCTCCATCACCGTGCACTACCACAGGGCGCGCGGCGACTATGACGGGTGGACGCTGTGGACCTGGGACGACGCGACCGACGGGGACTCCAACGAGATCATGCCGTCCGGCACCGATGACTACGGCATCATATTCACGGTGGACGCGGGGCTCTTTGGGGCCGGCACGCAGATCGGCCTCCTGCCCAAGCTCGGGGAGTGGACCGACAAGGATGGACCCGACCGCATCTGGTATCCCTTCAACGGCGACGAGGTCTGGATCCTGGGTGGCGAAGAGGAGCTCTTCAGCGAGGTTCCCGACACGACGCCGCGCCTCCTGGGTGCCTTCGTCGACGGTAAGAGCGTCATCACGCTTTCGCTCTCAACCGTGCTGGGCGAGGACGCGCTGGTTCCCGAGAACTTCGCCATAAAGGATGAGGCCGGGAATCCCATTCCCATAACGGCCATACGGGAGATTCCGCCGCGCAAGGGTTCCATTTACCTCGTCGGCGTGAGCATCGACAGGGAACTCAACGTGAGGACCGATCCGATTCCCCGGTACACGGCCGAGATCGAGGGTTTCAAGCCCTCCAACCTCACGTATCGCGGCATACTGGACCTTCCCGAGTTCCGGTCGGATAAAGAACTGGGCTGCTTCTACACGCCGCAGAGCACCACGATTCGCGTATTCGCGCCCACCGCGACAAAGGTAACGGCGCTTCTCTACGCGTATCAGCAGGGCGGAAAGTCCAAGGCCTACGAGATGAAGTACACGGATGGCGGCGTCTGGGAGGTCGTGCTTCCCGGCGACGCCATCGGCACTTATTACACCATCAAGGCCGAGGGTCACGACCCGGGCCTGGGGCGCGAGGTCATCGAGCCCTACGCCAGGTGTAACTCCGCCCATAATGGCAGAACGCTGATCTTTGTAGACGAGACGCCGGTAGCAGACCCGCCGAGTTTCGACATGAGCGAGGCCATAATATACGAGATTCACGTCCGCGACTTCACCATAGACGGCCGCTCGGGCGTGAGGAACAAGGGCAAGTACCTCGGATTCACGGAGACGGGCACGCTGCTTACCGGAACGCCCGAGCTCATCGAGACCTGTCTCGACCACATCATCGACCTCGGCGTCAATGTCGTTCATCTCCTGCCCATTCAGGACTTCGAGAACGACGAGCTCTCCGAGCAGTATAACTGGGGCTATATGCCGGTGCACTTCAACTCGCCCGACGGCTGGTACGCGACCGAGACTTACAATGCCAAGCGGGTCGAGGAGTTCAAGCTCCTCGTGGACGCCCTTCACCGGAACGGAATCAAGGTCGTCATGGACGTGGTCTATAACCACACGGCCGAGTACAGGCCCAACAAGATATATTCCTTCGAGGGGCTCGTGCCGGGCTATTACTACAGGTACAAGGATGACGGCTCCTACTGGAACGGCTCGGGGACGGGCAATGAGACGCGCTCCGAGGCGCCCATGATGCGCAAGTTCATGGTCGAGTCGCTCAAGTACTGGGCCACCGAGTACAAGGTGGATGGCTTCCGGTTCGACCTCATGGGCCTTATGGACATGGAGACGGCGGACGAGATCGTAGCCGAACTCAAAGCCGTCAACCCGGAGATCATCATCTATGGCGAGCCCTGGACGGGCGGGGACACCCCCATCAGCCCGCTCCATAAGGGTGCCCAGAAGGGCAAGGGTTTCGCGGTATTCAACGACCACTTCCGCGACGCCATAAAAGGCGGCGTCTTCGACCTGAATCCCGGTTTCGTGCAGACCGGCATCAACGGCGACAATGTCAAGAAGGGGATCGAAGGGGGCATCAACGACTTTGCGATGCACCCGACCGAGACCATCAACTATGTCGCCAGCCACGATAACAGAACCTTCTGGGACAGGCTGATGATCACCACCAAGGACGACCGGCGCATCAGCGACTCCGACAGGAAGCGCATGGACCAGATGGGCGCGGTTCTCGTCTTCACGTCCCAGGGCATTCCGTTCATGCAGGGCGGCCAGGAGATCCTGCGGACCAAGCAGGGCGACCACAACTCCTATAACAAGCCCGACGCCATCAATGCCATCCAGTGGCAGTGGAAGATGGACAACATGGAGATATACGAGTACTACAAGGGTCTCATCGCGCTGCGCAAGGCCCATCCCATCTTCCGCATGAAGACGCGGGCGGAGGTGGAGGCCAATCTCAAGTTCCTCGACGACGATCTCGGGCTCGGCGTGCCGCGCAACTGCGTGGGCTACGTGCTCTCCAGGGGTAACTCCGGCGACACCTGGAACGAGGTGATGGTGCTCCTCAATCCCAACAAGGGCGAGGAGGTCTTCAGGGTTCCCGAGGGCGGCGAGTGGACCGTCGTCGTAAATGACGAGGAAGCCGGCCCCGAGAAGGTCAATTCCGGCAAGGACAAGTACAAGGGCGATAAGATCAAGGTGCCCAGGGGAACCGCCCTGGTGATGTACCGGTAGGCGCCGGCCCATGTTTTTTCGAGCGTGGCCTCTCTCCCCGTGAGAGGGGTCGCGCTTTTTGGATAGACAGCGCCCCTTAAGACGAGGAGCCGTATGCCGCGAGCCCGATCGCGTTTCACCGCCGCCATTCTGATCCTGTCCGCCCTTATGCTTGGCGCCGCGCAGGCCGCGCTCGCCGGTGAGGGCATGGTCGGTATGGGCTTCTCGCTGGACACGGGCGGCTACGACGTGTCGGGTTTCGACTCGGGGACGGGGCTGACTATCGAGGGCGGTTACTACCTCGCCAGGGGAGTGGGGTTCTTCGGCTGCCTTCACAGCGTTGGCTACCAGAGCGGCGGGGACGCCGACCAGATCTTCTGGATCGCCGGCGAAGTAAGATACAGGGGCTATCTGGGAGATGAGGCCATGAAGCGCCCGAGGTGGTTCTGGTCGGCCGGAGCCGGCGGGGGCCTGGGCTATAGCGGCAAGCCGGCGCTCGTGATTCCCGTAATCATCGAGTTCGGCGCGCGCCTCTGGGGGAAGTCGAACCTGGGGCTCGATCTCGCCGTGAGAAATCACGCGGCGTTTTTCATAACGGGCGGCGATCCGCCTGCGGATATAGTCAATTCAGTTGAGTTATTTGTCTCTGTCGTCGGGGGCGTCTCGAATTGACGCGCCCGCTCACTCAAGACCGGAGGAGGAAGAGGAAAATGAAGCACGCCCGCACGGCACTCGGTATCATCATGCTCTCGGCCGTCTTGCTTGCCGCCGCGGCGCCGGGAATGGCCCGCGCCCAGGATGAAGCGGAGACTCCCCCGACCTACGGCTGGAAGAACGGCTTCCTGGGAGGATTCAAGCTCACCCAGGCGGGCTTCTCCAACTGGGCCGCCGGGGGGGAGAACTCGCTGGCCTGGCAGCTCACGTCCACCGGGAGGTTTCTCTACGACCAGGAATCTTACGACTGGTCCAACTGGTTCAAGCTGGGCTACGGCATGACCAAGACGGGAGACGAGGATTCGCGCAAGTCAGTCGATGAGATAAAGCTCGAGAGCATGTTCGACGCCAAGCTCAACGGCCCCCTGGGAGCTTACGCTGCCTTCAACTGGGAGACGCAGTTCGCCAAGGGATACACGTATACGGACACTTCCAGGACCGCCGTCTCTGACTTCATGAACCCGGGCTACTTCACCGAGAGCATCGGTATGAGGTACACATATCTGGAGGTGGTCGCGACACGTATCGGCTTTGCCGCCAAGCAAACCGTCGCCCATAACTATCCGGCGTTCAGCGACGACCCCGACACTCCCGAGATCGAGAATGTCCGCGCCGAGTACGGGGCGGAGTGGGTGACCGACTTCAACTATGAAGTCAGTAAGACCCTGGTCTACCTCACGCGGGTAAACATATTCTCCAACATGAAGGGCCTCGACGAGACCGACGTCAAGTGGGACAACACCTTCGCCGCGGCCGTAGCGCCCTTCGTGGACGTTACCTTCGATTTCAACCTGGTCTATGACCGTGACGTGAGCACCGCGGTTCAGATCAAGGAGGCGCTGGCGATCGGCCTCATCTTCAAGCTGGGAACAGAGGTGGAGTAGGGCGGGCTGCCGGGCCCAGGCTTACACTTGCCCGGGCTGTTACCCGGGCTGCGCGTCGCCGCCGGCGGGCGGCCCATCGCCGCGGGGTGCGCTGCCAGGCGCTCCGGCGCCTGCGGGCTGGCCGTTGAGGTTCCGGTAGAAGTTCGTGAGCGTCAGCACCATCGATGCAATGATGGGCCCCAGCAGGAGCCCGACTATTCCGAAGAGTTTGAGTCCGCCGAGCATGCTGAAAAGCAATATGAGCGTAGGGATCCTGGCTTTCTTGCCGACGATCACGGGCCGCAAGAAATTATCGGCCTGGCTCACGACGACGCTCCCGAGGGCGATCAATATGACTCCCTTGACCCAGCTTCCCGAGAGCGCGAGTATGCCGGCCGCCGGGAGGTAGATGAGCCACGGCCCCACGAGGGGGATGATAGACAGGAAGGCCATCACGACGCCCCAGAAGAGCGGGGACGGGAGCCCCAGAATAGTGAAAATGAGGGCGCCGAGCCCTCCCTGCACGAGCGCTATGATGAGTCCGCCGTAAATGGAGGCTTCGACGACCTCCCGCTGATGCGTTGCGAGCTTGTGTTTGAGGTCATCCGACATGGGCAGGAGGTTCCAGGCGTAGTCCGCTATCCTGTCCCCGTCCCGGATGAAAAAGAACATGCTGAAGATGATGAAAACGAAACTGACGACAGCCATGGAGACGTTTCCGATAACCGACGATACCTTCCCGGCAAGGTAGGTCGTGAGCCGCTGGAGATTTTCTGAAATCCACCCCTCGAGATCGACCTGCGATATATCCACGTAGGGCCTCAAATACTCGGTCACCCTCTGATTCCACTGGTAGGCGTCTGGCTTCAGGATGAAGTCATACTTCCCATCTGCGGACCCCTCGCGGAAGGAGGTGTACATGCTGGTGGCTTCCGATACGAGGCCAAGGGTGAGCAATACGGCGGGCACGATAATTAGGGCTACGACTATAACCGACATGATGACGGCCCGCAGGTTGTCGTTATGTACTCTGCCCCGGAGCCGCTTGTTGAGGGGGGTTGCGATCATGGCGAGTAGCGCCCCCCAGATGAGATAAGTTAGATAGGGCCGCAGCATGAGGAAGAAGAGATAGAAAATGATGACGACGCAGGCCACGAAAATCGCCATCCCGATCTGCTGCTTTCGGGTCACGTCCAGGTCCTCCGCGTTGTCACGAGCCTACATTCTGGCTTTTCCGATTGCAAGCGGAACCCGCCCCGGCGGCGCCCGGCGGCCCTCCGCCGGCTCGGCCCGGGCCCTCATATTAGGCTTGTCAGGGTGCCGGGGAATATTCTATCATTGCTTGGCTCCTGACGGAGAATACCCGAAATGATCAGGATTGCGCTAGCGCAGGTTAATTTCAAAGTCGGCGACATCGCCGGCAACTCGAAGAAGATTCTCAAGTGGGCCGACAAGGCGAAGAAAGCCCAGGCCGACCTGGTCGCCTTCCCCGAGCTCGCGATATCGGGCTATCCCCCCGAGGATCTTCTTTTCAAAAAGCACTTCCTTGTCGACTGCGCCGACGCCCTCAGCGCGCTGGCCAGCAGAATCAAGGGCATAACCGCAGTGATCGGCGTCCCCTATGCCTCGAGGGACGTCTTCAACGCGGCAGCGGTCGTGAGCGACGGGCGCATCGTCATGACGTGCAACAAGGTTCACCTTCCCAATTACGGTGTATTCGATGAGAAGCGCTACTTCAAGCCGGCCCGGAAGGTCTGCGTGCTCAACCTCAACGGGACGCGTATCGGCGTCAGCGTCTGCGAGGATATCTGGTCGGAGGACGTCCCCGCGGTGCAGGCCTGGGAGGGGAGAGCGTCCATTCTTCTTAATATCTCCTCGTCGCCTTATCATGTCGGCAAGGGGAAGGCGCGCGCGGGGCTGCTGGGCCAGAGGGCGCTATCGAATAATGCCTACGTCGCCTACGTCAACCTGGTGGGTGGGCAGGACGAGCTCGTTTTCGACGGCCAGAGCATGTTTATCGACCCCACGGGCAAGGTGATGGCGCAAGCCAGGCAGTTCGCCGAGGACATGCTGGTCGCCGACATCGAGGAGATCCCGGGCAGGGAAAAGAGCAAGGTCGGCTGGGAACGGAGGGGCCACGGTCTCCGCGTGGCCACGGCCGAGCACGCGACCAGGACGAGGGAGCGCCGGAAGAAGGTGAGCTTGAGGCTGGAGACATCGCTGCAGGTGCTGCCCGAGATATACTCCGCCCTGGTTCTCGGTACCAAGGACTACGTGCGGAAGAACGGTTTTAAGAAAGTGGTTATCGGCCTGAGCGGGGGAATCGACTCCACGCTTGTAGCCGCCGTCGCGGTGGATGCCATCGGAGCGGCCAATGTCATCGGGGTCTCCATGCCGTCGCGCTACTCGTCCGACCACAGCATTACCGACGCTAAGGCGCTGGCTAAGAATCTCAAGATGAAGCTCCATACCATAAAGATCGAACCCATATTCAAGTCATACCTCAAGATGCTGGCGCCGGCTTTCAAGGGAACCAGGCCCGGCGTAACGGAGGAGAACATCCAGGCTCGCATAAGGGGCAATCTCCTCATGGCTTTCGCCAACAAGCACAACTGGCTCATGCTGGCCACGGGTAATAAAAGCGAGCTGGCCGTTGGCTACTGCACCCTCTACGGCGACCTCGCCGGCGGGCTTGCGGTACTCAAGGACGTTCCCAAGACGCTTGTCTATCATCTCGCGCGCTACAGGAACAGCCGGCGCAAGAAGGTTTTTCCCGAAAGCGTCTTTACCAAGCCGCCGTCAGCCGAGCTCCGCGCCAATCAGAAGGATGAGGACGCCCTGCCGCCCTATGAGGTGCTCGACCCTGTTCTCGGGATGTACGTCGAGGAGGACATGTCCATAGACCGGATCGCCAAGGAGGGTTTCAAGAAGCCGCTTGTCGTTCAGGTCGCCAATCTCGTCGACAGCGCCGAGTACAAGCGTCGCCAGGGCCCTCCCGGAATCAAAATCACCCCCAGGGCGTTCGGCAAGGACAGGCGCATGCCTATCACCAATCTGTATCGCGTTACTACCCGCCGGGGAAAGAAGATAGGCTAGCCGTTACCGCCGGTTGAGGTTCACCTGCAACTGCCCCTTCACACTTCCTTTGCGGTCCCGAATGATTCGTCGTCTTTGAATATGGGACCCCGCGTCTTGCCCGTCTGCTTCGGGGCGAACCCGGTCAGGGTCTCTAACCTGACGAGGGCCGAGTTGAACCATGTCGTGCGCGGCGTCTTCTTGAAGGGCTCCAGCCCGTAGCCGGCGGTCTGCTTGGCCATGCCCGTCCATGAATCGTAATAGGCATAGCCCGGCAGCAAATGCGTGATGGCCAGCGGGTGAGTCTTGAGGAGCCATAGCTGGAACTCGCCCCACTTCTTGTATGAGGCCTCGATAGTCGTAAGTCCGAAGTAGCCCGCGCGGCCCTCGCCGGCCCGCAGCGTATAGAAGCCGCGGCCGAGGAACATCTTGAGGCCCGGCATGGTCTCTGAGGGGTCGGTGACGAATGTATCGAAGCGCCCCTTGTACTCGGCCGGCAGGGGATCTCGAAGGTCCCACTTGCCCGCCGTTATGGGCAGTCCGAGGCCGGCAGCGGTTTCATTGATGAATGCCACCAGGCGCTCGTCGTAATCGAGCACGGTTATGTGTTCGGGCTCAGTCGTAAGGGTCATGGCGACCGAGAGGAGGTCGTCGTCACCTAAGATGGCGACATGCTTGCCATGGGCGTCTCCCATCCTCGCGATGAGGCTCACCCTCCGGAATACCGAGTTCATGGTCATGTAGCCCCGGTCGTGAAGCGTCGTCGTCCGGGGTCTCTTTCTAGAGATTTCGGCGAACTTCTTCCGGACCGCTTCGACTCTTCCGGATATCTCCTCGGCCGGCAGCAGTTTGAGATCGCTAACGAGTTTCATGCCACGCGCCGTAAGCAGGACCTCGGTGTCGGTTATGGAAATGAGGCTCTTCCGTACGAGGCCCTTCAGCGTCTTTATGAAGTGGGCGAAGTCGACCCCCGCATGCCCGGCGACACGCCAGGGGTCGGACGAGTTGAGCATCTCCGCGAGCACTCTTTCTTCATTCCGGCTGATTCTGGGCAAGTTACCCTCCCGTGGGATGAATCGGAAAGCCCGGGTGGGATTCTACCAATTTACGGGCCGGTCAACAAGAGGCAATGCGGTGGGGCGGTGAGTGCCCGGAATTGCTTTGACAATGAGCCCCGGGCTATGGTATGCTTTCCGCGCATTCAGAGCTGTGAACGCCTTTCGCGAATGCTGTGCCTCATTATTCGCGTTTGCGCGGGGCGGGGCCACAACACCACTTGCTATTCTTACCCGACAGCCATTCCACGTTCTAGTATTCGGTCCGCCGGAGGGAGCATACAGCGCCGGCAAACCCGGGTCCGTATCAGAAGGAGGGTAGTATGCGGGGGCCGCTCAACCATATGTCTGCCCACATCTTCATCCAGCAGTGCGCGCAGGACGCGTTCGTTATTATCAGGGACCCTCCCTGACCCTTTCACTGTTCGTTCGATCCCCTTGGTTGACGGGCCGCCTCTGTTCACCTGGATATGTCAGGCGAGCGGCCCAAGTCACTGTGTCGGCAGCCGGCAAGGCAGCCGCTGCCGCATCCGGAGACAGAGACAGGAAGCGAGGTAACGGGAATGTGTAAGTGGCAAGGAAAGCGAAGTAAATGGAACGGTCTGAATCTGGTGCTCCTTATTATCTTCGTAGCTGGCGCGCTCTTTCTGGCGCAGCAGGCCGCGGCAGGAGGATTCATAGAGAACCGCGGCCAGGTGGATGACGAGGTCCTCTACTATATTTCGGGACCACGGGCTTCAGTCTTTTTCACCCGGGACAAATTGGTCATCGACATGAGGGAGGAGACAGAGCGGACGTGGGATAGAGAGAGGAAAAACCTGAAGGAGACCAGGTTTGAAGATGGAGGCCAGGACAGCTTCGGTGCCGGGTGCGTGGTGTATGTCCACTTCGAGGGCGCGGAGCCCATGGTCGAGCCCCAATCCAGAGAGCAGCTGGCCGAGACGTACAACTACTTCGTGGGATCCGACAGCAGGGAGCACAGGGCAGACGTTCCCGCTTTTGCAGAAGTAGTCTATAGAGACCTCTGGCCGGGAGTGGATCTGGTGTACAGGCAGGAAGGCAAATCCCTTGCCTATGAGATCCAGGCGCGGCCGGGAGCGGAAATACCCGCAGAACTCTTCCGCTACGAAGGCGCCCGGGAAGTCGTTGTGGACGGCGATGGGACCCGCCGCATCACCACCAATGTCGGCACCATACTTGACATGAGCCCCACTGCCGGGGGAACCCGGGGGCGGCTTGCATGGCAGGAAGACACATGGGGCGCCGGCGGCGCTTTCCCCGTGCTCGGTGATGATCCCTCCAGGCTTGTCTGGAGCACTTTCGTGGGCTCCACCTGGGGAGACGAGTGCTGGGCCGTGAAACTCGACTCTGCGGAGAACCCCGTAGCAGTGGGGTGGACATGGAATGCTGACTTTCCCACGACACCCGGCGCTTACGACGAGATACATAACGGCCAATGGGACTGCATAGTCTTAAAGCTCGATTCCACGGGCAGCACTCTCCTCTGGAGCACTTTCGTGGGCGGATCGCTCGATGACGACACGTGGAATCTCGATATTGACTCCTTCGGCAACGTAGTGGTGACGGGACACACTTATTCGGCTGACTTTCCCACGACGCCCGGCGCTTTCGACGAGACCCACAACGGCGAAGTCGACGCTTATGTATTCAAACTGAGCTCTTCGGGAAACGCGCTGCTCTGGAGCACTTTCATCGGGGGCTGGTGGTCCGAGTGGGGCACATCCGTCGCGCTGGATCCCGTGTCAGAGGCGCCTGTAATTGCGGTATACACCGTTTCCGACGACTATCCCACCACAACGGGGGCCTGGGATGAGACCTATAACTGCGCTTCGGGTTATTACGAAGCGGCCGTGACCAAACTTGAACCTGACGGCAGCGGTCTGATCTGGAGCACCTTCATCGGCGGAACACTCGCGCAGCTGGCGTTCGATGTGATGTTGGACGAATATGGCAATCCCATCGTGACCGGCCGCACTCACTCTGCTGATTTCCCTACTACGGTGGGTGCCTACGACCGTATTCACGATGGCGTCTATAGTGATGCTTTCGTGACAAAGTTCACGGCGGGAGGCGACGGCCTCATCTGGAGCACTTTCCTCGGGGGACACCTCAGCCATGACGGGGGGACCGAAATCGTAGACGGTTCGTCGGCGAGCCCGGTACTGGTGGGATACACATACTCCTCCGACTTCCCGACCACCGCAGGCGCCTATGATACCTCTCACAACGGGTATACAGATGTATTCGTGGCCAGGCTCAATGGTTCCGGTTCCGGACTCCTATGGAGCACGTTTATCGGGGGCCTGGACTACGACTACCCGGCAAATGGCCCATCACTCGACCCTTATGGTTATACAGTTCTCGCAGGGGATACGTGGTCGCCGGACTTCCCCACGACGCCGGATGCATACCGGACGGCTTTTACAGCGGAGCAGGATGGGTTCATATGCGTTCTTCATCCGTCCGGGAGCTATCTTACCTGGAGCACCTATATCGGGGCCAGTCTCCGCGAGGTGCCGATGGGTATGGCTGTCGATTCCTCGGGTGACATCATCATCACCGGGAGCACCAATTCCCCGGACTACCCGACGACCCCGGGAGCATATGATCCGACATTCAATGGGCCATTTGACTGCTTCCTCTCCAAACTGGACCTCCCGGAACCGCCGGCCAACATCGTATGCGCGCCGGATCCCCGGTACTTAACTGAAACCGTCCCGGTCAACACGGTCAATGTCGAGTATCTCGGCCTTGGGGCCGGGCCCATCTACGGCTATTCGCTGAGCATATCATGGGACGGCGCAGTAGCCACCCTGACGGACGTTACGGAGGGAACACTGCTTTCGAATCAGGGCTCGACGCATTTCTCGTACGATATCGCAGGAAATACATGCAATATCGATTGCGTGCTGCTCGGCGTCTACCCCGGCGTCAGCGTCCCGGGCGTTATGTTCACGCTTGAGTTCACGGGTGCCGGGTTTGGCACGAGTGATATCGACCTCACGGTGATCAAGGTGCGCGACAGCGCCAATAACCCGCTCACCGGTTTCACTGAAGACGACGGGGAACTGGTAGTCGACCTCAATCCTCCCGTCTTCACCGATGTGAGTATTACAAACTCCACTCTGACCCACACCAACGACTATATTAAAAACGGTGACAACGCCATCCTGACGGCCGAGGTGACTGATGATGACCCCGGATTCGGGGCCGCCAACATAACAGCTGACCTCACCGGCCTCGGGGGCGGAGGCGCCGTGAACCCGGATATCTATGCAGTCGGTGTGGCCATATGGAACCTGTCAGGTGGTGTCACGTGCACTCCGAGTAACGGCACGGTGACGGTCGTGGTCACCGCGACCGACCCCATCGGCAACACCGCCAGCGACAGCGATGACATCATAGCTGACAACATCCCGCCTGCACCGGTGACAGATCTCAGCGCGGTTCAGGTTAAGAGCGGCAACGATGCCGACGGGACGACCAAAGTCACGCTCACTTTCACCGCGCCGGGCGACGCCTATGTTACCGAGGTTTACAATGCGGGCTTCGGCGACTATCCGGAGTATGACGATGGCACGGGCTCGGAGCCCGCGACGCCTTCGTATACCCCGGGCGCGCCGTGGGCTCTCACGGGCGTTACATCGACCGGCCAGACCGATGAGCCGGCCGCGAGGGACTTCTGGTACTATGTCGTCTTCACGAAGGACATAGCTTTCAATATCTCGGCCGTATCCAACAAGACCACCGGCACGCTCAATTATCATCTGGGTGATGTCAGCGACGGCGGTACACCCGGCCAGGGTGACAATTACGTGAACTCGGTCGACATCAGTCTTCTGAGCGGCACTTATTTCGTGGGCCATGGTCATCCGAGCTACCTCAACTACTGTGATGTGGGTCCGACCACGGACCTCTCGACCGATGCCCTTCCCACGACGGATGATTTCGTCGACTTCGAAGACCTCATGATGTTCGCCATGAATTTCACGACGGTGAGTTTCCTGGCTGCGGATGATATGCCCGTTTCTCCCGGCGTGAGCACCCCGGGCGTTGTCCTCCGAATTGAACGTGATGAGGGAGGGGAACGGAGTGATCTCCTGGTTGCGCGGATTGTGCTTACGGCCAACAGGTCATCCGTTAAGGGCGTTCATGTCGGGGTGTCCTATGACGCCGCGGGCCTTCAACTTGTTGACGTGGCTGCGGGCCAGCTGCTTGAGGACCAGGGCGCGCCTCTCTTCTTCAAGCACCGTGACGCATCCGGCTTAATCGAATTCGACGCGGCGGTTCTCGGCCGGAATATCGGGCTGAGCGGTTCCGGTGAGATCGCGGAGCTCCGGTTCCGCATGGTCGGTACTGTCGGAGATCTACCGGAGCTCAAGAGCGCATCCTTGAGAGACAGGCGGAACCGGCCTATAGGGAGAGTCGTGGAACCTGAGAGCATAAGCGACAGTGCGCCGTCGAGCGCCTCTCCTGCAGCGCTCAGCCTCAGCGCCAACCCGAATCCTTTCCGCGGGTCGACTATTCTGAGACTGACGTTGCCGGCTGCCTCAGCCGCTAAACTCTCTGTGTATGATGTGAACGGCAGGCTGGTCCAGACGCTGGCGGAAAGCCATCTTCCCGCCGGGGAATATCAGTTTGAGTGGGACGGGCGGACATCGTCGGGGACTCGTGTTTCCCCCGGCGCGTACATTGCAGTTCTCAGTGGGGGCGGAAAGCGCCTTACGCAGAAGGTCTTTGTGCTTCCATAGCAGCAGCGATTTTTTCCCGGGGCCCCGGGGTCTTTCAAATCGGGGCACCCGGTACTACTGGAACCGCCCTCCTCAAAAAGGGGGGCGGTTCTTAATGGTGTCGTACTTCCCCGGATGACTGATACAATGGTTCCGTGTTCGTCATGCATTTCAAACTGACACGGGGGAGTTATCTTGGCAGGGATTGACGGCAGCAGCCCCGGAGTGGGTGATGAAGTCAACGTCACAGTAGACTCCGTCGCCTTCGGGGGAGAAGGTGTGGCCCGGCACGATAACTACGTCCTCTTCGTGCCGGATGTGATTCCCGGAGAGAAGGCGAGGGTCAGGATTACGGCCACCAAGCGCACCTACGGGAAGGCCATTCCCCTGGACATTCTCGAGCCCTCCCCGGACAGGACGGCGCCGCGTTGCAAGGTATATGGCACATGCGGCGGGTGCCAGTACCAGCATGTCAAGTACCGGAGGTCATTAGAGCTCAAAGAGCAGCAAGTCAGAGAAGTCGTCGAGCGTATCGCGAGAATCTCCATCGGGGAAGTGTGTGCCCCGATCAGGCCATCCCCCAAAGCCTGGGCCTACCGGAACGTAATCTCACTGAAGGTGAGGGTCGGTGACAACGGGCGGGATGCCGGTTACGTCGCCCGCGACAATAAGACCCTGGTTCCCATCTCCGCATGTCCCCTGGCCATGGAGGCCATCAACGAGGCCGTCGCCGGCATCGGTAGCAGCCTCGGCGGCTTCGAGTACCCGGATAAGATAACGGACATCACCATAAAGCACGGAGACGGCCAGACCCTTCTCTATCCCAGGTACATGAAGCCCTACCGGTTCAGGTCCGCCGAGAGGCTGGTCTACCGCCACGGGGATCTCGCGTTTCGCTACGGGCTGAGATCGTTTTTCCAGGTGAATCCGTCCATGATTCCCGGCCTCATGGAGGTGGTCGGCGAGGCGCTGGCCCCATCACATGGGGAGTCTCTGCTTGATCTCTATGCCGGCGTCGGGCTTTTCTCACTGGCCTGGGCCCGGAGTTTCGAGAAGGTGGTCGGTGTCGAGGTGGCCCGTGAGGCGGTTGATTGCTTCCGGGAGAACATCGCCGAAAACGGCCTCAGCAACGTCCGCGTTGTCCGCGGCCCCGTCGAACAGGTACTGGGAAGGGCCTATCAGAAACTGAAGGGCCGGACGGTATCTGTCCTCGCCGATCCGCCGAGAGAGGGTATGCGCAAAGACGTGATCCGATTCCTCAACGCCGCGCGCGTACGCAGAATCATATACGTTTCATGCGACCCCGCGACACTCGCCCGCGACATCAAGGCGCTGGGCGCCTCATACTCCATCCGGAAGATCACGCCCCTTGATATGTTTCCCCAGACCAGGCATCTGGAGACCGTGGCGGTGCTGGACGGCGGCCGCGAGCCGCCGGGAGCATGACCGAATGTTATTCCCCCTGAAACAAATGCTTGTGGGGCGGGGGATTGCGGTTTAGAATCGGGCATGTGGAAGTTACAATCCTCTTACAACTTATGACAAAGTCACGCCGGCTTTAGAGGCGGCGGAAAGTGGTGATTACATGAATGCAGCACCAAGTGGTTTTTTTGGCCTCGGTATCGCGCCCGGACTCCTGGAGAAGATCGAAGACCTGGGCTATGATACGCCGACCCCGATTCAGCTCAAAGCAATACCCATCGCGATAGAGGGCAAGGATGTCGTCGGGATAGCTCAAACAGGCACGGGCAAGACGATCGCGTTCGGCATTCCCATGGTCCAGAGCCTGGCGCGGGACAAGGGTATGGGGCTCGTGCTCACCCCGACCCGTGAACTGGCGATCCAGGTACGAGACGCCATACTGCCGTTCGCCCAGGCCCTCGGCATGAAGACGGCTGTGCTTATCGGCGGGGAGCCCCAGCGCGGGCAGGTCCGGTCTCTCCAGAAGAAGCCCCGCATCATCGTGGCCACGCCCGGCCGCCTTATCGACCTCGTCGGGCAGCGCCTGGTTCACCTCGACAACGTGAACGTGCTCGTCCTCGACGAAGCCGACCGCATGCTGGATATGGGCTTTGCGCCGCAGATCGAACGCATAGTCCGGCTCATACCCAAGCGGCGGCAGACGATGCTGTTCTCGGCGACCATGCCAGCGGAGATCGTGAGGATGGCGTCCACGCATATGCGCTTGCCCGTTCGCACCGAGATCGCTCCGTCCGGAACCGCGGCGGAGGGCGTTTCACATGAAGTCTTCGTGGTGGGAAGAACCGTGAAGGCAAAATTGCTCGAGAAGCTGCTCCAGCAGTACAAAGGCCCGGTTCTCATATTTACGCGCACCAAGAGGGGAGCGCGGGTGGTGGCGCGGTCGCTCAGGAAAGCGGGTTATGCGGCGGCCGAGATCCATTCCGACCGGACGCTTCCGCAGCGCAAGGAAGCCCTGAACGGTTTCAAGTCGGGCAAGTACCGTGTTCTCGTGGCGACGGACATCGCTGCGCGGGGCATAGATGTAAAGGGCATAGAGCTGGTTGTGAACTACGACCTGCCGGACGACCCCGGAAGTTATGTTCACCGCATCGGCCGGACGGGCCGGGCCGGCAGGGAGGGGCACGCCATCTCGCTGGCCACGCCGGACCAGGGAAAGGACCTGCGCAATATCGAGAAACTCATAGATACATCCATAACCCTATCGGAGCACCCCGAGATTCCCACGGAGACTTTCGGCCCCAAGCCGCGCACTGCTTTTCAGAAGAAATTTGCCCGGTACAAGGGACGCATGAGCCGCAGGCCCGTCCGCCGGACCCGGTAGGTTCAGGGCTCTCGCTTGCCGCCGTCCATCTCCCCCCGGTCGTCGGCGGGCGGGGACAGACGTGAGGATAGAATGGCCAAGAACTACATGCTTCTCTACGGCAAGAACTCTGTCAAGGAGCGGCTGCTGGCCCATCCCGAGAGCATAAGGAAGGTAGTGGTATCGGACAAGTTCGACGAGCCCGAGATAGAGGCGCTCATAGAGAAACACGCAATCGCGGCCGAGAGGCTACCCGCTTCCGAACTTGCCAAGAAGAGGTCGGCCAAGGACCTGCAGGGAATATACGCGCATGCGGATAGATACGAGTATGTGGCCCTCGAGGAGCTCCTGGATCCACCCGAGGACGGCAGGCTGACTCTCGTCTTTCTGGACAGGGTGACCGATCCCCATAATCTGGGCGTGATTCTCCGCACCACGGCATGCTTCGGCGGGTTCGCCGTCGTCATTCCGCAGCATGACGCTTGCGAGGTCAACGAGACGGTGCTGCATGTCGCGTCGGGCGGTGAGAATTACACGCCGGTCGCCATGGTGACCAATATCTCGAACGCCATAAGCAAGGCCAAGAAGATGGGCTACTGGATTGTGGGCGCCGTCATCGATGAAGACGCCCTGAACATTGATGAAGACAGCCTGCCTTTTCCGCTGGGACTTGTGCTCGGCTCGGAGGGCTCGGGCATAAGATACGGCATAGCGAAGCATCTCGATATGAAGGTCAGGATCCCCATGGATGGTGCGCAGCTGTCCTTCAATGTCAATATGGCATGCGCTATTTTCTGCCATGAGATCTGCAGGCAGAGAAAAAGGGAGGCCGGGTAGGAATATCCGGTCTTACTCTCGGGGACTTCCCCGGCTTTTCTTCACGCCCGTTCCCTGCGGATGGTGTTGACGGCCTGGTCCAGCTGCTGGAGAAAAAGGGACCGGTCCTTCTTGGCGAAAGGCGGGGGCCCGCCCTTGACCTCACCCAGCGTGCGCAACTCGGAGAGCAGATCGCGCGTGGCGAGAATAGGGCCGATGTTGTCGTCGGTGAAGGGCTTGCCCTTGTGCCCGAGGACGTAGGCTCCCTTCTCGAGGGACCGGGCCGCGAGAGGTATGTCCCCGGTGATCACGATGTCATCGGCCTCGACGTGTTCGACGATATAATCATCGGCGGCGTCCAGGCCTTCGCCGACCACCTCCAGGCTGAGCCAGCTGCTTTCGGGAATCCGCATCCACGACGCGGCCACCAGCGTGACTTTGAGGTCATAGCGTTTGGCCACTCGATAGACTTCCTGTTTCACGGGGCAGGCGTCTGCGTCTATGTAGATATGGAGCAACCGATGGCCTCTCTGCACCCTGGTGACCGCACTCCACCTATGGGTTGGCCACGAAAGTGCCTCAGGCTGAGATATTACTCTCTTCGGAGGTTGAATGCAACTCGCCCGCTTTCTTAAAGACCAAGAGTCCCAGGGGAGGGAGCGTCAGTGAAAGCGAATGGCGTCTTCCGTGAATGGGTATGGGGTCGGCGTCGAGGCCGCCGCAGTTGCCCTGGCCGCTTCCGCCATAGATCTCCGCGTCGCTGTTCAGCATCTCCTGCCAGTGTCCTTCTGAAGGAAGGCCCACACGGTAGCAGTGCCTCACTTGCGGAGTGAAGTTTAAGACCACGAGCAGAGTGTCCTCATCCGACTTTCCCTTCCTCAGAAAACTCAACACGCTCTTCTCAAAATCGGTGCAGTCGATCCACTCGAAACCGGCGGGCTCGAAGTCCAGTTCGTAGAGAGCGGGCTGGTTTTTGTAGAAGCTGTTCAAGTCCTTAATCCACCTCTGCAGCCCGAGATGGGCCTCCTCATCGAGCAGATGCCAGTCCAGGCTCCGGTCGTGGTCCCATTCCCGCCACTGTCCGAACTCAGCCCCCATAAAGACGAGTTTCTTGCCTGTATGTGCGTAAAGGTAGCCGGCAAGCAAGCGGAGGTTGGCGAGTTTGTGCCAGTCGTTCCCGGGCATCTTCGAAAGGAGAGACTTGCCGCCGTTGCCCACCTCGTCGTGGGAGAGGGGAAGGAGGAAGTTTTCGGAGTAAGCGTAGGCCATGCCCGAGATGAGTTTATCGTGGTGATGCTTTCGGAACACGGGGTCCAGCGAGAAGTACGTCAGGGTGTCATGCGTCCAGCCCAGGTGCCACTTCATGCCGAAACCCAGCCCACCCAGGTAGGGCGGCTTGGTCACCATGGGCCAGGCGGTGGATTCTTCGGCGATGGTCTGAGTGTCGGGAGCGGCGCCGTAGACGGCCTCGTTCAACCGCCTCAAGAAACCTATGGCCTCGAGATTCTCCCGCCCGCCGTGAGCGTTGGGGATCCACTCGCCCTCTTTCCTGGAGTAGTCCAGGTAGAGCATGGAACTGACGGCGTCAGCGCGAAGGCCGTCCACATGATACCTGTCCAGCCAGAAGAGAGCGTTACTGATGAGGAAACTGCGTACCTCGCCTCTTCCGAAGTTGAAGAGGGAGCTTTTCCAGTCCGGGTGGATTCCCTGGCGGGGATCCATATGCTCAAACAGATGCGTTCCGTCGAAGTAGGCGGGGCCATGGATATCGGACGGGAAGTGAGACACCACCCAGTCGAGAACGACGCCGATGCCGCTCTGGTGAAGCCGGTCTATGAGGCCCATGAAGTCCTGGGGAGTCCCGAAGCGGCTGGTGGGAGCGTAGTAGCCGACGGTCTCATAGCCCCACGAACCGTAGAAAGGATGCTCCGTGACCGGCAGGAATTCGACATGGGTGAATCCCATGTCCCTCACATAGTTGACAAGATGCTCGGCGAGCTCTCCGTAAGTGAGAAAGCGATTATCCTCCTCGAGGACCCGCCGCCATGACCCCAGGTGGACCTCATAGATGGAGAAGGGAGCGTCCAGCCGGTTGCGTTCATGGCGGTCCGTCATCCAGGCGGCGTCTTTCCAGTCGTAGTCGAGGTCCCAGACGACCGATGCCGTGCGGGGCGAGATCTCCCAGTAGCGGGCGAAGGGATCGCCCTTGTCTGCGGCATAGTCGGCGTAATCTGACACTATGTGATACTTGTAAAGGCACCCATGCCTTACCCCGGGGATGAAACCCTCCCAGATGCCGGAACCGTCCCAGCGCATCGCCAGGTTGTGAGCATCAGGGTTCCAGCCGTTGAAATCGCCAATTACCGATACGCGTTTGGCGTTGGGAGCCCAGACGGCGAAGAACGTTCCCCGCGCTCCGTCCAGCTCCATGCGGTGGGAACCCAGCTTATCATAGAGCCTGAAATGGTTGCCCTCTCGGAAGAGATAGACGTCATTTTCCGTAAGAAGGCTCGGCCCATGGACGACATGGCCGATCTCAGTATTCCCTGTTCCCGATTCGGTGACCCTGTGTTGTTCTCCGGGCAATTCGCTTACCTCTCGGATTCGCATCGCTCTCAGGCTGCCGCCAATGTATCTTAATCCTCTCATGGGGGAGGTGGGCAAGTCCAGATGCTTATTCCGCCGATGGCGTGATTATGCTACCGGCCGCCGCCTGCCGCTATGAGATTCTGAAGATCTTCCGGAAATGGAAACCGTAGGCCGCGAAGGTGATCGTCAGGGGAAGCACCCTCGGGCGTGTAAACAGAGACCAGAACACGATTCTCCAGTAATGCCACCTCTCCCGGTCGATTACTCCAAGACGGAATGACGACTTGAACAGCGACTTGAAGTCACGGTACCGGAAGCGGAACTCCGTGTTTCTGGGGGGATTGAACTCCCGGAGGAAGCTTCTGACTCTCTCGTAATACGGCCCGGCCGAGTAGATTGTGCCCACCACCCTCTCATAGCCGTCGACCAGCGCCTTCTTCTCCATCTTGGGAATGAAGTTGAGGGTTAAGTCCGTGTTGTTGCCCGATATCTTCCTGAGCAGCCGGCCCTCTTCCACGAGACGTTTGTGGAGTTTGGTGCCGCGAGGGGCGTTCAGAAGTCCTACCATTGCGGTAACAATCCCACTCTTCTGGATGAAGGTAATCAGGCTGTCGAATATCGAGACGGGATCGCTGTCGAAACCGACAATGAAGCCGCCCTGCACCAGGAGGCCCTTGTCCTGGATCTTCTTCACGCAGGCCAGGAGATCGCGGTTCTTATTCTGCACCTTCTTGCATTCGGCCAGGCTCGCTTCGTTCGGAGTTTCGATGCCGACGAATACCGCCATGAAACCCGCCCTTACCATGAGATCCATGAGTTCCGGATCGTCCGAGAGGTCAATTGAGACCTCGGTGTGGAAGTGGAACGCGCGCTTCCTTTTCTCCATCCATTCGATGATCGCGGGGAGAAGGTCTGTCTTAAGAGCGCGCTTATTTCCAATGAAGTTGTCGTCGACGAAAAACACGCTGCCCCTCCAGCCGCTCATGTACAGGCTTTCGAGTTCAGCCAGAACCTGATCCGTGGTCTTCGTTCGTACCTTGTGGCCGTACAGCACCGAGATGTCGCAGAACTCGCAGTCAAAGGGGCAGCCGCGGGAGTACTGGACGCTCATGCCCTGGTATTTCTTCTTCTTGAGGAGGTCCCACCTCGGTATCGGCGTGCTCGTAAGGGGCGGGCGTTCGCCGGATGTGTAAAGGCGTTTGGCGCAGCCCGCCAGCAGGTCCTCGATAAACCCCGGCAATGTCACCTCGGCCTCATTGAGTACAAGATGGTCGACTGCCGCGAAATCCTCGAATTCGGAGGAAAAGAGAGGCCCGCCCGCGACGGTCTTGGTCCCCAGGGATCTGCATCTTGAAATGACCTCGACGGCCGAGTCGCGCTGGACGGACATAGCGCTGATGAAGACGTAGTCGGCCCACTCGATGTCTCCGTCCTTCAGAGACTCTACATTCATGTCTACGAGTCTGGCCTCGAACTCCGGCGGGAGCAGGGCCGCGACCGTCAGGAGGCCCAACGGGGTGTTGGCGGCCTTTTTAGAGATGAATCCGAGAGCGTGTTTGAAACTCCAGAATGTGACCGGGTGTTCGGGATAGACAAGGAGTATTTTCATTTCGGCCTCTGCTTACCTGCACTTCTTGTGCGATTATTCGTCGGAGACGCAATCCCGTGGAGCAAGAACTCCGTTGTAGCTTCGATGGTGTCCGCGACTTTCCCTGTTTCGTGTCCATAGAGATGGGTGTAAATAGTGCCGCTCAGCAGATTCGCCAGTATCTGGCCAGTCTCCTTCGGACTGGTCCGGCGAAAGACTCCGAGTTTGACGCCGTTGCGGACAATGTCCTCCAGGCGTCCGGCATTCTGAGCGTATATGGAATAGTACGTGTTCTCGGCATGGGCCCTGAACTCGCCGCCCTCTCGAACGATCACCTCCGCCAGGGGTTCGTCCTCATCGAAGAACCGGAAGTGTGCGGCGACAAGGGCTTTCATCTTCTCGACCGGTCCCGAGACCTGTCGGACCTCCTCGTCGATTCTCTCCGCCAGGCGCTTGATGGCATATTCAACCGCTGCCAGAAAGAGCTCGCGCTTGGAGGAGAAGTAGAGGTACACCGTCCCCTTGGCTATTCCGAGAGAGAGGGCCACCGCCTGAACATCGGTGCCCGTATATCCGCTCTGCGCGAACAGCTCGATGGCGTTCTCCAGGATCTCGCGCCTGCGGAGTGATGGGTCGAGCTTCGGCCGCCCTCTACGTTTTGGTTTTATCATATGTCTTCTCCACGCGACAGTACAAAACTGACTGACGCGTCAGTCATAATATTATACTAAGCCAGATGTGGTTTTTCGTCAAGCAAAAGAGCTGAAAATCGTCCGGGCCCGCGGTGGGAGCCCGTTACGGACACCGAGAGGCGGTTATTTCCCCGCCCGTGGCTGCGGTGGGGTCAATATTCACAAAAATTCACCAAATCTCTCCTTAAGCCAGCCGTCGACGATATTCCGGAGTTCCTCCGCCAATGCGGTCATCTCGTCGGCCTCGTGGTCGGAGATGGATCCCGGGTGCTCGTATACGCTAATGTTGCGCTTCTTCCGGAAGCGGTCCAGCAATTCGATCAGACTGGAATCGGCACCGATCGTGAACCTCAGCGAACCTAACACGCGGAAGTGGTGCTGATTCCGGGAGGCTCGATATCCGGCGGCAGCGAGGGCCGTCGTGGCCGCCTTAAGTGCCGCATTATAGGCGAAGCTGAATCGCCCCCCTGCGCTGAGCCCGGAGACCCGGCTGTCTCTGATATCCTGCTCAGCCCCCTCTCTCAGGTCCCGGATCTCCTGCCGGCTGGGGGTGTGCTCAGTCAGATAGCTGTTTTCCAGCCAGTCCTGCAAGGTCATCCTTATCTCCAATGAGGAAGATCTTCTCCGCCTTGTGAATCGAGTTAACGAAGTGATGCCCATCTTCCAATTTCGACCTGAACTCTGCGTCCGGATAGACCGTCACGTTAATCTCCCGGCGAAGCTGCTCTTCCGCCTGCCTCAGGGCCTTAGATACTTCCGCAAGGGTGGTGCTTCCCACAATCGCCAGGTCTATGTCACTCTGAGCGTTCTCACGGCCTTCGGCGAACGACCCGAAAACAAAAGCTACGCGTATACTTCCAGTCAGGGGGCTCAGAGCCTCCCGCAGGACATCAGCGACAGCGAAAGTCTTGATGGCCAGTCCCCTGAGCTCCTCGAAAACGGGGGATTTACGATTGACCTGGTAGTACTTCTGCCGGCCTTCTTCCTGGCACGTCAGAATACCCATGCGGGCCAGTCTGGCAAGCTCGCGGCTGAGATTAGTTGAGTCCTCCCTGATTATGCCGGTAAGCTGTCTGACGAAATAGCGCTCATCCGGATGGGTGAAGAGCCACCCGAGGGCCTTCGCACGAAGGCGAGAACCCAGGAGGTCGTCTAACATGGCCATCTCCTTTTGCGGTTATTATTACTGCAATTGCAGTTAATTATACTGCATTCCCTGTAGATGTCAATGGCAGAGTGGGGAAGACCGGGGGCGGGTCAGTCTCGTCTCAGGCGATCACATCGCATACACGACCGGTCCAGCGTTCATCAGTCGGAGAGAGGGGCCAGTCCCCTCTCCGGGTCTGGCCCCCTCGTCGTGTGTCTATTTCACGATGCTCGTGCGCTCCAGTACCACCTCGGCAATGGCAGGCTCCGGCACCATGCCTTCGAAAACGAAAAACGTGTTTTCGTCGGTAATAGTGGTGGTGTCTCCAACCAGGGTGAAGTGGCCCCGCGTGTTGGTCAGATACGGCGGCTCCTCGGGAGTGAAAACTATCATCATGGTGTCCTGGTAGATGAGCTCGAAAGCTGCCGTGAAGTCAGAGAAGGTCGTATCCTGCCCCCCCGTGAGTGCGGACGGTATGTATGCGTCTCCAGTGGCTGCCCCGGAGTCGGTGACGTCGAACTCGAAAGTTGCGCCCAGGGTGATCGTGTTGATTGAAGTCTCGGGATTGGCCACGCTCGTCACGGTGTAACCAGTGGCTTCCCAGTGCCCCTCGAAATCCTCGGTGAAAATGATAGGGGGGTAGGCCCCGGTATTTCTGGTCAAAGTGGCTTCGAAATTGGCCGGTTCCATTACCATATCCCCGTCGAAGTCGAACTCGGCGTTGGAATCCTCGAGAGACAAGGTGTTGCCATCCAGCGTGAAGGCGCCACGCATCTCTGTCAGGAAGGGGGGCTGCTCGGGGTTGAATATCACTGCCAGGGTATCCTGGGAGATCAACTCCATTGTACCCTGGAACGCAAGTTCCATGGTCATGCCCGCGACCGCGGCGGGAACGAATCCTCGCCCCTGGAACCCTCCATCGTCAGCCGCATCGAATTCGAATGCGCCCCCGAGGGAGATCAGCTCCATGGATATCAGCGGGTTGGCGTCACTCGTTGCCCTGTATTCCAGGATCACCCACTCACCCTCGAAGTCGGACACCACTATTAAATCGGGTTCACTGCCGTTGTCGTCACCGCACCCTGCGACGAGCAGGCTGATGAGCAGCAAGACAGGCAGCAGGCGCAAAAGGCCCGGCCGATCTAAGTGTTTCATGCCATGCTCCTTTCCATGATACGGTTGGCGCCGCACCGACGAATCCCCTGTTTAACAGCCTTACGCCTTCTGCTCCGATTCGGTTCACGATCGGCATACAGACCGGCGTCGCAGCCCAGGGGTCGAACAGATTAAGCAGCCAGCCATGAGACAAACATATTAGCGCACTGTCGGAATGAGCACAAGCCGAATCTCATGAAGGGAGCGCTCTGGCAATAGACGCTATGGTTCCTCCGGATAGACTTCGAGAGTACACTGGCCGCCCCGCAGCAGAATCGCCGGCTGATGACCGGCCACTCTTAAACTGATCCCGTTATACCTGCCTCAGGTTCAGGGGCTTGGTATGGTAGCGGGGGCCCGCTATGAACCCACGACCTGACGCGCCTGGTCCGGGGATCAGCCCTACTTCAGGGGCACCAGGATATCCTTCGAGATTGTCGTGAGGTTCACGATGGTCCCGTCTTCTTTGATGGCGATGTCATCTTCAAGCCGGACGCCAATCTCGCGGTCGGGATAGTACAGGCCCGGCTCTATGGTAAAGATGTGCCCCGGCGCCAGGTGCTCCTCGGTCTTTGAGAACATGGAGATTGCCGGGCGCTCATGCACGTTGAGGCCGAAGCCGTGGCCCAGCGAGTGCACGTAGCCCTCGGTCTTGCCGGTTCCCTTCATAGGCGTCGGGTGGCCGTGCGCGTCGAAGTACTCATTGGTGAGCTTATCGTAAGACGAACAGAGACCGCCGACTTCGAGCGCATCCAGCGCTTTCGTGTGTATCTCGAGCACCTGATTGTATATTTCCATGACTGCCTCCGGCACATGGCCGAGGCACCAGGTGCGGGTGATGTCGCAGAAGAAGCCGCCCCCGGCTTCCTGCGGGCAGTAATCGAAAACGATGGTCTTACCCGGAACGAGCGTGGCGGCATCGTCACCCCGGCTGTGGCAGACGGCCGAGTCGCGGCCCTGGGAGAAGATGACTTCCTCTTCGAGCACCATGCCGCGGGCCTCGGTTTCATCCTGAATCATCTTCTTAACGCGCCCGATCGTTACTCTCTCGCCATTGCGGTCGACTATTTTGCCGCCCTTCTCACTGCACGAACTCAAGAAGTCGCGGACGGCCGTAATGACTTCCTGGGCCCCGCGGTTCACCGAGTCGATTCTGGCGATCTCGTCATTGTCCTTGGTCATGCGGGCTTCGCTGAAGATGGATTTAAAGGGCTCGACATGAACGCTGAACCGGCCCGCGCTCTCGAGGGCTCCGAGGAAGGCGTGGGAGTGGGGAATATCTCCCGTGCCGTAGAAGGCTATGGTCCCGCGAATATCGAACACGTCGCAGGCGTGGAGGAAGGCCGCGACCCCCGCCTCGAGAGGGTCCTTGGCTTCGCGCATTATCGTCATCATGTCGAGGTCTTCATACGTCCTAATCTCAAGCCCGCTCCTGGCGGCTTCGTCACGTTCCATGCCGCTCACGATAAGGACCGGGTTTTTACCGCGCTTCTCAATGAGGCGCGCCCGCATCACGGCGATAGGGCCGGTCATGTAGAAGAGGTCCCGGCTCGTCTTGGGCGTTCCGCTCACTGTGATGGCGTCGAAGCCTCGCTCGGCCATGAGTTTATCAAGGTCCTGTTTCATTATATGCTCCTTTGCTATGTGGACGGGATAGACACTCGGTTCACTATACCCGCGCATTTCCGGGTTGTGAACAAAGTTCTGCAGTCTCTTGAAACAAATCGGGGCTCCTGTTCGTAAACCAAATAGAGGCCCCTGGCGGGGCATTTTGCCCTGCCCACATCCCCTGCTTCAGGAGGCCCTCCTTATGTTGACCGGCACAATCTCGACTGCCAAGTGGTGCGCGTTCGCGGGTCTTATTCTGGTGGTTCTTGTCTCTGTACCCGGCCCCGGCGGCAGGCGAATCCAGGCCCCGGCGGCCTCAGAGCTCCAGGCCATACTCGACGTCTGCATCGATCACGACGACGAGGCCCCGCTGCACAATGCCGCTCTTCTCGTGGAGAGTCCGGGCCTCAAATTCAAGGGCGCGGCCGGGCTGGCAGACGGCGTGGGTGAGCCGATGACGGCCGAACACAAGTACAAGATCGCGAGCATAGGCAAGACCTTCACGGCGACCGTTGCGCTCCAGCTCGTGGAAGAGGGGCGGCTCGGTCTCGATGACTCCCTGGGGATGTTCTTCGCAGCATCGCCGTTTGTTGAGCTGGACACGCTCCAGATCTACGAAGGAGTTCCCGTGGGCCGAGGGGTTACTGTCGGGCAGCTTCTGGGCCACACCAGCGGCCTGGGATGTTACATGGGGGGAGATCCGCGGTTCATCGAATACGTAGTAGCAAACCCCGAGACCCGGTGGTCGCCTGCCATGATGATGGACAAGTATTTCGAGTACCACCTCAACAGGAAACCGACTTTCCCGCCGGGCGAGGGCTGGGAATACACCGATACCGGGTACCTGCTGCTCGCGCTCATAATCGAAGAAGTGACCGGGAACGCCCTTCACGAGGAGTACCGCGAGCGCATATGCGAGCCCCTCGGACTTACGAATACCTACCTCGAATTCTACGAGAAACCGAGGGGGGAGGCGCCGCTCTCGCATGCCTACTACGGCGGCCTGGACATCAACGACAATGTCAACACTTCCTTCGACTGGGGTGGGGGAGGGATCGTGTCCACGCTGGAGGAGCTCAACACGTTTTACAGGGCGCTGCTCGCGGGCCGGCTGTTTGAGAATCAGGCGACCCTGGATACGATGCTGGCCGGTACCGAGTACGAGGAACGCTGGAACTACGGCTTCGGAATCAAGAGGATGATTATAAACGGCCGCGCTTTCTACGGCCATCCCGGGGCCTACTCATGCGATGCCTATTACTGCCCCGAAGAAGACGTGAGCGTGGTGCTTACAATCAACCAGATGGACTCAAAAGACAGGAAGGAAAACCTGCGCGGAGCGGCTGTGGACCTCGTGCTGCCGAGAGAGGACTGACGCCCGTGGCGGATACCCCCGTCTTCAAATTAGGTGTTGTGCTGCCCGGCTTCTCTGCTACCATATCCCCTAACTCAAGGAACAAAGCGCCCCGGAGCGTGTAGCACTATTGTGTGAGGGGGGTGAAGGCCACGAAGATCGCGGTAGTGAGCGATACCCACGGCAACCTCAAAGGCTTGAGGTCGGCTGTTCGGGACATCGCGTCCAGGGACAAGATAGACCTCTTTATACATCTCGGTGACAATTACGAGGACGCCGAGGTGCTGGGCGAGTTCGAGTACGCTTACCTGAGGGTGCCGGGCGTGTTCCATGACCTCTACGCGGACGCGCGCGTGCCCAATCGGATCATCGAGGAAGTGGAGGGCTGGAAGTTCATGCTCTCGCACACGCCTGAGTCCCATCCCCACGACCTCTCCGGCGACCCGCGGCCCGAGCTGCTGGCGGCCGCCGGGAAGGTGGACGTGGTCCTCTTCGGGCATCTCCACGTGCCCTCCATTGAGACCGAAAACGGGGTACTTATGATAAACCCGGGGCATCTAAAGGATGGCGATAAGCGCGGATTTCCGCCCTCTTACGCCGTTCTGGACGTGGAACCGGGCCGTATTGAAGCCAGAATACTGGAGGCCGGGTCGGGGGACATGGTGAAAGAGATTAGTTTTAAAAGAGTTAGGGAGTAGACGGGCGTGATTTTACCGAAAGCTCGCATAGAGGCGAGCCGATTAGTATATATAACTGGTGGACCGGACTGCGGGCCGGTGCGTCTGGACATGGGGATAAGACGGGGAGTGATTTGAGACTCAGAGCAGGATTTGTTGTTCTTCTTTCATTAGGAGTGACTCTCGTTGCCGCCGACCCGGGGCATGCCTATATCGGCCCGGGCGCGGGCTTCGCTTTCATGACCTCATTCCTCATCCTTTTCGCCACATTTTTCCTGGCCTTTTTCTTCTTCCTCACTTGGCCGATTCGCTTCCTTATTAAGAGGATCAGGCGCAGGGGCAGGATGGTCGAGGGCAGGGTGGACAAGGTTATCATACTGGGCTTCGACGGCCTGGACCCCGGCCTCCTGCAGCAGTATCTCAAGAAGGGCATTCTCCCCAATATCCAGAACCTCATGGACAGGGGGAGTTTTAAGGCCATGAGAAGCACGACGCCGCCCATCTCGCCGGTGGCGTGGTCGTCGTTCTCGACCGGAGTGAACCCCGGCAAGCACAACATATTCGACTTCCTGGCGCCTGAGCGGAGATCTTATCTTTCCAAGCTGTCGTCGGCCGAGATCCGGCCGCCCACGCGGTTTGTGAAGCTCGGCAAGTACAAGTTCCCGCTGGGCAAGCCCTCCTACAGGCCGCTCAGAAAGAGCAAGCCTTTCTGGACCATTCTCGGGGAGAACGAGGTGTTCTCCTCAATCATAAGAGTGCCGATCACGTTCCCGCCGGAGAAGTTCTCCACCGGCGTGCTCCTCTCTTCGCTCTGCGTGCCGGACCTCCGGGGAACTCAGGGGAGTTTTTCTTTCTTCTCGTCCAATGCCGACAGCATCGGCCGGCACACGGGCGGTTTCTCTTACAAGCTGAAGGCGAACGGGGACGGCTTTGCAGGAGACATAACAGGGCCTCCCAACGCCATGCTCGAGGGCGAGCCGCCGCTCAAGATCGGTTTCAACCTCGTGCCGGGCGGCAACGGCGACGGTAAGGCCGCGACTCTCGTCATAGGCAAGGAGAGCATCGACCTGGAGCTCGGGAAGCATTCGCCGTGGGTGGCGCTTGACTTCAGCGCGGGGCTCGGCATTCACGTTCAGGGCATCGCGCGGTTCATACTGCAGTCGATTGAGCCCGACGCCGACCTCTACATGACACCTATACATATAGACCCCGAGAAACCAGCGATGCCGATATCGCATCCGTTCCATTACTCGGTTTACCTCGCCAAGCTCTTCGGCCCTTACGCCACCATGGGCCTTGCCGAGGACACTTGGGCGCTCAACGAGCGGGTCATTGACGAGGAGCAGTTCATCGAGCAGGCGTATCTCATTAACAAAGAGCGCGAAGATATGCTCATGAACGAGCTGGAGAAAGTCAAGAAGGGCGCGGTCGTCTGCGTTTTCGACAACACCGACCGCATGCAGCATATGCTCTGGAGATATATCGATCCCGACCATCCCGCCAACCGGGACAAGGAGTCGGACAAGCACAAGAACGCTCTCGAGGAGCTCTATGCCGACGTCGACAGAATCGTGGGCAAGGTCATGCCTTATGTCACCGACGGGACGGCGCTCATCGTTATGTCGGACCACGGCTTCAAGTCTTTCAGGCGCGGCATCAATCTCAACACCTGGCTAATGCAAGAGGGCTATCTCTTCATGAAGGAAGGCGCGCCGGCCGGAGAGTGGTTCGAGGGCGTGGACTGGAGCCGGACCCGGGCCTACGCGCTCGGCCTCGGCGGCATTTTCCTCAACGTTAAGGGCAGGGAGCGGGACGGCATAGTATCGCGCGAAGAGGCGCCCGCCCTCGCAGACGAGATCAAGGCCAGGCTCGAAGGCCTCAAGGACCCGGACAGCGGCCTGGTCGCCATCAAGAACGTCTACCTGGGCCGCGAGGTATATTCGGGACCGTACACGGCCGAGGGCCCCGAGCTCATAATGGGCTCGAGCGCGGGTTACCGCGCGTCTTGGGACGCCGCGACGGGTATCGTAAGCGATGAAGTGTTCTCGGATAACACCAAGGCCTGGAGCGGCGACCACTGCGTCGACCCGACCGTGGTGCCGGCGACGTTTATTTCCAACCGGAAAATAACAGCGGACCATGTTTCCATAATCGATATCGCGCCGACGGTGCTGGACCTGTTCGGCGTCAAGCCGCCGCCGTATGTGGACGGGAAAATAGTACTGGAATAAAACAACAAGGGTGTAACGACAACCGAATACGGCTCCACCAGTACCGGGAGATGTGTGAGGGCTGGCGGGCGAGAGGTGGGACAATGAAGAAGATAATCGTTATCTGCGTAGCAGTCGGAGTTCTGGTTGCGGTGCTGAGCACGTTCGCTGAGGACGGCGACCGGCCGAAGGTGGTAGTGTTGGGCTTTGACGGGATGGACCCCAGGATTGCCCAGAAGCTCTTAGAAGAGGGAAGGATGCCCAACTTCCAGCGCCTTGCCACGAAGGGGACTTTCTCCCGGCTCGAAACGGGCATACCGCCCCAGAGCCCGGTTGCCTGGGCGAATTTCATAACCGGCTGCAACCCGGGGGCGCATGGCATTTATGATTTCATGGGGCGCGAGCCCGATACTTATCTGCCGTTTCTCTCGACCACGATCACCGATGAGCCCGACAAGACCATAAAGATCGGCAAGTGGGTGATTCCGCTAACCGGCGGCAAGGTATCGCTCCTCCGGGGCGGCACGGCCTTCTGGGAAGTGCTCGAGGAATACGACATCCCGGCCGTCGCGTTGAGACTGCCCTCTAACTTCCCGCCTTCGGGCAAGAAGACGCGTTGCATCTCGGGGATGGGCACGCCCGACATACTGGGAACTTACGGGACTTTCTCCTTCTTCACGACCAAGCCCTATGTCATCACCGATATGACGGGCGGCAGGGTATTCATAGTATCGAGTTTCGACAACATGGTCGAAGCCAGGATAAAGGGCCCGACCAACACTTTCCTCGAAGACAGGCCCGACGCCGAGATACCGTTCACGGCGTATATCGATCCGGACTACCGCGCCGCCAAGATCGTGGTCCAGGACGAAGAGGTGCTTTTAAGCGAGGGCGAGTGGAGCGACTGGGTGACCTTGAAGTTCAAGCTCATGCCATTTGCCTCGGC
>Ga0272444_10000746_pt1 | contig 33183 bp, 32 predicted proteins | sample SSMForm13_FD_201033 | JGI IMG/M metagenome (GOLD analysis project Ga0272444, IMG submission 201033) | Marine sediment archaeal communities from Little Sippewissett salt marsh, Falmouth, MA, United States - SSM-Form-13 | ecosystem: Environmental > Aquatic > Marine > Wetlands > Sediment ...
AATCCATCCCGGAAGCGCTACCCCGGCGCTGTCGTCCCGCGTACAGGGCTCGTGCGCCCGCTGCCGCCGCACTCATTCCGCGCCTCGAGCCGGTACCAGAACTGCTGGCCGGGTACAAGCCCGGTGTCGAAGTAGACCGCGTCCTCCGCGTTGGCGATCCACGCATACGGGCCGTCCGGATCGCTCGCGCGAAGCACATTGGTCCACGTCGCTCCCTCTCCCGCCACCCACTCGATTCGGACCGAGTCGGGGTAGATTGCCTCAGACGCTTGAACCTCGGTTGGCTTCCCCGGTTTGCCGCCACAGACTCCGTGAGCTACAGCGGAGAAATCGCTCTCCACATCGCCGGCCGCCGCCTGGATCCGATAGAAGTAGTTGTAGCAGTACTCGGCATCATGATCGCTCCAGCTCGTGGAAGAAGTCGTATGAACGCGCTCGTACTCACCCTCATAGGATGTCGCACGATAGACGCGGTATTCCTCAGCGCCATCAACTCGACTCCACGCGATCTCGACGTGATCTTCGGGATGGATGAGCGTCGCCCTGAACCACTGCGGCGGGATAAGGGCTCCCGCGGGCGGCTCCACGTACGTTGCATATCCTTCGTCTGACCGGTTCCCGACGGGCGATGTTCCGCATCCGTTGAGCGGGATCGCCGTGTACCGATAGGTCGTGCCAGCGACCACATCTTCATCCAGGAAGTCAGTCGCCGCACCACGATAGACACGGTACACCTTCGAGGAGCGTTGCGTTGGCGTGCTCACTGGTTCGCAGCGGTACAGAATGTACTCCGTCGCATCATCCACCGGAGTCCACGCGATTCGGATGCCGTTGGGCGCAGTCCCATCGCTGGCCTCGATTGCGGTGACGATCTCGGGCACCCGTCCGATGTACCCTGCTGATAGCTCCGATTCGATTCCGACCCCGTCGTCGGTGAGACTTCGCACCCTATAGGCGTAGCGAACGCAGGTTTCGACCATGGTATCTCTGAAGAAGCCGTTGAGTGAGACGCCGATCGAAGTGAACGTTGCATCATCGGGCGCGGAGCGAAGAACCTGGATCAGATCTGGCAGATCCTGCGTGCTCCACTCGACGTGGACGTAGTCGGCATGCGATCCACGCGTCGCTGCAACCTCGGGTATCGGCAGAGCTGCCGCCGGCAATCCAGAAGATGTCCCGGCTCCCAACGCCGGTCCAGCGGTGGCCCAACCGTCCGGAGGGGCCGGTGCCCACAGAAGCGCCAGAGATGCTTCCTGATCCGGGTCGGTTGTGGTGCAGAGTGTCACGCCTTCTGCCTCGACGTGTCGTGCGGCATCCACGATCTGCAGGAGTTCGGCCCGCGTGAGCCCACCAGCGTCATCGTGGAGGGAGTCGATACCCAGTGCTAGCGGCCATTCCGGAGTATCCGGGTCCTCGCCAATGCTTGGAGGATACGATGTGCTGAAACCTGCCAAGACCATCTCATGCTGCATCCACGCGGTCGGTTCCACCGACATGGCCGATCCCTCAACCTCATCACGGGTCGCTGCGTTGATGCCCATATCTCCGACGAACAGCCAACCGTGGGTCGCCATCCACTCGGGAAGCTCCGCGGGCTCCGCGGGGTCATCCCACCAGCGCGCAAGCTCGACTGCGCTGTTCCCTCCTTGATCGTATTCCGCCTCGGGGTCCCGCGCGATGACAATCTCCCGTTGACCATCAAGGACGCGTTCGACAAACGGAAGCCGTGCCACACTGGGGATATCGGCAATCGCACACGAGGCAACCACCGCGTGGGTGAAGGCAAGATACGGAGACGTTCGTTCCCAGATGTCGTGTTCGCGACGTCTCAGGCTCCATCCGGTGAGGAACTCGCACCAGCGGCCAAGCTCCGCCCGGTAGATGGCAAACTGACTAGAGTTCCACGCCAGAGCTGCCGTGCGGGTGTAGGCCCGCTCCAGATCATCGAGGGCGGGAGAGGTTTGCTGATCGAGTCCGACAATGAGAACCCGATCGCCCTCAGCATGCTCCAACACCATGCTCGTCAACCCCGGCTCTACCACGTCCTGCCAGTCGGCTGGAACGTTCACGGAAGCAGCCCCGAGAATCAGAAGCGCGACCGCAAGCATCCGGGCGCGCCTTCCCAACGTCCTATGCCAGCTCTCAAGCATCCTGTCCTCCTGTTCCATCCCTCCGAGAGAGGCGCCTCGCCCAGAACACCTCTCAGGCCGTTTCCGGGAATCGTATCCGGCATAACGGATGGAAACAACTGGAAACGGATATACACAACTCTCCGGTAACGAGAGAGCAGCTGTACGGCGGCAAGAACGAGGCAGGATCCACGGCCCGGAGGCTTTCAGATCCCTTTGCCCATGGAGGAAGATCTGCATTGAGGTTGATCCGATCGTGACGATCGCGCGAGCGCGCCCAAGACGCTAAAGGAATTCCTGCATAGCTGCGATGACTGCTTCCTCACGATCGAGGAAGCAGTAGTGGCTTGTGTCGTAGAACTCCACGATCCGCACGTCGCTGATCTCGCGTCGGATTCGCTCGATGCATCGCCTCTTGACCCCTGAGTTCAGCCTCTCGACGTACTGCTTCATCGCGCGCCGCAGTCGGTCGGGCGCGATGGAAGGCAAGAACCAGCTCTCATCCTGGAACGCGAAGAACGCAAGCGTCGGGCAACGGACCGCCGCGAGATCGAGCTGGAATCCGCTCAGGCCTTCAGACAGCTTCGCCGCGGTTTCAGGCCGAAGCCGCTCGCGAAACCGGCCCTCGGGCGTCCGTTCGAGACCGTGCGCCCACAAGGCGTCCCAGCGCGGCGACCGGAGCGGTCGATACGACGCGTAGCGGGTGACGAAGTCCTCGCAATACGCGGGAACCGACTCGAATGTCTCTGGCGGTGGATCGGCCGGTGGCAGAGGATTCTCGGCAAGCAGCTGCAGATCTTCTTCCGTGTAGTCGTACAACGTGTCGAGAAACACGAGTTTCGTGACGCGCTGTGAGAAGTCGCTCGCCAGGCAGCACAGCTCAACCCCTGCAAACGAGTGTCCAACGAATGACGCCGAATCGATCCCGAGCGCATCGAGCAGCCCAATTGCATCAGCGGCAAGCGTCGGGACGTCGTAGCCGGTCTCCGGCTGATCAGACGCCCCGTGAGCACGGCGAGTCAAGCCAAGCACGCGGAATCGATCCGTGAGTGACCGCGCAACGGAATCGAAGAAGTGAGGCGTGTTGGCGTATCCGGCAAGAAAGACGACCGCCGGCCCTTGGCCGCCCCAATCGAGGAATTGCAGCCGAACACCGTCCACGACGAAGAAGCCCTCTCGCGGTCCGCTCGGGCCGGTCATTCAGTTCCTCCCTCCTCCGGGTTCCGGGATCATCATAGACCATCTCATCCATGCTGTGCTCGGGGCGTCCTACCGCTCGTCAGGCAGTCGACAGAGCAAGCGTCGCTGGGGGCGAATCTCTCTTACCGTACGCGGCGGCGGCAGTTGCTAGCGAGAGATCCGCCCCAAGCTCCTAGAGCTCCGCGCGCTGATACCGCTCCCACAGGTCCAGTGCGAGTTCTTCTGACGACGGGGTCGTACCGAAGCGCGAGAGGAACCTGGCTACGTTCTCGATGTCACGCTTCAACAGATCGAACGCCGCGTGATTGAACCGGGGATCCACGGCCTGTGGGAGATCGATGATTCGAGCTTCGCCCTTCCACACCAGGATGTTGTACGGAGACAGATCGCCGTGCACAAGATGCGCCCGCAGAAGCAGCTCGATCTGCCGCAGTACTTGCGCCAGAAGCCCTTCTGCCTCGCGGTGAGATATCGAGCATCCGCTCAGCTGAGGCGCGGGATTTGCGCCGTTTCCGATGTACTCCATCAGGATCGCTCTTCCCGAAGCAGCAATCGGCGCAGGTGTCGATGCGCCCATGTCTGCAAGTCGACGCAGGTTCGCATACTCAGCCTCAACCCAAAGCCCGTCAGCTACGTCCTTGCCGAACCGAGTTCGAGTTCGGATCGCTCGGAGAACCTGTGGTTTCAGGACGCGCTCCCGCCCCTCGAAGTAGGTGGTTCCCATCTTGTACGAGCCCTCCGTATGCTGGCGGTAAACCTTAGCCACCACGAACTTCCTGCGGACAGACGGATGAGCTCGGCAGCAGTAGACGGCTCCTTCCTTTCCGCTCGCTAGCTGTCTGTAGATTCCCGTAATCAATCCTTGATCAGCGAATTCGTCGAGTTCGGGGATTCCGATTGTGGGTTCCGGGTATGCAGTCTTGGCTCCGAATACGTTCGCCTCTCCGAAAAGATGCGTCAACGATGCCTCCTTCACAGCACGCTAGAAACAGTGAATCGCTCCGACCTAGCGCTGCCTGCCGCGAAGGAACTTGGTTGACGTGCAGATCGCGGTATGCGAAATCAGAACACGGATGCGGAGGCGGCGCTTGCTGGGTTTCTTTTCACAGACATGCACAACCTCCTTTGCCGATCCCTGGATCCAGGATCGAGACGTGGGATTCGATCACCGATGACGCTTGTCACCGTGTCGTATCGTTGAGCCTACACCTTGCCGAACGAAGACGCAAGCGGCACCGGGATTCCCCCGGAGAAGAACGAACGGATCAGCGGTTCGCATCCAGCTTCACAAGCCCCGAGTCCCTATTGCGACGCAGCTGGACAAGAAGCGTTCCGCACGCAACCGCGGCCAGCCCGACGATTTCGACTACCGTCAACGTCTCGCCGAGGAAGATCCAAGCAAGAACGGCAATCTGCACGAGCATCGTGTTGTTGATCGCGCTTGACTCGGTTGCCGAGAGTGATCGGAGCGTGTGATTCCACAGCGTGAATGCAGCTGCCGTGTTGATCACCGCAAGCCACAAGATGATCCCCCACCCACGAGCCGAGATCGCAGGCAACCCCTGAACTGCGGTGCCTGATACGAGCAGGCAGAGCCCCCCGATCCCCATGCTGATCGTCGTCACCGTCCATGGAGAAACCGTCTGACGGCGATTCACCGCGCGCCCCAACAAGGAAGAGGCCGTGTTCGCCGCCAGCGTCATGCCGGCCAGGGCGAAACCGATTCCCGCGCCCCGAAGAGCATCGGACGGCGCGAAGTACAGCGCCGCTCCAGCAAGCGCAATCCCCAAGCCCGCCCACTGAGTCCGTGTCGGCCGCTCCCGTAGGGTGATCGTTCCGATCCCTGCGACAAGAAGAGGTGTGAAGCTCAGGATCAGGCTGAACGGGATTGCGTTGAGATGCTGCAGCGTCAGGAACTGGCCCCCTTGGGTCAGGGCATAGAAGACAAGCCCCAAGGCAACAAGCTCCAGCCACTGGCGGCGGGTCAGGGTCTTCACTTCACGCCGCTTCTTCCATAGCCAAGGAAGCAGGGCCAACGTAGCGATCGTGTAGCGCAGACCGGCAAACGTCAGCGCAGGGATCTCCTGCAAGCCTTGCTTGATCAGAACCCAGGATGTCGACCACAGAAACGTGACGAACAGAGCCTCACCGACTGCGCGAAGATGGCGATCAAGTCGCATCGCGGCACCCCTTCAGCATGTCCCGAACCTCAGCAATCCTGGCGATGCAACGACTTGCTCCTCCCACAGGCTGTTGTCCTGTCGTGGCCGACGCATGAGTGCTTGTCGGACATGGTGGGTCAGGCCTCCGTAGAGGGACGAAGCTCGGGCCAGGCATCCAGGATCTCCTCGCTTAGCACGGCAGGCCGCCCCGTCCGCTTGTCCACAAACACAGCCGTGACCTCCGCTTCCGCGCACAGATCCCCCGTCTCCGCGAAGCGTGCTTCCTGCCCCATGACGAACTTGCGGTGTCCGGCGCGGATCACGCTCGCAGTGATGTGTAGACGATCGCCGATCGACGCCGGACGCCGGTACGAGATGGAGATCCGGGCCACGACTGGGAAGATGCCGTGTTCTTCGAAGAAGGTTGTTGTGAGACCACGCTCCTCCAAGTACTCCCAACGAGCTGCTTCGAACAGTTCAAGGTACCTTGCGTTGTTCACATGGCCGAAGCGGTCTTCGTGATATCCGCGGATCTTGATCTCGACCGTTGTCATTGTCTCCTCTTCCTCCCGCAGAACAGCTCCTTCTGGATCCCGAGGACGCCTCCGGCTGAACGGCTCCGCTTCATGCAGGCAGGAGCTCAGCGTGCCCATCCGGTGCCAATCCAGTGGGCCCAATCGGCGAAGCCGTTCTGTGCGGCCTCATCCGCTGCACCGTCCCAGTCATATGGAACCGCAACCAACTGGATAGAAGCGCCGCCAGCTCCGGCTTCGATTATCGCGTAGCGCGCATGAGGAGTCCTGTTCTCGATCACGTGATCAACCGGGTCATCGTGCGTATAGGCAGGACATCCGACACTGCCAGGGTTGACCAACACGCGCCCGTCGGGAAGCGTGACGATCCGCGGGAGATGATCGTGCCCGCAAAGGACGATCGGGTGCGAGACCTGCGCCGGCCCGAGCCCAAGGACAATCTCTGAGGCCGTTGCCTGACGAACCAGCCCGTCGTCGCGAATGGACGTCAGAAGATACGCCACCTTCCCGTCCGGCCGGGCGTGAAACGCCGTGCTGCCCAGAACATCCAGCCGCTGAGGCAGCCTCTTGATCCAAGCGATCTGTTCGGAGCCCAGTTGACGAGCGGTGAAGTGCGCAACACGCGAGACCTTCAGGCCGGAGACTGCGTCCGCAAGAGCCTGATCCTCGTTGCCAGACACTGTGGGCCAATTGCGATTCATCAGGGTCTCAGACGCAGGACGGGGATCGAACGGCCCGTACAAACAGTCTCCGAGATTGACAACATCCGTGATGTCGTGGCGTTCGAGGTCAAGCACCACAGCGTCCAGCGCCCGCCAGTTTCCGTGGACGTCCGACACAATGGCGAATCGTCTTCCCATAGCAGATTCCCTGTGCCCCCTAGCGGCCGCTGGCAATCCAATCGACGGCTTGATCGACTTCCTGCCGGAGCCTTTCGATCAGCTGACCGGCATGGTGCTGGATATGCCGGATGTTATCAAAGTGTGCTTCACCCCGCGAGAACCTCAACCAATCGAAGCCTGAGGAGGCATCGAAGTCTACAGCCTGCACCAGAGGAGCGACAAGCTCGGTCACATGATCGCAATACGCCAGGATGTCCGCCTTGGAGTAGACGTCCTCGGCACTCAGCTTCCTCCAGTCGCCAAGATGGTCACGGCCGAACGCAGGATGCCCCTTGACCTCCACCTCCCACGGCTCAAACGTCTCCTGTGAAGGCGACAAGTAGAGGTGAGCATGGTACACAGTGTGGTAAGCGATGACCCAGAACCTGTTGCGATCCGACGATCGATCCCACAGCGTCTCGGGGCACGCCTCTACGGCCGCGCGAAGCATCTTGAGGGCCGCCAGGTACTGCGAGACAATCACATCATGACGCACGACAACCTCCTCCAAGAACCCCCCTCGCGGGCGATCAAGTGATGCCTGCGATTCAGACAAGCATCCGTTGCCAGAGAATCATACCGGCAGTCGCAGCTTGGAATCGACTGTGTATCCCGCAGATGCCGTGTGTTCGACCGGACTGATTTCATACCGGGAGACACCGATTCGTCTGCCAACGAGAACAGAGACGGACAGGAGACGTCTTCGGCCAACAGTGGAGATGTTCTTCATGTGGGGGGTGAATCCATTGCGCAGAGCGTTCGTAGTCGTGACGACCGTGTTGTGCTGCCTGGCCAGCAGCTCAGTGATCGGAAGCCCGGATCTCTCCGACGGAACATCTGTTCTGATTCTTCTTGCCGAACCGTATGGAGCCAACACCATGCTCTGGCTGCATCAGTTTGAGCGGCTTGGCTGGAACGTAACCTTGACCGGGCTCGATGACACCGTCCGAAACTGCAGCACCCTCTGCAGACCGGTCGCAGTCGATGTGGCCTTGGATCGTCTCGAAGGAGTTGCCCCATACGATGCCGTCGTCGTCTCGACTACCCCGGGGACTTTCAGTTACATGCCTGTCCCTGCCGCCGACCTTCGTAACAGCGACGTGGCATTGGCACTTCTTCGGGAGGCCGATGCGACTGATCTGACGTTGTACACGAGCTGTGCGGGACTGCTTGTACTTGGTGAAGCGGGGGTCCTCGAGGGGCGCACCGTTGTGTGTCATCCGCGAATCGATGAGGATCCCTTGCTGCTTGAGGCGGACTGCCGAATGGGCGGACAGTCTCAGCTTCCGATCATCGACGGGAACCTCGTCACCAGCACAAGCGGCCGCTTCTTCGCACAGGAGATCCCGGAAGCGATCGCGCGATCGTTGGACAGGGCCGCTCCTACATCCGGGGCAGTCCAGGCGATGCATGCGGCGGATCTTCCCTTGCAGCACACCTTGCTGGCCCTTCCCAGCCCGGCTGCAAGCAGCTGGTCTCTGGGGACCGAAGGCGCAGAAGGCATCCTCGGGCTGTGTCCGATGGAAGACGGATTCGTCGCTGTCGGCTACACATTCTCTGGTCCCGGGGGATCTGCAGACTTGCTGGTGATCCGGTGTGATCGGGAGGGCCACGTGGTTTGGGCACGCGCGATCGGTGGACCCGGTCGAGATTACGCTCAGGGTGTATGCCCCACGGAAGATGGCGGGATTGTCGTCGTCGGATACACCACCTCAGCGGGAGAAGGCTGCGAGGATGTCTGCCTGTTGGCACTCGGTGTTGACGGCAACGTCGAATGGGTACGCACCTTCGGGGGAGCAGGACCAGACATGGGCTTCGGGATCGTGGCGATGGAGGACGGCGGGTTTGCAGTCTGCGGGAATACAGCCGCAGGGGTTGACGTATCCCCTGATCTTCTCGTGATGCGAACGGACGCGTCCGGCGGAGAGACCTGGCGCACCACGATTCCCCGGCCGGGAATCGAGCGGGGGCATGGGATCACTTGCGGCGCAAACGGAGATCTCTACGTCACAGGCGGGACAACATCCGGAAGTGGAGGAAACTACGATGTTCTTGTCGTATCCCTGTCACCGAACGGGGAGATCCTGTGGCAGTCTGATTACGGCTTCCCCTGGTTTGATGTCGGTCATGAGCTTGTGGTGTCGCCCTCGGGGGACATCTTCGTAACCGGATACGGGGACCAGGAGGGAGCGGATATCAACAACGTTCTGATCGTCCGCTATGCTCCGACCGGAGAGAGGCTCTGGGCCAAACGAATTGGAGAAGGTCGCGAGTTCGAGTACGGTGACGCGATCCTCCAGATGTCGGATGGAAGCATCTTGGTTTGCGGTGCCGAAACCTCCGGAAGCGCGACGAACTTGGATCTGCTTTTTCTCTGCGTTTCGCAGGATGGGGAGCTTCTCTGGGAGGCTTCACTAGGCAACGAGAACGCGAGCCAATGGGCCACGGCCATGTGCCAGATCTCCCCCGGCAGGATCGTTGTCGCTGGTCACACGAGGTCCGGCGACTCCGGATCGCACGACGCGCTTCTTCTGATGCTCGAAGTTGCGGCGCAGGCAGATCCGTAAACACCTTCGAGGGATCGGAGGGGTTCACTGGCTTTCGCCTTGGCTTCAGGTCAACAAGCTTCTGGCAACAGCGATCGCTCCCTGCTCGGTCACGCGATTCGCTAGGGGGGACAGCACGATCTCAGGGGGAGCCACATTGAGATGCCGCAACGCTTCCTCGCGGATTTCATCCAGTAGCCAAGGGTGTGCCAACGCGATGCTTCCACCCACGGAGATGATCTGCGGGTCGTAGGCGTTGGCCAAAGCTGAGAGCGCGACGCCGCCAGCGAACACCGCGTCCCGGATGACTGCCTTCGCAACGGCATCTCCGATGAGGGCTGCTTCAAAGATCTGCACCGATGTGAGCGACGCAAGGAGCACATCTGCCGCCCCCAAAGCCGGCCCTTCTCCTGCGTCGGAGCGAAGCAGACCGAGCAATGGAGATCTGGCAAGGTCTGCCGGGGCAAGGCCCGCCAATCGGGTTCGGGCGTTACAGACAATCCCTGTCCCCGAGCAGTAGGCTTCAACGCAACCTCGGTTCCCGCAGCCGCACCGAAGACCATCTTGTTCAACTAGAACGTGGCCCAACTCGCCGGCGTTACCGTCTTTGCCGAGAATCAGATGACCGCCGTCCCATGCCCCAACACCGAACCCCGTGCTGATCGTCGCGTAGGCCAGGTGCAGCTTCGACTTGTCGTCGGTAGTCTTTCCCAGGCCGTAGTAGACCTCTCCTAGAACGCCTCCGTTGCAGTCGTTGATCAGATGGACGGGGCAGGAAAAGGCTTCTTCCAGAGGACTCACCAGGGGGATGAAACGTGGAACCTCGGCGCGGAGCTTCTCAGTCCCGGTAGGGATGATGTTGGTCGAGTTCCACAGGCCGCCATCTCGGATGGGGCCAGCGGAAACAATCCCAATCGCCCTGAGCGTGCTGCCCTGTAGTCGGGCCAGTGCAGCCCGGAGCATGCGTGCCAGCTGCCTCGCCACGCCAAGATAGGTTGCTTGCTTCTCGCTCGATATCCAATCAGCCGATGACACCTGGGTGGGTTCGATCTCGCGATATACTGTCGTATCAGACGAGTCTGCAACCGCAAGCGAGATCTTGGTCCCGCCAACGTCGAATCCCGCGACGATATCTTGCATGAGGCCATGCTATCGAATGGGGAACGTATGCACAACGAAGGCGTGGTCGAGGATGGAGCGGGAGAAACCCAGGTCTCGAGAACGATTCAGAGGGAGGTGGCGATGCACCACGCCATCATCATTGCATGGGATTCGGGAGAATCCCTGCGGCCACTGACGAGTGAGCTCACGCCGACGGCTCTCCTCGCGCTGGGTGATCAACGGACATTCATGCTGCGGATCGCCGAGCGGTTGGCATCGTGCTTCCCACCGGAGAGGCTATGGGTCGTCTCAGACTCCCGATCTGCGCCCGAGGCGCAGCAACAGCTGGGCGGCTTGGCCCACCTCATCGAGAGCCCGAGCATCCCCGAGCTTCCGAATGCCCTCTCATCTGCCCTATCGCAGATCCGGGAGGCGGCTACCGACCCCCCTGCCGTGCTACTTCAGCCGGCACATCACGTGATCGACGGAGATGCCTTCTGCTCAAGCGTCGGGAGCGGTCTGGATCTTGCGCTCGCTCAGAACCGCCCTGTGAGCTTCACTGTAGCATCCGGTTCCGTCGACCGCTCACACACCGGCATCGAAGCATGGCCGCTCGATCTGTTGTCTAGGCAGATTGCGCTGCTTGAGGGACACGTTTCCCGGTGGCCTCTTCTACAGGAGACCGGCGGCACCAGAGCGTTGGATGTGGCGCTCTCGAACGAGATCGGTTGGATCGATGTCAGCACTTGGCAGGGGGTGCGGGAATTGCTTCGGTTCGTCAAGAAGCCGTGGGGACATGAACGTCTCTGGGCGCTCAATGAGCACTATGCGGGCAAGGTTCTCTTCATCAAGGCTGGCGAGAGCCTCTCGCTGCAGTTCCACCAAACCAAGGACGAGACGATTCACATCATTTCGGGGCAGATGCGGTTTCGAGTCGGCCCTTCAGCCGAGGAACTGGGTGTTGAGGTTCTCGACCCGGGCGATAGCTACGCGATCTCCCCAGGGACGGTGCATCAGATGGAGGCCATCGACGACTGCACATTGGTCGAGGTCTCGACACCTCACCTCCAGGATGTCGTACGGCTTCAGGATCGATACGGCCGAGCGTAGATGTGAAGACACCCGCAGGGAACAGGCGCCCTTCACACTCAGTCAACTCCGACCGCGAGCTCGCCGAACCACGCAGTGGCAGTGACCGCGCCGCAGGATCGTGCTTCCCGACGATTGGGCCGCTTCGGAGGCCCGTCCGCTATACTGAGGACCGAATATGAGCGGCACACAAGACCGAGTCGACCGGGGAAGCGGCGTCCCTCTCTATCGCCAGGTCGCTGCGGTCCTTCGAGAACGCATCGAGAACGGCGTGTTTCGCCCCGGCGAGCGGATCCCAACAGAGTATGAGCTGTGTGACGAATTCGGGGTTAGCCGTATCTCGATCCGGCAGGCCCTGAGCGAGTTGGTGTATGAGGGGTTGCTCAGCCGACGGCAGGGAAGTGGCACGTACGTGCAGCCCGAACTTGGTCTCAGCGCGCGCACGATCAAGGTGGTGGTCACGGAAGATCCGTGGGTGTCTCCGCTTGAAGAAGCAGTCGCGTCATTCAATCGCGATCATCCTTCCGCGCCACTCCACCTACACGTCGAGCTCTTGGGGCGTCCTCAACTCCGCCGCAACATCCTTGCCGCCGTGGGACGAGGAGAAGCTCCCGATCTGGCGCTTGTCGACTGGCCTTGGGTCATCGAGTTTGCCGATCTCCATTTCTTGCACGCTCTGGAGGATCTTGACGCCAAGTGGGTCGATGAGTTCCGCAAGGATCTCTTCCCCGTATTCACCGGGGAGGAGCACGCACCGCTATTCGGCATCCAGCCCGAAGCCAACGTGTCTGTGCTCTGGTATCGCCGTGACTGGCTGAGGAAGAAGGGTGTGACCCCGCCATCAACTTGGCAAGAACTGGTCGATGCGTGCATCCGGTTGCAGCGCACGGCGAATCCTTCGATTGTCTTCTGCGGTGGGACGATCGCGGGTGAGACGGCAACGTACCAACTGTTGCCGTTCCTCTGGGCCGCCGGGGCACGCCTTCTTAGAGACCAAGACGTCGGCCTCGGAGAGCGTGCCATCGTTGCTCTCCAGTTCCTTGTCGACCTCGTTCATGTCCACCACGTTGCACCCGCCGAAGTCGCGTACTTCCCTTGGGATCAGCCAGCCAAGATGTTCGCCGAGGGTCAGGTGCCGTTTGCAGTGGGTGGCAGCTACGAGAAGCCTCTCATCCAGCAGCTTGCGGGCTGGGATGAGGAGACGTTCGAGCAACGTGTCGGGTACATGCCGATCCCTGCTCCTGCAGGCAGCACCCCGACAACGCTCACCGGCGGAATGGCGTTCGTCGTGTTTCGGCAGTCCCTGCATCCGCGTCAGGCGTTCGAGGTGGTCAAGCGCATCGCCAGCCCGGTGATTATGCGGGCGTTCTGCTCTCGAAGCGGGCGCTGCCCAACGCGGGTATCCGCAGCGAAGTCGCTGCATCCTGTTGACGACCGTTTCTCCCGCGAGATCGCGAAGTTGCTCGACAACGCCTGCCCGCGTCCGGGGATTGCCGAGTACTCAAAGGTCTCGGAGCAGTTCCAGCGAATGGTGGAAAACGCCATCACACAGCGTTTGACGTCAAGACAAGCCGTCGATCGAGCAAGGGAAATCATCCGAATCATCATCTCGTAGGACCTCGGAGTTGTCTTTCCGGTTCGTTCATGGTAGGGTGAGTGTGATCAGTGGGTTGATGTTCTTCTATTTGTTATAACAAATATCCTCTCATCATCTCCCTTTCAGCTGCAACGGAAAGAAGAGCGGAAGCAACCCCAGGCGAAGCGGAAAGAGTCGAGCCATTCGGAACGACGTCTAGGAGGTGATGGATCGCCGGACATCCTTGAAACGCGGTTGAACAGTCATGGATAAGGAACTCAGGGAGGTATGTTCATGCGTATGTTACGCAATGCGATTCTTGTTGGGTTGGTCATTCTTGGATTGGCGGTCGTCGGCTCTGCACAAACCGTCGTCGAGTTCTGGACGACAGACAACGAACCTGACCGGGTGACGGTCTACGAGGACGTTGCTGCTCGGTTCATGGCGGAGAACCCCGGCATCGAGGTGCAGATTGTCCCTGTCGAGGAAGCCGGCATTAGCCAGCGAATCGCCACAGCCGTCGCAGCCGGCAACCTTCCGGACATCATCCGGATGGGCATTGAGCGGGTTGCGGTCTTCGCTGCGGACGGCTTGCTCGACGAAGACGCGGCCGAGGCTGTGATCAACAGTATCGGACTGGCAGATTTCCGTGATGGGCCGCTGGCGATGGTTGTCAATCCGACGACCGGGAAGTACGCCGCCGTCCCCTACGACGGATGGATTCAGGCGATCTGGTATCGCACCGATGCGTTTCTCGATCTGGCTCTAACACCACCCGTTTCTTGGGCGGACATTAACGCAGCTGTGGATGCGCTGCCGGGTTACGGCAATCTCTTGTACGGGATCACACTGGGGACCGATCCAGGCCAGAACTACGGCCATCAGGTCTTCGAGCAGGTGGCGATCTCCAACGACGCATGGCCGTTTGATGTTGACGGCAACGTCACCATGAATACGCCGGAGATGATCGAAGCCCTGGAGTTCTACACAGGGCTCCAGCGCGGAGCCGTTCCGGGGCCACAGTACTGGAGAGGCGCCCGCGAAGCCTACGAACTCGATCAATCAGCCATGCTGTTCTATAGCACCTACATCATGGATGACCTCGTTGAGGGATCCGGACTTGAGGCGGGCGGCAGTGTTGAGATCCCCGTCGAGGATCTGGCATTGAAGACGGGATTTGCTTCCCAAATGGTCGGGCCACGCAGCTCGGCTTCCTACGGGCAGCTTGTTACGCTCGGGATCATGCAGGGGGCAGATCAAGCAGCGCAAGCGGTGGTCGAGTACTTCCTCACGGATGGCTACATCGATGTTCTCGCGCTTGCCCCGTTTGGCAAGGTGCCCGTGCTGGAGAGCGCGGTGGCCGGCTGGAAGGAACTCAGCGACTTCTTCGCCTACTACTCGGACGAGACGTTGGATCAGATCGCCAACGGATTCGACACGATGCAGCGATGGCTGTTCCGCCCCGACTACGACCCGATCGAACGCGCTGTGGTTGGTGATATCGAGGGTCGGTTGCTTCTCCCACAGGTGATCAGCAACATCGCCCTTGAGGGCACCATGACTCCCGAGACCGGAGCCGCCTGGCTGCAAGAACAGGTGGAAGCTCTTCTGGCTGAGCGCCAGTAGATTGCGTCGAAGAATGAGGGCGGGAACCCCGCCCTCATTCCTCTTTGATTGAGACAAAGCACGGATGGGATAAGCTTCGGGGTAGCCAAAGGAGATGACGGTGAGGCATAGGTCCAAGGGCTCATCGCGGATGCCTGGTCATCGAAGCTCGCTGAGAGCCCAAGAGGCCCGCCTCGCATGGCTCCTTACGTCGCCCACGGCGCTGATCGTCTTCGGCTTGATCCTTTTCCCGCTCGTGTTCAGTGTTTGGATCAGCTTCCACGATGTCACGCTGCGTAATCTGAACGACGTGTTTCACGCCCCGTTTGTGGGGTTCAAGAACTATGAGAACGTTGTCCATGATTTCGCGTTCAAGTTTCAGAGCTTCCGTCAGTGGGGAGCCGCCGTCACGAGCATCGTCTACTCGTTCCTCTCCACTGCGCTCACCGTGATGATCGGCCTGCTCGCGGCACTGCTATTGAACCGCCCGTTCCGCGGACGAGGGATGGCCCGTGCAGTGTTCCTGTTCCCGTATGTGGCTCCGATTGTCAGCGTCGCTTTCGTTTGGCGCTGGATCCTTGATCCACGTCCTTCAGGCGTGTTGAACGACTTGCTTCTCCGTCTGGGATGGATCGACGTTCCGCAGGCATACCTCTCGACACGCGGCTTGGCAATCGCTCTTGTCATCGCATTCACGGCATGGAGGTACTTCCCGTTTGCGATGCTGATGATCCTTGCCCGTCTGCAGGCGATCGACGGCACGCTGTATGAGGCGGCCGGCGTCGATGGCGCGAGTGCTTGGAGGAAGTTCCGCCATGTCACGCTGCCAGAGCTGCGTTATGTTCTGGGCTCCATCTTTCTCCTTCGTCTGATCTGGACGTTCAACAAGTTCGATGACATCTACCTGTTGACCGGAGGAGGATACGGGACGAATGTGTTGCCCGTTCTGACGTATCAGTTCAGCTTCCGAGCGTTCAACTTCGGCAAGGGTGCAGCCAATGCGATGATCTTGTTGGCCATTCTTGTCGTCTTCATGCTGATCTACGTTGGAACCGTGATGCGGGCAAGGGACTAGGGAGGAAGACGTGGCACGAGCCAGAGGAAGCAGCAAGACGCCGGAGAAGGCCAGCCTCATCGCACGCCTGGCCCGGTCGATGAGTTGGCCTCGCTTCATCTTTGCCATCGTGTTTATCTTCTTCCTAACCGGGATCCTGTTCCCGTTCTATTGGATGGTCAGTTCATCGTTCAAGACCTACGCAGAGATCGGCGGACGCGAAGCTGTCTACTTTCCCAGCGCGCTGCGACTTGATGCCTATCGGGAGCTGTTCAATCGCGAGGGTTGGAATTTCCTCAGGAACATAGGGAACAGCGTCAAGGTGGCCGTTCCAACGGCCGTCGTCGCCGTCATTCTGTCAACACTCGGGGCCTACGCGGTCGCCCGGCTCCGCTTCCGGGGGAAGAGTGTCTTCCTAAACGGAATCCTGCTGATCTATCTCATCCCGGGCGTCCTGGTGATCATTCCGTTGTTCGCCATGATCTCTCGCATCGGTGCTGCAATCGGCTTCAGCGTTCAGGACAATCTGTTGATCCTCATCGTCACGTATCTGGCGCAGACCCTTCCGGTGGCGCTTTACATGCTCGCCAACTACTTCCGTACGATCCCTGCGGAGATCGAGCAAGCCGGACTGATCGATGGATGCAGCCGATCTGGGGTGATCTGGCGCATCACGCTTCCCCTCTCTATCCCCGCCCTGGTCAGTGTGGCGATCTACACGTTCATGATCGCTTGGAATGAGTTCCTGTACGCACTTGTGTTCCTCAACAATCGAACGATGTTCACCATGCCGATCCAGATCAACGCGATCTTCAATGACCCCACGCCGCGGCCGAATGTGGTGATGGCGGCGTCAACCATCATGACAATTCCCGTGGTGATCCTGTTCCTGGCACTCGAGAGATTCCTCGCTGAAGGGCTGACGGCTGGTGGAGTGAAAGGATAGTCCGATGCCTCTCGAGATACCGGAAGTGATCCGCCGCCGATTGCTCGAGCATCTCCATCACCTCTATGATCCCGGCGTGGTACCCGACGTTGCCGAGCGACTCGCCTCTCGTCTGGAGAGATTCCTCGCTGATGCGGCAGCCCGATCCGAGGTCGTAAGGCAGCCCCTATCCGAGAAGACCGCTGTCCTCATCACCTATGCAGATCAGATCACGGAGCCAGCTGTCGCACCCCTTCGAACCCTGGCAGACACGGCGCATCGCTTGCTTCAAGAGCGAATCACCCACATCCACATTCTTCCCTTCTTCCCATACTCCTCGGACGACGGGTTCTCGGTGGTGAACTACGAAGCCGTGAATCCATCGCATGGCACCTGGGATGACGTCCACCATCTTGCAGAGCGATTCGAGCTCATGTTCGACCTGGTGATCAACCACGTATCATCGCAGAGCCGCTGGTTCCAGGGATTCCTCGCAGATGAACCCGAGTATCGGGATTACTTCATCACCGTCCCAGCAGATGCAGATCTCTCCAGCGTGGTGAGGCCCCGCGCGCTTCCTCTCCTTACCGAAGTCGAAACGGCTGCCGGGCCAAAGAAGGTGTGGACAACGTTCAGCGCGGACCAGATCGACCTCAATTACGCGAACCCCGAAGTACTACTGCGAGTGCTCGACATTCTCCTCAAGTACGTGGAACACGGTGCAAGGTGGGTGCGGCTAGATGCCGTCGCATTCCTGTGGAAGGAAATCGGAGACCCGTGCATCCACTGCCTGCAGACCCATCACATCGTGAAGCTCCTTCGAACTGCCCTGGACGCCGTGGCTCCGGGTGTGCTGCTGATAACGGAGACCAACGTGCCGCATGACGAGAACATCCAGTACTTCGGTAACGGCCGAAATGAGGCCCAGATGGTATATCAGTTCTCGTTGCCGCCGCTGGTTGTCGATGCGTTCCTGGAAGGAAGCGCTGCTTCGCTTCGGAGATGGGCACAGACGCTTCAGCCGCCTCCCGGAGACGCTACGTTCTTCAACTTCCTCGCTTCTCACGACGGCATCGGGCTTCGACCCGTCGAAGGACTGATCCCCCAGGCGCGCATCGAAGCGATGGCCCACCAGACGCTTCGCAACGGCGGCCGGGTCTCTTACAGGCTCGATCCGGACGGTCGGAAGAGCGCATACGAATTGAACATCTCGTTCATCGACGTTCTCTGTCATCCTGATGGAGGAGAGACTCTCGATGTGCAGGCACGCAAATTCCTCACGGCTCAGGCGATCATGCTCGGGCTTGCAGGTGTTCCCGGCATCTATGCCCACAGCTTATTCGGCTCGAGGAGCTGGGGCGAGGGTGTCGACAAGACAGGTGAGAACCGCGCAATCAATCGTGAGAAGCTCAACAAGCAGGCGCTGCTCGACGAGCTGCGGGATCCAACCTCGCTCCGCAGCATGATCTTCGGAGGATACCTGAAGCTGCTGCACACACGCGCAGGAGCACCGGCGTTTCATCCTCAGGCATCACAGAGAATCGTCCACCTGGATGATCGGCTGTTCTGCATCCTTCGCGACGTTCCAACTCGCCATCGGGTCTTGTGCCTGAGCAACGTGAGCTCCGAGAAGGTGTCTGTCTCTCTTGAGGAAAGCGGAATCGCTGAGCAACTGGAGGGCCGGCTCGTCGATCTCCTTGGATCCGAACTCGAATGGACCAACACCCGGGGATACTCCCTGACGGTTCGGCCGTACGATACGCTGTGGGTGACGGAGGCAACGGCTTGAGTCGAATGCTGAATGTCGGGTTCTTGTCAACGCGGCTATCCGGAACCGACGGGGTATCTCTGGAGGCCGCCAAGTGGGCCGACCTGATCTCCCGGATGGGGCACTCCATCGCCTACTGCGCCGGAGAACTCGACGCGAACGGACCGGAAGGGATGATCGTCGAGCAGATGCACTTCCGGCACCCGGAGGTCCGCGCGATCCACGACATGGCGTTTCGAGGCGCCGGCTCGCACGAACTCCGGACACGGATCGACCGGGTAGCAAGTGTCCTTCAGGGGGCGATCCGGCAGTTTGTCCGAAGGTTCTCCATCGACCTTCTCGTGGCAGAGAACGTGTTGGCGATCCCCATGAACATCCCGCTTGGCGTCGCCCTCCGGGACGAGATCGGGCGTTCAGGATGCCCGACGATTGCTCATCACCATGACTTCGCGTGGGAACGTGAGAGGTTTGCCACCTGTGTCATCCCCGACATCCTCGACGCTTGCTTCCCGCCCTGCGCCGCACCGATCAAGCACGTCACGATCAGCACACTGGCCAGACAGGGACTCTTGGCTCGTTGCGGAGTGGACTCCGTGATCGTTCCGAACGTCCTTGATTTCGCCCAAGAGCCGCCAAACCGGCGAAGCCGCTCGAACGACCTACGATCTGAGTTGGGGGTGGATCAGAGCGATATCGTTCTCCTCCAACCGACACGGGTTGTACCGAGAAAGGGAATCGAGCTCGCCATTGAGCTGGCCGGCCGGCTGGAGAGCCTCGTCCGTCCCCGCCCCGTGCACCTGCTGATATCGCACGCCGCTGGCGACGAGGGGATGGAGTACTCCACGATACTTCGCGACATGGCCGATGTTGCGTCAGTACAGCTGACGATGGCCGATGATCTGGTGGGCCCTTCGGGAGAGCCATCCGGACGCAGGCCACCGTTGTTCGATCTTCAGGATGCCTATGCGTGTGCTGATCTTGTGACCTATCCGAGCCTCATCGAAGGGTTTGGCAACGCGTTCCTCGAAGCGATCTACTATCGCCGTCCGATCCTCGTCAATCGCTACCCTGTCTACATCTCGGACATCGAGCCGTGCGGGTTTGATGTGATCGCAATCGACGAATCGATCGATGATCACACTGTTGAGGCCGTCGCGAAGCTTCTCGATTCGCCCAACCATGTCTCGCAGATGACCGACCATAACTACAGTGTGGCGAGCAAGTGTTTCTCGTACAAGGTTGCGTCGGCCAGGCTGCAAGGCCTTCTCGAAGGCTTCCTCTAGCCCCTGGCCCTAGATCACGTCAAGCTCGAACTCGAACTTCGCACCTTCGTGCCACCCTTCGATGAACCTCGGGAACAGCCGTAGCACGGTGTAATCCGGATCGTGGGGTCCGCTTGGGTAGTAGCGTTCCCAGCCGTCGTTCCATAGCGCTTCCCGCAGCGCGAGATCGTCTAGAATCTCAGTATCGCCTCGAAGCATCGCTCCATGGAAATCCCCCGGCGCACAAGCATACACGGCCACTCGGGGATTGGCGCGGACCTCGTTGAGCTTCGTAGATGCCGTGTTGGTCGAGAACAACAGCATCAGATCCGTCCCGTGTGCTTCGAAGAGGTGCGCCTGATCGGGAAACTGGCCCCGATTCCGCAGGTTGAACAACGCTCGAGTCCGAGGGTATCCATCGCGGGCGATGGTCGTGAAGTAGACCACCTCTGCCTTCTCCAACAGCCGAACGACCGCTGCTGTTTCCCGCTTGGCATCCAAGTGCATTCCTCCCTCCTTCGGGTATTCCGACGCCTACGGCGGCATCGAACGGGGGGGCGCCCACCGGTTCACGGCCTCCCGGGGCAACGCTAGAGATCTCCTGGCGGCCCGGCGCGATCGTAGATCCCTGTCGGTGTCTCCGGATCACTCGTCGCTTCTGACCGCCTCGTCAATCCGTCCAGAGCCTGATGAAGGAGCTCGGCGAGTTTCTCGACCTCGCCGCTGGGCAAAAGCCGCCGCAACTCCCCTTCCACATCCGCTAGCTCCGTCTTCACTGCCGTTCGGAGATCGCTCCCCTGCTGGGTGAGGAACACACGCGTGACGCGATAGTCGTAGCTGTCGGTACGCCGCTCGACCCAACCACCGCTGACCAGATGCTTGAGCATGTTCGATATGCTTGCCTCGCTGAAACGAACCGCTCGTGCCAGCTCGGATTGCGATAGCCCGTCTTCCAGCCAGAGGCGCTGGAGGATCCGGCGCAGACCCCAATGAAGCTTGGTCCCACGGAAGTGGGGCAAGACGCGTTGCTCGAGGCAGTTTGTCAAGCTGTACAACAGCTGCGGGACCCCTTCGCCCGGCATCATCAGTTCGCGCTTGCTCATCTGGTCTCTCCTTCCCGCGGAGAACCTACCCGTGGACCACGGTGCGGTGCAAGGGTCCCCGCGTAGATTTCCTAGGATGTCCGAGATCGATCAAAAACCGAAAGCTTGTTGACAACAGGGTTTTCTCGAACTAGGATCGGTCGCTCTGATCAGAGTCTTGGTTCCGTCTTGTCGAACTCATGACGCGCAGCATCGCAAGCGGGTCATGCTGTCGCTTGGAAGCTGTGATGTCCTGCTATCCGCTCAATCGGTTACGAAGGAGGATCTACCATGTCGATTCCACGGGAGTTCACGAGCGCCGTCGAGAGAATCGATCAGTTGCTTTCTCAGCGGCACAAGGACGGACTGGGACCTGGGCTTTCCCTCGCGCTGACCACGGCCGAGCGATTGCTGGCCACGCGGACGTACGGTACGGCAAACATGGATACCGGCGAGCGTGTCCGGGAAGAGACGCTATTCCAGATCGGATCGATCACCAAACCGATCGTGGCCACGGCGTGCCTTCGTCTGTTCGAGCAGGGGAAACTCGATCTGCACGCCCCGGTGACCAGCATCCTCGACTGGTTCAAGGTGAAGTCGCAGTTCTCCGTCCCGGTGACGATCCATCATCTTCTGACGCACACATCAGGGCTGGTGATGATGATCGACACGACCCCGTCCAGTGCGTATCAAGTCTGGTCACTTCGGAACACAGAACTCGGCTTCGAGCCGGGGACGAAGTTCTCATACTCCAACGTAGGCTACAACGTTTTGCAGTCTATCCTCGAAACGGTCACCGGGATGCGGCTCGATGGAGCGCTTCGCGAACTCGTCTTCCAACCGCTTGGAATGCTCGACAGCTACGGCGAGGTGATGTGCTCTCTCTACGACCGGATCGCCAAAGGCCACACGTGGTCGCCGTACCGCGATCGCCCCACAGCAAAGCCAGCCAAGCAGATGGTCGTGAACTGGTATGAGATGAGCGAAGGGTGCGGCAGTGTCGTCACCACGGCAGCCGATCTCACGGTGTTCCTCCGGATGCTTCTTCGCCGCGGCGTCACAGACGACGAGACAGTGTTCCTGCAGCCAGAGACATTCGATCTCATGATAGGCTCGTATGCGACGATGGACGGCTTCTTCGCCGGGAAAGACCAAGGGTATGGGATCATGTCGGGGGTGAGCGATAAGCATGACGGTCACCGGATGCTTCTTGCCGGAGGGGAGAACCTCGGCTTCGAAGCCGCCATGTTTGGGGATCTCGACGCCGGACTGGGCGTGATCTTGTTCAACAACAGCTTCGACATGCGTTGGGAGGAGACGGAGTACGCTATGCAGGCTCTTGTGGCTGTAGCGGAGTCAAAGCCGCTTCCGGAGACACCGATTCCGGTCGATGGCTCTGCCTTGCCACCGACAAAGGCCAGTGAGTACGCAGGATCCTATGCCAGCGATCGCCGTTCGTTCACGGTGCACACCGAAGACCGTCAGCTTGCCCTGACAGCGGATGGCCGGAGATGCGTGCTGGAACGGCTCTACGGAGACTGCTTCCGGGTGCCACTTGAGGGGTTTGACCACGGCATGCTCAGCTTCGGGCGGGATCAGGCCGGCAACGTCGTCGAGGCATTCCAGCTGGGCGAGTGGTTCCCAGGCGACCGGTACACGGGACAGGCATCGTTTCCCTATCCGGCCGCGTGGGACACTTTCGTCGGCACGTACGGTTCGTACGCGCCTCTGGTCAGCACATTTCGGATCTTCGTCAGGAAGGGACGCTTGACCTGCCAATCGTTCGGCGGGTACGTCGATGAGGTCCTTGCAGAAATCGCCGACGGACGGTTCCGGTCGGGTGATGAGACATCTCCAGAGGTTCTGAGCTTCGACTGCATCGCTGGGGGCAAGGCGCTGCGCTGCGTGGCAAGCGGTGGAGAGTATCATCGGGTGAACGGCTCGTGATGCGGTCGATACGTGACAGCAAGCCCTGATCCGGTGACTCCTACACCTTGCGAGAGGCCTTGACCTTGGCAACGAACTCCGCGATCGGAGTCGAGGCGATTGCACGCCCAATGAGGGGAAGCGGAAGGTCGCTCAGGGAGCGGAAACGAACACACGACTTGCCTACATCGTAGCGTTTCCCAGTTGCCCTGTACTCCTGCTCGAACGCGTTCCGCGATTCGTCGTCGAGGTAGATGCTCGTCAGGTAGAGTGCCATGTGATGTTTCTGGCTGGCCAGCGCCGCAAACAACAGTGGCTTCCCGTTGTACGTGTCGGGATAGAGAGCGATCGGGACTTGGTAGGCGATCATCCCCCAAGCCATACTCTCTTCGTATCCCTCCGGGAGGTTCGCCAGGATCACTCTTCGAACGGCTTCGATCTGCCGTCGGCGATCATCAGGGAGTTCGTCAAGATACTCATCAACCGTCGCCGCGTACGAACGCACCTCAATCCCCTCTCACCCAAGCAGCATACCACGCATTGCCTTTTCCTTACATGGCTCCGACGCGTTCCCGAAGATCTCTCGGAATCGGCGATCGTCGCGCCAAGGACCTGTCCCCCTGATTCCACGAGCGCCTCCTCTTTTCTCCCATTGCTAGCTGCGAAGCGCCGGATAGCATTACAGCCGAGGTGAGCTATATGAGTGATATGAGAGATGCGATGCGCGACGTCAAACGCGCGATGGGCGAGCTTTCCCAGCAGGTCCCCGAAGAGATGAAGGGGTTCTCGGAGTTCATGGGAACCGTTCTCAAACCGGGGAAGCTCGATCTGAAGACCAAGGAACTGATCGCCGTCGGGATGGGACTCACTGCCCGCTGCAAGTATTGCATCGGGATCCATACTCAGAAGGCGCTTGCAGCCGGCGCGACACCGGAGGAGCTGTGGGAAGTCGCCACCGTCGCCGTGATGATGGGCGGGGGCCCGGCGATGACGTATGTCGCCGAACTGCAGAAGGCGTTGGTGGAGTTCGCGCCCTCGCAGGAGGCATAGGGAGCAGATCCGCGACGTCGTCCCCGGAAGAGAGACGATTGTCGAACTGCAAGCAGGACAAGCAGTTTCCGTGCACGGCCGGAAGCTGTTTGTCCTTTGCTTGTTGGTCGATGGGTCGGCTTGGCGATGCAAGGCGGGCTTCGTAGGCCCTCGATTCCAGGATCAACCGTGTGGGTGTTCCATCAGACGGCGGAGGCTCAACGCAGCGACTTGTGCAGGATCAGGTAGTCCATCTCCTCGGCGGCACGACATACCTGGAAGCCAAGCTGAGCGAATACCGCTCGCGCCCGCTTGTTGGTCACCTTCACGCCGATTTCGATCTCGTCCGACGTATCCCTGCAACTCGTCTCCAGATCGCGCATGACGCGCCATGCGATTCCGTGACTTTGAAAATCCGGGAACAGCACGAGGTCGTGAAGGTACAACCGATGTCCTTGCTGTTCTGTCCACAGCAGACCGGCCCATGTCTTGCCGATGATGATCCGGTAGATCTCGCCGGTGTTCACGAACCAAGCCTTGAGCTCCTTCCAGCACTTCCTCGCCGCATACGGAGCCTCCCGTCCATCGCGTTGGCACTGCTTGTACAGCAACTCAAACAGGACCTCGCGCTGCGAGAGATCAGTCGGTGCATACTGGATGGCGCCCTCAAACGAACTCATATCTCGATCTTGCAGAACACTTTGCAGCAAGGCAAGCTGGCCTCAGCCATCTCACCACCAGTCTCCTCCTGCCCGGCGCGCAAGACCCGCCTCGCCCTCCTGCCAGATCGACTCCAACCGATGGTTGAAACGGTTGCCGATCAGATGAACGGCGTGCCCGGCTTCGTGAAACACCTCGAACCGAGCACCGATTGACCTTGCCAACTTGGGAGAGGCCACACGGATTGCCGCGTCGACCCATGAGAACGGCCGATCCCCGCCGGCAACCACCATCTTCGGGAAGAAAGCCGTCCGCAAGACGCGTTCCGAAACCCGGATCTCCCACGGAGGAGGCTCACGCATCATCGCGGCCACAGCCCGCCGATGCTCCGGAGGCAACGTCGGGGGGATCGGTACCGCAAGGCCGCTAACGTGCACAAATCCTTCCCAGAATGACTCCGGGGACAGCTCATCGACCCGATCGAACAGCGGCACAAGCCGCCGAATCAGCGCCTCGACCGCCGGCTCGCCCCTGACGAGCGAGAACGCGAGCGGCTCGATCACGGTGAGGGAACGCACCGACTCTGGATAGGACGATGCGACCGCCAGAGCAATCGTTCCACCCGATGAGAACCCCACCAAGTGCGCCGATGGCCGGAGTGCTTTGGCAACCAGCGATATGTCGATCGCGGCGGTTCGCCGGCCGCACCCCATCGCCTGCCCGAGATACCCTTGCCGGGCCACACTTCGCAGCTCATAACGGTCGGCCAACGCCCGTACGCTCTTCCATGTGGCGTGTGGCACGCCGATCAGACTACCGTGCACAAGAACCGCAGGTGGTCCATGCCCGTGCCCCCAAACCACGACCTCATCCGCCCCTGCGTGACCGGTCATCTCATCATGCTATCTGCATGTCCCCGGACGGGACCAATCCGGGAATGAATCCCATTGAGCTTGCTCACCCAAGCGGTTGTGCCGAGAATGCAATGGATGCATGAAGGAGGCTTCGATGAGCAATCGTTTCCAAACCCAGGGAGATTTCAGCTGGACCGAATTGATGACACGGGACGTTGACGCGGCCAAGGCGTTCTACCGAGCCGTGCTCGGGTGGGTGCTCGAGGATGTCGACATGCCAAGCGGCCCTTATACCGTCATCAAGGCTGGCAGCGAACAGGTCGGCGGCATGATGCGGATGCCGGACAAGGTCCCCGCCGGTGCCCCGCCCCATTGGGCAACGTACGTCACCGCACAAGATGTCGACGCCGTTGCCGCGAAAGCCGGCGAACATGGAGGGGCGATTCTCGTTCCCCCAACGGACATTCCGGGAGTCGGACGCTTCTGCACCTTCCGCGATCCGCAGGGCGCTGTTCTCAGCGCGATCTCCTACGTGCCGCAAGCGGAGTAGTGGCCACTTCCGGAGCATCATCGAGAGACATCACGAAGCCCCGTGTTACGCGTATCGAGCTTCGGGGGGGTTCAGCGTACGTGGTCGGCCAGCGCAGAGCGATCCTCGTAGATTCCGGACTCGTCCGTGACAGCGAGAGGCTGGTCAGACGCCTCATTGAGTTGGATTTCCTTCGCGATCTGACGCTTGTACTCGCGACGCACGGCCACGCGGATCACACCGGAGGCCTTGCCGCGGTGAAGCAAGAAGATCCGGGGCGGATCAAGATCGCAACGCATGCGGCTGCCACACCCTTCGTGGAAGCGGGACGGAACGCCCCTTGCCGCCCGGCAACATTCCTCGGGCATCTTGCCTGTCCATTCATCTCGATGCTCCCGAGCTCGCCCGGCGTTGAAGTGGATATCGTGTTGGACGGGGAGGCCAGCCTGCTTCCCTACGGCGTTGAGGGATGGGTCGTACCAACGCCGGGCCACACACTGGGGTGTACCTCCGTCGTTCTGCCGGGCGGAGAAGCGATCGTCGGTGATCTGTTGATGACGGCGTTCGGGCGCGGCCCGGTACCCCGGCTTCCGTTGTTCACGCAAGATGTCTCTCTGTGGAGGCAAAGCGTTGCAGGACTGCTAGATCGCGATATCCATACGTTCCACGCCGGGCACGGCGGACCGTTCTCGGCACAGCAGGTTCGCCAGTTGCTCAAGCATGTCGAACGCCGCAGGACGGCCAATCCATGAGAGGCGATCGGTCATCCGCCGCTCTCCCGCATGTCGATTGATACTGCGGAAGACAAAGCATCTTGCATTTGTTACTTCACGTGTTAATATTTAGCTTGTTAACCATTAGCCGCTATCGGCTTCCCGACAAGGAGGCGCTTTGCTGGAAGATCACTTGCATCCGCCGATCGGCGGTCCACTTCGCCAGTTGTTCAATCTGGGGAAGGAACTCAGATCGCTGCGCCCGTGCTTTCACGATCTTGGCATCCATCAAGGCCAGCTCCCCATTCTCGCCGTCGTCAACGAGGGAGACGGCATATCTCAATCCAAGTTGGCCAACATGCTTCACATAAGCCCTCCCGCGATGACCAGCCTTCTCAAGCGATTGGAGAAGGGGGGATGGATCGAGCGAAGGCGGGATGTGAAGGACCAACGAGTCTCGCGGGTCTTCGTAACCGAGAAGGGCCGCTCACTTCGCGTCCGAGTCCTAAGAACCTTCGCCGAGCTGGAGTTGCAGCTGCTCGATCCGTTTACCGAAGAAGAACGATCTGAGCTTCGGAGACTGTTGCTGAAGTTGACGGATCAGGCCAAACGCTTGAATCATGCGGAGCTACACGATGTGAGCTCCGACACTCGACACACTCCCAAGCATGAATGACGTGCGCAGAGTGGGAACAGGCACACCCGTGGAGAAGTAGATAAGACAACGAATATCGAAAGGAGCCAGTCAATGAGGAAAGCCATGATGATCATGTTGTTTGCCATGCTAGTCGGCTCGTCTGTCGCGAGTCTGGCCCAACACAGCATTGAGGACTTCCCGCTTGGAACAACAACGATGGTGTATGAGATCGCCAGCGACGAGTACACAGAACCGGTGACCCTTGAACTCACGGTCGAGGTTCGGCAGGACGAGACCTATCGGATGAATATGTCCGTGGAAGCTGAGGGAACTGCAGACCAATTGGAAGGGTTCGGGTTCATGTTCCTCGGCGCAGGAGTATCGACGGGCAGCGGCGAAGATATCAGCTACTCGGCGCTCGAGGCGCTGTTCAACCGCAGCGAGTTGCTCGAAGAAGGGGAAGACTACATCCTGCCGCAGGGCGGATCGTTCAACGAGATCGTGGCCGTCGAGATCGCTTCGGTGTGGTGTCTGGAAGGGGTTCTCATCGATCCCGACAACCCCGATGTGAGAACGACGGTTGCGTTTGCGCTGACCTATCCCGTGTACAGCTCGCCGCGATTGATGGTTCAGGAACGCGTGGACGGCCAGTGGACAACGACCTTCCGAATGGAACTGACGGAGTACGTGTTCACAGCTCCGGAGGCCTAACAATGAGTTTTCTTGAGCTTAGACAGGTCACGAAGGAGTACCAGCTTGGCAAGACAACGGTTCGAGCGTTGCGCGGACTCGATTTGAGCATCGCGCAAGGCGAGATCGTCGCGATCATGGGGCCGTCCGGGTCGGGCAAGTCCACGCTCATGCACATCCTCGGCGCGCTGGATGTTCCGACCTCCGGGCTTGCAGAGCTCGAAGGAACGGACCTCGCAACGCTCTCCGAGTCGCAGTTGGTCACGGTCCGTGGCCAACGGATCGGATTCGTGTTCCAGACGTTCAATCTGATTCAGACGCTGAGCGCCCAGATGAACGTGGAACTCCCGATGATCTTCCAGAAGGTTCCCCGCAGAGACCGAGCGCAGAAGGCGACCACGCTGCTCGAACGCGTCGGGTTGGGAGATCGAACGCATCACAAGCCCAACGAACTGTCGGGTGGGGAACGACAGCGCGTTGCCGTTGCACGCGCCTTGGCGAACGATCCGGAGATCATCCTCGCTGACGAGCCGACCGGAAACCTCGACACGGAGAGCGGCGCATCCATCTTGGACCTGCTCAAGACGCTCAGCAGAAACGACGGCAAGACGATCATCCTCGTCACGCACGATCCCGAAGCTGCCGAGATCGCTGATCGCATCGTCCAGCTGAAGGATGGCGCTGTTCGCAAGGAGGCAGGCCATGTTTAGGGACTTCTTCCTGCTGGCGGCACGGAGTATCGCGCATCGCAAGATGAGAAGCTGGCTGACGATCATCGGCGTGTTCATCGGAATCACCGCCGTGGTCGCGTTGATCTCCATCGGATTGGGTCTGGAGAAGACGATCAACGACCAGGTCAGCGAGGTCTTTGGGATCGATTCCTTCGTGATTTCGCCGGAGGGAACATTCGGTCCCGGCGGCGGACACGGTACTGACACGTTTGCCATCGATCTCGACGAGGTGCGTGCGATCGATGGTGTTCAGGAGGCCGCGGCGATCCGCGACGAAACCGGGTTCGTCGAAGGACTTCCGGATGCCGAAGGCGACTCGGTGAAGGGGTTCCTTTCGGTTATGGGGCTCTCTCCCGAACTCTTGACCGAATTCCCCTCGTTCGTCGGCGAAGTCGAGCTTGAAGAGGGAGGGCGGCAGTTCACGGACGCGGACCGGTATGTGACGATCTTAGGCAATGAAGTCGCTGGAAGGCTGAACGCATCGCTGGGATCCATGATCGAGATCGAGGGCCAGCCGTTCGAGGTCGTTGGCGTCTTTGTCGCCAGCGAGGAAGACGAGTCCGAGCAGCGCGGCATGATGAGCTACGATGCCGGCTCGGGAGACGACACGGTGTACGTCCCCTACGACGTGCTGCTCGATCTATACGGGCCTGCGGAGTCGGTGCTTGTCACCCTCGTTCGAATCACCGACGGGGCTGATGTGGATGATGTGGCAGACCGTGTCGAGACCACCCTTAACGAGCAAGGCGCCGAGATCATGGCAATCACCTACAGTGACATCTCCGATATGGTGGGAACGATGATGTCAACAATCAGCGCGTTCCTTGCGGGCATCGCTGGAATCTCGCTTCTTGTCGGTGCGGTCGGCGTGATGAATACGATGTTCACCTCGGTGCTGGAGCGCACGAAGGAGATCGGCGTCATGAAGGCTGTGGGCGCCAAGAACAGCCACGTATGGATCATCTTCCTGACCGAATCGGGGATGATGGGGTTGGTCGGTGGCGCCGTGGGAACGATCCTTGGGCTTGCTCTCAGCTGGGGGGCGTCCGCTCTACTCTCCCGGGTCTTTGGAATCGACATCGCCGTCGTGGCCAGCGCATCGTTGATCGCTATCACGTTGCTCGGATCGTTCGGCTTGGGAGCGATCGCTGGGCTGTGGCCGGCACGACGGGCGTCCAAGCTTCCCGTCGTCGACGCGCTGCGCTATGAGTGATCATCCGGATCGTTGGAGGGCCGTCCGTTGGACGTCTCCGGTTCGCCTCATCATGCACCAGTTGGCCGTGAGGTGTCCGCTCACCGGACTGCCTTGTGATCCCGAGCGTCATCGTGTGCGGGCCGAAGGGGATTGACACCGGGCGTGCAAAAGACGTATGTAGAGGTTGCAGCATCGCCTCCGAAAGGCGACTGCGGAGTGGCTTGAATCTAGGGAAGTGATCACGTGATTCAAGCCACTTCTCCTTTCTCGAGTCCCAAGCCCTCGTCGTGGCGCGGAAACCTACGCACGAACCTCTGCCTCGCCATCGCGAGCGAGCGCGCTGAGCACGGCCTCCGTGTACTCGCCGTACGTGAAATCGCCATCGGGAGGGAGATTTCGTCCGGCGACCTGCTGGGCAATCCCCCAACAGCCGGCGTGAAACCGGACGACAAAGACCATATCCCTCAACCGAGCACGCTTCTGTCGATCAGCCGTGCCCGTATATGTTTCGAGGATCACATCCTGCAAGTGCTGCGGCAACGGCGTGTTCTCACCACACGACACGACAAGGGTCGCCAGATCGAAGTACGGATCTCCCATCCCGCAGAATTCCCAGTCTAGAATCCTGATGGGCTGAGCGTTCAGGAGATTCCCGGCGAATAGATCGTTGTGGCACAGAACGTCACCTTCTTCCCCGGCTCGATGCCATCGATCCCGAATCACATCCAGCTTCAGCGCAAGCTGATTGCTGACCTGCGGAAGCCCGAAGCGCAGGCTTCGCGCCTCATCAAGGATCTGCCGAATCCGCTCGAACGGGTCGAACCGGTGCTCGGCAGATGGAAGTGCGTGGACCCTTTTGGCCGCCGAAACGACACGTTCAGCAGTGTGCTCGGATCGGTAGACCTCCGGGATCTCCTCGAACGGCATCGCCTGAATTCTCCGCGTGACGAGGTGGCCATGCGGCAGCGAGTAGTGCACGATCTCCGGGCCCAACCCTGTGACTTCGGCTGCAAGCAGAGCCGACCGCTCTGCGAACCGGTCGATCCCTAGTCGTGCGGCGTTCGGAGAGGCAATCCGCACGACAAGCTCCTCGCCGTTCAGTCTGACCAGGTAGTTCTCGTTGGTGAGCCCCCGGATCCTCTCGACATGCTGTATCTGTTCCGCGGGATATTCCAGGCTCGCGAGATACTCGCGAACGGTCGGACTCGGCATCGATTCGCCGAACTGATCCTGCCGGAACGGTGAGACTTGGTCGGCAAACCAGCGGACCCACCGCTCTTGCTCAGTGGTCTCAACGGCGTTCGATCGATAGTGCTCCCTGACCCAAGCCACAGCATCTTCGCCCGCTTCTCCTGCGAGGACGGCCATGCAAGCAAGGACCGTTCCGGTGCGCCCGATCCCTCCGGCGCATCCGACCTCGAGGTGTTGGCCAGAGTGAGCCCTGCGGAACGCGCTCCGAATCTGCGCTACCGCTTGATGCCAGTCCGTGGGCAACCCGAAGTCCTGCCAGTCAATCAAGGTGGATGCCCAACTGGGGGCCCATCTCGCGTCCATGTAGAGCCCGTAGTCGCGACTCGGATCGTCCACTCGGCGTTCCAAGAGCGCCCGCGCTGTCACCAGAGTCCCATCCGGGAGTCGAACATCCGCCATTCAAGGCTCCTCTCCTGCGTTCCAGCTCGACCCAACTTGAGAGTATGTTCTCACGCCGCCTACGCCATCGGAATCCGGCAAGCGATGACCATCGCTCCTACATTCCTCTTGCTGAGGCGTGGCCCGTAGACGGTCGCTCGCCTACGAGGTGGTCCCTGTTCCCGATGCCGGGCAGTACTCCAGCCAATTGGGAACGCAGCGACCTGCGCCCTTCAGTGCACGCCGCAGGTCGTCCGCGCGAGGTTCATGAGCGCGAAGCAGCTTCCAAAACCCCGCGGAGTGATCCGGATGGACGGTGTGGCACAGCTCGTGAAGAAGAACATACGATGTGAGTTCACGCGGAAGAAAGAGGAGCTTCGCATTCAGGCTGATCGTTCCGCGCGTCGAACAACTCCCCCAACGAGTCTTCTGGCAACGCACTGCAGCCTTCTCGAACTTGAAGTCCCGACGTTCGGCTTCGGTGTTCAGCCACGGCACAAGATGCTGCTTGGCCTTCCCGAGTGTCCATTGCCGAAGCGCGATGCGGCAAGCCTCGCTGTCCTGCACCTTCCCGAACACGATCAGATCGCCACGAGGTCGTTCTTCAACCTGTGTATTGCGGATCGATGATGCCATGTACTGCACCCGAAAGGAACGCTCGATCGCCTGCAAGGCAACCTGGTTCGGCAACTGGGAGGGAGGATCGGTCTTCAGATTCTGCCGTTGCTCGTCGATCTGCCGGGAGACACGCTCGATCCACGTCCGTTTCTCCTCAAGCAGTGCAGGAATCCTGCGGACATCAAACCCGCGGGGAACGATCACAACCAACCCCTCCTCCAGCGAGAGGCGGAACCTTACGTTGCGCGCCCTGGAGCTTTCTCGGACTTCGTATTCCAAGCTCGAAGGTCCTTCCACCGCGATCCCCTCCGCAGGTGATTCTGCATCAAGGCTCGGACCGATGCCAACCCACATCACGGCTGATGTCGATCTAAGAAGTGCCGCTCAGAGACGATCGGGCAAACCATGGAGTGGTCCCAATGAGTAGGCAAGGATCACGCCACCGACTACACTGGTTGATCAACTTCGGGAGGTCTCACCATGTCCGATTCGATGATTGCGTACTGTGGCCTGAACTGCGCGGAGTGCCCGGCATACCTTGCCAAGCAGAATGACGACGCCGGACTGCGAGCAAAGACGGCTGCGGAATGGGGGAGTGAGGACTTCCCGGTGTCGTCAGCTGACGTGAACTGCGATGGCTGCCGATCCACGGACGAGGGCAGCATTCGCTGGAAGTGGTGCGATCAATGCAGCGTGCGCGCGTGTGCCGAATCGAAGGCCGTCACCACCTGCGCCGAGTGCGCAGACTACGGGTGTGAGACACTGGAAAGCTTCCTGAAGATGGCTGGCGACGAGTTGCGTTCGACGCTGGAGAAGCGGCGTTCCTCCGGGACGAGCAACGCTTGATTCGTGCCTGGGTTGAGGATGTTCGCTCTTGTCGACCGAAGCGAAACAGCCCGAAACGCTTTCGCCAAACCATCTTGCTGTTCATACCTCACGATCTGGAGCGCTCGATGGAAGCTCATCGGTTTGCACCATCTCATCCCGGGCAGTGAAGGCGACTTGGCTTGATTGCCTTCCGTCTCGACCCGAGCAGTGAGTCGCTCTACTAAGGAACGG
>Ga0272444_10000749_pt1 | contig 33128 bp, 28 predicted proteins | sample SSMForm13_FD_201033 | JGI IMG/M metagenome (GOLD analysis project Ga0272444, IMG submission 201033) | Marine sediment archaeal communities from Little Sippewissett salt marsh, Falmouth, MA, United States - SSM-Form-13 | ecosystem: Environmental > Aquatic > Marine > Wetlands > Sediment ...
TGAGACAGATGAGGGGCAAAGGATACCGAAAATCGCCGGGTAACGGACCGGCCTTTTTCGGTGTCCGATCGACCGTACCGCTATCGCCCGAGCAAAAACCGGGCTGGCCATCGCGCTCCTGCCCGAATGGGCCCGGTCCTGGCGCCAAATCGCTGCAAAAGTCCAGACCACCGGCACAGACCCGGGAACCCGGTCACAAAGTCGGTTGTTTCCCAATACCGCCGCCTTTCACGGCACTGTTCGGGCCCGCCCACTGGCCTAAGCTCAGGGTTGCCGCCGCGCTCGAGCAGGAAATGCCGGTAGCAAGTTCGCCCCCCAGACGACATGATGCAAGGAGCCAAACAATGTCCGATAAAGAAAACCAGCAACACCCTCAGCCCGCCCGGATCGACCGTCGCCGGTTTCTCAAGCTGGCCGGCGCCGGCATCGGCGGTGCCGCACTCGCCTCGCCCCTGGCCGCCCTCGCCGGTCAAGGCAATGAGGACTTCCACATCAATCCCCATTGGCCCGATCAGGTGCTGTGGCGCAAGGTGCGCCAGGCCTTCATCCTGGACCGGAACTCTGTGTATATGAATATCGGCACCACCGGCTCGATGCCGGGCCCGGTGCTCGACAACTACGACGAGTACAACCGTACCGTCGCCCGCGACCCCTGGGATATGAACGGCGAATGGGGCAGCTGGCCGTACGTGGGTGAACTGCTCGAGCGCATCGCCCCGCAATTCGGCGCCGATCCTTCCGAGATCGTGCTCAGCCGCAACACCACCGACGGCACCACCAGCGTGCTCGGCGGCCTCAACCTGCAGCCGGGCGACGAGGTGCTGGTCAGCCACCACGAGCACGTGGCGGTCGACTCGCCGCTGCACATCCTGGCGCAGCGCATCGCGATCACTGTCACGCCGGTGGAGATCCCGGTGTTTCCGCTGTCCGACCAGGACTATGTGGACGCCTTCGCCGATGCCATCACCCCGGCCACCCGGCTGATCGTGTTCTCGCACATCACCTACAAGACAGGCGCGCGCCTGCCGGCGAAAAAGATCTGCGCGCTGGCCAGGGACCACAACATCGTCACCCTGGTCGACGGCGCGCACAGCATCGGCATGATCGAGCTGGATTTCCACGACATCGACTGCGATTTCTACGCCGGCTCAGGCCACAAGTGGCAATGCGGCCCAGGCGCCACCGGCATTCTTTACGTGCGAGATAATGCCAGCCGTCTCGCCGAGTTCTGGCCCGACCGCGACCCGGGTTACTACCCGGTGAACTCCTCGCTGGCCGAACTCAGCGGCATCTTTCCACTCAACACCATCATGCAGTACATCGGCAACGACAATTACCCGGCCAAGCGCGCCCTGGCCGATGCCTGCGACATGTGGCAGCTGATCGGCCGTGACCGCATCGAGCAGCGCGCGATCGGCCTGGGCCTGCTGTGCAAGCAGCGCATTGCCGAGGCCTTCCCCGGTGCACCGCTCTACTCGCCGGACCTGCCGCAAGTGGCCAGCGGCATCAGCAGTTTCAACCCCTTCGCCGACCCGGGCGACAGCGCCATCCTTACCGAGTTCCGCGACCGTCTGCGCGAGGAATACGGCTATATCGTGCGCACCACCGATTTCAAGGTGAACCTGAGCGATCCGGGCAACACCTACGCGCTGCGCATCTCCACCCACCTGTTCCACGACGAGGATGATGTCGAGGGCCTGGTGGAGGCCATGAGCCACCTGTACGCACAGATGTAAACGGCACGGGTGCAGGGACGCACCCAGCTATTGCCGGCGCTCAGTCGGCCGCCCCGTCACTCGCCCTGCAGAATGCGCCGCACCGGCCCGAAGCTGCGCCGGTGGATCGGGCTGACGCCCTGCTCACGCAGCGCCTCTAGGTGCACCTTGGTCGGGTAGCCCTTGTGCCTGGCGAGACCGTAGCCGGGATAGCGCGCATCCAGTGCCACCATCTCGCGATCCCGGGTCACCTTGGCCAGGATCGACGCGGCGGCGATGCACGGCTCGCTGTCATCGCCACCGACGATCGCCTCGGCGCTACAAGGCAACTGCGGCAGCTTGTTGCCATCGACCAGGGCGTGATCCGGCGCCACCGCCAGGCCCTCGACGGCACGCTGCATCGCCAGCAGGCTCGCCTGCAGAATATTGATACGGTCGATCTCCTCGACCTCGGCACGCCCCAGTGACCAGGCCAGGGCCTGTTCCGTGATCTGCTCGAACAGCGCCTCGCGCCGCTTCTCGCTGAGCTTCTTGGAATCCGCCAGCCCCTCGATGGGCCTGGCCGGATCGAGGATCACCGCCGCGGCCACCACCGCCCCGGCCAGGGGGCCACGCCCCACTTCATCCACGCCACAGATATGTCTCACGGCCAGTTCCTCCGGTTTGCCGCGCCCGAGCATACCCAAAGCGCGCCCGGCTTTGTATCCGCCGGTCTTGACCCGCTTGCCCTTTGGCCCGCCCAGGTTTGCTGCCGGTTTGGATTGGACAATACTTGTGTATAGACGACGGAGAAAAGCGTGATGAAGCAGTTGCTGTGGCTGTTGATGGTGCTGGGCGTATCGAGCGTGTCGGCCGAACCGGACTGGGCCGCGCAGCGCAACGCCCTGGTGGACGAGATCAACAACGACCGCTCGGTGTTGCGCCAGGTCCTCGGCCGCGACCGGCTCGACCCCGCGGTGGAACGGGCGATGCGACAGGTACCGCGGCACCACTATGTCCCGCAAAACCACCGCGACCAGGCCTACCAGAACCGCCCCCTGCCGATCGGCCATGGCCAGACCATCTCGCAACCCCTGATCGTCGCCCTGATGACCGACCTGCTGCAGGCCAGGCCCGGCGACAAGGTCCTGGAACTGGGCACGGGCTCAGGCTACCAGGCCGCGGTGCTGGCCGAGCTGGGTGCGCGGGTCTACAGCATGGAGATCGTGCCGCCGCTGGGTGAGCGAGCGGGTGAGGCCCTGGCGCAACATGCGCCGGCCGGGCTGTCGCTGCGCATCGGCGATGGCTATCACGGCTGGAAGAGTGCCGCCCCCTTCGATGCCATCATCGTCACCGCGGCCGGCGACCATATCCCGCCGCCGCTGATCGCGCAGCTCAAGCCCGGCGGGCGCATGGTGATCCCGGTGGGCAGCTATTTCTTCTCCCAACAGCTGATGCTGGTCACCAAGCAGGCTGACGGTAGCGTGCAGACCCGCTCGCTGCTGCCGGTCGCCTTCGTGCCGCTGACCGGCGGACACTGAGCGCGATGCAGGTCGGCCGCCCACAGCGCGTGCCCTGGTTGGCGGTGGGACTGCTGTCGGCGACCGCACTGGCCTACGAGATCCTGCTCACCCGCCTGTTCTCCCTGCTGCACTGGCACCACCTGGTCGGCATGATCATCAGCCTGGCCCTGCTCGGCTATGGCGCCAGCGGTACCTTCCTGGCGCTCATCCAGCGCCATCTGCAACGGCATTTCCGCGTCCTGTTCATCGCCAATGCGCTGTTGTTCGCCCTGGCCAGCGTGGTGGCTTTCGAGCTGGCGCGGCGTCTGCCGCTCAACCCGCTGGAACTGCCCTGGGATGCCCGGCAGATGCTCTACCTGGTGGCGGTTTACAGCCTGGCGGCGCTGCCCTTCTTCGGCGTGGCCAACTGTATCGGCCTTGCGCTGTGGCGCTACCGCGCGCGTAATCACCAGGTGTACGCGGTCGACCTGGCCGGGGCCGGGCTCGGCGCCATCGCCATCGTCCTCATCCTGCACTGGCTGTTTCCCGGAACCGCCCTGGCACTGGTCGCGGTGCTGGGCGGGCTTGCTGCCCTGATCGGCGCCTGGGAGTTGCAGCTGCGCGGCAGACCGCTGCTGCGACTGGGCGCATCGCTCGTGCTGCTGGGTGGGGTTGTTTACGCCACGAGCGAGCCGCAGATAAACGGTGCCGAGTACAAGGATCTTGCGCGCAGCCTCTCGGTCGCCGGAGCACACAAGGAGACCGAAGTGGCGGATGCCCTCGGCGTGATCAGCGTGGTGCGCAACGAGCAGGTACCTCTACGCCACGCCCCCGGTCTCAGCCTTGCCGCAGGGGTGTTTCCGACGAGCCAGCGCGCGCTGTTCATCGACGGTGATGGCGCCGGCGCGATCACCGCCAACCCGCACCCCAGCCCGCCCCCCTTCCTGGCCGCGCTGCCCTCGGCGCTGCCCTACCAGCTGCTCGAGCGGCCGGCAGTGCTGGTGCTCGGCTCGGGCGGTGGCGACGCGGTACTGCAGGCCCTGGGCGGCGAGGCGCGTCACGTGACCGCGGTCGAGGCGCACGCGCCTCTTGCCGAACTGCTGCAAGACGCCTATCGCGAGTTCAACGGCGAGCTGTTCGGAAACCCGCGAGTGGAACTGGTCAATGCCGACCCGCGCGCCTTTGTCGAAAGTACCCACACGCATTTCGACCTGATCCAGATGGATCTGCTCGGTGGTGGCGGCATCGGTGGCCTGCAGGCGCAGGACGAGGCCTACGAATATACCCTGGAGGCCTTTTCCGCCTACCTGTCGCGCCTGAGCCCGAACGGCCTGCTCTCGATCACCCGCTGGCTGCAGCTGCCGCCACGCGAGAGCCTGCGCCTGGTGGCGACCGCGCACCTGGCACTGCAACAGGCGGGCGTGAAGAACCCGGCACGTCACCTGGTGCTGTTGCGTAGCTGGCGGACCTTCACCCTGCTGGTCAGCCGGCAACCGCTGTCAGCGCCGGCCATCGCCGCGGTACGCGGCTTCTCGCGCCGCCACGGCTTCGATCCGGTGTGGTTTCCCGGCATCCGCAGCGACGAGATCAACCGCTACCACCGCCTCGAGCAGGCGCAGTTCCACGAGGGCGTGCGCGCCCTGCTCGGCCCGCGGGCACAGGCCTTCATCGATGCCTACCCGTTTCGTATCGAGCCGGTCAGTGACGACCGCCCCTACTTTCACCGCTTCTCGCGTGCCTCCACGGTACCGGATCTGCTCAGCCTGCCTGCCGGCAGCGGCTTCGGGCAGATCGACTGGGGCTATGGGTTTCTGGTGGCCACTCTGCTGCAGGCGATCGCGCTCGCCCTGCTGCTGATCATCCTGCCGTTGTTCCTGGCCCGCGGCAGGCAGGCACCCCGCGGCATGCGCTGGCGCACACTCGGCTACTTTGCGTTGCTGGGGATGGCTTTCCTGTTCGTGGAGATCGCCTTTATCCAGCGTTTCCGCCTATTCCTCGGGCACCCGCTGTATGCCACCGCAGTGGTACTCGCGGGGTTCCTGGTGTTCGCAGGAGTGGGCAGCTGGCTGTCGCGTCGCAGGCCGGGCCCGTTGCGCAGGCGCCTGTTGGCCGCGGTAGCGGTGATCTTGGTGGTCAGCCTCAATTACCTGTGGCTGCTGCCGGGCCTTTTCGCCGCCTTGATGGAATGGCCGGTGCTGCTCAAGGCCGCGGTCTCGCTGTTGCTGATCGCGCCCCTGGCGGTGCCGATGGGCATGCCTTTTCCGCTCGGCCTGGCACAACTGGATCGCCAGGCAGCCGGGCTGCTGCCCTGGGCATGGGGAATCAACGGCAGTTTCTCGGTGGTCAGCGCAGTGGCGGCCTCGCTGATCGCCATGGAGCTTGGCTTCAGCGGCCTGGTGATCATCTCCGTTGGCCTGTACGCACTGGTACCGTGGATTTTCCGCGCCGACGAGCCTGGCTGAGCAGGACACCAGCCATCGTGCAGTCGAGTGCATCCCCTGGTCTGCGATGCAAGGGCTTGATGTTCAGGGCTCTTTTTTCAGCCGTCCCGGATCACCCTGGACCGCCAAGTGACTTGTGAATCGGGTCGCATAAGTTCCCCTGCACCGAGGCATTTTTGATCCATATCAATTCTATTTCCCGGGAAATAATTTCGACTCGGATCGGCGCCTGATAACCTTGGCCGCACTTTAAGCTTTGTAGCAAACGGCACTATCCCCTTTCAGCGAGGCAACAAATGCAGCGTTTCACTCTTGCGGCCGCCGCCTTGGCAGTCACCTTCTCGTCAAGCGGTTTTGCCGCAGGTTCGAACTTCTATGCCAGCATTTCTGCCGGCGACGCCGACAACGACATGGGCATGGGCACCTCGGCCGACTTCATCGTCGACGATTCCGACCTGGCATACGGCCTGTCGGTCGGCTACCGCATCAACCGTTACTTCGCTATCGAAGCCGGCTACCAGGACCTGGGCGAATCCAGCGTGATCGGGATCGGCGCTGGCGGCGCGGGCCCGGGTGGAGCCGGTGGACCGGGCAATGCCTTTGGCGACACCATCCGCATGCAGGGCGATGCCAGCCTGTACACCGATACCTCCGGCTTCACCCTTGGCGCTGCGGCTTCCTATCCGGTGAACAACCAGTTGGACGTGTATGCCAAGGCCGGCGTGTTCGTTTGGGACACCGACTATGACTACGACGGCGGCGTTACCATCAACGGCGTCGACTACAGCGGCACCGGCAGCGTCTCCGACGATGGCAGCGATTTCTACTATGGTCTTGGTGGTCGCTGGAATGTCAACGAGCGTGTCGGCGTCGGTTTCGAATGGGTGCACTACGAGGCCCATACCGATGTCGACGTGATCGGCGGCAGCATGCTGGTAAACTTCTAAGACCCGGCACCCGCACATAGAAAACCCCGCCTCGGCGGGGTTTTCTTTTGCCTGACGGCGACTCGGTACAGGATCAGGCCGAGCTCATGCGCACCGACCGACGACCCCCACCCCAGTTCCCGGGCTCGGCCTCGAACACCCCGGCGATCTTTTCACCGCAGTACGCGCATTGCCCCTTGGCGTCCAGGTGCCACTCGCCCAGCTGGTACCAGTCGCGCTCGATCAGCAGCTTGCCGCAGGACGGGCAGTAGGTGCTCTGACCCTTGCTGTCGTGCACATTGCCGGTGAACACATGGTGGATGCCGTTGCGCAGCGCGATCTCGCGCGCACGCACCAGGGTTTCCGGTGGCGTGGGGGGCGTATCGAGCATCTTCCAGGCGGGGAAGAAGGCGCTGAAATGCAGCGGCACATCCGGCCCCAGATTCTCCACGATCCAGTGGGTCATGCGATCGATCTCCTCGTCGCTGTCGTTCTCCCCGGGAATCAGCAGGTTGGTGATCTCCAGCCACACATCGGTCTCGTGCCTGATGTACTTGAGGGTGTCGAGGATCGGCTCCAGGTGCGCGCCGCACAGCTTGTGATAGAAGTCATCGGTGAAGCATTTCAGATCGACGTTGGCCGCGTCCATGTGGGCAAAGAATTCCTTGCGCGGTTCCGGCGAGATGTAACCGGCGGTCACCGCCACCGTCTTCACCCCGACCTCGTGACAGGCCTTGGCCACGTCGATGGCGTATTCGAGGAAGATCACCGGGTCGTTGTAGGTGAAGGCCACGCTGCGGCAGCCGGTATCCACCGCCACCTTGGCGATCTGCTCGGGCGAGGCGGCATCCGCCAGGGTATCCATCTCGCGCGACTTGCTCATATCCCAGTTCTGGCAGAACTTGCAGGACAGGTTGCAGCCGGCGGTGCCGAAGGAGAACACCGGGGTGCCAGGCAGAAAATGATTGAGCGGCTTTTTCTCGATCGGGTCGATGCAGAAACCGCTGGATCTGCCATAGGTGGTCAGTACGATTTCGTCGTGCAGGCGGCCGCGCACGAAACACAGGCCTCGCTGCCCTTCCTTCAGCTTGCAGTCGCGCGGACACAGGTCGCACTGCACCCGCCCATCGTCGAGCTTGTGCCAGTAACGGGTCGGATGCAGGCCGGCATCTTCGAGAATCGGGTAGTCGCTCATCGCTTGGTTTCCATTAAAAGGTCCATAATTAAGTTATGGCTACTGATGTGAGGATTGCAAGCATGCACAGTACACAGAAACCCAACGTGGCTGGCCTGTTTTACCCGGCAGACCGCCAGGTCCTGCGCCAGGAGGTCGACAGCTTTCTCGCCCAGGCCGCGCATCGCCAGGGCCCACCGCCCAAGGCACTGATCGCACCGCATGCCGGTTACATCTACTCAGGCCCGGTGGCAGGTTCGGCCTATGCACGACTGCGCCAGGTCGCCGCGCAGATCCGCCGCGTGGTGGTGCTGGCGCCGTCGCATCGCGTCGCCTTCCGCGGTATTGCCGCCTCCCCGGCGGACAGCTTCGAGACACCGCTGGGTGAAATCCAGGTGGATAGCGCGGCGGTGAAAAAAGCACTGCAGTTGCCGCAGGTCAATCAGGTGCCGCAGGCTTTCGACGGAGAACACGCGCTCGAGGTGCAACTGCCGTTCCTGCAGGAGGTGCTGGATGACTTCCTGCTGGTACCCCTGATCGTCGGCGAGGCCGAGGCGCAGGAGGTGGCGGAAGTACTCGAACAGCTGTGGGGCGGCGAGGAAACCCTGATCGTGATCAGTTCCGACCTGAGCCACTACCAGGACTACGACTCGGCCAGGCAACACGACCAGCACACCACGCGCATCATCGAGGCGCTGGATGACCGGCTCGCCTACGGCGATGCCTGTGGGCGCAACCCGATCCGCGGCTTGCTGCTGGCAGCGCGCCAGCACGGCCTGCAGGCGGAGACGCTCGATCTGCGCAACTCCGGCGACACCGCCGGCGACAAGGACCGGGTGGTCGGATACGGCGCCTATGTCTTCCACTGAGTACAGTGTGGAACAGCGCGAGCAGCTGCGGGATATCGCCTGGCGTTCCATCCGCCACGGGCTGGATGAAGGGCGCCCCCTGGCGGTCGAGCCCGAGGACTTTGCCGAGCCCTTGCGCCGGCAGCGCGCCTGTTTCGTCACCCTGCACCGCGATGCCGCCCTGCGCGGCTGCATCGGGCATCTGCAGGCGATCCAGCCGCTGGTGGTCGATGTGGCGAAAAACGCCTATGCCGCGGCCTTCGGAGACCCGCGTTTTCCGGCATTGCGCGAGGATGAGTACGACCAGCTGCAGCTGGAGATTTCCGTACTCAGCGAATCCGAGCCGGTCGAATTCGCCGATCAGCAGGACCTGCTGGCACAACTGCGTCCGGGCGTCGACGGCCTGATCCTGTCCGCGCCCGGCAACTATCGCGGCACCTTTCTACCCTCGGTGTGGGAGCAGCTACCCGAGCCCACCCGCTTTCTCGAACACCTGAAGCTGAAGGCCGGCCTGCCCGCGGACTACTGGTCCGACGAAATCCAGGTCGAACGCTACACCACCGAATCTTTTTAGCGCCTGCCGCGATCGCGTAACAGAGCGATCACCGCCTCGGCCGCGCGCGCATTGGTGTCGGTGGTCAGCTCGGCATGGATCTCACTGTAGCGCTGTTGGATCTGTTCCACCCTGCCCGGGTCATCGAAAAACGCCAGCACCGCTGGCACCAGCCGCTCGGGTTCACACTGTTGCTGGATGAACTCGGGTGCCAGGCGCTCGCCAGCCAGCAGATTGGCCATCGCCACGTGTTCGATCTTGATCAGGCGTAACAGGCGCGCCAGCCAGTAGGTCAAGGCATTGAGCTTGTAGCCGACCACCATCGGGCGCTTGCTCAGCAGACCCTCGAAGGTCGCGGTGCCGGAGGCGGTGAGCACCACGTCGGCCGCCGCCAGCACCTCGCGGCTGGCCTGCATCACCTCCAGCACGGGCAGGCCCGGCGCAAACGCTTGCCGGGCTTCGTGCAGCAGCGCACGCGTGCGTTCATTCACCAGCGGCACCAGCACCCGCAGCCCGGGGATGCGCTCGCGACAGGTCGCGGCGGTCTGCAGAAACGGTCTGGCCAGGCGGCTGACCTCCCCGGCGCGGCTGCCGGGCAATAGCGCCAGCACCCGCTCATCGTCGGCGATACCCAGGTGTTGCCGGGCAGTGGCACGGTCCACCTGCATCGGCATGGCGGCGGCCAGGGTATGCCCGACATATTCGCTGCGCACCCCGTGCTGCTGCAGAAACTGCTGCTCGAACGGGAAGATGGTCAGCAGCAGGTCGACCGCGCGACGGATCTTGTTGACCCGTTTCGGCCGCCACGCCCATACCGTCGGGCTCACATAGTGCACAGTGGGTACACCGGCCCCGCGCAATGTGGTCTCCAGTCCCAGGTTGAAGTCCGGTGCGTCCACGCCGATGAACAGGTCCGGCGGCTCGGCCAGCCAGCGGCTGCGCAGTCTCCGCCGCAAGCGCAACAGCCGCGGCAGGTGGCGCAGCACCTCGACCAGCCCCATCACCGACAGGGTCTCCATCGGCTCCAGGCTGTGCAGCCCCTGCTGCAGCATGTGGGTACCGCCGACGCCCTCGAAGCGGATGTCCGGATGACGCTCGCGCAAGGCCTGCATCAGGCCTCCGCCAAGCAGATCGCCGGAGGCCTCGGCGGCGACGATGGCGATACGCAACTGGCTCATTTTATGGAAGAATCAGCGCACGATGCTGCGTTCGCTGGCACGCAGAAACTGCACGAAGGGCTGCAGTTCCGGACATGCGCTACAGTCCCCTTCGATCTGCGAAATCGCGTCGCGCAGCAAGGCACCGCCGTTGTACAGGGTCTTGTAGGCGCGCTTGATATGGGTGATCTGCTCGCTGCTGAACTGGCGCCGGCGCAGGCCCTCGGCATTGATGCCGTGCGGCTTGGCCGGGTGGCCGCCGACCATCACGTAGGGCGGAACGTCCTTGCCGATCACGCTGCCCATGGCAGCGAAGCTGTGCGCGCCGATGCGGCAGAACTGGTGCACGATGGAAAACCCGCCGAGGATCGCCCAGTCGTCGACGCGCACATGGCCGCCCAGGGAGGCGGCGTTCGCCAGGATGGCATGGCTGCCGATGTGGCAGTCGTGCGCCACGTGGGTATAGGCCATCAGCAGGTTGTCGTCACCGATGCGGGTGACCCCGCCATCCTGTACGGTGCCGCGGTGGATGGTGGTGAACTCGCGGATACTGTTGCGATCGCCGATCTCCAGGCGTGTCGCCTCGCCCGCGTATTTCTTGTCCTGGGGGTCCTCGCCGATCGAGGCAAACTGAAAGATGCGGTTGTCACGGCCGATGCGCGTCTCGCCGCGAATCACCACGTGCGGCCCGATTTCGCTGCCCGCACCGATCCGCACCCCTGCGCCGATCACCGAAAAGGGTCCGACGCTGACCCCTTCATCCAGTTCTGCCTGCGGATCGATCGCCGCACGCGGATCGATCATCTTACAGATCCCTGGCGGTACACATGATCTCGGCGGAGGCGCACACCGCACCGTCCACCGTCGCTTTTGCACTGAAGGTCCAGATACCGCGGCGCTGCTTGAGCACGGAGACCTCGAGCCGGATCTGATCGCCTGGCACCACCGGGCGCTTGAAACGCGCCTTGTCGACACCGACCAGGTAATAGATGGCGGCGCCCGCCACCTCCTCGCTTTCCATCGCCAGCAGGCCGGTCGCCTGGGCCAACGCCTCTATGATCAGCACCCCGGGCATCACCGGTTTTTCCGGAAAATGCCCCTGGAAGAAAGGTTCGTTGATGGTGACGTTCTTGATCGCCACCAGGCGCTCGCCCGGATCCACCTCGACCACCCGGTCCACCAACAGGAACGGGTAGCGGTGCGGCAGCAGGCTGGTGATTTTCTGGATATCCATGACTGAATGTTAACTCCCACAAAACGGTCGCCTGCTTCCCGTGCCATTGCACGAAGCAAGCAAAAATATTGTTATTCCGGTTGCTCGGCCTGCTGCGCAAGCGCTTTTTCCAAGGCTCGCAAACGACGCGCCATGTCATCCAGCTGCTTCAGGCGTGCGAAATTCTTGCGCCATTGGGCATGCGGCATAGCCGGCACCGTACTGGTATAGACCCCGGGCTCGCGAATCGAACGGGTTACCGCGGTCAGGCCGGAAATATGCACATGATCCGCAAGATCCAGATGCCCAGCGAGGCCCGCCGCCCCGGCCAGGGTGCAATAGGCACCGATACGGGTCGAGCCGGAAATACCCACTCCGGACGCCATCGCAGTATGCTCGCCCACTTCCACGTTGTGTGCGATCTGGATCTGATTATCCAGCTTTACCCCGTCGCCGATACGCGTGTCCTTGATCGCACCGCGGTCGATGGTGGTACAGGCGCCGATCTCGACGTCGTCACCGAGCACCACGCGCCCGAGCTGCGGCACCTTGACCCAGCGTCCGTCCTGGTTGGCCATGCCGAAACCGTCGCCACCGATCACTGCGCTCGGGTGGATCAGGCAGCGCTCGCCGATACGCGTGTGATGCCCGAGGGTGACACTCGCCACCAGGCGCGTGCCGGCACCGATCGAACAACCGTCCGCAATCACGCAGTTGGGCCCGATCACCACCTCGTCGGCAATTTCCACGTCGGCACCGATGGTGCAGTTCGGCTCGATCCGCGCCTTCGGCGAAATGCGTGCCGAAGCATCAACCACCGCGCTCGGGTGAACACCGGCCGGCAGCGCCTCGCTTGCGGTCAGGGCGGCGGCGGCCAGCGCGTAAGCCAGGTAAGGATTGTCGCTCACCAATGCATTGACCGGGCAGTCCGCCAGGTCGTCGGCCTGGAGGATGACCACAGCGGCACGGGTTCCGGAAAGGTGTGCCCGGAAGCTGCTGGAGTTGAGGAAGGTGAGCTGGTCTGGCTGCGCATCATCCAGCGACCCGACCCCCGCGACCAGGCAATCGGCATCACCGTGCAGCTCGGCGCCGGTGATCTGAGCCAGTTGGGCGAGTGTCAGCGTGGGCATCGGCGTCGCCTAGCCACCGCTCTCTGCCAGGTCCTGCAAGCGCTTCAGCACCTTGTCGGTCACGTCGACCTTGGGCGAAAACCACAGCACGCCCGACTGCAACACCATATCGATCTTTTCGTCCTGCGCCACCTGCTCGATGACCTCGCGAATGATCTGCGTCACCCGCTCCTCTTCCTCGCTGTAGCGCAGTTGCTTGTCCTGGTTCAACTCGTCGCGCGCATGCTTGTACTTGAGGCGACGCGTGCTGATATCGTGTTTGAGGCGGCGCAACTCGTCGCTGCTCATGCGCGGCCCATCGCGCTCCAGCTTGTCCTGCAGCACCTTGATCTGTTTCTGCATCTCCAGCAGACGCGCATCGCGCGGGCCGAATTCCTCGCGCACGCGGACCTTCAGCTGCTTGATCTGCGGCGATTCGTTGAGCAGGCGCGAGGCCTGCACGAAGGCCACCGATACGTCGCCTGCCACAACAGGTGCTGCAGCCGAGAACAGCAACAGCGTGCACATGGCCAGGATTGTTTTCGCACGCATCGAACTTCTCCCTTAGAACGTGGTGCCGAAGGTGAACTGGAACTCCTCCGGCTCATCCTGAGAATCGGTCTTGAGCGGCTTGGCCAGACTGACGCTCAAGGCACCCACAGGTGACAGCCAGGCCATGCCGACACCCACCGAATAGCGCAGTTCGTCGGTGTCGAAGCCGTCCTCGGTATCGAATACCGAACCGGCATCGGCGAAGGCCATCATGCGCATCGATTCGGGGTAGAACGGCGCCGGCAGCAGCAGCTCGGCATTGCCCACCACCTTGGCATTGCCGCCGATCGGGTCATTGCTGTCGTCACGCGGGCCCAGCGACAGCGAGGAATAACCGCGCACTGAGGTCGGGCCACCGGCATAGTAGTTCTCGAAGAACGGCAGGTCGCTGGTATCGCCATAGGACATGCCGTAGCCGACATCGCCATTCAGCGAGAACACCAGGTCGCCGAACAAGGGCCAGTAGCGGCGGTGCTTGTACGAGACCTTGTAGTAGGTCAGTGCACTGCCGGGGATGGTCAGTTCGGCGGACAGGCGCTGCAGCGCCCCCTCGGTCGGGAAGATGGCGCTGTCGCGCGAGTCGTGCGACCAGCCCAGGTTCAGCTCGAAGTTCAGGTAGCTGTTGCCTTCCGCGTCGACCCAATTCTGCAATTGAGTAGACGGGGGGACTGCCGTCCCCAGCTCGAGTTCGATGTTGTGCAGCGCCAGGCCGAAATTGAAGCGGTTGAACTCGCTCAACGGGATACCGAAGTTCATACCGACGATGGCGTCATCAGTCTTGTAGTCGGCGGTCGACAGTTCGTCGAAGTCGGTGGTGCGGTAGCTGAGGGTGAAACCGCGGCTGATACCGTCGACCGTGTAATACGGGTTGGTATAGGACACCTCGTAGTGCTGGTTGGCGCTACTGGTCTTGAGCGCCAGCGACACCTTCTTGCCGGTACCGAAGAAGTTCTCCTGCGCGATGCTCGCGTTCAGGATGATGCCGTCCGACTGGGAAAAGCCCAGGCCGGCGAGCAAGGCACCGGACGGCTTCTCGACCACGTCGACATTGATGTCCACCTCGTCACCGGAACCGGGCACCGCCGGGGTCTCGACACTGACACGTTCGAAATAACCGGTACGCTGCGCGCGCTCGCGCGACAGCTTGAGTTTCTCGCTGGAGAACCAGGCGGCCTCCATCTGCCGGAACTCGCGGCGCACCACCTCGTCACGGGTGCGCGCATTGCCCTTGATGTTCAGGCGTCGGACGTACACGCGCTTGCCGGGGTCGACGAAATAGGTCACCGAGACCGTCTTGTTGTCCTGGTCGATCTCCGGGATCGCGTTGACGTTGGCGAAGGCATAACCCTCGTCCGACAGCTTGCTGGAGATGCGGTCGCTGCTCTCGACCACGCGCTTGCGGTTGAACGGCTCGCCGCGACGCAGGTGGATCAGCGGGAAATAATCGCCCGCCTCGCCGACATAATCCCCGGCCAGCTGGATGTCCGAGAGGGTGAAAACCTCGCCTTCGTCGACGTTGATGGTGATGTAGATATCATGCTTGTCCGGCGTGATCGTGACCTGGGTGGACTGGATCTTGAACTGTACGTAACCACGGTCCAGGTAGAAGGAACGCAGCGTCTCCAGGTCGCCGGCCAGTTTCTGGCGTGAATACTGGTCTTCGCGGGTGAAGCCGGACAACCAGCCTCCGGTGCTCAGTTTGAACTCGTCGAGCAGATCGTCTTCGTCGAATGCCTGGTTGCCGATGATGTTGATCTGCTTGATGCGCGCGGTCTCGCCCTCGACGATGGCGATGTCGATCGCCACCCGGTTGCGCTCCAGCGGGGTTACCGTGGTGTCGAGCTTGACCGCGTACTTGCCCTCGTTGATGAACTGACGCTCCAGTTCCCGCTCGATCCCCTCGAGCACCGAGCGGTTGAAGGTACGCCCCTCCGCCAGACCGGCATCCTTGAGGCCTTCACGCAGGGCTTCGTCGTCGATCGACTTGTTGCCGCTGAAATTGATCTCGGAGATCGCCGGGCGCTCGCTGACGATCACGATCAGCACATTGCCGTCGCGTTCCAGGCGTACGTCCTTGAAAAAACCGGTTCTGAACAGGGCGCGGATCAGTTCGCCGCTGCTGCTGTCGCTGATGGTATCGCCCGGCTGCACCGGCAGGTAATTGAACACGGTACCGGCGGTGATGCGCTGCAACCCCTCGACCCGGATATCCTCGACCTGGAAGGATTCACCACTGGCCCAGTGACTGAAAAAAACCAGTAAGAGCAGCGGCAAAAACCTGGTTCGACTCCTCATTCGCAAATCCTTCCCCTACCATCTCGGCATGCTTGTTGTTGTGGGTGAACGCACCCGGCACAGGCGGCCGATTATACTGACCTGACAGCATACAAAGCCACTGCTAAGCAGCCCGTGCGACAGCACCAGCATTGGCAGGGACCGATCTGAACGGCCGCGGGGCGCGGATCAGCCGAAGAAACGTTGGATATCGACGTAGAAGGCCAGGGCCATCAGGGCGGCCAGCAGCAACAGGCCGATCTTCTGCCCCTGCAGCAGCCAGCTCTCCGGCAACGGTCCGCCACGCACCGCCTCCAGGGCGAAATACAGCAGGTGACCGCCGTCCAGCACCGGGATCGGCAACAGGTTGAGCACGCCCAGGCTGATGCTGACAATCGCCAGAAACTTGAGGAAATACACCAGGCCGTAGCTGGCGGTCTTGCCTGCCGCATCGGCAATCGTGAAAGGCCCGCTGAGGTTCTGGATCGAGGCCTGGCCGGTGAAGATGCGCCAGATCACCTTCAGGGTCAGCAGTGAATACTCGCCGGTGCGCGACACGGCGCTGGACAGCGCTTCCAGCGGCCCCAGCCGGTACTCGACCCGGTAACGCTCCAGCAGGCCCTCGACCGGCTGGTTGCTCGCCCCGATGCGCCCGATGGTGCGCTCGCCGCGCTGCACGGCGGCCGGTGTCAGCGTCAGTTCGATGCTCATGCCGGCACGCTCGATCAGCAAATCGATCGGCTGCTGCGGACGTTCCTGCACATAACTCACCCAGTCCGACCAGGCATCGATCGGCTCGCCGTCCACTTCGATGATACGGTCGCCACTGCGAATGCCGGCCAGTTCGGCCGGTTCGCCGGACAGAACATTGCCGAACACCGGCGGCACCCGCGGGCGTTCCGGCTGCATGCCGATGTGCTTGAGCAGGTCCGGGGTTTCCGCCAGGTCGCCGAACAGCGCCGCATCCAGCCCGCGCACCACCTGCAGGCCATCGCTGCCACGCACCTTGACCTGGAGAACCTCCTCGTCCACCGAGGCCGCCGCCAGTTCCTGTACCACCAGGCCCCAGGTCGGAGTCGCCACGCCATCCACCGCGAGGATCTCGTCACCGGCGCGCAGGCCCGCCTGGTACGCGATGCTGCCGGACTCGACCTGCCCGACCAGCGGACGCAGGCCGGTCTCGCCGAGCATCAGCACCGCCCAGAAGGCAACGATGGCGAAGATGAAATTGAACAAGGGTCCGGCGACCACCACCGCCGAGCGCACCGGCAGCGACTGACGATTGAAGGCGCGGTGCACCTCGGCGCGGTCCACCTCGCCCTCGCGCTCGTCAAGCATCTTGACGTAGCCCCCGAGCGGAATCGCCGCGATCACGTACTCGGTGGCATCGCGCTGGCCGCGCCACTGCCACAGCGGGCGGCCAAAGCCGATGGAGAAACGCAGTACCTTGATGCCGAGCCGGCGTGCCACCCAGAAATGGCCGAACTCGTGCACGCTGACCAGGATGCCGATGGCCAGCAGAAACGACAGTAGCTTGATCACCATATCGTCCATACCGTGTCAGACTCGCTTGGCAAGCTGTTGTTCCGCCGCGTCGCGGGCCGCGGCGTCGACCTGCATCAGGCCTTCGATCGAACCGGCATCACCGCCGGTGACGGTCGCCAGGGCCGCTTCGATCACCTGCGGGATGGCGGTGAAGGCGATGCGCCCGGCAAGAAAATGCTCGACCGCCACCTCATTCGCCGCGTTCAACACCGCCGGCGCCACGCCGCCCGCCGTCACCGCCTCGAAGGCCAGGCGCAGACAGGGGAAACGCTGCAGGTCCGGCGCCTCGAAATCCAGGCGTGCGATATCGAACAGGTCCAGCGAGGGCACCCCGGAGCTGTGACGCTGCGGCCAGGCCAGGGCGTGCGCGATCGGCGTGCGCATGTCCGGATTGCCGAGCTGCGCCAGCACCGAGCCGTCACTGTACTCGACCATCGAATGGATCACGCTCTGCGGGTGCACCACCACCTGGATCTGCTCAGGGCTCGCATCGAACAGCCAGCGCGCCTCGATCACCTCCAGGCCCTTGTTCATCATGGTCGCCGAATCCACGGATATCTTGCGCCCCATGTCCCAGTTGGGGTGGGCACAGGCCTGCTCCGGGGTGACCGCCTGCAGTTCGTGCAACTGGCGGGTGCGGAACGGGCCGCCGGAGGCGGTCAGCAGGATACGCTCGACCCCCACCTGTTGCAGGCCGTCGCGGAAATTCGCCGGCATGCACTGGAACACCGCGTTGTGCTCGCTGTCGATCGGCAGCACCTCGGCCCCATGTTCCTGCACCGCCTGCATGAACAGCGAGCCGGCCACCACCAGCGCCTCCTTGTTGGCCAGCAGGATGCGCTTGCCTTGGCGCACCGCGGCCAGGGTCGGCGCCAGGCCCGCGGCGCCGACGATCGCTGCCATCACCTGGGCCGCGTCGGCATGTGCGGCGGCGGCCTCCAGGCCGGACACCCCAGCGAGCACCTGGATGTCCGGTGCCGCCTCGCGCAGGCGTTCGGCCAATTGCGCGGCGCTGTCCTCGTCGGCCATCGCCGCCAGTTGCGGACGGAAGGCCAGACACTGGCCGAACAACTTGTCGACGTCGGTATTGGCGGTCAGCGCCACCACCCGGTAACGATCGGCATGCCGGGCCAGCACGTCCAGGGTGCTGACACCGATCGAACCGGTCGAGCCGAGCACGGACACCCCGATCATGCAATCCGCTCCAACAGCGACAGGCCGACGGCGAACACCGGCGCGGCCGCCAGCAGGCTGTCGATACGGTCCAGGGCGCCGCCGTGCCCGGGCAGCAGATTGCCGCTGTCTTTGAGCTGCGCCTGGCGCTTGAGCAGGCTTTCGAACAGGTCACCGCCGATCGACACCGCGGTCACCAGCAGACACAGGCCGATCAGCGCCGCCACGCCCACATTCACCATCGCCAGCTGGTGCAGCACCAGGGCGCACACCAGGGCCCCGGCCAGGGCACCGCCCGCCCCGGCCCAGGTCTTGCCCGGGCTGACCTGCGGCGACAGCTTGCGCCGCCCCCAGGCGCGGCCGGCGAAATAGGCCCCGGAGTCCGCCACCCAGATCAGCACGAACAGGAACAACACCAGCGCCGGGCCGTGCTCGGGACCTTGATGCAATAGCCAGATCGAATACCAGGCGACCGCCAGCACCAGCACGCCCGCCAGCAACACCCCGGGGCGCAGCCCCGCGACCGGCTCGACCGGGGTGCGACGCAGCACCAGCCATGCGGTCAGCGGCAACCAGGCAATCGCCACCAGCCACTGCAGCGGCCGTGCCATTGCCGGCTCCGGCAGGAAATACACGGCCGCCAGCACGCCGCCGACCAGCAGCGCGAACAGGCCTTGTTGCACAGCGCCGCGGGCACCACCCAGACGCGCCCACTCGCGCGCACCCAGCAGCACGAACACGCCGATCAGCAGGGCAAACACATCGCTGGGAATGAGCAGGATGCCGGCAACCACCAGCGGGATCAGCACGACGGCGGTGATCAGGCGATTGCGCAGCATCAGCTGGATGCCTTCACCTGCTCACCGGTCTGACCGAAACGGCGTTGGCGCCGGGCGAACTCGGCCAATGCGGCATCGAAGGCCTCGGCATCGAAATCCGGCCACAGGGTCGGGGTGAAATATAGCTCGGAGTAGGCGCAGTGCCACAGCAGGAAATTGCTGATGCGCAGGTCGCCACCGGTGCGGATGAACAGGTCGGGATCGGGCACGTCGCTGAACGAGGTGGCCTCGGCCATCATGCGTTCATCGATGTCCTCGGGTTTGATCTCGCCGGCGGCGACCCGCTCGGCCAGCAGGCGCGCCGCCTGGGTCACGTCCCAGCGTCCGCCGTAATTCGCGGCAATCTGCAGCACCAGGCCGTCGTTGTCGGCGGTGTCGGATTCGGCCGCGACGATGCGTTTCTGCAGCTTGTCGGGGAAGGCGCTGACATCGCCGATGATGCGCAGACGGATATTGTTGCTGCGCATGCGCTTGACCTCGCGCGCCAGCGCGGTCATGAACAGCTCCATCAACAGGTTGACTTCGGTCTTGGGGCGCCGCCAGTTCTCGCTGCTGAAGGCGAACAGGGTCAGCACCTTCACCCCACGGCGGATACAGCCCTCGATGGTCGAGCGCACCGATTCGACGCCGGCCTTGTGACCGGCATGCCTTGCCTGGCCGCGCGCCTGCGCCCAGCGACCATTGCCGTCCATGATGATCGCCACATGCTCGGGTATCGGCCCCGAGAGGGTCGGAATGCCGCCAATCTTTGCGTCGTCTGCCACGATACCAGCGCTACCCGGACACCCTTAAACGGACATCAGGTCGGCTTCTTTCTTCTCCATCAACTCGTCGATCTCCTTGACGTGCTGGTCGGTCAGCTTCTGCACGATCTCCTGGCCACGACGCTCGTCGTCCTCGGAGATCAGCTTTTCCTTGACCAGGTCCTTGAGGTTGCTGTTGGCGTCACGGCGAATGTTACGCACCGCCACGCGTGCCTGCTCGGCCTCCTGGCGCACGATACGGGTCATGTCCTTGCGGCGTTCTTCGGTGAGCGGCGGGATCGGCAGGCGGATCAGGGTACCCGCCGTATTCGGGGTCACGCCCAGGTTGGATTCGAGAATCGCCTTCTCCACCGCGCCGACCATGCCCTGCTCCCACGGCTGCACGGTCAGGGTGCGTGCGTCCTCCACGCCGACATTGGCCACCTGCTTGAGCGGGGTGTCCGCGCCGTAATAGCTGACCATCACGTGATCGAGCATGCTCGGGTGGGCACGGCCGGTGCGCACCTTGGCCAGGTTTTCGACCAATGCCTCCACGCTTTTGGCCATACGACTGGCCGCGTCTTTTTTGATGTCATCGATCATCAGTTTAAGCTCCAGTTACCAGGGTGCCGACGGACTCGCCCTGCACCAAACGGCGCAGCGCGCCTGGTTCATTGATGTTCATTACCCGCAACGGCATGCCGTTTTCCTTGCACAACACTACCGCGGTCGCGTCCATCACGCCCAGCCCCTCGGCGAGCACGCGATCATAGGTCAGGCTCGGATAGAACTGCGCGTTCGGGTCCTTGACCGGGTCGGCCGAGTACACGCCGTCCACCTTGGTGGCCTTGATCATCAGGTCCGCGCCGATTTCGATGGCACGCAGGCTGGCCGCCGAATCGGTGGTGAAATACGGGTTGCCGGTACCGGCGGAAAGGATCACCACCCGCCCGGCCTCCAGGTGTCGCACCGCATCGTTGCGGCTGTAGTATTCGCACACCTGGTCGATGCGGAAGGCGGACAGGGTGCGGGCGTCCACGCCCAGCCTGACCAGGTGGTCCTGCATCGCCAGCGAGTTCATCACCGTCGCCAGCATGCCGATGTGGTCGCCGGTGACGCGGTCGAAGCCACCCCCGGCCAGACCCGCACCACGGAAGATATTACCGCCGCCGATCACCAGCCCAACCTGGATGCCCAGGCCGACCAGTTCCGCAACGTCTTCGGCGACACGCCCCAGCACATCCGGATCGATACCAAAATCGCCGTCGCCCATCAGGGCTTCGCCACTCAGCTTCAGCAGGATACGTTGAGGAACTGTGTCGTCGGACATAAGGGTTGGTGACTCCGCGAGGTTCTGATAGCAAAGGCCCGCACCGAGGTGCGGGCCGGGATAGTTTACTCGCCTCGGGCGGCGGCTGCCTGTGCAGCGACTTCGTCAGCGAAGTTTTCCGACTTCTTCTCGATGCCCTCGCCCACTTCGAAGCGGGTGAAACCGTTCACCTTGGCACCCTTGCCGGCGAGCAACTTGCCGACGGTGGTGTCCGGGTCCTTGACGAAGGCCTGGCCGACCAGGGTGATCTCGGCCAGGTACTTGCGCATGCGGCCTTCCACCATCTTCTCGACGATATTATCCGGCTTGCCGCTCTCCTTCGCCTGGGTCTCGACGATGTCGCGTTCCTTGGCCAGCATGTCGGCGGGCACGCCGGACTCGTCGACGCACACCGGGTTGGCGGCTGCCACGTGCATGGCGATGTCGCGGCCCAGCTCGGCGTCACCGTCGATGTCGACCAGCACGCCGATGCGTACGCCGTGCTGGTAGCTGGCCAGAACGCCGTTGCTGGCGACACGCGAGAAGCGACGCACGTTCATGTTCTCGCCGATCTTGGCGACCAGCGCCTGGCGCGCCTCTTCGATGGTGGTGTCTTCGCCCTCGTGCAGCGGCATCGCCATCAGTGCGTCGACATCGCCCGCGTCGCTGTTCAGTGCGCGCTCGGCGACCGCGTCGGCAAAGGACTTGAAATTATCGTCCTTGGCCACGAAGTCGGTCTCGCAGTTGACCTCGACGATGACGGCATTCTTGCTGTCGGCGCTGGTCTTGATCACGATCACGCCGTCGGCGGCGGTACGGCCGGCCTTCTTGGCAGCCTTGGCCTGGCCGGACTTGCGCATGTTCTCGATGGCGGCGTCGATGTCGCCGTTGGTCTCAACCAGCGCCTTCTTGCACTCCATCATGCCCGCGCCGGTGCGCTCGCGCAGTTCCTTTACCTGTGCTGCAGTGATTGCCATGGGTCTGTCACCTCACTTAAATAATTCGGTTTTCTTTAAGCAGATCGCCCCCGACCAGCAGACCGGTCGGGGGCGCTACGGATATCAAACGGTCGCGGACCGATCAGCCTTCGGCTGCAGCCTCGGCTTGCGGCGCGGCGTCCTGGGCGACTGCGCGCGCAGCGGCAGTGCGGCCTTCGAGCACGGCAGCCGAAGCACCCTGTACGTACAGTTGTACCGCGCGGATCGCGTCGTCGTTGCCCGGGATCACATAGTCGACCTCGGTCGGGCTGTTGTTGGTATCGACCACGGCGATGACCGGGATACCCAGCTTCTTGGCCTCGGCCACGGCGATGTCTTCATGACCGCAGTCGATCACGAACATCGCATCCGGCAGGCCGGGCATGTCCTTGATACCGCCGAGGCTGCGCTCGAGCTTTTCCATTTCGCGGCTCAGGGTCAGCTGCTCCTTCTTATTGAAGCGGGCACCCATGGAACCGTCGGCCTGCATGGCCTCGAGCTCTTTCAGGCGCTTGATCGACTGCTTGATGGTCCTGAAATTGGTCAGCATGCCGCCGAGCCAACGGTGGTTGACGTAAGGCATGCCGCAACGCTGGGCTTCCTCGGCCACCACGTCGCGCGCCGAGCGCTTGGTGCCGACGAACAGGATCTTGCCGCCGTTGGAAGCCAGTTTGCCGATGAAGTTCATCGCCTCGTTGAACAGCGGCAGGCTCTTCTCGAGGTTGATGATGTGAATCTTGTTGCGCTGGCCGAAGATGTACGGGGACATCTGCGGGTTCCAGTAACGGGTCTGGTGACCGAAGTGCACGCCAGCTTCGAGCATCTGGCGCATGGTAACGTTGCTCATGAAATTCTCCGATTTCGGGTTAAGCCTCCACGTACCCCGTCAACCCACCAAACCGCGAAATTCGCGGCAAGGCACCCAGACTGAACGGTTGCGATACGTGTGTGTATTTAGTGAATTCCCACGATGAATCAGTATGCGTCAGATCCGTCGCTGGAGTTCAAGCTGACAGCGTCATTGCTGCCGAGCGGCGCGTTTTATACCATAAGCCCCCTCGCGCCTCAAACCGTTTTGTGCGCCAACACCTTGTTTTTCCCGGCTTTCCGCCCGAAAACCCCAGAATATCGAGAACCGCATGTCAGTCATCATCAAAACGCCGGAAGAAATCGAAAAAATGCGTGTCGCCGGCCGCCTCGCCGCCGAGGTGCTGGAAATGATCGGTGAGCACGTCAAACCCGGCGTGAGCACCGAGGAACTGGACCGCATCTGCCACGACTTTATCGTCAACCAACAGCAGGCGATCCCGGCGCCGCTCAACTACCGCGGCTTCCCCAAGTCCATCTGCACCTCGGTCAACCACTGTGTGTGCCACGGCATCCCCAGCGACAAGACGCTGAAGAAGGGCGACATCATCAATATCGATATCACCGTGATCAAGGACGAATTCCACGGCGACACCAGCAAGATGTTCTTCGTCGGCGAACCCAGCCCGTTCGCCCGGCGCCTGGTGGACATCACCCAGCAGGCGATGTGGAAAGGCATAGAGAAGGTCAAGCCCGGCACCACCCTGGGCGATATCGGCCATGCGATCCAGGGCTTCGTCGAGGCCAACCATTTCAGCGTGGTCCAGGAATACTGCGGTCACGGCATCGGTCGCGGCTTCCACGAGGATCCGCAGGTGCTGCACTACGGTCAGCCCGGCAAGGGCCTGGCCCTGCAGGAGGGCATGACCTTCACCATCGAGCCGATGGTCAACGCCGGCAAGCGCCAGGTGAAGCTGCTGCCGGACGGCTGGACCGTGATCACCAAGGACCGCAAGCTCTCGGCGCAGTGGGAACACACCATCCTGTGCACCGCCGACGGCTACGAGGTGCTGACCCTGCGCGACGAAGAGCGCTGAGCATGTTCGAACAGATCATCAGCGGGCTGGACAGCCAGCCCGGCACCCTGCCGTCGATCGCCGCCTTCAAACAAGCCCACAAGGATGGTGCAGACCTGCTTGCCGAGCGTTTCCACGCCGGCGACGACGTGGTCGAACTGGTACATGCCCGCGCCGAACTGGTCGACGCCCTGCTGCAACGCGCCTGGACCGCACATGTCCCGGCGGATGCCGATGCCGCGCTGATCGCGGTTGGCGGCTACGGGCGCGGCGAGCTTCACCCGGCCTCCGACGTCGACGTGCTGATCCTCACCGCCGAGCAGCCGGAACGACTGGCCTCGGCGATCGAACCGCTGGTGATGTTCCTGTGGGACATCGGCCTGGAGATCGGCCACAGCGTGCGCAGCCTGGACGAATGTGTGGCCGAGGCAGCGGCGGACCTGACCGTGGTCACCAACCTGATGGAATCGCGCCACCTGGCCGGGCGCGTTGAGCTGTTCGAGCAGATGAGCGAGCGCACCTCGGTCGATCATATCTGGCCGTCCGAAGAATTTTTCTCGGCCAAGCTCGAGGAACAGAAGGCGCGCCACGCCAAGGTCGAGGGCAGCAGCCATGACCTGGAACCGAACATCAAGACCAACCCGGGCGGTCTGCGCGACTTCCAGATCATCGGCTGGGTGGCCAAGCGCCACTTCGGCGCGGACCAGATGATCGACCTGGTCAAACACGGCTTTCTCACCGAGCACGAATACGACAACCTGAAAAAGGGCGAGAATTTCCTGTGGCGGGTGCGCTTCGGCCTGCACCTGTTGACCGGTCGCCACGAGGACCGCCTGCTGTTCGAATACCAGCGCAAGCTGGCCCAGCAGTTCGGCTACAGCGACGAGAACAGCAACCTGGCGGTCGAGCAGTTCATGCAGCACTACTACCGCGCGGTGGTGAAACTGCAGCGCCTCAACGAGATGCTGCTGCAGCTGTTCCGGGAGACCATCCTGCTGCACAAGCAACTGGGTGAACCACGTCCGATCAACCGTCGCTTCCAGGCACGCGGCGACTTCATCGAGGTGATCAACCCGGCGATCTTCACCCGCTACCCGCTGGCGATGCTGGAGATGTTCCTGCTGCTACAGCAGCACCCGGAGCTGAAGGGCGTACGCGCCAGCACCATCCGCTCGATCCGCGCCCACCGTCACCTGATCGACCACCACCTGCGCGCCAGCATCGGCGCACGCAGCCTGTTCATGGAGATGTTGCGCCAGCCGCGCGGCATCACCCACGAGCTGCGGCGCATGCAGCGTTACGGCATCCTGGCGCGTTACATCCCGGCCTTCTACAAGATCACCGGGCTGATGCAGTTCGACCTGTTCCACCTGTACACGGTGGACGAACACATCCTGATGGTGGTGCGCAATCTGCGCCGCTTCTTCATCGCAGAACACGAAGACGAGTGTCCGCGCTGCCACCAGATTGCGCAGCAGCTACCCAAGCCCGAACTGCTGTACCTGGCCGGGTTGTTCCACGATATCGCCAAGGGGCGCGGTGGCGACCATTCCCAACTCGGCGCGGAAGACGCCTACAAGTTCTGCCGCGAACACGCACTGTCCGACTATGACAGCCGCCTGGTCGCCTGGCTGGTGAAAAAGCACCTGGTGATGTCCGCCACCGCGCAACGCAAGGACATAGACGACCCGGAAGTGATCTGCGAGTTCGCCGCCGAGGTGGGCACCCGTGAACGCCTGAATTATCTGTACCTGCTGACCGTGGCGGACATGCGCGGCACCAACCCGGGTCGCTGGAACTCATGGAAGGGCGCGCTGATGGACCGCCTGCACCAACGCACCAGCGAGGCCCTGCAGCGCGGCCTGGACACGCCGCAGGACGAGGACCAGCTTATCCAGGGCGTGCAGCAGCAGGCACGCGAACTGCTGGCCAACTCACCGTTCGACGACGAGCAGATCCATCTGTGCTGGATGCAGCTGAGCACCGAATATTTCCTGCAGACACCGCCACAGGCGATCGCCTGGCATACCCGCCTGCTGCTGGAGCACGCCAGCGTGCGCGGGCCGATCCACGTGTTCATGCGCGAAGACGAGGAACGCGGCTGCAGCGAGATCTTCACCTTCGGCGCGGACCGCGACGGGCTGTTTGCCGAGACCACCGCCCTGCTCGACCGCCTCGCCATCAACATCCTCGGTGCACGCATCGATGCCACCGCGCAACAGCTGTCGGTCAACAGCTACTTCGTGCTGGAAGAGGACGGCAGCGCCATCTCATCGCGGCGCCGCGAGGAAATCATCGAATCCCTGCGCGAGGTGCTGAATGCGCAACAACCGAGGGAGGCGGCGGTCAACCGCCGCATGCCGCGCCAGCTGAAGAGTTTCGTGCGCGACTCCACGGTCGAATTCGAACAGGACGAGGCGCATGCGGTCACCGTGCTGCAGGTGATCACCCACGACCGGCCGGGACTGCTGTCGCTGATCGGCGGGGTATTCGCCGACCCGCAGCTGCGCCTGCACAGCGCGCGCATCGTCACCGAAGGCGCGATCGCCCGCGACCGCTTCACCCTGACCGACCGGCACGACCAGCCGATCACCGACAGCGCCCGCCTGGCGGCGCTGCGCGAGGCGCTGATCGAGGTGCTCGACAGCTGATCAGGCGCGCGGCTTGAGCGCCTCGATGGTGGCGGACAACACATAGTCCTCCACCTGCCGCCCCGGCGCCCAGTCGCGGATGAACTCGCGCGACTCGTCCTTTGGCTGGATGCGGATGTCGACGAAACCGGCATCCGCCAGCCATTGCTGCAGATCGTCGACCAAGGCCGCATTGCCGATGCAGGCGGAGATCATGAACGCGTCCTGGCGCATCTGCTCGGGCAGTTCGCGGGTCGCCACCACGTCGGAGATGGCCAGGCGGCCGCCGGGCTTGAGCACGCGGAAGGCCTCGCGGAACACCTGCGGCTTGTCCGGCGACAGGTTGATCACGCAGTTGGAGATGATCACATCGGCACAGGCGTCGGCCACCGGCAGGTGCTCGATCTCGCCGAGCCGGAATTCGACCTGGGAATACTGGCCACGCGCCGCGTTGTCACGTGCCTTGCTGAGCATGTCCGGGGTCATGTCGATGCCGATCACCCGGCCCTGCTCACCGACCTCGGCAGCCGCCAGGAAACAGTCGAAACCGCCGCCCGAGCCCAGGTCGACCACCACTTCGCCCGGCTGTAGCGCGGCGATCGCCTTGGGATTGCCGCAGCCCAGCCCCATGTCCGCGCCGGCCGGCACCGCCGCCAGGTCTGCGTGGGTATAGCCAAGCCGGGTGGAGATCAGCTGGTTGACCGCCGCGTCATCGGAAACCCCGCAGCAGCCGCTCTCGACCCCGCAGCATTCACCCGCGGAATCGGCCTGCGCCACCTGCGCATAACTGCTGCGCACCTCCACCCGCAGCAGATCCGCCTGCACCGCCGTCTGTTTCTTGGATTCATCCGCATTCACTTCGCTCTCTCCCACTCAATGTACATGCCAGCAACCCGGCGGCGCTGCGGCTGCCGATACTCACCCAAACCGCCCGTGCAGGCAAACCCGAGCGCTCAGTCGCGAGCAAGGTCGGGCAGCGGGCATTCGATTAGTTCGCAGGCGTTGCCGTCCGGATCGCGACAGAACAGCGCCCTGCGCCCGCTTTTGCTCATGCTGTAATCGATGCCCAACGCCTGCAGACGCTGTCGATAGTCTTCCAGGTCGTTCACCGCGAAGGCCAGATGCCGGTCCCTGCCGCCGTGCGCCGGTCGGCCCGCAACCGGATCCGGATTGGGCACCTGCAGCAGGTGCAGTTGCTGCCCGCCCGGCAGTTTCAACCAGGCGCCATCGAACGCCATCTGCGGCCGCGTGTCATCCACCGACAGGCCGAGCACGCGCGTGTAGAACGCCAGCGCCGCGGCGGTATCGGCGACCACCAGGCTGACGTGATGCAGTGCTATCCCCATGCTCATCGAACCACTCCCCGGCCCCGCTTCGCTTGCCAGGCCCTGACCATCATGAATTCGCCGCATCCTAGCAAATTCGCTGCTGGAGCCAGGTCAAGAAAATCCGGCTTGTGCCGCTGTTTTAACAGAAGCACCGCGGCCTTGCCGAGCCGACAACCTGCGATACCTGCAGGCCGCGCGGTTAGCGTAACGGCACGAATCGAGATCAACCATGAGCCAGCCATCACAAAGTCGTCCCCTGCGAGGCCTGTATCGTCTGCTCATGGGCCTGACCCTGTTGGTGTACCTGTTCGCCCTTTGGTACACCTGGCACCTCAATCTCAACGACACCCGCGCCAACCTGTTGCATGTCAATTCGATGCTGGCCCAGGGCGCCCGCACCACCCTCAAGAGCCACGAATTGAGCCTGCGCGGCATCGGCGAGGAACTGTTGGCACGCGGCGCGCTGCAGCAACCCGAACGCGGTCGCGCCCTGATCGAACGTATGCGCTCGATCGACCCCGGTATGGTGGGTTTCGGCCTGGCCAGGGGTGACGGGCAGATGGTACTGGTCAGCGGCATCGCCGCCGGCACACCACTGCAGAACCTGGCAAGCCGCGAGGAAACCCGCGCCACCTTCTGGGAAACCCTGGTCGCCGGCCGCCTGCGCACCGGCCGTCCCTATCACTACCGGGAACTGGGCGAATGGGTGGTACCGATCCGGGTACCGCTACGCGATGCCGGGGGCAAGGTAAAGGCGATGATGAACGCCGGCTACCAGCTGGAGGGCGGCACCACCAGCTGGGCCAATATGAACCTGCCGCCCAACGTGCAGGTAGCCCTGATCGGCGACGACGGCTATCTGCGTTACCGCTACCCCCTGCCCGGCAAGATCTCCGAGTCGGCGCTGAAAACCCTCTTCGACCAACCCATCCCGGACAGCACCCGGCGCTGGCTGCAATCGCTGGGCGATGATGCAACGTTCGCCTCGCGGGCAATGCCAAGCGCAGGCGGCCACCATTTCCTGGCCCATTCCCACATCGCCGAGTACGGGCTGCACACCCTGGTGCTCACCCGGCGCAGCGCCGTCATCCACGCCTGGCTGCAACGCATGCTGCTGCCGACCGCGCTGATGTTGATCTTCGTCGTTGGCGGCACCTTCGCCTACCGTCGTGCGGAAGCGCAACAGGCGCGCTCGGAGTCGGCCGTCAAACAGCTGGGCGCCTGGCAACAGGCAGTGCTGGACGGGGCCGAGTACGCCATCATTTCCACCGACACCGAGGGCACCATCGTCAGTTTCAACCGAGCCGCGCAGCGCATGCTCGGTTACCGGGACGACGAGGTGCGCGGCAAGGCCCGGCTGAAGTCGATCCACGATCATGACGAGGCGACGCTGCGCGCCGCCGAACTCGGCCATCAGTTGGGCAGGCACATCGACGACGAGTTCGAGGTATTCGTCGCCATGGCACGTCGCACGGCCTGCGAATCGCGCGAATGGACCTACCTCCGCAAGGACGGCTCGCGGGTGCCGGTACACGTCTCGGTCAGCGCGCTGCGCGACAACGACGACGAGATCATAGGTTTCATGGCAATCGCCACCGACCTGTCCGAACGGCAGGCGATGCGCGCCCATCTGCGCGACAGCGAGGCGCGTTACTCCATCCTGTTCGAGCGTGCCGGCGATGCCATCTTTCTGATGCGCGATGAACGCTTCATCGACTGCAACCCGGTCACCCTGGAGATGTTCGGCTGCAGCCGCGAACAGATCATCGGCGCTCACCCTTCAAAGTTCTCGCCACAATTGCAGCCCGATGGCACCCCTTCCGAGCAGCTTGCCCGACAATACATCCAGTCGGCAATGCAGGGACATCCGCAACGCTTCGAATGGACCCACCTGCGCCACGACGGTACCCCTTTCGATGCGGATGTCAGTCTGACCGCGGTGGAGATCGGCACCATCCAGCACCTGCTGGCCACGGTACGCGACATCACGGACCGCAAAAACGCCGAGCGTGACCTGGCCCACCAGGCCCGCCACGACAGCCTGACCGGACTGCCCAACCGGGTCAGCCTGCACCATCAGGTACACGATTTCATCCACCGGGCGCACTCGAGCAGCGAGGGCGCCCTGTTGCTGCTCGACCTCGATCGCTTCAAGGAAATCAACGACACCCTCGGCCATCATGCCGGCGACGACGTGCTGAAACAGATCGGCCCACGCCTGCAAAACACCTGCGCCGGGCGCTGCGCGGTGATCGCACGCCTGGGAGGCGACGAGTTCGCGATCTTCACCGATCGCGGGGGAAGCGAGTCGATGCAGCTCGCCCAGGCAATGGTCGAGGCCATGCAACAGCCTTTCCGCATCAGCGGAATGGAGGTACGCCTCGGTGCCAGTGTCGGCATAGCCCAGTATCCGCAGCACGGCGAGGACAGCCATGCATTGCTGCGTGCCGCCGACGTGGCCATGTACCGGGCGAAAAGACTGTCGCTCGGCGTCAACCGCTACGAGGCGCAGTACGACGGCTACAGCACCGAACGCCTGGCACTGGCCAACGAACTGAACGAGGCACTGCAAAACAACGAACTGGTGCTGCATTACCAGCCGAAGATCGACATCAGCAGCGGCCGCACCGTCGGTTTCGAGGCCCTGGTGCGCTGGCAGCACCCGCGCCGCGGCCTGCTCTACCCGGATACATTCATCGACCTGGTGGAGATGAGCGAGATCGTCCACCCCTTCACCCAGGAGATCATCAGCCTGGCAGTCACCGATATGCAACGCCTGCGATCACTCGGCCTGGCGCAACCGGTGGCGATCAACCTGTCGGCGCGCAATCTGCAGGACAGCCGCTGCTATACCGCCTTGGCGGCGGCGCTCGACGTCTACGAGGTACCGGCCAAGCTGCTGGAACTGGAATTGACCGAAACCGCGTTGATGGTCGATCCGGACAATGCCGCGCTGCTGCTGCAGCGCTTCAACGAGCGCGGGGTGAACATCGCGGTCGACGACTTTGGCACCGGCTATTCCTCGCTCGGCTACCTGCGCCGCCTGCCGCTGCGCGCACTCAAGATCGACCGCTCCTTCGTACACGATATGCGCAACAACGAGGCCGACGCCGCCATCGTGCGCTCGACCGTCGCCCTGGCGCACAGCCTCGATCTGAAGGTGGTTGCCGAAGGCGTGGAAAACCCGCAGACCCTGGCCCTGCTGCGCGAGATGGGATGCGACCAGGCGCAGGGCTACGGGGTGTGCCGCCCCCAGCCTCTGGACGCCATCATCGACTGGTTGCAGCAGGCAAAAGCCGGCTGAGCTTCAGGCCGGCGCCTGCCGTCGCGCGGAAGAGACCGCCACCAGCCCCGCGGCAATGATCATCGTGCCGCCGAGCCATTCCCTCGCATCGATCTGCTCACCGGCCAGCCACCAGGCACTGGCGGCACCCACCAACACCTCGAACAGCATGATCACCGCGGAGCGCTGCACCGGCATGCGGCTGACCGCGTACACCACGCACAGGGTGCTGAACATGAAACCCAGCAGCCCGAGCCCCGCCGCCCCCATCCAGGCCTCGGCGCCGCTGCGCGGCAGCGACTCGCCCAGCAGCACGATCAACACCGCCGCCATCAGCACCACACCGAGCCAGGTCAGCTGCGTCTTGAGCGGCGTGTCGAGACGCTCCAGGCGGCGCGTCATCACGTTGGTCAGGGCGAAACCGAAGCCCGCGGACAGCGCCAGCAGATCGCCGCGCCCCGGCGGCGTATGCAGCAGGTCCTCCTGCCACAGCATCACGCCGGCCCCGCCCAGGCCCAACAGCAGCATCGCCGCGGAGACCAGGCGGATCGGCTCGCCCAGCAGCCAACGCGCCAGCAGCACCGCCCACAAGGGCGACAGGTAGAACAGGATCACCACCCTGACCACCTCGTCGCTAAGCACCGCCAGCAGGAAGGCGACATTGGTCCAGCCGGCCGCCAGGGTCAGCCACAGGGCATCGCGCCAGTACCCGCGCAAAGCCGCAAGACGCGGCATACGCAACGCCAGCAGCACCAGCAGGGCACTGAGATAACTGACCAGGGCGAGCCACAGGCCACCCATGCCGAGTTGCTCGAGGCTGCGCACCGGGTACCAGACAAATCCCCAGAAGGACGAGGCGTACAACAGCGCCAACACCGGCAACGGACCGTTTCTGTCCACATTCATATATAATTTGGCCCCTTTCTGCGCTGCACCGCCTGTCGATGAATCGAGACCTGGAAAAACTTCAGCCCTACCCGTTCGAAAAACTGCGGGCGCTGCTGGCCGGCACCAACCCGCCGGATCTGCCGCATATCGCGCTGTCGATCGGCGAGCCCAAGCATGACACACCGGCCTTTATCGCCGATAGCGTGAGCGCGCACATCAGCGGCCTGGGCAAGTATCCGCTGACCAAGGGCGCGGTCGAACTGCGCCAGGCGATCTGCGACTGGCTGGTGCAGCGTTTCGATTTACCTGCCGCGAGCCTGAACGCCGAGCGCCACGTGCTGCCGGTGAACGGCACCCGCGAGGCGCTGTTCGCCTTCGCCCAGGCAGTGATCGACCGCAGTGCCGACCCGCTGGTGCTCGCCCCCAATCCCTTCTACCAGATCTACGAGGGCGCGGCCCTGCTCGCCGGGGCAGGGCTGCACTTCCTGCCGTGCACCGAGGACAAGGCCTACCTGCCGGATTTCGATGCGGTGGACCAGGCCACCTGGCAGCGCTGCCAGCTGATCTACATCTGCTCGCCGGGCAACCCCAGCGGTGCGGTGATCCCGCTCGAGCAGCTGCAGCAGCTGATCGAACTGGCGGAGAAACACGACTTCATCATCGCTGCCGACGAGTGTTACTCGGAGCTGTATTTCGACGAGGCCAAGCCGCCGGTCGGCCTGCTGCAGGCGGCAGCCAGCATGGGCAATACCGACTACCGGCGCTGCGTGGTGTTCCACAGCCTGTCCAAGCGCTCCAACGCGCCGGGGCTGCGCTCGGGCTTCGTCGCCGGCGATGCGCAGGTACTGGGCGAGTTTCTGCGCTACCGCACCTATCATGGCTGTGCCATGCCGGTACAGCACCAGATGGCGAGCATCGCCGCCTGGCAGGACGAGGCGCATGTGCGCGAGAATCGCCAGCTGTATCGCGCGAAGTTCGACGCGGTGATGGATATCCTGCAGCCGCTTCTGCCGGTGCAGCGCCCCGACGCGGGCTTCTACCTGTGGATGAAAACGCCCGGCAGCGACCAGGACTTCGCACGCGGCCT
>Ga0272444_10000750_pt1 | contig 33126 bp, 25 predicted proteins | sample SSMForm13_FD_201033 | JGI IMG/M metagenome (GOLD analysis project Ga0272444, IMG submission 201033) | Marine sediment archaeal communities from Little Sippewissett salt marsh, Falmouth, MA, United States - SSM-Form-13 | ecosystem: Environmental > Aquatic > Marine > Wetlands > Sediment ...
CTTCTCGCACGCTGTAGTGAACGAAGCATTGCAGCAGAGCGGCGAGCGAACGGCAGAGGTCGACGGGCAGACGGTGACGCTGCTTCCGAGTGTGGTGATCGAAGGTCCGTCTACCGTGCTCACGCTGGATGATGGCAACCCGCTGATTGCCGATGCGATCATCACATCGTTCGCCGCATCGTTCGCCGCGGTGCTCGGCACGCAGCAAGCGTCGCTTACGCCTGAGAGCTTGCTCGAGGTCCATCCGTTGTATGGCGGCGACATTCGCATGCTCGACTTCACCGCTCCGGGCATCATCGGGTTTGCGCTGACGTTGATCACCGTGCTGTTGACAGCGATGGCCGTCGTGCGGGAGCGAACGAGCGGTACCCTGACGCGGATTCTGATCGCGCCGATTCGCGCGTGGGAGGTCAGCATCGGCTACACCCTCGCGTTCAGTACCGTGGCGTTGGTCCAGGCGGCAGAGCTGTTCCTAGCGTCGGCGCTTCTGTTTGACATTCGGTTCGTTGGGAGCGCGGCGATCGTGGCCGTGATTGTCATTGTCTTCACCGTTGGGTTACAGGGTATTGCGACGCTGATCTCGACGGTGTCGAAGAATGAGGCGCAGGCGATGCAGTTGGTCCTGTTCCTGCTCATCCCGGCGATCATGATCAGTGGCGTGTTCTGGCCGTTGGAAACCATGCCGGCGACGATCCGTCCGTTGGCCTACATCAGCCCGCTCACGTATGCCAACGGTGCTTTGCGAAAGGTGATGCTGACCGGACAGGGGTGGGCGGACATTGCGTTGGAGCTGGCAGTTCTCGCCGGGATCGCGGTCGTGATGCTGGTTCTCAGTATCCTGATGATGCGGCGCCAGGCGTTCTCGGCATAGCGCAGGGACCGGCGTCTGCTACCGCCAGCGGTGCGGGACGTGAATGGCGAACACACACGCGTCTGCTCCGTCGAGCATGGTCTCTACGAGATCGACTCGGGGGGGCTCGCCGAACACGACACTCCACTCTTGGACGTACCATCCACCGGAACAGTGGCAGAACGTTCTTGACACCGGATCCCCACGGCGGATCGCATCGCGCACCAGCGGGCAGAAGCAGGCATGATACCGCTTCTCGGCGGGGTCCGTGGCCTTGTCGTATCCCTCCGGATCGGCGGGCCTCCGGCGAACGAGTACGCGGAGGTCGTCCCCCGCTTCGTCGAGCCAGTAGGTTGCGCCAAGGCGCGGCTCGGCGGCGATCAGGTCGATGAGTTTGCGCACGTCTCCCGCGGCCCGCTCGGCAAGGCTGCGCATGACGTTCGCGCTCTGCACGATGTAGTGATGAGCGCATGCGTTGAGGATGTCCGCGCGATCGGATTCGCTCGGTACGGCGGCATCGAGACGGTCCATTGCCCCGGGAAGCCACGCGGCCGCTCCCGGCGTGTCGTACGATTCGACGAACGTCTCGCTCCCTGTCATCACACGACGTGCCGCTTCCGCTCCTGCGACCCGGGATGTTCCATCTGCCAGGGCGCCGAGCCAGATCGGCATGTGATACGGATACTGGTCTTCGGTCACGTACCGCTCCGCACGGTCGCCGTGGGTCTCCGCTCCCTCGTGATAGATGAACCGCTCCGGGTCGTCGCCGACGAACACCCCCTTCTCTCGTACGAACTGGACGAACTCCTTGCGCGTGTCCGAAAGGTTTGTGCCCGCAGGGCCATCGACGACCGGTCCAACGTGAGTGAACGACAGCATGGGCACGGACGGGAGCGTTTTGGCGACGAACCCGTCTCGCTCCACGAGTCCGGCGGTAGGAAACGCGATTTCGACGTCCAGCTTTCCCTCGTACGGGTATCCGAGTCGAAGGGCCAGGGTCGGCCCGCAGACAACGTCGGCAACAAGCGGCCGGAGCACGTCGATCTCCTGCAAGATCTCGGCCTGCCCCTTCACGCGCCGCAGAACGCTGAGTACTGTCACCGGCTGCACCGTCTTCTGGATCACCTCAATCGTCATCGCTCTCCTCTCGACGTACGCGAAGGAGTCTCGCTGTCGGTCGTCTCGGCTCCGTCTCGCCTCGGCGTCTTCCCGATCTGGACCAGCGCCGTCCCGACGGCCACGACGAGCAGGCCGACGATGTCCCAACCCGAGAGCGTTTCGCCGAGGAACACGGTGGCGAGAACCGCAATTTGGATCAGCATCGTGTTGTTGATCATGCTGGACTCCGTCGCGGACAATGTCCGCAGCGTCCGGTTCCACAACGTGAAGGCCAGTGCGGTGTTCGCTGCGGCAAGCCAGATGACGATTCCCCATCCCTGAGGCGACAGCCGCGGTAGACCCTGCACGGCCCATCCGGTGCCGAGGAGGATGGCTGCACCGATTCCCATACTGATTCCCGTTACAACGAGCGGCGATGCGAGGTTTCGTCGATTGGCGGCGCGACCGAGGACGGCGGCAAGTGCGTTGGCGGCAACCGTTCCTCCGGCCAAGGCAAACCCGAGCGCTGACCCGCGGGAGACAGAAAGCGGAGCGAAGTAGATCAGCGCGCCGCCGAGAGCGAGGGCGATCCCCACCACCTGAACGGGCGACGTTCGCTCGCGAAGCACAGAAGCACCGGCGGCCGCAACGAGAATGGGGCTGAAGCTCAGCATGAGGCTGAATGGAACGGCATTCAAGTGAGACAGTGTGAGAAATTGGCCTCCTTGCGTCAGCGCGTAGAACACGACACCGAGCGCGAAGAGGAGAAGCCAATCTCGTGCGGACAGCCGACGAATCTCCGCTCGCCGTTGCCAGAGGCCCGGGAGCAGAAGAAGGAACGCTCCGGCGTAGCGCAGTCCTGCAAACGGTAGCGCGGGAATGTCCGTGAGTCCGATCTTGATCAGTACCCAGGACGTGGACCACAGGAACGTGACGAAGAGTGCGGTGAGAACAGCACGACCGTGTTTCGAATGTCTCATGCGTAGCACCTCTTCCACGGCGGTGCCGCAGCGTGCGCGAACCCGCCACGCAGATGTGCCGCCTACTCCCTCCCGGCTTTTGTCCGATCAGGTGCTACGCCTTCGGCTTTCGTGACGCTTGGTCCAGGCCTGTTTCTTGCAGCGGAACCCTAGTCACTCAGGTCGGCCGGACCCATTCTCCGTGCGCTCCGGTGCCGTGTCAACCGAACGAACCTTCTAGCGGGCTGTTCGCTCTTCGCTGCCGAGCGACGGTACGGGTTGCGTCAACGGGTGGGCCATCCGGTAGACCATCCACGCGAGGGAAACGGCGAGAATCAGCGCGAAGTGACACATGATCGACGGAAGGGCTCCCTGTGCCGCGGGCACGAACTGGGTGGTCAGGACCGATGGAGCGACGAATCCAAGCGTGCCGACGAAGACGATCCGCATCAACGCGCGATGCAGCCGATCGGCGCGGCTTCGCAGGGAGGCCCCGGACAGTGCGATCATGGCGAACAGGCCAAGCCAGTAGTACCACGCGTAGACGGCGAACCGTGGCATCGCGTGGTTGTAGCGGGCGAATACGGCGTTGCAGACCGACGCCGATGCAAACGATGGATCGAAGGCGACCCAGCCGATCATTCCCGCTGCGACGAACAGGCCGGCGTACGCGGTGACGTGATACCCCCGCGAACGCGGACGGTGAAGTTGCGCAACCAGCAGGACGCCGAGTGGCGGGAGCCCGGTCACGACGGCGAATGCCAGGCGCGGCAGCGCGCCGGATGCTGCTGGGTTGGCACAGATGGCGACCTCGGCGACTTGGTATCCCGCGAGCAGGAGCAGGATCGCGACGGTCGTCCGCCCGACGGGTCTGTAGTGGACCGGGGGTAGACCGTCGTGTGGGCGCGCTCCCTCCCGTTGAGTGGCGCCGCTGGGCAGGCGAGCGATAACCATCAACGTCCAGAATGCGACGGCGATCTCGAAGGCCGCCGTGGCAAGCGCCAGGGTTGGCGAATAGCTCACACTGTCATCCTTTCCTCGTTGCTCCCGCGTGGCGACCGTCAAGCATGCAGGGCCAGAACCCTACACGCCGCTCCGGGACGATCGCTCGAGCGGGCAAGGATAAGAAACGTGAAGCCGCGCTGTCAAGCACGGCCTACCAGCGGGATGGGTCCTGGCGATAGTAGGCCCCGAGGGTGTCGTACAACGAAGGCCGTTGTCGCTGGAGCCGCAGCGGATCAAGGAAGAACACCTCCGTTGCTACCGCGAAGAACTCCGCCGGGTCCTGTGATCCGTAGGCGTCGAGAAACGAGCGTGTCCCCCGTTCGAAGTCGACCGTCAGATCCTCGTATGCCGCGGACATGTCGTTTGCCCAGCGTCTGCGAAGAGCAGGGTCTGCAAGGATTGGCGCCCCATTCATTGCGCCGTCCTCCGCGTCCAGCTGGTGGGCGAACTCGTGAAGGACGACGTTGCTCCGCGGGTTCGTCAGATCCTGCGCAACGTCCGCCCAGGAGAGGACGACGGCTCCGCTTGTCCAGGACTCTCCCGCACGCAGCTCGTCGATTTCGTCGACCAGGCCGTTGTCGTCGACGATCTCCTCCCGTACCGAATACTCGGTTGGATAGAGGACGACGCTTCGCAGCGGCGCGAAGTACAACGACGGCCGGTGCAGGAGCAGAACGGACGCTTGGCCGGCGACGAGGATCCGCATGGTGTCGTTCACGACCAGCCCGGCTGCGCCTTCGAAGCGTTTCTCGGCAAGTAGGACATGGATGTGTCCGTGCAACTCGCTGCGATCGGCAGCGGGCAACCGGCGGTACAGGCGTGTCGTTTGCAGTGCCCGAGCCCACTCGTTGGGAAAGGGCTGGCCGCGTTGTCGTTGACGTCTCTTGTCACGAGGGGACAGCATCGGATGCCTCTCTAGTTCTTCGCGGCGATCGTGAACGCGACGTCGAGATCGAGCCCATGTCCGATCAACGCTGTCGTGGCGGGTACGTTAGACCGATCGGTGTTCACGTCAGGCGCCGTTGTGTGAACGGATGACCCAACAGGAACGGCCTCCTCTCCGGCTCGTCGCGATGCGTCGCGCGTCCGAATTCGTTCCCCGATGTTCATCTCATCGAGGAGGCGCGAAGCGGTCGATGGCCGCCCACGCCTGGTCAATCGCCTCCGTTTCGGTCCGCGTCTGCCCCACGCAGACTCGGATGCAGAATCTGCCGTCGAGTACGGTGTGTGTCATATACACGGCGCCGGAGCGGTTGAGGTCCTCCAGAAGGGCGCGCGTCGTATCGTCCCCGTTTCTGTGACGGAAGCAAATGAGGTTCAGCGGAGCGGGGGCCGCGAGTTCGAAGCGGTCGTCGGACTCGATCCACCCGCGGAGCCGGTGGGCGAGTTCGATGTGCCGGCGAACGTGACGGCGCAGGCCGTCAACCCCGTAGTGTCGAACAACGAACCACAACTTGAGAGCGCGGAAGCGCCGGCCGAGGGGAATCTGCCAGTCTCGATAGTCGATCACGGCGCCGCTCTCCGTGGCACGATTGCGAAGGTACTCCGGGAGAATGCTGAGTGACTGAATCAACGACGCGCGATCGGCGACGTAGAAGCAGCTGCAGTCGAAGGTGGTGAACATCCACTTGTGGGGGTTGAAGCAGTAGCTGTCCGCGAGGTCAAGGCCGTCGTGGATGGATCGGTGTTCGGGGCAGAGGGCGGCCGTGCCGGCCATCGCGGCGTCGACGTGGAGCCAGAGACCTTCTTCCCGACAGATCTCGCCGATCGCGCGAACCGGATCCAACGCCAGGGATGAGGTGGTCCCAACGGTGGCACACACGAAGAACGGGGTCGCTCCGTCTGCGCGATCCTGTCGGATGCTTTCGCGCAGTCGATCCGGTCGAAGGGCGAACGCGCCGTCGACATCGATGGCTCGGAGGTTGTCCTTGCCGATACCGCAGATCCCGGCTGCCTTCTGAACCGACGAGTGGACCTGGGACGAGGCGTAGGCAACGAGTCGGCGATCGACGCCGTTGCGGTTCGTCCCCTGCTTTGTGGCGCGCTCGCGGGCCGCGATCATCGCGCACAACGCGGCGCTGGACGCGCTGTCCTCGATGACGCCGCCGCCCGATGCGTTGGAGCGAAACGACGCTGGCAGATCAAGCATGTCGGCAAGCCAATCGAGAACGTGGGTTTCGAGTTCGGTGCACGCGGGACTGGTCGTCCACAGCATCCCCTGTACGCCGAGGCCGGCGGAGAGAAGCTCGCCGAGGATCGCCGGGTACGACGTGTTGGCGGGGAAGAAGCCGAAGAACCGGGGCGACTGCCAGTGAGTAATCCCCGGAAGAAGGATCTCGTCGACGTCGCGCAGCATGGCGTCGAACGGCTCGCCGACCGACGGTGCGTCTGTGGGCAGCGCTGCGCGTACGTCGCCGGGTTCAGCGCGGCTGAGCACCGGGAGATCGTTCACCCGTTCTTCCTGATACTCGATGATCCAGTCGATCAAACGATGAGCATGCTCTCTGAACTCCTCGCCGGTCATGTGGTGTCTCTCTGACATCTCCGGCCGCTCCTTTCCCCGCGCTCCGCCCTTCGACTCTTCCCCTGTGCTGCGGCGCGACGTGCCGTATGCTACAGCGACATGGCCTTCGTGCGCGACGCGATGTTCCTGCGCTTCCGTCTGTACGGGTTCCTGAAGAACCTGCGCTTCTTCGACCCGTTCCTGATCCTCTTCTTGCACGAGATGGGGATGTCTTACCTAGAGATCGGCGTCCTGTACTCGATTCGCGAAGTCGCCACGACTCTCCTGGAGATCCCCACCGGCGTGCTCGCCGACGCGTTCGGTCGGCGCAAAGCCATGCTTGCCTCGTTTGCGTGCTACGTCATGTCGTTTGTCATATTCTACGCCGTTGCGCATTTCGCCGCGTATGCGGGCGCAATGGTCCTTTTCGGGTGCGCAGAGGCGTTCCGATCGGGAACGCACAAAGCGATGATTCTGGAGTACCTCCGTCTGAACGGATGGGAGGACGAGAAGATCGCGTACTACGGGTACACGCGTGCGGCGTCCCAGTTTGGATCTGCGCTTGCAGCGGTGATTGCCGCGGGATTGGTGTTCTACGGTGGGGCGTACCGGATTGTCTTCCTGGCGTCGACCGTCCCGTACCTGCTCGGTTTCACGCTGATCCTCACCTACCCACGGGGCCTGGATGGTGAGAAGGCGGCCTCCGATGGCAAGCGCAGGACCGGCGTACATCGAGTCGCGGGGACCGCTCGAGAGTTCCTCCGAACGCTTCGTTCGCCGGCCCTTCTTCGCGGCCTTGTCGGCGGAGCGGGATTCGACGCGCTGTTCAAGTCGACAAAGGACTACCTTCAGCCGATCCTCCAGGCGCAGGCACTGGCCCTTCCCATCCTCGTCGGACTTGGCGATACGCGGCGGGTGGCTGTGGTTGTCGGTGCGTTGTATTGCGCCCTCTACATGGTTTCGAGCTACGCGTCGTCACGCGCTGGGCGGATCTCCCCGGACGGATCGGGGACTGTGAAGGGGGTCAACCGGACGTACCTGACGGCACTCGCCCTGTTGGTGGGGTCGGGGGCGGCCGCGTGGGCGGGGATACCGGGTCTCGCAATTGCCTGTTATGTGGCCGTGTACGCGATGCAGAACCTGCGACGCCCTCTGGTCGTCGGATACCTCTCGGACCTTCTTCCGCATCGCGCGATGGCAACCGGTTTGTCCGTCGAGTCGCAGCTTCGTACGTTCCTGATGGCGGGTCTGGCCCCGCTCCTCGGGTTTCTCGCCGATCGTTTCGGTGTTGGCGCGGCGCTTGTGTTCTTGGCGGGCGGCGGACTGCTCTTGTTCCCGATCGTTCGGGCCCGGACGACGTAACCGGCGTGTGCAGCGCCCGGTAACCTGAAGCATACTTGTCGTGCGAGCCGAGCGCTGAGCGAAGCTCGCTTCCCCGTCGTTTACGCAGGAGGTAACGACATGCTGCGACGCCGTCCGCCCCGCCTGGCCGGCATGCCGGGATTCGCATTGGTTTGGTCGGGCCAGATCCTGTCGGTCCTTGCCTCGAGTGCGACCAGCTTCGCGTTGACCATCTGGGCGTACCAGGAGTATGGTAGTGCGACTGCGCTCGGCGTGGTAAGTACGTCGTTCATCCTTCCGTTCCTTATCTTGTCGCCGATTGCCGGTGTGATGGTCGACCGATACAACCGAAAGCTGATGATGATGGTCAGCGACCTCGTTGCCGTGCTGGCGACGGGAGGGATCATCTACTTCCACGTGTCCGGGGGGCTTCGGATGCCACACCTGTACGTTGCAGCAGCCATCACGGGACTCGGACACACGTTCCAGTGGCCCGCCTACTCGGCAGCGATCAGCGTGATGATTCCGAAAGAGCAGTACCACCGGGCCAACGGGATGATGTCGCTCGTCGAGTCGGGGCCGGGCGTGTTCGCTCCGCTGCTTGCCGGTGCGTTGTATCCGATGGTCGGACTGACGGGGATCCTCGTGCTCGACGTGTCGACGTTTCTCGCTGCAATTGCGGCCCTCCTGTTGGTGGACATCCCGCAGCCGGTCAAGACCGTCGAGGGACAGGCAGGAAAGGGTAACTTCCTTCGCGAGGCCGTGTACGGATTCCGCTACATCTTCGAGCGCAAGAGCCTTCTCCACCTGCTGTTGTTCTTCCTTGCACTGAACTTCGTGATCGGGCTGTCGTACAACGTGATGGACCCGTTCATTCTTGAGCGAACGGGAAACAGCAGCGTGCAACTGGGCTACGTCCGGTCCGCGGCCGCGATCGGAAGCGTCGTCGGTGGGCTACTGGTGAGTCTGTGGGGTGGCTTCAAACGCCGGATGAAGAGCATCCTGCTGGGTGAGGCGCTGACCGGAACGGTCGCCCTGCTCCTGTTCGGGTTGGGTCGATCGGTCGCATTCTGGATCGCGGTGGCCGGCATCGGTGCGATGTTCGGTCCGTTCGTCAACGGCGCGAGTCAAGCCATTTGGCAGGCGAAGGTGGCTCCGGACGTTCAAGGGCGCGTGTTCAGCGCGCGCCGAATGATTGCGTACGCAATTGGGCCAATCACACCGGTGTTCGCAGGCGTGCTGGCGGACTACGTGACCGAGCCGGCCATGGTGTCTCCCACCGGCCTGTCCCGCGTGTTCGGTTGGCTTGTCGGGACATCGGCGGGCTCCGGCATGGCCTTGCAGTTCGTGCTGAGCGGGCTTGTCTATGTCGCGATCGTTGTGTGTGTTGTCCTCTTCGTCCCGGCGATCCGGTATCTGGAGGACCGCCTGCCGGATCACGATCAATTGGTGAGAGTGGACGGTGCACCCGGCGGCGCCGATTGAGAGGATCCGATGAAACCTACCATGCGGATGTACGAGGGAGAGGCGGACTACTGGAACGCAAGGGCGTTCCTGCGACGCGTCCGTTCGCAGGACGCACAGCCGGGCGGTACGTGGCACGCGGCGGAGTTCGATTACTGGCGATGGCACTGGCTGGAGAACGTCGTGGAGCGGTCCCCCGACGAGTTGTGCCTGTGGGCCGACGCCGACGATCGGATCGTTGCGTTGTTGGTCCGGGGAGATCCCGGTGTCTGTCACCTGCAGGTCGATCCCGGCGGCTCGACGGCGGGACTGCTTGACGACATGGTCGCCGAGGCGCAGACGCGTCACGCGGTCGCGCTCGACGACGGGCGGCGCACGGTGTATGTCTGGTCGATGGAAGGCGATGCAACGCTGAATGGCGTGCTGGCGCAGCGAGGGTTCACTCGATTCGCGAGCGAGCATTCCACCGAACACAACGGGCGGCGAATCCTTGCGGAACCGATTGCTCGTCTTCCGGTGCCGGACGGGTTTCAGATCCGCTCGATGGGCGACGTGGACGAGCACGGCCGGCGCAGTGTGGCGTCGTGGCGCGCGTTCCATCCGGGCGAGTCGGAGGACGAATGTGATCGGTCCGGCGTGTGGTATCAAAACGTGCAGCGTTCGCCAACGTATCGACGCGATCTCGATGTCGTGGCCGTGGCTCCGAATGGAGACATCGCATCCTTCGTCGTCTGCTACTTCGACGATGTCTTGCGCAGTGGGGTGTTCGTTCTCGATGGAACCGTCCCTGCGTACCGGTCGGTTGGGTTGGCGAAGGCCGTGATGATGGAGGCGCTTCGCCGTCTGCAGTGGCTTGGCGCGACGGCCGCGTACGTATCGTGGTACGAAGCACCAGCGGGTGCGCTGTACCGGTCGGTTGGGTTCACTGACATGGCGCTCGGAAGGGCGTGGCAGAAGACGCGATAGCTTTCGTCTACCGACCCGGCTGCAGACGCTCGGCGACGGCGCGGGCAATCTGGCGAACGGCACCGGTCCACGCGCTGTGTGGACGGGTCAGGACGGCCGGTGCCCCCTCGTCGCTCTCTCCGGGAACCAAGGGATCCATCGGGAGGACGCCGAAGTGATCGACGTCAAGCGCTTGTGCATCGGCTTGCGTGGTGTTCGCCCCGAATAGCTCGATCGACTCTCCACAGTGGGGACAGACAAGGCCCGACATGTTCTCCACCACACCGATCGATGGGATGTCCAGTTTCTTCGCGAACCCGATGGCCCGTCGCGCGTCTCCACGCGCGACGGACTGCGGCGTGGTGACAATGACGGCGACCTGGGGTCGGACCCGCTGTACGACGGTGAGAACCTCGTCCCCGGTTCCCGGGGGTAGATCGGTAACCAGGGTATCGACATCATCCCAGAGGGTCTCGGTCAGGAGTTGCTCGATCGCGCGCGATCGCATGGGGCCTCGCCAAATCACCGGAGCATCCGGAGGGAGCATGGTTGCGAGCGAGACGACATGCAAGCCGTGACGGAGATGCGGCAGGGCTCGTTCGCCGCGAACCTGCGTGGGGTCACTGGCTCCCGTCATCCGGGCCACATTCGGTCCGGTGACGTCGGCATCGAAGAGACCCACCGCGAAGCCAAGCTCACCCAACGCAACCGCGAGGTTGACCGATACGGTGGTCTTGCCCACTCCCCCCTTGCCGCTGAATACGACGATTCGATGCTTGATGTGCTGCATGGCGGCCTCAAGCTTTGCCTGTGCCGGATCGGTTTGGTTATCGCCAGGCCTCTGTTCGGTCATCGTCTTTCCCGTCCCTTCTCGTCTTGTCTGTCTACGCTGGCCCGTTCCTGGGGAACCGCATTGCGTTCTCTTGCGGAAGGACAGACAAAAGCGTGCTTCCCAATGTCGATTCCGAGTTCACGTTGCACGACGGCGCACTTCACCTGAAGGAGGAAGAAGATCGGAGCGTCTTCCTCCGACAGCCCCTCGAAGTTTCCCTGCCCTTTGGCAAGAATCAAGCGGGCGCGTCGGAAGCGCTCGACAAACTCCGGCAGGCACAGGGGCAGCGCTGTGCCCGGACCGTCGGAGCCGGTGGAGACGACGTCGGCGATCTGATTCATGCCGACGTACGAGGCTTCTTCGAACGTGACATCGTTGATGATCGGCCGGCCCCGCACAGCGAACGTCACGCCTTTTCCAAGACGAACCAGTTGCTCGACGACGAGGCGGTCGGCGACGATCTCCCCCGCGTTGTCCCCGAGGTACAGTACTTCGTCCGTCTGCGCGAGTCGTTCTCGGAACCGACTGTAGTCTTCCATGGTCGTCGAGCGGTCCGCAGCGGACTCGAAGGCGCGACGGGAATCGATCTGCGGGCGAACGGCAAGGTCAATCGCGTTTCCGCTGGCGGCGAGTTGGAGGGCCGACTCCAGCGGATCATCGGAAGAAACCACCGCACGGCGAAGGTCCGGGAGCAGGGCGAGCACACGATCGTTGTCGCGGCGCTTCGCGAGGCGATACGGATCGTCGACGCCGGTTACATCCCGTACCACGCGGTGGAAGTGCTTTCCGAGTTCAATGGGCGTGGCATGGAGCGGAAGAGCGGAGATCAGCCCGGCGGCCTGGATGAGAACGTCCCGCTGGACGGTCGCGTCGTCGGTCACGTGACGGGTGGCTTCGAGTGCCTGTCGGAGGAAACAGGGGATGCAGTCGAGGGAGGATCTCACCCGGATTCACTCCTTCGGGGGCAGGGGGACACGAGGCTACGATCCGTCACGAACGAGGTGCGTCCCGCATTCCGGGCACGTCAGGCGATTGCACGGCTCCGCAGGGTTGTGGGGAACGCGGGTTCCGCAGTTCGGACAGACGCACGTTCCTGACGGCCCCGCGCCGGGTTGCGTTCCACCCATACGACCGCGGCCTCCTCCTCGTCGACCGTTTCTCCCGCGGCCGTCGCCATTGGGTCCGGTACCGTCTCTACGGGGCATGCCAAACCTCCTCTGGTTGGTTCGGGCAACTCCTGTGCTACGAAAGCGTCCCCAGTTCCTTGACCAGTCGCGCGACGATGTCCTCCATCGCTCGACCAGCCGAACTCTCGGGGTCGTCGATGGGACTTATCCCTCGTTGGAGCGCTGCGATGACGCGAGTGTCGTACGGAACTCGCCCGAGAAGAGGCAACGCCTCGGCTGCCGCGAACTCCTCGATCCGGGTTGCAAGCGACTCGCTCAAGTCCGCCTTGTTGATGACGAGAAATGCTGGGATGCCGAAGTGCCGTACCACGCCGAGGATTCGTTCGAGATCGTGTAGTCCGGAGCGTGAGGGCTCCGTGACGAGCACGGCGGCCTGCGTTCCCGTTGTCGATGCAATCACCGGACAGCCGATGCCCGGTGATCCGTCGATTGCGATTCGCTGTGCCGCTTCCGAAGACGCGATGTCGTCAGCCTTCTCCTTGACGACGCTGACCAGCTTACCGGAGACTTCTTCGCCGGGGTACAGCTCTGCGCCGACCATCGTTCCACGAGTAGTGCGGCCGACGTACCATTCGCCCGATGTGCGCTCCACCAGCGCCATCGCGTCTGACGGACACACCGTAACGCAGGCACCGCAGCCCTCGCACAGGAACTCGTCGACGGTGAAGTCCGGGCGTATGGCGCCGAATCGGCAGACAGCGAGACATCGCCCGCACGCGGTGCACTTCGCATCCTCGCGGGTCGCCGTCTTCGATCCCTGATACGAGCCGGTCCCGATCACTTCCGGGCGAAACACGAGATGCAGGTTGGCCGCGTCGACGTCGGCATCGACGATGACAAGGTTGTCGGCACGCGATGCATACGCGGCGGCCAGTGTTGTCTTGCCGGTACCCCCTTTGCCGGACAGGAAAACGATCCGTTTCATCGGACCAGCTCCTTCACCCGTTCGGCGAGATCGACGAAGGCTGTGCGCCACTCCGGCAGCGCATCGATCAGCAGTTGTGCCTCCGCTCCGGTTTCGGCGATCCTGCGGTCGAATGGGATGCGGAGCAGCACAGGAAGCCGTTCCGTTTCGCAGTAGCGGTCGACGGCATCGTCGCCGACGCCGTGTCGATTGATCACGACGCCGGCCGGGAGACCGAGTGCACGGACTACGCCCACCGCCGCACGAAGGTCGTGCAGTCCGAACGGAGTCGGCTCTGTTACGAGGACAGCGACGTCTACGTCGTGGAGGGTCGTGATCACGGAACAAGCGGTCCCCGGGGGGGCATCGAGGATCGTCCAAGCAGTGTCCGGGACCGCCTCGCGCAGTTGGCTGATGATCGGGCTGGCCATCGCCTCCCCGATATGAAGACGCCCGTGAGCGAACCGGAGCGCTCCGCTTGACCCGAATTCGATCTCTCCCAGCGGATGATCCATCTCGCGGATGGCACCGGCTGGACATACCAGTCCGCAACGCCCGCACCCATGACATAGCTCGTCGAACACGAGGATTCGCCCCGCCATCAGCGTGATCGCGTTGAACTCACAAGCCGCCGTGCACGCGCCGCACTGCGTACACACCGACTCATCGACGCGGGGAACCCGTTTGGCTACCGTCTCGCGTGTCGAGAAGGTTGGGGCTAGGAACAGATGTCCGTTCGGTGCTTCGACGTCGCAGTCGACGAGCGTGGTCTCAACGCGATCGCGAAGTGCGGCGGCGAGGTTGACGGCGACCAGGGTCTTCCCGGTACCGCCCTTGCCACTGGCAATGGCGACCCTCATTCGTGTTGATCGTGGTATTCATGGCGGGTGCAGGGTTCCACGCTTCCTGCCTCCCCGTGCGTACCGCGCTTGTACTCCGCTAGAACGGCGGAGACGGTACCACTCACTCCGGTGTGGACCGCGATGCCATTGTCGGAAAGGATCTGAATAGCCCGTCGACCCAGACCCTGACAGAGCACGACATTGACACCAGCTTGGGCGAGGAGGTCGGCTGGAAGTCCGGCTCCGCCCCTATGCTCCGACGTGTTGTCGAGCACCTGCACCGCTTCCGTATCGGCGTCGATCAATGTAAACGTGGGGACCCGGCCGAAGTGCTCTCCCACCGTGTCGTTCATCCCCCCGCCGCCTTGCGTTGGAATACAGAGCTTCGTCATGGCCTCATCCTTCCTCCAGAGTGGCCGGGGTTCGTCGGGGCATCAGCGGTTCGGAGCGATCCGTTCTGGTATGCAGCGAGCGCGTCTGTCACCGTGCCGGTTGCGCCGACGTAGGCAGCAATGCCGGCAGCTTTGAGTGCCTGGAAGGCGTTCGGACCCACGTTGCCGGTGATCAGTGCCGTGGCTCCGTGATCCGCGACGGTCTGTGCCGACTGGATTCCCGCACCGTGGGCGGGTGCCATGTTGCGAAACACGTCCAGCGACTTGGTCTCGGGATCGATGAACAGCAAGTATGGGGCTCGCCCAAACGCCGGATGACACGCCGCGTCGAGCGATTCTCCAGCCGCCGTGATGCAGACGATCATTCGCTGCCCCCCTCACGCGCATCAAGCCGTGCAGACAGTCGATCCACCTGTTCGGCGAGGGCGTCGATGCGGTCAAACAGGTCATCGGTCGCCATGTTCTGCTGCGGAGCGTACGCCCACCCTGCACCGCGTCCAAGGCCTCGGCCTGCAGCGTATCCTGCGCCTCGGTAGCGCATGGCCCGGCCGTAGCCGACTCCACGTCCATAGCCTACTCCGCGTCCGAAGCCGGTTGCGCGTCGAGTGCCCCAACCGGGTGTGGCGCAGTATCCCCAGCCTCCTCCCGTGAGCGGGCCTTCTCCGCGTGGTCCCGTGCCGTCGAATCCTGGCATCCTCATCGCCTCCTTCTTGGGCTGACGCATATTATGTGCATATGCACGGTAAGTGCAAGCTCGACATTGCCGTGACCGGGTGGCAAGTCTATACTGAAGCTAACATGCCCCGTCAGAAAAAGACGCGCTACTGCCGCGAAATCGAAGGATACAATCTCTACAAACCCGCCGGAATCCCGATGGGACAGATGCGGATTAGCGAATTGGGGTTAGACGAACTCGAAGCGATGCGTCTGTGTGATGTGGAAGGTCGACAGCAGACGGAGGCGGCGCAACTCATGGGCGTGTCACGCGGGACGGTACAGCGGTTGCTGGAAAGCGGGCGGCGGAAGACGGCCGACGCGCTCGTGCACGGAAAGGCGCTCTCCTTCTCCGATGCCGAACATGTGTGCATAGGATCACGTCCGGAGCTGGGTCGCGGTCGGGGCGGCTATGGCAGACGCAGAGGGCGGTTTGCAGGGGCCGGTCGGCGCGGGCAGCCGTAGCAGTCACCATGGTGTGTGCCGTCACCAGCGCGTCCAATGCTTCTTCAAGGTTAGGCCTCGACGTATTGCGGAAGCTCCGTTCGAATCCACTCATCGCCGTAGTATCCGTATCGGCTTTCCATCGTGCGTTCCTTGAGGCGGCACACCGACGTACTACCGAAGATGATGGTGCGGCGTCCATCCTTGCTCCTGGGACTGCGGCGGTAGTACGCGGGGAAGTCGCCGTCTGGCGCAAGGAAGCTGATCACCTCCTTGGCGCGTTCGACTGTCATCGGACCGTCTGTATCAAGCGACCCAAGCAGCCTACGGTTCAGCTCGTCGTAACGCCACTGGCTATCGTGGACCCGGGCACGAAACATGCGGTTTGCCCACGGATGCATCGAGCAAAGGCGCATCTCCGGAATCACGAAGTGGTTCGTAGTGAGGACGACCTGTCTTTTGCGACCGCGCATCGGCGCGAAGTAGAAGCTGTCTGGGCAGTTCCGTTCCTGTGGCCGCCGATTGATGGAGCCGTCTGAGTCGAAGGCGCCGCGAACCAGCGTGCGCCTGAATCGATCGAATAGGATTCGATTGTAGTGAAGATACTCCTGTGGGTAGTGGAAGTCCTCCCACCGCATCATGGCGCCGCGTACGATCTCGCCTGATCGGTGATCGGCAAGGAACTCGTCGTCCGGAAGGAGATCGCGGTACTGCTCATCCGCGTACGCCGATACCGGGAGGGTGTCGGTCGATGCGCCGGCCTCGACGACACACGCGCGATCGCGTCCGCTTCCGGACGCGGCGACCATGTAGTTCCAGGTAACGCCACGCTGGGCGGCCAGAATGCTCCGGACTGCGAGCTCGGCATGATCGCCGCTCTCCACGCAGCGGCGCACGAGGAGAAGGCTGTTGAAGCCGGGTCGGTGGGGATTGCAGTTCGCACCCACGGCGACATCGACGCCGGCGGCGACGCCGGCAGCGTTCATCGCCGTAATGCTCCCGACGATTCCCGGCGCCGTCATGCTCACCCACGGGATCGTCGGCCGATCAGCCGCGGGGGCGGGTCGGCAGATCACGTGACAGGCGACATTCTGGAAGACCCCACCGGTCGGGAACATGTAGTCGCGGGCGAACAGCGCCCCGTCCGCAGCGGCGTCGTTCAGGACCGCGAACGCGTTACAGGCAATCGGGAGCTGGAGATCTCGCGTCGCGACGCGGGCGGGGAGCAAGAGACCGCTGTACGCTCGGGAGAGAATGCAATCAAGTCCCGCGTTGAGGACCCACAACTCCTCTTCGGATACGGCGGACGCGCGTCCGTCGAGTGCCGCGGTGTCTCGGCATCCGGCAACGAGGCCACGAATCTCCTCGTGGTACGCAACCGGCACATCAACCAGCACCGACTGGTTTCGGATCATCTCGTGCACGAGGTCGATCAGTAACCCGTGGATGGAAAGGAGTCGGGCGCGGCGTCCGCCTGTATAGTCCAAGCGTTCGCCATGAATGGCCTCGCGGACCATCGCTGCAACGACCCGATCGATAAACGTTTCCGTCATCTGGGCGATTGCCGGCTCGGCCAGCCGTCCGAGGAGGTATCCCTGTTCAAAGGGTGTTCCCTCGATGTAGTACGCGGTCTTCGGCTCGCCGCTGTCCTCGAAGACGGCCGTTCGGTGATGCGCGGCCAACCCGAAGCGGTCTCCTACCGTGACGATTCGTGTCGGATCGACATCGAATCGATCCGCGGCGAATGCCTGCCTGACCTGTGCAATCCTCGCTTGTGCGCGCTCAGAGAGGGGACCGCCGTCTTCGTAGGCTTCCATACCCTCAATAGGATACCGAACGACTCGGGAGAGTGCTTCGCCGACCCGACGGCTCGTTGGCTGGCACATCGAGGCATGCGGCCAGTGCGGGGTGGGCCCCTCGCAATATCGGCCGAAGGGGTGCGCAACAACGGTGCGTTGCCTGCGAACAGCGATCGGGCGATCGGCGTGCCGCAGACGCGGCACATCGGCCCCGACGTGTCCTTGGGACACGACGAGGAGGCGGGCCATCGACGCACGGATCATCCGGTCAGCGGCGAAACGCGGCTTGCTCGCGACCCGTGCCGATCCCCGCGTGATGCATCGCGTGGTCCGAAGACCGCGCACGGCAGGACAGTGCGTCAGAGCGGACGGCCTTTCCCGGAGTCGAGCACGCGGACGAGATCCGCTGGATAGGGCTCGTAGAACGTCTGATCGAGCAAGTATCGGATGCCCAGTCGCAGGCTCCATGCGCGCAGGAGCGCGGACGGCACGGACAGGGGAAGCTGTTCGCTGCGGTACTGATCCACCGTCTCCAGGAAATACGCGCGCTCTTGTGGGGTCAGGTTGTCGGACACGTACCCGAGGGCGTGCTGCAACACGTTAATCGCAGCGGTATGGCGCGGTGGTTCGGCGAGAGCGCGGGTCAGTCCGGCCGCGTACTTGGACACGACCTGTTCCGTGGGGAGGTGTGCTTCGTTGGCAACCACGTGCCCGAGCGAGCGCATCTCGGACTCATCGTATGCCAACAACAGGTGCTTGTGCGTGCCATGAAAACGGACGAGGTCGCCCATGGACCCGGCGTGCATCGCCTGACGGAACCGCGCGCGGGTGAAAACCTGGGTGAGGTAGTGGTGTCGAATTGTGTAGTTCTGCAGCCGCCCCTCGTCTTCGACGGGCGCATCCGGAAACCGCGATGCAACCGCTGCAGCAAACACGCCTGTTCCCTTCTGATGCCCGGCCGTGGGCGAGTGGCTGTTGTATATCCTGACCTGACTCGGACCGCATGATGGCGAACGGTACTTGAGAAGGAACCCGTCGACGGGCTCGAGTGCTCCGAGGTAGCTGTCGCAGAACGTGTCCATCTCCTCGGTCACATCGCGCCCGGTCTCGGGCTGGAACAGGTGGCGAGTCCCCGCCTCCTCCACGATCCGGATCGGGGGTCGTGGCACACCGAGGCCGATGGCGACCTCCGGGCACTCGGTTACCGATGTGATGAACGGCTTGATCAATTCGACCACCGGGTCGATGATTGTGACCCCGTTGTACCGACAGCGTTCGAAGCCGAGGCACCGGCTGATGAACAAGCGCGGACGCACGGCGGCCGACTGGGCAGCGGGTTCTGCTTTTTCGTTCATGGGCGCGCGTCCTTTCGCTCCTCGAAGCGGAAGAGGTGCCGCTTGATGTCAAGCGTGCTTGTCTTGGGGAACGGGCGGTCGGTGAGGACAAGCTGTCGGATGCTCCGCAGCCGTTTGTACGGAGCGAGGCGCTCGAGACGGGTTCGAACCTCGTTCCAGATATGCTCGCGGGCTCGCTTCAGCATACCGTCTGCCTGGAGACGTTCCTGGTTCGGATACACGATCGCTTCGATCGCCCCGTCGCTCTCGCGATACCGTACCAGGACCTCTTCTACGTGGGGAATCCTACCGATCTCCCATTCCAGCTCCTCGGGGTAGACGTTCTTGCCGGATTCCAGCACGATCACGTTCTTCGCCCGCCCCTTGAGGAAGATTTCCCCGGTCTCGTCGAGGCATGCCAAATCTCCCGTGTGGAACCAACCGTCCGGATCGATTGCCTGTTCGGTGGCCTGCGTGTTCCGGTAGTACCCCTTCATCACGATGGGGCCGCGGATCAGAAGCTCGCCGACGCCGTCGGGCCAGGGATCGAGGATTCTTGCCTCCACTTCCGGGATCGGCCGACCCACCGAACCGGACTTGCGGCTGAATGGGTCGCTCAGGCTGATTACCGGAGAGGTCTCGGTCAGTCCGTACCCTTCCATCATGCCGATTCCCATCCGGCGGAACCCCATCGCGACACCCGGATCGAGCGGAGCGGACCCGGAGACAAGGAAGCGAAGTCGCCCGCCCGTAAGCCGTTTCTTGATGCCGCGGCCGATCACCCGTGGAGCCACGCGATGAAGGATGCGAGTGACCGTGGAGGCCTCAACCTTGGCGAGCAACCGTTCGTACAACGCGTGATGGAGCTTCGGCACTCCAACGAAGATGGAGACGCCGTGCGTTTGCATGAGGTCGGCCAGCCTTCGGTACTCGTCCGTGTAGAGGGCGAGCGCGCCGCCGTACAACGGAAGGATCAGACACGCGACAAGCCCGAGGATGTGGTGCCACGGCGCGATCGCGAGGAACACGTCATCCGAGTACACCGGGATGACCTTGGTTCCGTGGATCAGGTCGGCGGCGATGTTGCCGTGCGTGAGCATGACGCCTTTTGGGTCGCCGGTTGTGCCGGACGTGTACGCGAGAACGGCGACCGAATCCTCGTCGATCGCTGCCGCCGGCTGAGGGCCATCGCGAAGCACGGACGAGAACGTCGGTTGCCTCCGGTCATCGAAGTCGATCGCCGTTACGTCGTGGGGAACCCGATCGAGAAGGTCGTGCGTCGTCAGCGCGATCCGAACCCCCGCGTGGCGCAGCACGACCTCGATCTCCTCGGCCGTGTGCGTTGGATCAACGGGCACGACCCAGGCGCCGAGTCGAAAAATCGCTAGTACGGACGCGGCGAAGCGTATGCGGGGCCGGGAGAGGATCGCGACACGATCGCCCACTGTGACACCGAGTTCCTGCAATCCGACGGCCAGTCGATGGACCAACGAGCCCAACGCTTCGTACGTGATCTCCGGTTCCTCACCGGGGATGGCTCGGGTGTTCCGCAGGGCAAGCCGAGCGTGGTTCTCGGCGATCGAGCGATCGATGAGTTCGGTCAGCGTTGGCAGCTTCAAAAGGCCTCCTTCCGATCTACTCTAATCCGCGGCCACGCCGTTGACAACTGACGTTCGGTTCGGCCTGCACTGACCGGAGCGTAGTAGAGCAGAACGCTGAGAGGAGGAGACGGATGGAGTGGACTGCACGGGTTGCCTGGGGCGCATGTGCCTCGTTCGTGTAAGGACAGTGGTCTGCGAGCCTGTGGCGGCGAAACGCGGCGATTGTGGACGGGCACCGCGTGGGCTTCAAGCGCGAGCCGGCGAATCAGGGCAGGTGATGGATCGCGTGCTGTGGCGGTACAGCCGTCATCCGACTGGTTCGGGAAAACGGTGGTCTGGTGGGGGTTGTTCCTTGTGAGCGTCTCGGACGCGTGGTCGGTCCGGCGATGAGTATGTACTTGCTGCTCCGCGCGTCCTGCTTGTGGAGGACAACCCGGGAGACGCTGGGTTGGTGCGGGCGTATCTCGGACAGGGACAACCGGGCGCGGCGTTCGCGCTGTCCACAAGCGGGGATCTGAAGTCTGCGCTCGAAGGGGTTGTGCGCGAGTCCTACGCACTGGTGTTGCTCGACCTCGGATTGCCGGACAGCCAGGGGTTGAAGACACTCGAGGCGATGCACTATGCCCATCCCGGTTTGCCCGTGGTCGTCCTCACCGGGTCCGATGATGTGGAACTCGGCGTCGCGGCAATTGGGGCCGGCGCCATCGACTTCCTCGCCAAGGAGCGAATCGATGATCAGATCCTGCCGAGGGTTCTGCGATATGCCATCGAGAAGGCGCACGCGGAAGACAGGCTGAGAGCGTCCGAAGAGAAGTACCGTCAGCTGTTCGAGGGGAGTCTCGCCGGCGTCTACAGCTCGACCCTGAATGGAGTCATCCTCGACTGCAACGACGCGTTCGCGCGTCTTCTCGGGTATGCGTCGTGCTGTGACATGCAGGGTCTCTCGGTCGAAAGGCTGTACAGCGATTCCGAGGACCGGAAGCGGTTCGTCGCGGGGCTTCTGGAACGCGGCTCCGTCACGAATCGTGAGGGCAGGCTACAAGGCAAAGATGACCGACCGATCTGGGTTGTGGAAAGCGCCCGGCTGTTCCAAACGAAGGGGCCGGAGGAGCCGGCGACGATCGACGGGACGGTCATTGACATTACGCACCGTCGCTTGATGGCGAACGTGCTGGCGATCCTCAATCGTCCCAACGAGTGGCAGGCGCTGATCGAGGACATCCTGTTGGCCGTTCAGGACGCGCTCGGCATGGAAGCGGTCGCGGTCCGGCTGAAACAGGGAAACAGTTACCCATACGCGCTCGCCGAGGGATTCCCCGAGGAGTTCCTGGCGGAGGCTGATCGTCAGTGCCCCGTCTTCGCCGTTCCCGGTTCGGTAGACACCGGGAATGAGCTGTCCGAGTGCACGTGTGCGCGAATCGTGCGGGGCGAGTCCAGTTGCGGCCGATCCGTCCTCACCGCGGGCGGCAGCTTCTGGTGCAACTCGATGTCGGCGCTTGCGTCATCGGACTCAGCGGACGCGGCGCTCGTTCTCGAAGGCAGTCCGTGTCACGCGTTCGGCTACGAGTCCGTGGCCCTGATTCCGATTCACTCCGATGATCGAATCGTTGGGCTACTCCAGCTCAACGACCATCGCCCGGGGATGCTCGATCTCCCGCTCATCCACTTCTTCGAGGACCTGACAAAGAGCCTGGGGGTTGCACTCAAGCGTCAGCGAACCGAGGAACGGATCCGGAAACTGCTGAAGCGGCAGACTCGCATCAATCGACTGACGCTGGATCTCGGATTGACCCTCAAGTTGGAGGAGACATTCCAGACGATCCACGAGCACGTTCGAGAGCTTCTCGATGCCGATGCGTTCATCATCTCGCTGTTCGACGAGCCCAGTCGGCGCATCAGCGCTGCGTTCGTCGTGACCAGAGGAGAGAGGAGGGATGCCTCCGCGTTTCCGCCCATCCCTTTGGAGGACGAAGGGCAAGGGACGCAGAGCCGTGTCATCCGGTCGGGCGAACCCCTGGTCGTGTCCGACTGGCAGGAGGCAATGCGGAGGACGTCGTCGCACTACCGCATCCTCGACGACGGGGACGTTGTCGCAGGGAGCGCGCAGCCGGATCGACCGGAGGAGAGCGACGTGACACGCTCGGCAGCGTTCGCCCCGATGAAGGTCGAGGGTCACACCGTCGGGGTATTGCAGGTCCAAAGCCGACGGCTGGCGGCGTATGACGAGGAGGATCTCCATCTGCTCGCCGGGCTTGCGAACGTGGCGGCCAACGCCATTCGGAGTGCCCAGCTTGTGGACGTCATCGAGGCGGATGCGCAGCGGTTGAGGAGAACCCTGGATGGCACGATTCAAGCCCTTTCACGGGCGGCCGAGACCCGAGACCCGTATACCGCAGGACATCAACGGCGTGTGACCGAGCTTGCGGTGGCCATTGCGGGGCAGATGGCGCTGGATCAGGAGCAGATCGAGCAGCAGGGCATGGCGGGACTGCTGCATGACATCGGCAAGATGTCGGTTCCGGCGGAGATCCTCCTGAAACCGGCGAGGCTGTCGGAGATCGAGTTCAGCATGCTTAAGAACCATCCGCAGACGGGATTCGACATTCTCAAGTCCGCCGAGATGCCCTGGAACGTCGCGGAGATTATCCTTCAGCACCACGAGCGTCTTGACGGATCAGGGTATCCGCGGGGAATCATGGGCGACGCCATCCTGATCGAGTCCCGGCTCCTCGCCGTTGCAGACGTTGTAGATGCGATGTCGTCGCACCGGCCGTATCGGCCGGCGTTGGGCATACAGGCTGCCTTGGAAGAGATCACGGACAAAGCGGGAACGCTCTACGACGCGGCGGTCGTCAAGGCGTGCCTCCGTCTGTTCCGGGAAGGTTTCGCCTGGACGAAGCCGGAGATGGGCACACACAGCCGCTGATCGGCTCGTGACGCCGAACAGGGCGAGTTTGTCTCCCGGCATCGGGGCGCGCTAGGATCGGCATCCTATGAGACAGCATGGCAAGGCGATCCTTCGAATCCTTCTTGTAGAGGACAACGAGGGTGACGTTCGTCTTCTGCGTCACATGCTGCAAGAGGCGGAGGACGAGCAGCGATTCGACGTGACCAGTTGCGATTCTCTGCAAGCGTGCTACGCCTTGTGTCGCGCAAACGAGTTCGATGTCATCCTGTTGGACCTTGGACTGCCGGGGACATCGGGAATCGAGACGTTTCGGTCGTTGCGCAACCGCGTCACGACGACCCCCGTGGTCATCCTCAGCGGCGTGCGAGACGAGAAGATTGCTTCGCTGGCCGTGTCCGAAGGGGCGGAGGATTACGTACCGAAGCAGGGCATCACGCCTCGCTTCATTTCACGAGCCGTCCGCTATGCCGCGGAACGTCATGAACTGAAGGCGCGGCTGCAGTATCTAGCGACGCACGATCCGGTCACCGGCGCGTTTAACCGACACCACTTCAATCAGACGATTGACGGGGAGTTGGCGCGCAGCAAGCGCTACAAGCACTCGATCGGGTTTCTCATGGTCGACGTGAACCGATTCAAGGAGATCAACGATCGCTTCGGACACCAGACGGGCGATGTGGTGTTGCGTCGCGTGGCCGACGTCCTGCTCGAGCAGGTGCGGACCGTCGACATGGTTGTTCGCTACGGGGGGGACGAGTTCCTCCTGGTGCTGCCGGAGACGGGTGCGGGCTGCGAAGGGGTTGCGGATCGTGTGCGTACGGTCTCCGTCAGAGTCTCTGACGTTCCCGATGCAATCGGGTTTCCGATCACCCTGGCGATTGGGGCGAGTTGGTGGAGCCCGGACGATGAACGCTCGATCGAGGAGGTCCTCGCCCAGGCCGATCAGCAGATGTATGCAGACAAACGACGGCAGGAGAACGGCGCGTAAGCAGCCGGACGCTGGATCGCCCAGTTGCGTTCAAGCGTGATCGGCATTCCAGACGAATTCGATGGGTTCTGATACGCTGGGGTTATGGACCCGGGTCCCATTCAGATTCTTCTTATCGAAGGCAACGATCGCGATACCCGCCTCATCCGGGAGGCCCTCGCTGCGTATCCAAATGAGATCGACGTCCATCCGGGTGTCCGCACACTCGAGGCGGCACGGAGCGCGATGCGGGACGGCCGCTACGACGCCATCCTTCTTGATCTCGAGATTCCCGACATTCAGGGGCTTGAGACGCTTCGCAGTCTCCGGAGCAGTGCCGGCGACACGCCGATCATCGTCCTAACCGGGTCGGATGATGATGACCTTGCCTCCGCCGCGCTTCGTGCGGGGGCGCAGGACTACCTACCGAAGGAGTTCATCGCTGGATCGCTCCTGCGCCGGCTCATTCGTTACGCGATTGAGCGCGGCCGTGTTCGGCGCGAGCTCCGCGTGAGCGAACAGCGATTCCGCGACATGGTCGAGTTCCTCCCGGAGCTGGTCTTCGAATGCGACAGCGCCGGGCGGGTCACATTCGTGAATCGCGCTGCCTACGAGATAATCGGATACAGCGAGGAGGACATCGAACGCGGACTGAACGTGTTTGACGTGATTGCAGAGCCTGAGCGGACACGGGCGGAGGGCGTCGTCAAGCAGATCCTGGAGGGGAGCAAACCCCGCTCGGGGGAGTATCGGATTGTGCGGAAGGACGGGACGACGTTTCCGGTGGTGATCCACGTGACGCGGATCCAGGCAAACGGTGAGAACGTGGGGATTCGGGGGATCGCCGTCGACCTCAGCGAGATGAAACAATCGGCGGAGGCCCTCAAGACGGCAGACGAAATCATCCGTGCGGTGCCGACAGGGATTCTCATCTACAGGAAGCAAGAACGCACGTTCATCCTCGAGTCGGCCAACCCGGCCGCTTCGCCGTATATCCTGGTTGAGAACGCGTTGGGGACGGAGCTTCCGGCACACTGGCCTCCCGGGATGGCTCAACGCTTGCACGGAGCGATGGCCGCGGTGCTTACGGCGGGCGGGTTGTACGAGCACGAGGTTAGCATGAATCCCGGCTCGGGCACCCGCGCGTTTCATGTCCGCGCGTTTCCGATCTCCGCGGCTCGCGTGGCCGTCATCTTCGAGGACGTCAGTGAGCAGCGGGGAGTCGAGGGCTTTCTCGAACTCGTGCGCTACTCGCTTGACAGAGCGGAGGTGGAAGTCTTCTGGATCGACTCGAGCGGTCGCTTCACGTTCGTCAACGAGACGGTGATCCGCCGGCTCGGGTACTCGCGCGAGGATCTGATTGGAAAGGCTGTATGGGACATCGATCCCGAGTACTGCGAGTCGCGCTGGACCGAGCAGTGGGGAGAGCTCAAGACGCACGGCACGAAGCGATTCGAAACGACGCACCAGCGGCGCGACGGATCGACGTATCCGGTGGAGATCACCAGCCACTACCTCACGTTTGAAGGAGAGGCGTTTGAGTTTGCGTTTGCCGTGGACATCAGCGAGCGCAAGGCGGCCGAGACGGCGCTGCGGGAGTCGGAGGCGAACTACCGGGCAATCTTCGATTGCGCGAGTGATTCGATCATGCTGCACGACGCAGTCGACGGCCGGGTCCTTGATTGCAACGCGAAGACCGAGGAGATGTTCGGGTACTCCCGGGAGCAGTTTGTCGGACTGCAGGTCAGCCGGTTCAGTTCAGGAAATCCGCCGTATGTTCAGGAGGAGGCGTTGCGGCGAATCCTCGCGGCAGCGGCCGGGGTGCCGCAGCTGTTTGAGTGGCACTGCCGGCGCCGGGACCAAGGCCTGTTTTGGTGCGAAGTCAGCCTCCGGCAGGCAACGCTGCTCGGAAGAAGCGTGGTGTTGGCGGTCGTCCGAGATGTCTCGGATCGCAGGTCCCTCGAAGCGCAGCTGCGCCAGAGCCAGAAGCTCGAGTCGATTGGCACCTTGGCAAGTGGTGTGGCTCACGAGATCAACAACCCCTTGATGGGAATGATCAACTACGCTGAACTGATCACGTTGAATACCGAGGATGAAGAGCTGACCGGGTACGCGGAGGAGATCAAGGCGGAGGGAACGCGCGTGGCCGAGATCGTACGGAACCTGCTGTCGTTCGCGCGACAGGAACGCGAGACGCACAGCCCGGCGCGGCTGATCGACATCGTGGACTGGACGCTGTCTCTCACCCAGTCTGTACTGCGACAGGATCTGATTGACCTGCGAATCGAGGTGCCCAGGGACTTGCCGAAGGTGAAGTGCCGCAGCCAGCAGATCCAGCAGGTTCTGCTCAACCTGCTGACCAACGCCAGGGATGCGCTGAACGAACGGTATCCGGGTGCCGATCCCGACAAGATCATCGTTGTGTCCGGAGCGGCGGTGGAGGACAGCGGTCGGCGCTGGGTCCGTCTCACGGTCGAGGATCACGGGGTCGGTATCCCGTCCGAGATCGCCGATCGGTTGTTCGATCCGTTCTTCACGACGAAACCCCGCGACGAGGGGACGGGCCTGGGGCTCTCCATCAGCTACGGAATCGTTCGCGAGCACGGCGGGCGACTGACTGTGGAAACCACACCGGAGGGGACTACGCGATTCCACGTAGTCCTACCAACGGTCGATTAGTCTTCCTGTTGCGAATCGTCGGCGTTCGTCGACGGCTTCACGTACGTGTCAAACCAACGCACGATGTGGCCAAGGCGATCGATCCGCCGATCCGTTCGTCCGGTACGCGAAAGACCGTGTGGCTCGTCCGGGTATCGGATCATCTCCGTGTCCACACCGAGTACTTTCAGTGCAACGAAAATCTGCTCGCCCTGCTCGATGGCGCAGCGCATATCGCCCTCGCTGTGGATTACCAGTGTCGGCGTCCGGGCGTTCCCGATGTAGGCCATCGGCGATTGCCGCCAGTAGTTGGCGAAGCCTTCCCACGGGGGCCGATCGCCGAACCAGTCCTGGAATGCCCAGCAGAAATCACTCGATCCCCACATGCTGATCAGGTTGCTGACGCACCGCTGCGTGACGGCGGCCTTGAAGCGGTCTGTGTGGCCGATGATCCAGTTCGTCATGAAGCCCCCGTAGCTTCCACCCGTTACGCCCAGACGACCCTCGTCGACGTACGGGCGGGAGGCAACGAGGTCGGTCCACGCCATCAGGTCGGCGTAGTCCACGTTTCCCCAGTCGTTGGCGATGCCGCGGCAGTGCGCATCGCCATACCCTTGCCCTCCCCGTGGATTGCAGAAGAACACGACGTACCCGTGGGCGGCGAGCACGTGGAACTCGTGCATGAAGAAGTGGCCGTACTGCGTTTGCGGTCCGCCGTGGATCTCGAGAATCGCAGGGTACTGCTTGTGTTCGTCGAACCCGGGTGGCGTGAGGATCCATCCTTGAAGATCATTGTCGTCCGGCCCCTTGAACCAGACCTCCTCTACGGTTCCGAGATCGAGTTCGGCGAGGAGCGCCTCATTGCTCTGGACCAGGACGCGGTCGGAGCCTTCGAACCCGTCCCGCACGGCGATGCGCCCGGGGTTCTGCATCGTCGCCTCGAAGTATGCTACGTGCTGGGCGTTGCGGTCGAACGAATAGGCGCCGACAACACCGTCCTTGCTGATCCGGTCGGTCATCGACCCGGCGCGATCGACAGCGCACAGCCGGGTTCGCCCGTGATGAGCGACGTGGACGTACAACGTGTCGCCGTCGGCGGACCAGGTGGGCGGAAGGTGGGGGAGCGAACCCACGTCGTTGATGGTGTCCGACGAGATGTTGACATCCGAATCCTTCGTCAGGCAGCGGGTGAGTTCGGATCCGTCCGTGGGAGCAATCCACAACCGCGTGAGCGCCCAAGGGTCCTTCCCTTCGGCTCCGTAGTACGCAATCCACCGGCCGTCTGGAGACACCGACGGGAGCGATTTCGGTCCGAACGGTGCGTTGACCCGCCGCTCGGTGTGATCGGCGAGTGAGAGCCAATAGAGGTCGTCGGCGTACGTCTCACGGTCGGGATCCACACTGCGATTGGAAACGAACAGGATTTCGCATCCGTCGGCCGACCACGCCGGAGAAAGGTTGTCGTGGTTCGGCGTGTGCGTGCGCTGTGTCGAATGACCGGTTTCGACATCGATCGTCCAGAGCTGCCATCGCTCGGTCGGCTTGTACCCGAGTTCGTCAAGCTTGAAGAACAGCCGGGTGATTCTGCGACTGACAGTGCCGAGCTTCTTCTTCTGTTCGTCACCGTCTCTCTCGATCGCGTCCTCGTCCTTCGCGCAGTGCGCGAGCGCAAGCTGCCGACCGTCTCGAGACCATGTCACGGACTGGATAGCGCCGGAGAACTCCGAAAGGCGCCGTGCTTCGCCGCCGCCGGTCGGAATCAGGTACACCTGAAACTGCTTCTCGTCGGCGCGGTTCGACAGGAACGCAATCGTGCGTCCGTCCGGGGAGAACCGGGGCGAGTGATCCACGTGGTCTCCCTGTGTAAACGCGTGGGCGGTGCCGCCCGCTACGGGGACGGTCCAGAGGTTGGAGAGCTTCCGTTGCGTCTTGCGATCGACACGTTGTCGTACGAACACAACGTGCGTGCCGTCCGGGGACATGTGTGGGTCGGAATCAATCTCGATTCGGTATAGGTCGTCGGCTCGGCACGGTCGCTGCGTGTGATTGGACAAGGGTCCCTCCTCTGGGAGCAATGGATGTCGCGGACACCGCGTCGCCCATGCTGTGTACGTTGATTGTACCGCGAGAAGCAGGAAGGGATTGATTGGTTGTCGTTCGGTGGGCCGATGGGCGGTTCGATCGCCAAGGTGTGTGGAGGTGTGGCATGATGAAGCGCGGCTGGCTGTTTGTACTGGCGATTGTGATGGCGGTGGGATACGGGGCGTGGGCGGACTGCGGCTGCGGAGCAGCGGTGGAGTCCGATTGCGTGACGACGTTCCGTAGCAACGAGATCATCCAGTTCGCTGTGACGGTTCCGATGGAGTACTACTGGTGCAACGACGCAACGTCGACCCCGCTGATCACCGGATGGTGGATCGAAGACGAAGGCGGGGCGCTGCTTGCCGAAGCGATGTACGCCGAGCCGGTCGGCCACTACGCCGTCTTCGAGTGGAACGTGCCCGGGTCGGGCGCAGCCCTTGGCACGTACCGAATCCAGATCTCGCTCACGACGGGCGAACTGGCGGAAACATGGGTGAACGTCGTGGACCGGTGCACGTGGTACAGCACGTGTGCATGCTGCTCGTGCTGTGGGTGTTGGACCGGTGTGACATCTCCCAGCACGTGGACCGCCCCGTGTCGCGGGGAGTGCGGTGCTCCGTACATCATTCTTCAGAGCGGAGGAACGCAGTCCTGTTGCGGTATCAGCTTCAGCGTAACCTACGAGGTGAGCTGCCCCTAGGCCTACGGCAAGAGTGTGCACAACCCAGGGCTGCGATGGAATGCGCGGGCGTGTGGTCGTACGCCCGCGTGTCCCGTTCTCAGTTCCGACATACGGCATGATCGCGAAGAGCGAACGTCCGTTGCGTTCCCCCCGTACGGGTGAGGTCGCCTGTCACGGGCTCCGATACGATGAGGCGTAGACATCGAGAGAAAGCCACGACGCCTCCTTGACTTCCGGGGGGAGGGTAACGAAACGAGAGCCGTTCCCCTCCCTCCTCGTCCTTTCTCGGGGCTGGCGGTGCGTCATGCCATAAACGAGGGTTCGGCCGGACGCAGGATGCCAAGGACCAAGGTGGCTGCACTTCCCGGTGTTGTGGAGTGGACCGCCTGCTCCGGAACCCGGACGTAGCCGGGCGCCGCGATGATTTCGCTTCGATCGTCGATGGTGATCAGAAGGGAGCCGGAGAGGACCACGAACAGCTCCTCACTTGCGTGGGTATGCGGAAGGAACGGGCGCTTGCGGGAATCCCGGGCGTGTGCGGAGATGATCTGATACGATCCATCCGGTGCGCAGTACAACTCGCGAAGCGTCCAGCTCCCGCTGATCAGCGTGTCGCGATCGGCATGCCGGACGAGATCCGACACGCTCTTGCATCGCTCGCGGAGCCCTTCGACAACCTCCTTCCGGGTCTCGGCGACCTGCTGTCGAGACACGAGGCCATCATGAACGAGCTTCGAGCACACCGCGTCGCCGAGCGACTCGTGTCGAAGCAGCGCACGAAGGACGCAGTTTCCGATGTCTCGTACGGTGAGACCCGTTTGGTCCTTCACTCGCCGAAGCTCTCGGTGCACGTCGTCTTCGAGAACGAGATGCTTCAGGGGCATTAGCGGCACCTCCATTAATTAACCGCTTCAGACTCAACGAACCGCACGATAACCCAGCACAGTTGTTCTGTTTCACGCACATTTGACACACCCATGATCGTAACTAGACTACCATGAGTGGAGCCGTGAGGCAACTGGTCTCACGGGCTGGGTAGCAACTCCGTTCAAGGTAAACCTGTCGGAAGGCAGGGTCACAAAGCCACGGAGCCCATGGGGTCAGCCGAGCTGCCGGAGCTACATCCGCATCTTTAAGGAGGTGTAGTGGAGCGGCTCGGACGCATACGACGTCTTCATCCCTAGTTCGAGGTAGGAGGAGGCGTCCTTGCGTTTTGGCTCTCGAGCAGCAAAGAGACACCGCACGCCGTCGAGAAGCCCTTCGAGCCACCTGGTTTAGCGATTCGTGTAACGAGGAGCAATTCGAGAGTTCACGAAAAGGGAAGAGGCCACAAGGAGGTCAAGATGCGAAGGTGCACCGCGCAACGGGTGCTGGGTGGACGAAGGAGCTTGAGGCAGGCGGTCGTCATTGGATGCACGTGCCTTGCCGTCGGGCTGATTGCCAGTGCGGTACCGGTATTCGACAATCCAGACCTGTACTTCGCGCCGATCACAACGGCTCCCGCCGGAACGTACTACCGGTCGGTGGGACTGAGTCCGGATGGCACGAAACTGATTGCCCAGAAGAGTTGGAACGATGGAACGGATCATACGGAAGTGGTCCTGCTGGACGCCGATGGGCGGAACGAGATTGTCATTTCGACAGGAGACTCCCAGACCGGAGACATCTACGCCTACATGAACCCGTTCTGGAGCGATGACGGTTCGACCGTGGGGTTCGTCGAAGTCCACTACACGACCGCAAACCGCGTTCTGTCCTACGACGTTGCCGCAGGGACGACGGACGTCGTGTATGCTCCGACGACGGGTGATGTCTGCAATCCCGACTTCCTCGGCACAAGCACGGACCAGATCGTGTTCTGGCAGTACGGTGCTGGGGGCTACGTAGCCGACCTGTTCATCTGGGACGGCACGACGGCCACAAACATCACCAACACACCGGACTACAAGGAATACGAGCCCGTGTCGAACGGTGACGGGTCCGTCATCCTCTTCTGGTCGGGAGAGACCGTGACCGAGCCGGTCAACACGACCCACATCCTTGTCAATCAGTCGGGAACGTGGGTCAAGGACGTCGCGTTCACGCCGATTCCTGACTCGTACTGGCCGTTCTGGACCGGAAGGGCCGACGACTACATTGGTCTGACCCAGTACTCGACAAAGGACGTTGAGTTGTACGATGCCACCGGGGCGTTCGTTGTGGACCTCACGGGACCCGGGTACGAGGGGGGCTCCGGCCAGTGGAACTTCTTCGGATTCACTGGCGAGGGGCCGTTCGGCGAGTTCGTCATCACGTCCAACGCTCTTCGCGGGGTGTTGGCCGGACGGGACATCGTGGTTGCCGCGCCGCGCGCCTACTTGTTCGTAGACGCGAACGACGGATCCGATGCGTACCCCGGTACCTGGCAGGCTCCGTTCGCGACCATCGGGAAGGGTGTTCTCGAGGTCGGCGAAGGCGGCACTGTGGACATCGCCGCCGGCACGTACACGGAGAATGTCGACATCAACGGGAGCATGACCTTGCTCGGCGCGAACGGAGCCGTCTTGGATGGCACCGGTCTCAGCACCGTGGGCATCAACGTTGACAGCGGCGACGTAAGCCTCATCGGCTTGGAGGTCCGCAACTTCTCCGATACCATCCTGGCTTACGCCGGATCGGACTACGCGACGGATTGGACCGGATTCGTCGTACTGGGCAGCACCATTCACGATGCCACTGGGGCAACGTCGCATGGATTCGGGATCTACGCTGGAACGGAGAGCGAGCGGTTCCACACGCCGACGCCCCCGTGGGGCATGGCGAGTCTGGATCATCTCCTAGATTTCACCGGGCTACGCATCCAAGGAAACGAGATCTACAACACGGCCAACTCGGGGATCGTACTCCAATCGATCTTCTCTACCGCGGGCACACTGGATGTATTGGACAACTACATACACGAGGCTGGCGGCAGCGCGGTGTGGATCGACTCCGCCAGCAATGTCATGGTGGCGTACAACAGCATCCTCAATTCCGGAAGTGCCGTGTTTGTCAGCGCGTATTCCGATGGATGGTACGAGGGCACTGCGAATCAGCCGTTCGATTCTCAGGACATCCAGATCCTCTACAACGTCATCGCGGGCAACACGACGTACGGAGGCGTGGCGATCTACGATGGATTCCCTGAAACGATCGCCATTCATTACAACGTCCTCACGGGGAACTCCATCGGTGTTTTCAATTGGGTTGGCGGCGGAGACGTTGATGCATCGCTTAACTGGTGGGGCGATGCAGACGGTCCGTCAGGAGCGGGCGCGGGCGGCGGCGACGCGGTCAGCGCGGACGTCATCTACAGCCCGTGGTTGGGGACGGATCCGGATGGGGATCCGGGCACGGTCGGCGTGCAGGTGACGAGCCCCGTGACGATTGTCGTAGACAACGTGGGTCCTGTGCCGGCCGGAGGGTACCTGAACCAGGCAATCATCGGGTCGAACGAGCTTCCGTTCGATGACACGATCGAGGTGCGTGCTGGGGTGTACGACTCGACGGAGCCGATCACGGACGGCGTAGCGATTCTCAACACGGGCGGTACGGCGTCGGGGACGGTGCTGAACGGACCGACGACGATCGAGACGT
>Ga0272444_10000753_pt1 | contig 33017 bp, 25 predicted proteins | sample SSMForm13_FD_201033 | JGI IMG/M metagenome (GOLD analysis project Ga0272444, IMG submission 201033) | Marine sediment archaeal communities from Little Sippewissett salt marsh, Falmouth, MA, United States - SSM-Form-13 | ecosystem: Environmental > Aquatic > Marine > Wetlands > Sediment ...
AGCGCTGCCAAGGATCGAAGGCGCTCCTCATACTCACGGCAAGCCTCCGTCGGAGGGCTCTCTCCCCGCATGCGGTGGATGTTCGCGGGTGGGATCGGGACATGCCGGAGCAACGTTTGGTACGCAGCGAAGTAGTTGCTGTGTTCGTGATTGGGGGGAACGCAACGTTCATCGCTCCAGATGACGTGTATCCCGCTCCAGGGGATCTGCTGGGACCAGGGCCTGTCTGGGTCTGCCAGCAAGCGATAGAGCGGACGCGGGGTCATTCCGCCCGAAAGGGCGATCACGCAAGATCCCCGCGTGGAGAAGGCATCGATCGTCCGGCGAGCAAACGCATCTGCCGCGCCGGCGATCATCTCGTCTGTCGAGCGGAAGACGATCGACCGCATCAGGGTTGCTCCTGATCCTCAGATCGGCAGTGGCACATCCAGGTTCTTCCGCTGCCAAGAAACGCCCGCGCAGCGGCCGGGCCCCGATCGCCGATCGCGTAGGTGTGGACGGGGAACGCCGGATCATCCGCCATCGTCAGAGCGGGGGCAACGGCCTTCCACGCCAGCTCGATCTCGTCGCTGCGGATGAACAGAGATGGATCACCCCTGAGAGCGTCCAGAAGGAGCCGCTCGTAGGCATCCATGATTCGCGCTGCAGAGAACGTTCCGGCGTAGTCGAAGTCAAGATCGGTGAGCTGCGTCCGTATCCCTTCACCAGGGACCTTTGTGTGGATCTGAAGCTTGATCCCTTCCTCGGGCTGCAATTGCAGCATCAGCCGATTGGGAGCCGATCCGGAGAGGCCCACGGCGAAAAGGTCTTGAGGAGTAGGACGGAACTGCAGGGTGATCTGTGTCGTCTTCTGGGTCAGCGCTTTCCCGGAACGAGCAAAGAACGGAACACCGCGCCAGCGCCGATTGTCCACGTAGATCCTCAAGGCCGCGTACGTCGGTGTGCGGGAGTTGAGAGCGACGTGATCTGTTTGCTGGTAGCCATCATATTGGCCGAGCACCACATCGGCTTCGCCGACTGGGCGGATCGCCATCAGCGCCTTGACCTTCTCATCGCGGAACTGGCGAGGGGCCGCGGATGCCGGTGGCTCGAGTGCAGTGAGTGCTAGAAGCTGAAGGACATGGTTCTGAATGATGTCGCGCACCACGCCGGCACGATCGTAGTAGGAAGCCCGGTCGCCCACAGTATCCTTCTCCGCGACCGTGATCTGCACGTGATCCACGTACTGGTGCGACCAAAGCGGCTCAAACACGGAATTGGCGAACCGCAGTGCGAGGATGTTCTGTACCGTCTCCTTGGCCAAGTAGTGATCGATCCGGTAGATCTGATGCTCGTCGAACACCCCGTGGATCAGTTGATTCAGAGCTCTCGCCGACTCCAAGTCGCGTCCAAACGGCTTCTCGAACACAATCCGCTGCCAACCAAGGTCCCGCTTGGCAAGACCGGCAAGGCCGAGACCTGTGACGATGACCGGAGCGAGTTCGGGCGGCGTCGCAAGATAGAACAGGACATTGCCCTGTGTGCCGAACTGCTTATCGTACTGATCAAGCTTTCCCGCGATTTCCGAGTAGGTCTCGGGGCGGTCGAAGACGCCAGCCACGTACTCGAACTTCGAGGCACCCTCGGACCACCTCTCACAGAGATGCTCCTCCGGTTGGAGGCGAGCGTACTTCCTGATCCCGTCCAAGATCCGGTTCCGGAACCCATCGGCCCCGATTGGAGAACGCGATACCCCGAGCACACGCGTCTGCGGAGCCAGCCGTCCGGCGCATGTGAGGCTGTGGATGGCCGGGGCGAGCTTCCGCTGGGTCAGATCACCTGTTGCGCCGAAGATGACGATCACCGCCGGTGGGCTATTCATGCTGGCCTCCCACCATCTGAGTTGGGGAGTCCTTGCGGCATCCGCAGGCCGACTGCCTGGAGCAAGGCTTTGATTGGAGCCGCAATCCACCCATCTAGAGGCATGCCACGATCTTCCGTAGGTCGTCAAGCGGCTTGCTTCCCAATCCGATCGATACGACGGATCGCCCGGCGTCTTCAAGTGCTTGACGATCCCCCACCGCCTGTGCAGCGAGCAAGGTCGCGAACGTCAGCGATGCCTTCTCCGACCCCGGCTCATCCGGAATGGGAAGATCCTTCTTGGGTGCTGATAGGAGTTGGACGAACCGGCCGCTATCGGGGCCTCCCTTGTGGAGTTGCCCGGTGGAGTGGAGGAATCGTGGTCCGTATCCCACTGTCGTTGCGCAGCGTGTCTTGCGACTGATCGCCGCCCTCATCTCCATGAGCAGCGCGCTGGTCTCGGTGTCCGGCGGAGAAGGCAGGTAGGCCTGAATGGCGACGTACCCATCAGGTGGAGTCGATTCCAGGAGCTTCCTGAGCTGTGCCGCTGCGGCCTCAAGATCCGCAGGGTCTTGGACAAGCCGAGGGACCTCCCCATGCTCGCGGAACGCTGCAACGGCCTCTCTTGCGCGGTGCTTCGCCGCTTCGACATCGGGTTGATTGAACGGATGAACCTGCAGGATGTGTCCAACCACCGCGGTCGCAACCTCCCAGAGCACGAACAAGCCTCCGAGGTCGAGGAGATCCTTGGCGTGGATCCGGATCAACGGATGTCCGGCGTCGGTGAGCTCCCGACATCGGACGCGGTGCAAAACATCGGATTCTCCGACTTCGATGTCGACGAAGAGACGATCCGAACCGTAGAGGGAAAGCTCGAGCTCCGGCTCTCCAACAACCGGGACGATCCCCTTCCCGCTCTTCCCTACGCTCTCTGCAATCAGTTGTTCCAGCCAGTCGTCAAGGCCCGGCAACTCGATAGACGGAAGAACGGTCAACTTGTTTCGGCCTGCGCTTGCGAACGCTCCAAGCACCGATCCCAGCTGGGCTCCGGGGCTCTCATCCGCGGTGCGGGCCGCGGCACATGCACCGGTCATCGCTTGGGCTCGGTCGAGCAGCTGTTCGAGGTCGACACCGAGGATCGCTGCGGGAACAAGCCCGAAGTGGGAAATCGCCGAGTACCGCCCGCCGAGATTCGGGTTGCTCAGAAAGACCCGCCGAAACGAGAACTGCTCCGCCAATGCGGCAAGGGGACTGCCGGGATCCGTAATTGCCACAAACCGCTTGCCGCACTCGGAGAACGGCAAGACCCGCCGAACAAGGTTGTAGCACGTCTGGAACAGAGATCTCGTTTCGATGGTCGTCCCCGACTTTGTGGCGACAAGAAACAAGGTTGCTGCTGGATCGAGGCGATCGATCAACGCCAGGATCGCGTCAGGGTGCGTCGTGTCGATGATCCGCAGCGGAATTCCGCCGGGCTGAGTTCCGAATGCCCTGCTGAACACCTCGGGAGCGAGGCTGCTTCCCCCCATCCCCAGAAGCACGGCTTGCCTGATCCCGTCTGCTCGGACCTCCTGAGCGAATCGCTCCAACTCACCGATCTGACCGGCGAACGTCACCGGTGTGTGGAGCCAATCCAGTCGGTTTGCGATGTCATCCGCGGACGAACTCCACAACGTGTGGTCGTGCTCCCAGAGCCGCTTGTTCACTTCCTTCGCATCAAGCCGCTCCAGCGTCTTCGATACCAACAACCTTGCATCGTCTCCCGGGAGATCGAATTCGACTCGAACCGAGTGGGTCTTGCTCATGACGCTCCTCTTGTGTGCACGGCTGACTGCCGCGAGCTACCTCCAGCGTAGCATACCGGACTCTCAATACGGGGCATTCGGCAGGGGGAGAGGGGAGGATCTGGGAGACGCGATGAAGTTCTCTCCAGCGGGGTTCCCCTTCGACCACAGGCATCAGGACGAAACGGTCGATGCCTCGCCTCTCGTGGCATCTGTCCTCTGGTCTCTCCTGGTCTCCGAGCGCGGCACATCGCACTCACTCTGAGCTCTTCGTTCTGCGGTAGCGAGCTCCCGTGCCGCAATACCAAGAAGGGCAGTTTGCTTTCTCATCACGACATGAACCGGCAAGCTTGCCGCGAAATCACGGAACCGTCCCTTGTCGGAGAACGTTCTCTGAAACGATGGTTGCAGGAACTCAATGAGGCGCGGTGGAAGCCCTCCCGCAAGATACACCCCCCCCGTGGCGAGGAGTTTGAGGGCGAAATTGCCTGCTTCTGCGGCCAAGATCTCGACGAACAGCTCTAGCGCTTGCCGGCATAGCTCCACGGGCTGGGTTGTGTCCTTGGCTGCATCCACGATCACCGGCGTTCGATCCTCGGCCTTTGCCATCTGATCCGCAAGCCAAACAGGCTCTGTTCCACCGACCTCATCGCGCAGGAACTCGTAGATCAAGGGAATTCCCATCCCGGAACAGACCCGTTCAACGCTGACGTGCCCGTATCGGCCTCGGGCAAACGCCAGCAGCTGCTCTTGGACGAGGGTTCTCGGAGCGAAGTCGACGTGTCCTCCTTCTGAAGGATGAACACGATGCCGGCTTCCATCCCACACCAGGAATGCCTCACCCAGCCCCGTCCCCGGAGCAAGAACGGCGATCGGGCCGTGGGGCGCAGCCGCGCCAGACTGGAGCTCGACAAGCTCGCTTGGGCGAAGCAACGGAATCGACTCCGCAATCGCCTCGAGATCATTGATCACAACCACACGATCCGCATTCAGTGAGTCTTTGAGCTTCTCGGCGCTGACGATCCACGGCAGGTTGGTCAGTGCGGACTCCTGCTTCTTGACCGGTCCGGCGACGGCGATGCATGCATGCCGGACGGATGCGCTTCGCTGCGACAGGAAGGCGTCTACGAGATCGATCAACCCCTCATACGCGCGGCTGGGCAGCGTGCCGTGTGCGATCGGACGAAACGGGCCGGACTCCCGGGAGAACAGGGCGAGATCCGTCTTGGTGCCACCGACATCCGCGGCAAGAAGGTCGGCGACCATACGTGGGGCGTCCATGTCTTGTAGTGGTACCCGACAATCGGGTTGCCAGTCAAGGCGGGATTGCGCGACGCGCCGAAGCGCTTCTGAGACTGGGACCCTCGATGCTTGCCAGCAAATCCAGCGATTCATCCCTTAAGGGAGCCGGCCAGAATCCCTCGGACGAAGTACCGCTGCAGTGAGAAGAAAACGACTAGCGGAAGGGCCATCGACACGAAAGCGGCTGCCGTGAGAAGCTCCCAATCCTGGCCTCTGTTGGTGACGAGGTTGGCGATGGAAACGGTCAGGGGAGCGACGTTAGGTCTGGTTCCCAGGTAGACCGCGGCGACGAGGAAGTCATTCCAGATCCAGAGAAACTGGAAGATGAAGACGGACGCGAGAGCGGGGATCGAGATGGGAATCACGATACGCCAGAAAGTCTTCAGCGGGGACGCGCCGTCGATTGCCGCCGAGTCGAAGAGATCCTTGGGAATGCCGGACATGAAATTGTGGACCAAGTAGGTCGTCAGCGGCAGCCCGTAGGCTGTGTGAGCGAGCCAGATGCCGGGGAACGTTCCCGCGAGCTTCAGCTTGCTGTAGATCGGGAGAACCGGGATGAACGTCATCTGCAGCGGGATCACCATCAACCCCACCACAATCATGAACAGTGTTTTCCGTCCTGAGAAGCTCATCCACGCGAATCCAAACGCCGCGAACGAAGCGATCACCGTCGAGATCAGTGTTGCCGGAACGCTGATGATCAGACTGTTGAGAAACGACAAGGCGAGGCCTTCCCCGCGGAGAACGCCGATGTAGTTCTCTAGCGAGTACTGTCCGCCGCTAAACAGCTTCGGGAACACTGTCCACCAGCCCGACCCCGCAATGTTCGTAGGATCTCGAAAGGATGTGATAAGGAGCCCGACCGTCGGTATGATCCAGATCGCTACGAAGAAGAGGATGACCGTATGGATCGGTACGCGAGAAGCGGTTCTTCGAAGATCCATCATCTTCCCCCTTCCTGCTTGGTGAACCGCCTTATATTCAGGATCATGAACGGCGTGATCAGGAGAAGCAGAACCACGGCGATCGCACTGGCGCGCCCGTAGTTGAAGAAGTTGAACATCTCCTTATACATCCGATTGGCAATGACTTCGGTCCCGTAGTTCCCGTTGGTCATCACAAAGACGATATCGAACACCTTGAGTACTTGAACCACCATTGTCGTCGCGACCACAGCGATTGTGGGGAAGAGAACCGGCAGGATTACCCGTCGGAAAACGTGCCATTCGTTGGCACCATCAATCCGAGCAGCTTCAAGCAGCTGCTTGGGGATATTCTTGTACGCAGCGGACAAGATGACCATGCAGAACCCTGTCCAGATCCAGACACCGACAGCAATAAGGCAGATGTTGTTGACCCAGGGCCTGAGAATCAACCAACCAACAGGCTCGCCTCCGAAGGCAACCACAATCGCGTTGAGAATGCCGATTTGGGAGATCTGAACTGGCCGGAAAGCATAGACGAACTTCCAGATGATCGATGCGCCAACCATGGAGATTGCGGCCGGAATGAAGATCAACGACTTGGCGATCTTCTCGTACTTCACGCGGTCCAGTAACACGGCGAGCATCAGCCCGAGCCCCACCGTGCACGTCGTGAACAACACGGTCCAGATGGCGTTGTTGCGTAGGGCGGTGAGCATTGTGTTGCTGGTAAACACGAACTTCCAGTTGGTGAGCCCCACATACTCGACGGACGGACCGATCAGCCTCGTGCCTCGCCCGAAGAATGAACGTACGATCGTCATCACGGTGGGATAGATGAGGAAGAATGTGATCAGAAGAAGCGCCGGTCCGACAAACATCCAAGGCCGCGCCCGAACAACCGCCCACGACCAGGCGAGACCAAGGCGATGCACAACGGTTCGGTCATTCTGGTTCGGGTTGCTGCCGGAGGTTCGTGACATGGTGCCTAAGCTCCCCGAGAGAAGAAGGCGAAGCCGGGCAAGCCCGGCTTCACCGATGTGTGGTTAGTCGTTGTAGGCATCAACAGCCGCGGCTTCGATCGTCTGAAGCACCGTATCCAAGCTGATGCCACTGATATAGTCGAGCACGCCGCTCCAGAACGCCCCGGCACCGATCTCACCGGGCATCAGGTCGGATCCGTCGTAGCGTGACACGGTCGCGTTCAGCAGCATCGCTTGCGCTTTGCGTGTGATCGGATCCGCGAAATCATCTGGATCTGCATCGACGTAGGCCGACAGTTCACCGAGCTCACTGCTCCAGATGTTGGCAGCAGTTTCCGTTGTGAGGAACTGGGCGAATGCGATGACTTCGGGACGGTTGTTGAACACTGTCACGACGTCACCTGAGACAAGAAGAGGAATCGATCCGTCCGGCGTGGCGGCCGGCGTAATCGTGGGAAGCGGGAAGATATCGTAGTCCTCGCCTGCCACAAGTCCCTCGAAGTGATCGTTGAAGAAGCCCTGGATGAAGGTTGCCTGGTGATGCATATAGGCTGTCGGCGGTACGGTGAACAGCGGGTCGGCGGCATCGCCGAAGTTCGTCGTGAGTGCACCAATTGGACCACCGAGCACGTATCCCTTGCTGAACAGCGACCCGAACGTCTCAAACGCAAGCTTCACGCGAGGATCAGTCCATGGGATCTCGTGATTCACCCACTTGTCATAGACATCCGCCCCGGCGGTGCGAAGCACGATGTCCTCGATCCAGTCGGTTCCCGGCCAGCCGCTTGCGGCACCTGAGTCAATTCCGATCGAGAACGGAGCCCCTCCATCGGCGACGATCTGCTCACTCAGAGCAAGCAGTTCGTACCACGTATTCGGGACTTCGTAACCTCGTGCCGTGAAATTCTTGGGGTTATACCAGATCAGGCTCTTGACGTTGGCGAAGATGAACAAACCATACAGTCCGTCGTTGTACTCACCGATCGGAACCAATGCTGGATTGATATCCGACGTGTCAACCAGTCCGCTCAGATCCACAATCTCCCCTGCATCAGCCCACTGCCTCATGAGACCGATCCAAGGGTGCGGTGTTAGGTCTGGAGGATTGCCAGCGGCAAGTCTGGTCGCGAGGATTGCCGGACGGTCGCGGCCAACAATCTCAACGACCACGTCGATATCGGGGTTCGCGGCTTCGAACGCATCGACGATCAACTCAAATGCCGGAGCTTGTTCGCCAGGCCAGCCGTGCATCACATTGACGACCTTGGTTGCCTGGGCGGCAGCCACCAACCCAAACACCGAAACTACAAGAATGAGTACCAGGGTTTTGCGCATTACAGCCTCCTTGGAAGTTCCTTTTCCCCGTGCTCTTGTTACTTCCCCCGGAGCGTTCTGGCTGTCACCACCCCCTTCGAGAAGGAGTATCCGCGTCGCTTGCGATCTCCAAATCCACAGGCGTTGCTGGGGCGCCGAGGGACTCCTTCAGCTTCGTGTTCTCTTGATCAGCGTCGTCCCGTAGAATAACTTCGTAGGCCTTTGTAACCAGAATATCAGCAAAGGACCGATGAGTGGAAATGATCTTGTGTTCACGTTCCAGTACTTGATGGAGAATGTCATCCTGCGGCTCCCGACAACGTCGGAGCCTGGCTTCCTTCGTCTCGTGAATGGTGCGATCAATGAATGCGCGAAGATCGAGATGGTTGAGCAGCATGACGTAGGTCCCCTCGATGACTATCACCAGGAAGCCAGTCAGATCCAAGGATTCCTTGAGCACCTCGTTTGCCGGGTAGTCGACCAACGGTTTCTCCAACGAGGCCGCTCCCGACTGGGCCACCGCTGCATCCGCGTCGAGCCTCGCAAGGTCAACCTCCTGGGGGCCAACCCACTCAAGATCTCGGCGGCGTCTCTGCGCGTTCGTACGTGGGGGCAAGAAGAAGTAGTCATCTTGCTGGATGACGATAGCGGGAGCCCCTGCTTGCTGCAGCTCCTCGGTGAGCGCTGCGGCCGTCTCGCTCTTGCCGCTTCCCGATTCGCCGGCGATACCGACGCAGAAGCGCGGTGACTCGTGCGAAGGAAGCCGTCGGAGGACGATGGTGCATAGATCCTGAGCAGCGCGTCGATGATGATCCTCAATCAGCAACCGGTCACCGCGCATTGGGTCCCTCCATGTAGATCGTTGCGTTCCTGGCGGCGATCACATCCCATCCATAGGAGGAGACGACCTTGCTCCGTGCCGCTTTGCCCATCGAGATCCTACGACTGTCGTCGGCTAGCAGGGAAACGATCACCCGGGATGTTGATCGGACATCATTGGGGTCGATCAATCGGCCGTCGACGCCGTCACTGATGACCCTGGCCGGCCCACCGTGCATCGTAGCGATGGGCGGGACTTCGCTCGCCATCGCCTCGAGCATGACGATACCGAACGGCTCGTAGCGTGAAGGGAGGACAAACACATCCGCGGCAGCGTAGTATGAAGGTATCTTCTCTTGATCCAGGACTGGTAGCCACGTTAGCCAGTCGGAGAAGCCCTGGCGTTCTATGATCTGCTTCAACCGATCGGCTTCGGCTTCCTCTTCAGGTGCCCCTGCGCCGGCGCTGAATACGAGCGACAAGCGCTCGATGGCTCTCTCTTGCCACAGCAATCCGATCGCCTCAAACAGCAGATCAAACCCCTTGCGCGGGTCCAGACGCCCAAGCGAAAACACCGTTGGGGCATCCGGAAGATCGAGCGCATACCGCAGGTTCGGCTTCGAGATCACAGGGCGGAAGCGTTCGGTATTGACGCCGGGTGGAACGACCTGGATCTTGTCCATATCAATTCCGTAGAGCGAGACGATGTTCGCGCGTTCCCGTTCGGTCAGCGCCGTGATGGCATCACAATGTTGGTATGCCTTCGATTCGATCTCGATCCTTTCCTTGTAGCTCCCATGGATGTCTTCAGGGACGGCGGCCTGCTTCAGCTTCCCAACGGAGTGGCTTGTGTGAATCCAGTGTTCACGTGTTCTCAGGCGGGATGCAACGTATGCGCCATCCCAGTAGTGGGAATGGAAGAGTCTAGATGGGGGCAGAGCCAGGCGGGCATTGCTCGCGAACTCCTCAAGGTACGGTGGAAGCTGCTCCTTGGGGATGAATCCTGGCGGGCCGCAGCGGATGCGAACCACGTCCGCGCCCGGGGCGATCGACTCTCTTTTAGGGCGTCCATCGCAGCGATCTCGCGTGAGTGCGACCACCCTCCACCCTGTCTTGGCGAGGTGGGCCGACAACTCCCGCACATACACGCATTGCCCACCGATATCGGGCTCACCGATTCTGCCGAGAGGATCCCCATGTGGAGTGAGCATCACCACCGTTTGATCGAACCTAGGCATCGACTGACAGCACCTCCAAGGTGGACATCTCAACGAGTTCCTGAACTGCAGTATTCTCGCAGGTTGCATTGGTGATGAGCGTGTCCACCCGATCAAGTGGCGCAATGATCACTTGGCTGCTCACACCGATCTTCGATCTGTCGGCAAGCACTACCGTATGCTTGGCTCGATCGATCATCTTGCGTTTGATCCCGGCCTCAGCGGAGTTGTTCATGGAGAGCCCTTTCGCTGTCACGCCATTCGTCCCCAGAAACAGCACATCGAAGTGCAGATGATCGAGAAACGCCTCAGCAAGCGCACCCACATACGACAACGATGGACGATAGAGTTCCCCTCCGACAACCAGCAGCGACACATCTTCTGCATCAACGAGGAGGTTTATCGCGTAGACCGAGTTCGAAGCGATGGTAAGGCGTCGAGCAGCGAGTTCCTCCGCGAGAAACAAGGTCGTGGAACCTGCATCCAGAAGCACCCAGGCATCCTCGTCGACCAACCTGGCGGCTCGCTGGGCAATGGCCCTCTTCGCATCCCGGTGAACACTGGATCGTTCCTGAAACGCTGGTGTGAATCTTGAGACACGCGGAGCGACGGCGCCTCCTCGGTTCCGCTTGACGGTCTTCTGTCGCTCAAGCGACACGAGGTCTGAGCGGATTGTCACTTGGGATACGCCGAACCGCTCGCTCAGGTCAGCAACCGTTGCTGCGCCTTGAGCGAGAACGATCTCAGCAATGCGATGTCGTCGTTCATCAACTAGCATTTCGCTTGCGTTACCTTCCGTCCGTTTACGAACAGAGTAGAATAGCGCATAAGCGAAAGTCAACACAACCCCGCACGGGTTTTCTTTGAGCAAGCTGTCCTCTAGGATGGAAAGGAACGAAGGCCACTCGGTGGCGAAGGAGCCTGCAGATGGATCAATCTTGGCGAGCCGTTGTGTTTGACCTTGATGGCGTGATTACGCTGACGGCCAGGCTGCATGCGGCGTCGTGGAAGTGGGCGTTCGATCGCGTCTTGCGTGAGCAGGAGGCAGATCATTTCCAGCCGTTCGATGCGCAGGAGGAGTATCTGCGCTACGTGGACGGCCGACCTCGCATCGACGGCGTCACCACGTTCCTCGACTCACGGGGTATCCATCTGCCGAGAGGGAAGCCGGACGATCCCCCATCGGAGAGCAGCTCGTGGGGGATCGGGAATCTCAAGAACGATCGTTTCCAGGAACTGCTCGAGCAAGAAGGAGCGGACGTCGATGAGGGAACCGTTGCGTTGATCCACGAGCTGCGCGACCGCGGCATCCATGTGGCAGTTGCATCCTCAAGCAAGAACTGCGAACCGATCCTCCGACGAGCCGGATTGTCGGACCTGTTCGAAGCGAGGGTGGATGGCGTGGAGTCGGCCCGGCTTCAGCTTCAGGGAAAGCCTCGTCCGGACATCTTCATCGAGGCCGCACGACGGCTGGGCGTGCCTCCGGATGCGACGGTGGTTGTCGAGGACGCCACGTCGGGCGTTGCGGCAGCACGAGAAGGGGCGTTCGGGCTTGTTGTGGGTTTGGATCGTCACGGCGAACGGGCCACACTGCGGGCACACGGGGCTGATCTGATCCTGGAATCGCTGGAAGCCGAAACGGCCGATCTGTTCGCCAAATGGATGACCCATCGAATCCATCGCAAACCCTCCGCGTGGCTGGCATGGCCTGCGCTTTCCAAACAGATCCCATCGAACAACCTGGTGGTGTTCCTCGACTACGATGGGACGCTCTCGCCGATCGCGCCGAGGCCGGAAGACGCGGTTCTCTCCGAATCCATGCGAGAGGCTCTGACACAGCTTGCAGCGCGTTGTCCAACCGCCATCATCAGCGGGCGCGGCGTCGACGATGTCCGATCGCTTCTGAGTGTCAGCGGACTGTACGTTGCCGGCTCACACGGTCTGGAGATCGTCTCGCCTGATGGCACAGTGAAGGAAGTGGATGCCCGATGGCGGGAGATGATCGAGGATGCGGCCCGCGAGCTGGAGGGAGCTGTGCGCGAGCTGCCCGGGGCGATCCTTGAGCGGAAGGGGTTCTCGGTTGCCGTGCACTACCGATTGGCTGCACCGGCAAGGGTTCCGCGATTGCAGGCGCGAGTTCGCGCGGTAGCGGCGGAGTACCCGGAGCTTCGGCAAGCGGCGGGCAAAATGGTGTTCGAGCTCCGCCCCGACCTGGATTTGGACAAAGGAACGGCGCTCCGCTGGCTGCTTGACACGCTCGGGCGAGCCGATGCCGTGCCCTTGTATGTGGGCGACGATATCACTGACGAAGATGCATTCGCGGCCGTCAAAGGTCGCGGAGTGGGTGTTCTCGTGGCGATCTCTCCCCGGGAGACGCTTGCCGACTACTCTCTCCAAGCTCCATGGGAAGTTGAGCTGTTCCTGCGGGAGGTGGGCAAGGGCTCATGAATCAAGGCGAGCGGTACGATCCCTGGGAGTTGGTCTTCCGGGGGTACAAGCCGGATGAGGAATCGTTGCGCGAAACGCTGTGCGCGCTGGGGAATGGGGTGTTCGTCACACGAGGAGCGGCGGAAGAGTCCACCGCCGACGGCACGCACTATCCCGGCACCTACCTGGCAGGCGGCTACAACCGCCTCGTGAGCCGTGTCGGCGACCAAGACGTCTCCAACGAGGATCTTGTCAATCTCCCGAACTGGCTGCCGCTGACGTTTCGCATCGACGACGGTGACTGGTTCGATCTGGCCACTGTGGAGATCCTCGAGTTCGAGCAGAAGCTGCTAATACGTGATGGGATCCTCGAGCGGCGTTGCCGCTTCCGCGATGCGAAACGCCGAGAGACCACGCTTCTGAGTCGCCGCCTCGTCAGCATGGCCGAACCGCACAGCGCGGCGCTGATGTGGCTTCTGGTTCCAGACAACTGGGGTGGCCATCTACAGATCCGCAGCTTGCTTCAAGGAAGGGTCGAGAACGCTGGGGTCTCCAGGTACCGGCAGCTCCGCGGCGACCACGTTGAGGTTCTCGACGCGGGTGTTGATGGCCAAGCCGTTTGGCTTCATGCCAAGACAACGCAGTCGAGGATTGAGATCGTAGAAACGGCGCGGACTTCGGTTCTGGATGAAAGTGGCAGTCCCGTGGCCGTGGAGAGCGGAGTTTCTTCGTCGTCCGTCCGGCAAGACGCATCGGTTGAGGCGCGAGCAGGGGAGCCTGTTCATGTCGAGAAGCTCGTGTCGATCTTCACATCACGAGATCCGGCGCTCGGTGACCTGCGGGAGGATGCCGTGGCCGACGTACGCAGGAACATAGGGTTCGACGCGCTTGCCAGACGGCACGTACGTGCTTGGCACAGCCTGTGGGAGCGATGTGATGTGGAGGTTGAGGTCGAAGATGGGTGCGACCTGGAACCGTTTTCGATTCAGTGTGCGCTCCGTGTGCATGCGTTCCACTTGTTGCAGACGGCAAGTGGGAACACGATCGGGAGGGACGTGGGAATCCCCGCCCGAGGATGGCACGGCGAAGCGTATCGGGGGCACGTGTTCTGGGACGAGATGTTCGTGCTCCCGTTCTACTCACGCGTGCTGCCGGATCTTGCCGAGTCTCTAATGATGTATCGCGTGCGTCGGTTGGAGGCGGCTCGCACCAACGCGACCCTTGATGGGGTTGAGGGAGCTCTCTTCCCGTGGCAGAGCGGGAGTTCAGGACGAGAGGAAACCCAGCAGATTCACCTGAATCCTCGTTCGGGAGCCTGGGATCCGGACCGAAGCAGATTACAGCGTCATGTGAACGCAGCGATTGTCGTCGAGGTGCTGCGCTACGTTCGCGAGCAGGTTGATCATGCGTTCATGAGGCGTCACGGTATGGATCTCCTAACAGAGATCGCTCGGTTGTGGGTGAGCCTTGCCGAATGGAATGACGTGCGGCACGCTTATGAGATTCTTGGCGTGGTCGGGCCCGACGAATTCCACGAAACCAGCCCGGGGAGCGGCGAAGACGGTTTGCGCAACAACGCCTACACCAACATCATGGCCTCGTGGTGTCTGCGCCAAGCGATCATCGAAGTCGAGCGGCTCGATGATGTCGGCCGGCGTGAGCTGGAGAGCCGTGTCGGGCTTCGGGCGGACGAGATTGAGCAATGGCGCGACATCGCTGCGCGTCTGTATGTTCCGACGGATCACGAGGGGAACATCGATGCGTTCGAAGGGTATTCGGATCTGATTGAGCTGGATTGGGAAGCGTATCGCACCAAGTACGGCCGGATCGGTCGGTTGGACAGAATCCTTCGTGCGGAAGGAGATTCCCCTGATCGCTACAAACTGGCGAAGCAAGCGGATCTCGTGATGCTGTTCTACGTGCTCCCCGCCGCCGAATGGAAGCCACTGCTTGCATCGCTCGGGCATTCCCTTTCCGAGGGGAACGTTGTTCGGCTCGTGGAAAACTACGAGCGGCGCACGTCGCACGGCTCGACGCTCAGTCACATTGTCCACGCCGGAGTACTTGCGGACTTGCACGCAGAGGGTGCTTGGCAACACTTCGTCTCTGCGCTTCGTAGCGACCTGGAGGACACGCAAGGAGGGACCACGGCCGAAGGGATCCATGCAGCGATCATGGCCGGTACGATCCAACATGTGGTCGAGCGATTTGCCGGGATCCGGATTGCAGGCGACTTCCTCGATGTTCGCCCGGCGCTTCCGCCGCAGCTGCGATCCGTGCGGGTTCCGATCGAGTTTCGCGGGCGCCACGTGGACATCCTCATCGGTCGAGATGCTGTGCGAATCCAAGTTGGGAGCGGTGGAGCCTCAGGGGAGGCGGTCCCGGTGGATGTAAACGGGCAACGCGTGTACGTCCCGCCGGGTGGGTGGAGAACCGTATCGGCCTAAGCACCCGACCTCGTGGCAGTCGCTGATTCCCACAGCGTCGAGGGAACGCGTACCGCTTCTTGATCTTCGGCAACCACCCGCGATAATCCGGTCCTAGCATCCGATGAAGAGGAAGGCGACATGGAACGAATCGGAATCGAACGGTATGTTGACACGGCGGGCGGCGAGCTGATCGCGGAGATCCAGAGTGCTGCACGGCCGATCTACGGGCTGCGGGTTCTCCACGTGAACTCAACGTATCACGGCGGGGGTGTGGCAGCGATGCTCAACTGCCTTGTCCCGCTGATGAACGATGTGGGGGTGAATGCGGACTGGAACCTGCTCTACGGTGATCCATCGCTGTTCCAGGTAACCAAGAAGCTGCACAACGGCCTCCAAGGAGAGCCGGTGCAACTGAGCAAGGAAGAACGCCGCGCGTATCTATCCGTGAACGAGATGTTCGCGCTGTACAGCCCAGTGATTCACCATGTTGTCATCGTTCACGACCCACAGCCGCTTCCGATGATTCGATTTCGACAGCGTGAGAATCCGTGGGTGTGGCGATGTCATATCGACATTTCCTCGCCGCATCCGGAGGTGGAGGACATGCTCAAGCCGTACATCCTTCGCTACGATACCGCGGTTGTGTCCAGCGAGAGCTTCAAGCGCCCGAGCCTCCCTCTCCAAACACGCGTGGCTCCCCCGGCGATCGACCCGTTCACCGAAGTCAATCGTGAGATGACCTCCGACGAAATCGACGCAAAGCTTGCAGCCTACGGGATTCCACAGGACAAGCCGCTGCTTGTCCAGGTGTCGAGATTCGACAAATGGAAGGATCCACTTGGCGTGCTTGACGTGTACTGCAAGGTCCGCGCGGAGTGCGACTGTCGGCTTGTCCTGCTCGGGAACATGGCAGCCGATGACCCGGAAGGGCCGGAGATCTTCGAGAACGTTCGAGAACGGGCTAGCCGGTTGGATGACGTCCATCTGATCACGCAGACGGATCCGCTGCTGGTGAACGCACTCCAGCGGCGAGCCGATGTGGTGCTTCAGCTATCACTGCGCGAAGGGTTCGGGCTCACCGTTTCGGAGGCACTGTGGAAGGGAACGCCCGTTGTCGCGACGTCCGTTGGTGGAATTCCGCTGCAGATCATCGATGCGCAGACCGGTTATCTCGTGGAGCCCGGAAATCGGGATCAGGCTGCCGACCGTGTGATCCATTTGCTCGGAGACGCCACTCTCCGCGAGGAACTGGGGGCGAACGGACGCGAGCGCGTGCGAGAGCAGTTCCTGATGCCGAGATTGCTTCTGGATTGGCTCAACGTGATTCGCTCGCTCGTGTAGGGGAGGGTGGCGGTCCGGACCTGTGCATCAAGAAGAAGGCGGTCAGCGAGAGTCCAAATGCAAGACCGCCATCAGCGTTTGTCGAAGCCTGTGCTTTCGGAGGGATCTGTTCTATAGATTGAGCGCGTCGAACACGATCCTGACGATGAGAAGCACCCACCCCACGAGGATTCCAACCCAGATCACCTTGCGTGCGGCGTCGAGCAGACCGAAGAGCAGCAGCACAAGCGTGATCAAGGCGAGGTAACCGACGGTCTGCTGCAGATCCGTGGATACACGATCGTTGGTCACGAGATTGAGCAGATAGATGACGCCTTGCCCTAGGTAGGTCGCGACACTGTCGATGTAGGTGAGCGCTTGTTGGCCGGCGGATTCCGCGGCCCCAGGGAGTTTCCCGGGAGTCGATGTACTCTGCGCAAGGCCAACGAACGCGATGCTGAGCAAACACGCCGCCAACAGAACGATTCCCAACCGTCTTCCGGATTTGGACATGAACCCCACACCTCCTCGTCTCCAGTACAACTCATACCCGAAACGGGCCGCAATGTGAACTCTGCTTGTCCCCTTTTGGGGCCGCACGTGGCCTTGCGAACCGCCACGCGTTCGGGGTGCAGTTCTAGAGGCCAAGAGTGGATCCCGGTACAATCGTTTTGGGATGCAACGTTGCGTGCTGCTAACAATCGGACTCGTCTTGGCTGTCGGAACCCTAGGGGTTGGCGGCCAGTTCCTTGTTGACACGGATGGATCAGCTCCGTTTCGGTCGATCCAGGGGGCAATCGATGCGGCCGGGTATGGCGACACGATCATCGTCAGGCCTGGGATCTACGAGGAGCAGCTCGAACTGAAGGCAGGGATCACCGTCCGCGGAAGCGGGACAGGTGCTACGGTTGTACGACTCGCCTACGGATACGAGCCGCTGGTCGCGGCCCGCAACGTCAGTCAGTGCACGGTGGAGGATCTGACACTGGAACGTGCGCCGTCACTTCTGTCTGCCGAAACGGTTTCGATTGTGAATGCTTCCGTAACGTTCCACCGATGTCGCGTGACAGGGGGAAGCGTCGGAATCGACATCAGTGGAAGCGTCGGGCGTGTTGTGTTTACGCAAGGGATGATCGACGGGAACACAGCGCAAGCCGTGACGGGCGGAGCCGGAACGCGTATCGAGGTCACCGAGACGAGCATCACTGGAAACCTGGGCGGAGGAATCGCCATCAGAAACGGGACCGAACTCGAGCTGGCGAACGTCACGGTTTCCGGGAACGGCGGCCACGGCGTTTTCGCATCGGGAACACGCGATGTCATCGTCTCCAACTGCACCGTCTCGGGAAACGACGGCACAGGGTTGCGGTTTGAGGGGAACACGGCGGCGCAGCTGGTGGCCACGCATGTCGCCGGGAACCTCGGGCACGCGATGCAGTCAGAGGACAACGCTACAGTGACCTGCAGCCAGTGCAACTTCCGGGGCGGAGAGGGGATTGCCGTTGCAGGGCACTCCCGAATCGATCTCCGGGAGTCAACCCTGCTGAGGATGGATGATCCCGCGATCCACTGGGCGGATTCCTCGATAGGTGCGTTGAGCAGGGTATCCATCCTTGACGGAGAAGGAGCTGGAGCTATCGTCACCGAGCAGGCCAGCGTCACCATCGAACATGCAACGATCGCTGGGAATGAAGGAACCGGTGTCTCCGTGGCCGGTGGCACATTGGGACTGATGCGAAGCATCGTCGCCCTGAACCGCGCGTACGGTATCGAGGTTCGGACGCCAGGCGTGCTGCATAGCGAATCGAACAACGTGTGGGGGAATGCCTCTGGGGAGGTTGCGGGCGGATCTCTTCGTGTCGACGACCTCTCGGTGCCTCCTTCGTTTGTGAGCCTCGAAGACGGCGACGTCTCGTTGCGGGCCGATTCGGGGTGTCTTCTGGCCACCGCCCCCGGCGGGGCGCTCGGCTCGGCGATCGATCCGCGAACCGCGGCCGGCATTTACGGCGGGATCGTAGGATCTTGGACGAGTGCGATTGATCGAAGCCGCGGGTTGGAAGCGGCGGTGCGATTGGCGGTGGACGGAGGCTGGAGCAGCAACAGCAGCGGGACTGCAACGGTGACCGGTGCGTTGCGTTGGCCCAACGGCGACCTGACGATCGCGGCGGATCGGAGTCCCGCAGGAACGCTGGCGTGGAGCGGATGGTTCCACTGGGATTCCGCCATGCGGATAGGGACGCTTCGCCCAGATGAACCGGCCGACGTGTCTTTGGCTCTCTCGACGGACCTGGCAGGGCGCCTTTCCGGCAGAGAGACCTGGCTCCTTGCTGATGCCACCGCCTCGCTTGCGTTCGATCCGGTTGTCGTGGACATCGGAGTTTCCCAGAGCTTCCCCATCGGATCCTCCATCGAGCGGCTCAGCGTTGCAGTTGTTGGCTCGTCCTGGACGTGGGGAGCCCTGCTGACGATGCGGGACTTCTCTCCCGTACGCGGCGAACTGCTCTTCGACTGGGCCTGGACGTCGAGCCGTCTTGCTTCTACGGATGACGGTTCGACTATCGCGTCGAGCCGTCTTGGGTCTACGGATGACGGTTCGACTATCGCGTCGAGCCGTCTTGGGTCTACGGATGACGGTTCGACTATCACGTCGCCCCGCCGTGGTCCTGCGCTGAGCGGTTCGATCTGCCTGTTTCCGACGATCTCCGGCCAGGCCGAGGTTACGATTGCGCTCCCGCGCGGAATGGTTGCACTCGGTGGCATGTGGGGCGTCGATGACCCACTTCGATTGAGCCTCGCGGCCGCCGACGATCTACTCGGAATGGATGTCGACATCTCGTGGATCCAAGCACGCGAAGCATCGGATTCGATGCAGTTGGTGATCGAGGCAGGCAAAGCGCTCTCCTGGGGAATGCTGCGTGGACGCGCTGTTCTGGGCCGTGGCGTCCGGCTGGAGCTCAATGTGACGATTGAGTTCGATGCCCTGCAAGCGAATCGACCGCCTGTGGCCGAGTTCGACGTGCTTGGGGGACAATCCGATGATCCGTTGACGCTTTGGCTCGACGGCGCAGCAAGCAGTGATCCGGACGGCGACGAACTGACGTATACGTGGTTGTTTGGGGATGGTGAAACGGCATCTGGCGTCGTGGTTGCCCACACATTCCCGGCGCCGGGGACGTATCCCGTGGTACTCACGGTGACCGATGAACACGGCGCCGTCTCACAACGCTCCCGGGAGCTGGATGTGGAGCGCGAAGCCAGCGACGGTACTGCAGCTCGATTCTCGTGGCGTGCTGAGGACGCAACGGGGCGCGCGCGGGAAGGCCCCACAAGGATCGGTGACACCCTGATCGTCGATGCCGGACTGTCGTCATCCCCGGATGGGATCATCGAGTTTTCTTGGGACGTGGCAGGGGATGGCGTGATTGAGTTGCGGACGGCGGTTCCGGTGGCAAGGCTGCCACTCACGTCCGAGGGACCCATCGCTGTTGTTCTACGAGTAACGGATGCTTCCGGCCGGACAGGTGTGATTTCGGATGTGGTCGATGTGGTGCCCCAAGCAACGCCGACATCTGTGGCCGCCTACTCACCTGCCGTGCCGCTGGTTGATGAGACGGTTTCCTTCACGGATCTCTCAACGGATGCGGATGGGATCATCGTCGGCTGGTCGTGGTTGTTTGGGGACGGACATCAAAGCAGCGAGCAGCATCCACTTCACACGTTCACGGAGGCGGGTGCGTATGATGTGACGCTTGAAGTGACCGATCACGAGGGACTCACCGATGCTTCCCATCTTGTGCTGGAGGTCATCTCGTCGGCAGACGCCGTCGTACCGAGCGATGTCTGGGCCCTGGTGATTGGGATCTCCGACTACGAATCCGTGAACGACCTCCAATACGCCCGTGAGGATGCGGTGGCGGCCGCGCGATGGATCCTTGGCACGGGTGTGCCAGCGGATCATCTTCGGCTTCTTCTCGATCGACAGGGAAGCGCGGACGAGATCGGCGGACGGTCGTCGGAAACGGCTGATCTCCTTCGCGTGAGGGAGGCACTTGGTTGGCTCCGAAAGGAGGCAAGCGAAGACGACCTTGTCATCGTGTGGTTCTCCGGCCACGGCGCTCTCGCTGAGGACGACGACGGAGATGAGGCCGACGGATGGGACGAATTGCTCGTGCTACATGACACCATCGCCGGCGCGGAGGCGGAGACGGCGTTGCGGGACGACGAATTGGCGGCGTTCGTCGCGAGGATCCCATCGCAGAGGATTGTCTTGCTGCTTGATACATGCTTCTCCGGAGGCGCAGAAGCAGGCGGGCGGACGATCGCCGAACAGCGACCAACGGGCGATGCCGAGCCCTCTTCGGGGGAAACGGCACGTTGGACCGATCTGGTCTCCTCTTCGACGGTCATTCTTGCCGCTGCCGGAGAAGGACAAGCCGCCCGGGAGAGCGAGGCGCTCCAGCACGGAGTGTTCACACACTTCTTCCTGGAAGGAATGGCAGGCGGAGCCGACGCAAACGGCGACGCACGCGTGACGGTGGCTGAGGCTGCGCAGTACGCTTCGCCCCGGGTCGATGCGTTCGTCATGTCTTGGCTTGGCGTCCACCAACAGCCGGAAGTCACGGGCCAGGGCGATCCGGCGATCGTTCTCACTCGGCTGCCGTAGTCGGCTTCACGCATCTCCCTCGGGTCGATGTGCTTCACCCATCTCCCTTGGGTCGATGTGCTCCACGCATCTCCCCCGGGTCGATGTGCTTCACGCATCTCCCCCGGGTCGATGTGCTTCACGCATCTCCCTCGGGTCGATGTGCCTCTCACATCTCCCCCGGGTCGATGTGCTTCACCCATCTCCCTTGGGTCGATGTGCTCCACGCATCTCCCTCGGGTCGATGTGCTCCACGCATCTCCCTCGGGTCGATGTGCCTCTCACATCTCCCCCGGGTCGATGTGCTTCACCCATCTCCCCCGGGTCGATGTGCTTCACCCATCTCCCCCGGGTCGATGTGCTTCACCCATCTCCCTCGGGTCGATGCGTGTCATGTCTTGGCTTGGCGTCCATCAACAGCCGGAAGTCACGGGCCAGGGCGATCCGGCGATCGTTCTCACTCGGCTGCCGTAGCTTGGGCCCCGCGCCCCGCATCCAGCTCAATCGCCCAATTCGACGGCAAGAAGGCGGCTTTGGCCTTGCCGGTGGAGTTTGAACACGATCCGGTCCCCGGAGTGCCGTGCGGAGAGAAGGTCGGCGAGCTGCTGGCAACTTGCGATCGGAATCGTGTTGAGATAGGTGATGATGTCATTCGGACGCAGTCCGTACATCTCCGCGGGGCTGCCGGGATCCACGGAGGAGACTCGAACGCCTCCACCTGAGGTTTCCACGCAGTCGATTCCCAGGTACGCCTCACCAGCCCCGTAGCGGATCGAAATCGTCTCGACTGCTCCACTCGTCAGGGAAGCGAAGTCCACATAGCGAACAGCTTGCTCGATGACCGCTCCGGCCGAGGTTGCTCGATCACCCGGGTTTTGGTCTTCTGGGTAAGCGTACACGGTGATCCGCCCGCGTCGCTCCACGAGCGGCGAGTGCGTGTGGCTCGGAACGCCGAAACGAAACTCCAGCGCCTCCTCGGTGGAGACTTGCCATCCGGAGATAAGCATCGTCCCTTGTGGTGTAAGGATCCACATCCTATCGTCTGATGTCTGGGTGACCCACTCGCTTCCGAGGGTATTCAACCCATCGATTTCGACAACGATCCCCATTCGAAGGGGAGTGTGGTTGGTTACTCGGATCCGATAGGCCGTGCCGAGCTCGGGGGTAACTCCGTATACCCAGGCATGGCCGCGTGGGCTGCCAGCCAGCAGAATCCGGGGCCACGCGGATGGATTCGTCGATGCAACGGCAGTGATTGCCTGTTGGACGGCGTCGGTCTCCTCGTCTGGAAGGGAGAACGTTGCGTACCGCTGAAGCGATTCGGGAAGCGGCTGCCAGGTTCCCAGACCGAGAAATCCCCAAGAGGAGAACTCCTCGACTTCTACGGAGATGTACCTTCCCGTTGCGGCGGGGAGAACGGTTGTTCCTTGAATCGCAAGAAGCGCTGTTGCCAGCACGAACATGATCAGCCATCGATGTCGGTATCTCATGAGTCCCCCTGTTTGCCGATCCTAGCCGACCGTAGCGATGGTGGCGTCCTGTGCCTCGAGCTTTCGCACGGTCCGGCGGAACCATTATACGTGAGGCTTCCAGCGGAACGGAGCCGTCTGGGCAAGAACCCGCTACGAAGGTCGTTCGAGGATCGATGCGAAGAATCGATCGAGATCGACATTGCCACCGCTCAGGATGACGCCAACCCGCGCGTCCCGGAACCGTGACCTGGCTTCGAGGAGAGGGGCAAGAGCCACCGCGCTGGATGGTTCGATGACGATCTTCAGTCTCTCCCAAGCCCAATGCATCGCGTCAACGATGGCCTCCTCGGAAACCGTGATGATCTGGTCGACAAGCCTCTGGATCACGGCGAAGTTCAGCTGCCCCAACGGCGTGCGGAGTCCGTCGGCAATGGTTCGGGGGACGAAATCGACGATCCGTTGCCCTGTCTGTAGCGAGCGGAATGCGTCGTCCGCCTCGCTTGGCTCGCAGCCGATCACCTGGGATGCTGGGCACAGATGCTTTACGGCAATTGCGGTTCCGGCGAGCAAGCCTCCGCCTCCGACGGGTGCAAGAACGACATCGAGCGGAGGGAGCGATCCGCTTCCGGGTGAAGGCGTGTTTGACCCGATCTGCTCAACAAGCTCGACCGCGGCGGTTCCCTGCCCTGCAATGATGTTCGCGTCGTCGTGGGAATCGACGAACGTCGCGCCGGTTCTGACTTGCTCTTGATGTGTTGTCTCCACGCGGGATGCCTGAGTCGGCTCACATAGCACGATGCGAGCTCCGTAGGCGCGGGATGCACGCTTCTTGGCCGGGGTTGAATCCTCGGGCATGATCACGGTCGCCACGATGCCCTCGAGGCGTGCAGCAAGAGCGAGCGCCTGAGCGAAGTTGCCGCTGGAATGCGTAATCACACCCATCTTTCGCTGCTCATCGCCCAGGGAGTGGACTGCCGTGAACGCGCCTCGGAACTTGAACGATCCGGTTCGTTGGAAGTTCTCGCACTTCAAGAAGACGCTTGCATCCGCGATCTGATTCAGTGTCCGGCTTGTCAGCACCGGTGTGCAGTGGGCGACGCCCTCGAGCGTCCTTGCTGCGGACGCCACATCGGTCCAGCTAGGCTGCGTTCCCATGAACCTTCTCCCGGAACACCGCTGCCCGATAGGTTCGCAGTTCGGCGATGGACTCCTGGATGTCCTGCAGCGCGCGGTGGGCGGACGTCTTCTCGTTGCTCATCGAGCGAATCAGCTCGGGATACCAGCGGGCAACCAACTCCTTGATCGAGCTGACGTCGACCTGCCGATAGTTCAGAAACGCGTCGATCTGCGGCATGTGTCGTATGAGAAACCGACGATCAAAACAGATCGAGTTGCCGCACAGCGGGCACATTCCTTTCGGGCAGTGCTTAAGCAGGAACGATAGGGTTTGCTCTGTTGCCACCTCTAGCGTCACCGTCGATCTCCGGGACGCATCGATCAATCCGGTAGCGCCGTGTTGCGTGATGCACCAGGGATCCATCGAGCCGAGGATTGGGTCCGGCTGGTGGATCACCAGATCGGGTCCCTCCTCCAGCACATTCAGATCCTTGTCCGTCACAATCGTGGCGATCTCCAAGATGGAACACGTTTCCGCGTCAAGACCCGTTGTCTCGAGATCCATCCATACAAGATTCAGTGCGTCTCGTGCCATGGTCCTCCTTCTTCACGGCATGATGATACATTCAAACGGGCAGCCGATCGCTTGGCCCGGCTCTTCCGCGAACGAGCCCTCGGTCTTGTCCAAGCCATGGGGCTTGCACTTCGATCGGGCATCCAGAGGAGCAGAAGCGTGTTCCCTGTGGACAGAACGGCCTGGCGCAGATCACCGGGACAATCCGAACCAGAAGAGGCCTCCGTGGACATGCTGCTGCTTCCTTGCAGAGGATTGTGCGTATTACCGATGCCCAGGGTTCGCCTGCGTGGACGTCAGCCGTCCAGCAACCGCACGAGGGATGCACCAGATGTTCCGTTCGAACGCGCCTTGCGGTGCCTGGTGGAACCAAAGGAAGCGCGTGAGGCACTTCTGTTGACGTCTTGCTGGTCCCATGATGCAGCGCTTCTGGGGTGGCGGTGCGACGACCCTCGCGTGCCCCAGGTTGGGTAGCGCTGTCCGCAATCCGTGCGCCGAGGGTCTTGACGAACAGGTGCAACCTAGGCTAGCCTAGGCACCAACAGCACGTTCCAGGGCTCGAACCGGGTGGTGGGTTCCCACCGTTTGGTTCTCGTTCTATACCATTCTCAGGCCGAGCGCTTCTCGACCAAGCGCCCGTACCGGCGATAGCGTCTCTGACGCTGACTGGGGCGGAAGGCCGGTGCGAGGTGACGTATGAGTGGCAGCAGTAGGGAGAAGGAAACGGAGAAATACGTTGCACGCCAGTTCCGCAAGAGCTTCTCATTGGGGCTCTTCTTCCTTGTCCTGACCCTTGTCCTCCCGATTCTCAATCAGTTCGCGGAGGGGGCAATGCTCAGGAAGTTGTTCGGGGAGATGACGGTAACCTACGCGTACTCTGTGCTTCTCATCTATATCGTCGCGTGGATTATCACGTTGTACTACGTGATCCGGACCGATCGTGAAGAGGAGGCCCACTAGCATGCAGCAGCCAATCGCAACCGCTCTTGTCGGGGTGATTGTGGCCATCAGCGTGACGGTCGCCTTCCTCTCGCGAAAGTTCACGAAGACTACGTCGGAGTTCTACGTCGCTGGTCGTGGGATCAGCGCGATTCAGAACGCGCTGGCCCTGTCCGGCGACTATATGAGCGCCGCATCGTTTCTGGGTGTGGCTGGGCTTGTTTGGGCGTACGGTTATGACGGGATCTGGTACGCGGCCGGCTTCTTCGCCGGATGGCTGGTGCTGCTGCTCTTCCTTGCCAGCCCGATCCGCCGCTTCGGCGCGTACACGATTGCGGATTTCGTTGCCGGAAGGTTCCACTCCAAACCGCTCCGCGTCGTGGCAATGCTCGGGACGCTCATGGTTTCGCTGTTCTACATCATCCCGCAGATGGTTGGTGCCGGAGAGTTGCTTGGCTTGCTCCTGGGGTGGGAGTATATCTTTGCGGTTGTCATCGCCGGAGCGCTGATCACGATCTATGTTGTACTAGGTGGGATGAGAGCGACCACCTACAACCAGATCATCCAGTGCATCCTGCTGTGGACCGCGATGTTTGTCGTGATGGCGCTGGCGCTCAACAAGTTCAGCTTCAGCTACAACAACCTCCTGGGGACGGTATCCGCATACACGGTTCCAGGGCGGTGGCTTGACTTCAAGAACAGCTTCGCGCTGATTTTCGGCCTTGTCCTCGGAACAGCCGGACTTCCGCACATCCTCATCCGCTTCTACACGAACCCGTCCGGACGCTCCGCCCGCTGGACCACGGTCTTCACGTTGGTCATCATCGGAACCTTCTACATGATGACGCCGGTTGTCGGGCTTGCCGCGCGGTCGCTCATCGGCGATGCACCGTCAACGACCAATCTCGTGCTTCCTCTCTTGGCACAGCACGTGGGCGGTGAAGGGATGATGGGTGTCGTGATTGCGGGAGCCTTTGCCGCGATTCTGTCGACCGTGGCCGGCCTGGTGATCGCCTCGACCGGAGCGATCGCTCACGATCTGTTCACGATGCTCGTGCCCGGCGCTTCGGACAAGCGGCAGGTGCTGGTTGCCAAACTGACATCCGTCGGGGTTGGGATCATCGCCATCCTTACCGGACTCGTCTTCCGCGGGTACAACGTGGCCTTCTTGGTTGGTCTTGCGTTCGCGATTGCGGCGAGTACGTTCTTCCCTGTCCTGATGATGGGCGTATGGTGGAAAGGGACAACCGAGAAAGGGGCGCTTGCCGGGATGATCGTTGGCATGGTCGGCTCCGGCGTGATGATCGCTACGAACCTACTGAACGTGCATACGCTGATGAATCCGTCGATCATCACCGTACCGGCATCGTTCCTCGCGATCTACATCGTGTCCAAGGTCGACGGAAAGACGCCGAGCGACACGCTGGAATTCATGCGAAAGGTCCACATGCCAGAGAAGGTCCACGAAGCCGACGCTGAGCAGCCTGGCGGGTAGACCTGCTGGTTTGAAGAAGGAAGTCGAACGACGAAAGGGGCGGCAGGACGCCGCCCCTTCTTCTGTATGCGGAACTCACGGGGTCACGCCACATGAACCGTCAGGCACGATCCTGCTGCGGTACAACACAAGCGGCGAAGGCACGGTTGCGCCTTCGCCGCTTCATGAACAGTGATCCGAGTTCTATGCCTTGTGGCCGACCTGCCCCTTCAGCACCTCGACGCTCTCGGGGTTCTGCAACGTGGTCAAATCGCCGACGGGCTCGTTGCGAACCAGCGCCTTGAGCACGCGACGCATGATCTTGCCGCTGCGCGTCTTGGGAACATCGTGCGCGAAGACGATCTCGTCCGGGCGCCCCGTCGGGCCGATGACGGAGTTGACCGTCGCCATGAGCTCCTTGCGGATCTCTTCAGACGGTTCAACGCCGGCGCGAAGCAAGACGAAGGCGACGGGTACCTCGCCCTTCAGATCGTGAGGGCGCGATACAACGGCGACTTCGCTGACCTTGTCGTTCTGCGCCAGGGCGCTCTCCACTTCGGCGGTCGCCAAACGGTGACCGGCCACATTCATCACATCGTCCACACGGCCGGTGATACGGATGTTGCCAGCCTCGTCCATACGTGCGCCGTCGCTTGTGAAGTAGCGCTCCGGGCCGTATTCGGCGAAGTACTGCTTGGCAAAACGATCCATATCCCCGTAGATACCACGCGTCAGCGCGGGAGGGAACGGGCTGTAGATCGAAAGGTAGCCACCTTGTCCCGCCGGGACGGGCGATCCGCCGGTATCGAGGATGTGACCGAGCACGCCGGGGAACGGCCGGCCGGCGATGGTGGGCACAAACGGCCCCACGCCGGGAAGGCTGTTGACCATATTCGCTCCGGTCTCCGTCTGCCACCACGTGTCGATAATCGGGCAGCGTCCGCCGCCGATGACATTGAAGTACCAGAGCCAGGCGTCGACATTGATCGGCTCACCCACGGTTCCAAGCAGGCGCAGGGAGGAGAGATCGTGCTTGTTCGGCCACTCGTCGCCTTGCTTGACGAACATGCGGATCGCTGTTGGCGCCGTGTACAGCTGGGTCACCTTGTGCTTCTCGATGATCGACCAGAACCGTCCGAAGTCAGGCGTATCGGGCGATCCCTCGTATACCAACGTCGTCACGCCGTTCATCAGCGGTCCATAGTTGATGTACGTGTGTCCCGTAATCCAACCGACATCTGCCGTGCACCAGAACACGTCGCCCTCGTGCAGATCAAAGTTCCACTTGGCCGTCACGTAGCTTTGAACGGCGTATCCGCCAGTGGTATGCATGATCCCCTTGGGCTTTCCGGTTGTGCCCGAGGTGTAAAGCAGGAAAGATAGATCTTCCGAATCCATCTGTTCTGCGGGGCAGACCGCCGGCTGATCGGCGGCGATCTCGTGATACCAGAGATCGCGGCCGGGAGTCATCGGCGTTTCTTCCTGGAGCCTCTTGACGACGATGAGCTTCTCGACAGGAGTCCCATCGGTTCCCTTGTCGGCGTTCTGCTTGAGCCGGATTGCCTTGCCGCGACGGTAGTATCCATCGGCGGTGATGACCACCTTTGCTCCGGCGTCGATCATGCGGTCACGAAGTGACTCGGGAGAGAACGCCGAGAACACGACGCTATGAGGCGCGCCGATCCGCGCACAGGCCTGCATTGCAACGACCGCTTCAGGGATCATCGGAAGGTAGATCCCGACCGAGTCTCCCTTCTTGACGCCGAGGGATTTGAGTGCGTTCGCAAACTTGCAGACGCGCTCGTGCAGCTCCCTGTAGGTTAGCTTCACCGCGGGCTCGTCGATCGGCTCGGGTTCCCAGATCAACGCGATCCGGTCACCCCGGCCCTCTTCAAGGTGCCGATCCAGCGAATTGTAGGACAGATTGGTCTTCCCGCCCACGAACCACTTGTAGTTGTGCGGCGAGAACTCATAGGCCTTGTCCCATTTCTTGAACCAGTGCAGATCCTCGGCATGTTTCGCCCAAAACTCCTCGGGATCGGCCTTTGCCTGCTCGTAGATCGATTCATCCGACACCCAAGCGCGCTGCTTGAGTTCGTCGGACGGCCAGAACACGTTCTCCTCATGAGGATCCTTTCGGACCCAGTTCACCAACTCCGCCACGGTTGGACCGCCTTTCCTGTTGAGATATGTGGGTGCCCGCAATACTAGCCAAGCGATCCCCGCGGATCAAAGAAGCGTCAGCACCGCCCGAAGGAGCGAGCCCAGGATGGGCGTTCCGTACAACAATGCGTAGATCCTCCGTCGGCTCAGCACACGAGAGATATATGTGGATGTCTCCTCGTACGGAGGTGTGCCGTCGGAAGCCCACCGGTCGACGGTTGTCGGCCCAGCGTTGTAGGCGGCGAGAGCCACCTCTAGATCGCCGTCGTAGCGATCCAGCAGGTACGAAAGGTACCAGGTTCCGAAGCGGATGCTGGTGCCGGGATCGCTCAGGTCTACCGGGCCCTCGATCCCAATCTGCTGGGCAATCCACGCCCCGGTTGCCGGCATGATCTGCATCAGTCCCTGAGCACCGACAGGCGAGGTCGCGGTTTCACGGAAGCGGCTCTCCGCATGAATCATGGCAGCAACCAGTTGTGGATCGAGCTGCCCGTGAATGGACGCCCACTGATGGATGGCTGCCTCATGGCGCAACGGGAACGTCACGGCTGCCAGAGCAAGGAACAACGTCGCGGCGAGTGCCAAGCTGACGACGACGATCAAGACTCGGTAGGCAAGACGCACTGATGCACTGCGTTTCATCATTGCCTATAATAGCCGACAGGTATTGCGGTGGCTCGACGGCGCGTAATAGCCGACAGGTATTGCGGTGGCTCGACGGCGCGTAATAGCCGACAGGTACTGCGGTGGCTCGACGGCGCGTAATGGCCGACAGGTACTGCGGTGGCTCGACGGCGCGTAATGGCCGACAGGTATTGCGGCGGCTGAACGGCGAATCGTGGCGGATCTGCCACGGGAGGCAAGTTGTGCGAAGACTCCTCAGGAGAGTTCGGAATCTTTTCGTGAGCGGATTGATCGCTGTGCTCCCGCTGGGGGCCACGTTCTACGTCCTGTACTGGCTGTACGGCCTGGTGGATCGTATCGTCGGGAGAGACACGACATTCGGCCTTGCAGTCGAAGCCACGTTTGGGCGATGGGTGCCGGGGATGGGGATCATCGTCATGATCTTCATCATCTTCCTGGTCGGATTCGTCGTTCGGAACGTCCTCGGGCGAAGCGTCCACGGATGGGTGGAGAGGATCGTCCTCACGGTCCCGGGAATCCGGAAGATGTACGGGACGTTCAAGCAGCTGTTTAACGCCGTGCTCGATCGGGAGTCTGCAACCTCGTTCTCCAAGGTTGTCTTGTTCGAGTACCCCAAGGAGAATCTCTACGTGTTCGGATTGGTCACCAACGAAGAACTAGGAGCTGTCCAGGAGATCACCAAGGACGAATCGATCATGGTCTACGTGCCGACATCTCCGAATCCGTTGTCGGGATACCTGGTTGTCGTGCCGAAGCAGGCCGTCACCGAGGTCAACATCCCCGTCGAAGACGCGCTTTCAATGATCATGTCAAGCGGCTCCGCACTTCCGGACGGCTTGCGGAGTGCCAGTGATCAAGAGAAGATTCGCGAACAACTGCATCTCTTCCGACGCCGGAAAAAGACAGGGTGAGAACAATGCCGATCTTCAGAGACAAAGAATACCTGCGAGTCGAACTTGAGAAAACCCAAGACGAGAGTCTATGGATGCAGTGCAAGGCGTGTGGCGAGCTGGTGTTCAAGCGCCGCGTGCGAGAGAACAACAACATCTGCCCCAACTGCGGGGAGTACTTCTTCCTGACAGCGCCCGAGCGAATCGAGTCTCTGATCGATGAAGGGACGTTTGAGGACATTTCGAGACCGATTGTCGCCGGGGATCCCCTGGGATTCGTTGACAACAAGCCCTACCCCGAACGGATCGAAGCCGTTCAGGAGCGGACGGGCTTGCCGAGTGCCATCCTGATCGCGGCGGCCGACATGGGCGAGATCCCGGTTGTCATGGGCGTGATGGACTTCCGTTTTGTCGGTGGCAGCATGGGATCGGTGGTTGGCGAGCAGATCTGCTACGGGATGGAGCAAGCGGTCGAGCGGGAGACTCCGTTCGTCCTGATCTCCTCGTCTGGCGGCGCGAGAATTCAAGAAGGGATGTACTCGCTGATGCAGATGGCGAAGACCGCCGCCGTTCGACAGCGACTGGCAGAGAATGCGGTGCCGTTTATCTCCGTAATGGCGTATCCGACCACCGGCGGTGTCCAGGCATCCATCGCCAGCCTCGGGGACGTCATCATCGCCGAGCGGGGAGCGCTCATCGGCTTTGCAGGGCGGAGGGTGATCCTCGATACGACGGGTGAGGATCTTCCCGCAGATTTCCAGACCGACACGTTCGCCTTCGAACACGGGTTCATCGATCGGGTCGTGAATCGGGAGAACCTTCGTGAGGAGCTGATCCACGTGATTCGGTTCTTCCAGCCGGCGGAGAAGAGGAACTAGATGAGCGATGAACGCACACTCGACCTGCTGGAAGCGAAAATCCGCGAGCTTCGAGAGCTCAACAAGATGGACGGAATGGATTTGTCTTCCGAGATCACGAAGCTTGAGACGAAGCTCGAATCCCTGAGAGTTGCACTCTACGCCGACCTGTCGGATTGGGATCGTGTCAAGATTGCGCGACACGTCAAGCGTCCGTATGCCTGCGACTATTTCGAGCAAGTCTTCTCCGATTTCTACGAACTGCATGGCGATCGGTTCACCGGAGACGATCGAGCATTGGTTGTCGGCTTGGCGAGACTCGACGGAAGAGCGGTTGCGGTCATCGGGCATCAGAAGGGACGCACGACGGAAGAGAACCGGGAGCGATTCTTCGGGATGCCCAGACCCCAGGGCTATCGAAAGGCGCAACGGATTCTGCGCCTTGCCGAACGGTTCAGCCTGCCGGTGATCTCCCTTGTTGATACGGCGGGTGCGTACCCGGGCCTGGAGTCGGAGTCCGGGAACATCGGCGGAGCGATTGCAGAAAACCTCGCACTCATGTCGCGGATTCCCGTCCCGATCGTCGTCTGCATCATAGGGGAAGGGGGGTCAGGTGGTGCCCTCGCAGTTGGTGTCGGCGATCGGATCTTGATGTTGGAGAACGCCACGTTCTCCGTGATCAGTCCCGAGGGAGCGGCGGCGATCCTCTGGAAGGACAAGGACCGGACCCGAGAGGCCGCAGAGGCCCTGCAACTCACTGCGGCGAAGCTGTTGAATCTTGGATTGGTCGACGAGATCATCCCCGAGCCGTTGGGAGGCGCACACAAGAACTGGCCCGATGTGTTCGAAGCGGTTCAAGCCAGCCTGATCCGGCATATCGAGCAGCTGGAGGATGTCCCTCGTGACCAGCTTGTGGCGTCGCGATACGAGCGCTACCGGGGCATCGGGGAGTTCCGCACGCTGGCCGAAGCATGACGCGGATGCTGCTTGCGGTTGGGAATCCGCTTGCCGGGGACGACGGTGTTGCTGCACGAACCGCTGAGTGTCTGCGCCGCGCCGGAGGGAACTGGCGGATCGTCGTGGCCGGGCTCTCTCCGGAGAACGTCACCGGCGTGATCCGCCGCGAGAATCCTGATCTTCTCGTCATCGTCGATGCGGCTCGAATGGGAACTCCGATCGGATCCGTGTTTCGTCTACCAACGCGGTTCGCCGACAGGATGCTCATGTCGACCCACGGCCTTCCGCTACCGTTCCTGATCGATCGGTTGCGTGAAGCCGCCGGGCGGATCGTTCTGGTTGGGATTGAGCCCAAGAACACCCTGCTTGGAGATCCTCTCTCGTCCGAGGCGCTGCGAGCGGCCGAGTACCTCGCCAACGTGCTTGCGACAGAGCGGCTCGACAGCGTTCCGTGCCTCGGAGATGTCACCCGCCGTATGCCCGCGTAGGCGACGACTTGGCTACGGTTTCTGCACTGCGGGCTCGGGACCCCCACCGGTCGCAGACGACGAGCCGCGGAAGAAGACGATGATCAATACGGGTGACAGCAGATAGAACCCCATCATTGCCAAGAAGAGTGGCGAGAATCCTGTGGCTTCTTGGACATGTCCGCTGATAAATGAGCTCAGCGCCCAACCTCCGTTCCACGACAACGAGACAAGGCTGGCGGCGAGCGGCCGAAGCGATGGTGAAACCACACCCATCGAAAGCGCATTGAAGGTCGGCGTGCTCATGTTCATGAGCGCTGTACGGACAAGGTAGCCCGCGATCGAAATCCACAGCCATGGGGCAAACCCCATCACCAGGAGGAACGGGAGGGACACAAGTTGGGTCACGGCGATCGCCCAGACGTTGCCAAAACGCTTCACAAGAAGCGGCATCATGAGCCCGG
>Ga0272444_10000754_pt1 | contig 33012 bp, 28 predicted proteins | sample SSMForm13_FD_201033 | JGI IMG/M metagenome (GOLD analysis project Ga0272444, IMG submission 201033) | Marine sediment archaeal communities from Little Sippewissett salt marsh, Falmouth, MA, United States - SSM-Form-13 | ecosystem: Environmental > Aquatic > Marine > Wetlands > Sediment ...
CGGGGCTGGGGTCTCCCGGACCCGGAGGCGCTGTGCCGCACGGCCCGGGCCCTGGGCATGGAGCGCCTGGCGCTAACGGACACGAATGGGCTCTACGGCCTGCTTCCCTTCCTGGAGGCGGCCCGGAAAGAGGGAGTGCAGCCCATCGTGGGAAGCGAGATCACGGCTGGGAGGCACCGGGCGGTCCTCCTGGTCCGGGACGGGGACGGATATGCCAATCTGTGCCGCCTGATCTCCTCGCGGCACTGCGATCCGGGCTTCGACCTGGCCGCTTCTCTTCGGGAGCGCCGGCATGGCCTGATCGTCCTCTCGGACGACGCCGACGTGCTCAAGGCCCTGCGCAGGGACGGGATCGAGGACCTGTTCGTGGAGATGTCCCCCGGCTACGGCCTGTCCCGGTGCTATGCCCTGTCCCGGCGGACCGGTCTCCCGCCCGTGGCAACGAACCGGATCTATCTCCTGCGGCAGGATCCGTTCCGCCTCCACCGGGTGCTTCGGGCCGTGGCCCTGAACACCAAGCTCTCCCGCCTCACCCCGGAGGACACGGCCCGGGAGCACAACACGCTCTGCCCGGCCCGGGCCATGATCGACCAGTTCCCCCACGCCCCCCAGGCGATTCGGAACACCGCGGCCGTGGCCGCACGATGCCGCACGGATTGGCCCTTTGACCGGCTCGTTTTTCCCCGGTTCGAGCGGATGAACGACCAAGAGGCCTACGAGCGTCTTCGCCGGGACACCCTGGAGGGGTGCCGCCGCCGGTACGGCCGGATCACCCAAGCGGTCCGGGCACGGGTGGAGCGGGAGATGCGGATCATTCAGGAGAAAAACTTCGCCCACTACTTCCTCGTGGTGGCGGACATCACACGCAAGGCCCCCCGCTCGTGCGGGCGGGGCAGTGCCGCAGCCTCCATCGTGGCCTATGCCCTGGGCATCACCCACGTGGACCCGATTCGGCACGGGCTCTTTTTCGAGCGCTTCCTGAACCCCGGACGCAAGGACCCGCCGGACATCGACGTGGATTTTGCCTGGGACGAGCGGGAGCGGGTCCTGGATTACGTCTTTGCCCGCTACGGCCACGGACGGGCCGCCATGGTGGCGAACCACAACACGTACAGCGCGCGCTCGGCCGTCCGCGAGGTGGCCAAGGTCTACGGCCTGACCGAGGAGGAGATCGGCCGGGTCACCGGGAAGATCGGCTGGGGGTGGCGGCTGCGGGAGGTCTGGGAGGACCTGCCGAACCACCCCAAGATGCGGGGGCTCCGGTTCGAAAAGCCCTGGGACGAGATCCTGGCCACGGCGGTTCGGCTCGAGGACCACCTGAACCACCTCTCGGTCCACTGCGGGGGGGTCGTGATCGTGCCCGACGAGATCCGCCGGTACTGCCCGGTGGAGATCTCCGCGAGCGGGGTCCAGGTGCTCCAGTGGGACAAGGACGGCGTGGAGGACGCGGGCCTGGTCAAGATCGACCTTCTGGGCAACCGGAGCCTGGCCGTGATCCGGGACGCCCTGGCCCAGGTGGAGCGAAACACCGGCCGGCGCATCGATTACACGGCCTGGAACCCGTTGGACGACCCGGCGACCCAGGCGATCTTCTACCGGGCCGAGACCATGGGCGTGTTCTACTTCGAGAGCCCGGCCACCCGGCAGGTCCTCATCAAGGTGGCGCACGGCCTTTCCCCGGCGGAGTACCTCCGGCAGGATCCCTTTCGCCTGAACGTGATCGTGACCTCCATCATCCGGCCGGCCTCGAACCGGAGCATTCAGGACTGGGTGACGCGCCTCCACGGCGCCCCCTGGGAGGTGCCCCACCCCTACCTCCGCCCCGTGCTCGAGGAGACCCTGGGCGTCATGGTCTTTCAGGAGCAGCTCAGCCAGGCCGCCATGCACCTGGCCGGGTTCGACGCGGCCGAGGCCGACACTCTTCGAAAGGTGGTGAGCAAGAAGCACCGGGAAAAGAAGCTGCGCGACTTTCACGCGCAGTTCCTTCGAGGCGCCGAGGCCCGCGGGGTCCCGCCGGAGGTGGCCCGGGAGACGTGGGACATGATGATGGGGTTCGACGGGTACAGCTTCTGCAAGCCCCACTCGGCCAGTTACACCCTGGTGGCCTACAAGTCGGCCTGGCTTCGCGCCCACTACCCGGCCGAGTTCATGGCTGCGGTGATCTCCAACGGCGGCGGCTACTACTCCCCGTTTGCCTACCTCTCGGAGGCGAGGCGCATGGGCCTGCACATCCTCTTGCCGGACGTGAACCGGAGCGCAGTGGCCTACACGGGTCGGGGTCGGGCGATTCGGGTGGGGCTCATGCAGCTTCGCGACCTGCGAGAGGAGGCCCGGGAGGGCTTGGTCCGCGAGCGGGAACGGAACGGGCGGTTCGCCTCGTTCTCTTCCTTTCTGGAACGCACTCGTCGGCACGTCCGATTCCAGGACGTGCGGGTCCTTCTCCGGGCGGGGTGCTTCGACCGGCTCGCGGGGTCGGCCCGCCGGCCCGCCCTCCTCTGGGAGGCCCTCCGGTTCTTCAACCGGCACGAGGCCCCGGTCCAGGGCCGCCTTTTCGGGTCGGATCCGGCCCCGTCCGCGAGAACGAAGGCCCGGGGCAGAAATACCGCGCCCCTTTCCCGGGAGGAGCGGGCCCGCTGCGAGGTGGAGATCCTCGGGTTTCCCCTCTCCCTCCACCCTCTGGAGCGGTACGGGGAGGCCCTGGAAGGGCTCTGCCGGGCCCGGGCCCGGGACCTTCCCTCCCGGGTGGGGACCTCCGCGACCCTGGTGGGATGGCCGGTCACCGGCAAGACGGTCCACTCCCGGGAGGGGGATCCCATGAAGTTCGTGTCCTTCGAGGACGAGACCGGGCTATACGAGACCGTATTTTTCCCCCGGGAGTACCGGCGGTTCTGTGCTCTGCTCGAGAGGAAACGGGCCTACGTGTTGAAGGGGAGGGTGGAGCGGGAGCTCGGCGCGATCACCGTCACGGTGGGCTGGATCGGGCCTCTGGAGGGGGGTGCGCCTTCAAAGGTGCCGCGGGGTCAGAACGTCTTTGCGGCCTCCCGCAGCCCTTCCTGGGCGGACGGGGTGAACCAGACGTCGAGGAATCGTTCGTTCCGCTCCCGGCCGTGCGCGTCGTAACGTTTTCGAACCTCCTCGACCCGGTTCTCTTTGAGTGCCGCAAAGGCATCCGGGGAGAATCGTGCAACCTCGGCTGCGAACTCCACGGCTTGGGGTTCCACGTCGTCGGCGGACAGGATACGGTCCACCAGGCCACTGGCTTCCATGGTGGAGGCCTCCACCAGCTCCCCCCGGTAGATGACCTCGGTGGCGACCCTATCCGCCACGAGCTGCCGGAGCATGAGGTCCGCGGCATAGGGCACTGGGACGCCCAGGCGAATCTCGTTCAGCCCCATGAGGGTCCGGCCGTACGAGGCGAACCGGTAGTCCGTGGTGAGCATGAGGATGGTACCGCCTGCCACGGCATGACGCTTCACCGCGCACACCGTGGGGATAGGCAGGGTGTAGAGGTCCAGAACGAGGTCCCCGAAACCGAAAAAGAACGCGGTCATTTCGCTTCGGTCGAGTTCCAGGAGGGCGGGGAGATCGAACCCGATGGAGAAGAATTTTTCCCCGCCGGCCAGAACGAGTGCTTGAAATTCGGAGCGAGCCTGCTGGAGCGCACTCGAGAGGGACTCCACGAGCCCGGGTCCGATGGGGTTGGTGACGCCGTGGGTCAACCGCACAACCCCCACGTTCTCCCGGGGTTCAATGGACACGCTGGACATGAGGCTTTTCCTTTCTATCCGTTCCCCAGCCGTTCCAGGATGCGGGCATAGGCCTTGAGTGCGCGTTCGTAGCTCGACAGGCGAAAGAATTCGTTGGGCGAGTGCGCCCGTTCGTCCGGAAGGCCGAATGCGAAGACCAGGGTGTACGCGCCCAGGTGGCGAAGAAAGATCCCGTTGGCCGGAATGGTGCCGCCCATGGAGACATGGAAGGGGTCCTTGCCATAGAGCTCGCGAAGCACCGAAGCGGTGGGCCCCAGCCCCGGGTGGTCCGGGGGCACCCGATAGGGGACGGCACCGCTTTCGGCCCGCGTCGCCGTGACCCGGACCCCGGGAGGCGCGACGCGCTCGATATGGGCGATCACCCGTTCCGCAATGACCACAGGATCCTGATCGGGCACGAGCCGGCAAGAGACCTTGGCATGGGCCGTGCTTGGAAGGACGGTCTTGACCCCGGCACCCTGGAACCCTCCGTAGATGCCGTTGACCTCCAGGGTAGGCCGGGCCCACACGCGCTCCAAAGGGGTGTACCCGTCTTCGCCGAACAAGTCGACCGCCTCGATTTCCCTCAGGTATTCCTCCTTGTCGAAAGGGATGCGTGCAGTGGCGTCCCTCTCCTCCTCGGTCAGGGGGCGGACATCGTCGTAGAATTTGTCCACGGTCACCTTGCCCTTTGCATCGTGCATGGTGTCCAGGATGCGGGAAAGCGCATGGATCGGGTTGGCTACGGTCCCCCCGTAGGTCCCCGAGTGGAGGTCGTGCCCCGGTCCCTGTACGTCGATGAAGACCGCGGCCAGGCCCCGTGTTCCCATGACCAGGCAGGGTTGATCCTCCCGCCACTGACCCCCGTCCGCACTCAGGATGAGATCGCACGCGAGACGTTCGCGTTGGCCGGCCACAAAATCGGGGAGCTGGGGGCTTCCGATCTCCTCCTGCCCTTCGAAGAGGAACTTGACGTTGACCGGAAGGGCCCCGGCCGTTTTCAGGAGGGCCTCGGTCACGACGATGGGAACGAACATGTTGCCCTTGTCGTCGGTCGCGCCTCGGGCATAAATACGGTCGTTTCGAAGGGCGGGTTCGAAGGGAGGGCTTTCCCAGAGGCCCAGCGGGTCCACGGGCTGGGTGTCGAAGTGACCGTAGATGAGCACGGTGGGCTGGCCCGGGGCGTGCAGCCAGTCGCCATAGACCACGGGATGCCCGCCGGTCGGGAGAATTTCCACCGATTCAATCCCGGCGGCCTTCATCCGGTCCTCGACCCAGCGGGCCGCCGTCTCCACGTCGCCTGCGTGCTCCGGCAGGCTCGAGATGCTGGGTATGCGAAGGAAAGCGAACAGCTCATCAAGAAAACGTTCACGGTGGGTATCAAGGTAGTTTTGCCAGTCGTTCATGCGGATGGGCTCCGTTTTCAGGCCAAGGACGGCGTTACTCTTCCAGCTTCAGCTCCAGCTCGGGTCCTTTGGCCTCAGAGGTCTCCTCCAGGCTTTCCACGAGCTCTTCAGGGAGAGGTCGACGAAACCGGACGTGAATCGAGTAGTCATTGAACATGTGGGGTTGGACAGCGATGATGCGCCCGATTGACTGAAGGTCTTTGGTTCCTCCCGGGATCGGGAGGCGGCATTTTACCACAAGGCGCCGGCCCAGGAGCAGGCGTGCAGTCTCCAATTTGGAGACGCGGATCATAAAGGCCAGGCCCCCGACCGAGATATCCGTAAATCCCCCCTTGAAGGGTTTTCCCGAGGGCTTTCCCTTAGGATCAAGGAGTTGGACCACAAGGTTGCCCGACATGCGAACCCGCCGCTGGCCTCTTCGGTTCAAATTGCGCTGTTCCATGAGACCTGCGATGCCGCCGGAACGAAAGCAGAACTCGTGAATTTTGTTCTCAAGGCCTGGAAAGTCCTCCTGCCAAGTTTTTAGAACGGAGCGGTCCAATGCTTTCCCTTGAACGGGTGAAAGGGAGATTGCAGAGTACGTGGCAAAGGCGGTTTGAAAGAAAAACGTCTCCCCACCCACCATGTTCCCCGGGCCTGCGGTCGTTATAAGGACCTCCCGCGCCCCTTGGCCGTGGATGAGCTTGACCTCCCCCTGATCGATGAGCAGGAGATGCGCGTTCCGATCTCCTTCTCGAAACACGGGCTGGTCCGTGTCAAAGCGCTGCGAGGCCAGGGCGTAATAAATGGCGTTCGCCTCTTCCGCGGAGAGCATGCTGTAGAACTCAGCCCACGTCTCCATGTGATCCGGGTCCCTGGACTCGCTTTTTTCCTGCTCAATGATCTCATTGGCCTTCACGATCTCGCCAAGGGCCATGGGGTCCACCTCGTAGAGCTGGTCCCGAAAGGCCTCGGCCTTTGCAAAGTCCTTTCGCTTCGCACAGGCGACAATGAGGCCATAGAGGCAGCCCAGGGCGGCCTCTTTGTCCCCCTGCTCCAGATGACGCTCCAGCAGTGCTTCCTTATCCAGAAGTTCGTTCACGGTTCATCCCCCTTGTGCCAGCGGATGGAGGAGAGATCTCCGGCCCCCTGTGATGTCAATGAAGGAGCCGCGCTGCAATGCCGGACCGCAGAAAGGGATGCGGCCGCATTCCTGCCCTTGCCCTTTTTTGGCATTTACGCATCTCCGCGCAAGTCCTGTCAAGTATCGGTTTGAAGCCGGAAGACCGTCTCCTTCCCCCTTGAAACGGGTGAAAGACCCGGGTGCGCCGTGAGCGGCTCCGGTTTCTCCTGCCAGGTATGGATTGAGAAGTCCCTCCGAATTTATTCCATCCTTTTGAAATTTCAGAGATTATTCAGATATGAATCGCAGTGTGCCGGAAAAGGGAAGGCGCAAGGGCGGAAGGCGTTCGTCGAATGCCCGGTTCACGTGGGAGCAAAGGGAAAGAGGAAAAGAGGGCGAACAGAAAAATGTCAAGACGTGCATTTCTTCCTTGACCTTTGTAGAAAAAACTTTATAGTACACTGTACGCCGACGGCTCGGACGTAGCGGGCCGGTTTTTTTTGGGATGGCCCCCGGCGTTTCCCCTCCCTGATTCCGGATCAGGGCATGTTTCATTTTTTTAAAGGAGTAAGGAAGTTGGCAAACGGTATTGTGAAGTGGTTCAATGAGAAGAAAGGGTATGGCTTCATCGAGAACGACGAGGGTGGAGACGTTTTTGTCCATTTTTCAGCGATCCAAGGGGAGGGATTTAAGACCCTCGTCGAGGGGGAGCGGGTGACCTTCGATATCGAGCAAGGCCAGAAAGGCCCCGCAGCGGCGAACGTGGTTCGAATGTAGTTCGAATCCCGCCGGAAAATCAGGAAGGGCACCGTATCGGTCAGCGATGGGGTGTCCTTTTTTTTGGTGTGGGCCTGTTGGACCCGCCAGCAGGGTGTATTTTGCCGTTCGTAGGCCCTCACCGGCCCCGCCAACAGGGGGTACGTTTTTTCCGGTTTTTTCCGGATCCTCCCCTTGTACCCCCTTTTTCAACCCCCCACACTTCGTGCAGGACCCCTTTTTTCACTGAAAGAGCGGCTTCCGGGATTGCCGGCTTCGCAAAAGCCTGCTCAGCCGCTGGGGATGCGATCCCCCGCTGAAATGAGTAGGGTAGGCTTCAGGGTCCCGGGCCTTTTCCGGTTCCATCGGGATTCAGTCTGAGGTTTTTCTTGACAAGGCAAGAAGGATCAAGCTAGGAAATGATGTCACCGGCTGGTGAAAAAATCGCTGGTGCATTCCGGCTCCACAGGGGCGGGACTGCGGGAAGGGCGAACGATATTCATCTTCGCAAAGTGCCGTATTCTTTCGGACTCCTCGCCCGCTTTCAGCGGGACGATGGGGAGATTCCATCGTAAGAGAAGGGACTGAGGCCCCTGGTGCGCGACCGAGAAATCACCCGAACGAAAATTCTGGATGCGGTAGGGACGCTCCTGGCCCGCAAGGGGTTTCAGGGGATCGGGATCAATGCCGTGGCCCGAGAGGCCGGGGTGGACAAGGTGCTGATTTACCGATATTTCGGAGGCCTTCCTCCGCTCTTGAGGGCCTTTGCCCAGCACGGCGAGTTCTGGCCTACCATCGGACAGATCCTGGGACGAAAGCTCCCTGAGATCGGCCGCATGTCCATCGCGGAGGTCTCGACCCTTGTTCTCCAGGGCTACCTGAGAGAGTTGAGAAAACGGGTCACCACTCAGGAGATCCTGCGGTGGGAGCTCGTTCAGCGAAACGAGCTCACGGATGAGCTGGCCGCCGGTCGGGAGGTCCAGGGCATGGAGATCCTCGATCTGCTGCCCCAGGACTCCGGACAAAGCGAAAACCGAGACCTGGGCGCTGCCGCGGCCCTGCTCCATGCCGGATTGATGTACCTGGTCCTGCGCTCCAAGACGGCCGACGTCTACATGGGAGTGGATCTTCGATCCGAGGAAGGCTGGGCCCGGATCGAAGGGGTTGTGAAGATTCTTGTGGAAAGGTTTTTTGAGGGGAAGGAGTAAAGCCGTCCCATGGGCTCGCAACCAAGGGACCTCCCCGAGGAAGCCTGGAGCCCCTGTGTTTCGGAGACCTGACGCCCCGTTCTCGGGGCACACAGGGGCGCGTGGGAAGGAGAGAACAGGACAGGTCTATGGCCAGGTTATCCATCGAGCTTCCGGATCGACTCGACTATGCCACCGAGATGCGAGTTCGGGTCACGGAATTGAATTACGCCAACCACCTGGGGAATGACGCGCTGGTCTCCCTCCTACACGAGGCCAGGACCCGCTTCCTGGGCCACCATGGACTGCACGAGCTGGACATCGAAGGGTTGGGCATGGTGATCGGCGATCTGGGCATCGTGTACACGGCCGAGGCCCATCACGGGGACGTCCTTCGCATCGAGATGGGTATTGGAGGTTTCCACAAGGTGGGCTGCGATATCTACTACCGAATAACGCGGGCCCGCGACGAGGTCCAGGTGGCCCGGGCTAAGACCGGAATCGTGTTCATCGACCGCCAGGCCCGAAAGGCGGTTCGCGTGCCGGAGTCTTTTCGAATGCGGTTCTCTCCTTCGTGAGCCGTTCCCCTCGACATCAGACACGGCTAGCCATGAAGGATGGCTTCGTAGAAACCCGATCGACCGCTGCGGGCTATGCAGCGAACCCTTGCCGTGGAAAGACCTTGGGGGTACGCCCCATACCGGCGCGGGTCTGAAGAACCTTGGAGTTTTCCGGAACGCAGGGAGTGGAAGAAACCCCCGGATATCCGAAGACAGCCGCAAGCCATCATGATTCATGTCACCCGCCATATTGCTCTGGATGAGAGCGAGATCGAGGAGCGGTTTGTGCGTGCCTCCGGTCCGGGAGGACAGAACGTCAACCGTGTGGCCACCGCGGTCCAGCTGCGATTCGACGTGGCCCATTCCCCCTCTCTTCCCGAGGAGGTGAGAAGGAGGCTCACGCGGCTTGCCGGAAGACGCATGACCCGGTACGGGGTGCTCGTGATCGACGCCCGCCGCCACCGCACCCAGGAGCAAAACCGGAGAGACGCCCTGGAGCGTCTCGTGACCCTCGTGAAAAGGGCCGCAGAGCGCCCCCGCATTCGCAAGCCTACCCGGCCCGGCAGGGCCTCCCGGCATCGCCGCCTGGAGGCCAAGCGTCGGAACAGCCGGATCAAGCGCCTGAGGCGGGCGGTGCATTCCGGGGAGGGAGACTGAGTCGAGCGGGACCGCTTTCGCTGGTCTTGGGTTCCAGGGCATTCCAAAAAGACCAGAACGCAGGGAAGGATTTGCCCACGCACGAAGGGTTCCGGATTCGGATTCCCGGAATGCGAAGTCCTGCTACGGCGAGACTCATGGCGATTCGATGGTCGTCTTTCGGATCCATGTCTTCGCCTCGAAGCCTGCTTTCTCCGTGTATGACCAACCCGTCCTCTCTCATCTCCACGCGGGCACCCAGCCTTCGCCACTCGCCGGCAATCGCATTCAGCCGGTCGCTCTCCTTGTGCCTCAGATGGGCGGCATTTCGAATCCGGGTCTTTCCCCGGGAGAAGAGGGCCACGGCGGCAAGCGTGGGGACCATGTCCGGAAGATCGCCCATGTCCACGGAGACCCCTCGGAGAGGCCTCCCTTGAACCTCCACATGATCGGGTCGACGCAGGATGCGGCAACCCATGCGCTCCAGGATTTCAAGGAAGCGGATGTCTCCCTGCGCCGTCTGAAGCGGGAGGAGGTTCCTCGTGACGACTCGCCCTCCGGTGACCGCAGCGGCGGCCCAGAAGTAGGAAGCCGTGGATGCGTCCCCTTCGACCCGACGGGTCCCGGCCCGGTAAGGGGACCCTGCGGGGACTCGGAAACGCCGCTTCCCCGGGCAATCTACGTCCACGCCGAACGCCTTCATAACGCGGATGGTCAGTTCCACGTACGGCCGGGAAACGGCCCCCCCTTCCACGTGTATCTCCGTATCCCGCTTGGCATACGGGGCGGCCAGAAGGAGAGAGGAGATGTACTGACTGCTCGTTTGCGCGCCCACGGAAATCCGCCCCCCAGAGAGCCCCCGGGCGTGGATCGTCACGGGCGGGTATCCCTGCCGGTTGGGGAAGCGGATGCGGGCCCCCATTTCTTGAAGGGCCCGGGCCAGTTCTCCCACGGGACGCTCGCACATGCGCCGGGTGCCTGATAGGGAAAAGCGACCGGACCCCAGGGCCGACGTGGAGAGGAGCAACCGGAAGGACGTGCCGGAGTTCCCCAGGAAAAGCCCGGATCCGTCTGAAGGGGGTTCGATCCGACCGCCTGTGCCGAGGACCCGAATCGCATCTCCTTTCCAGAGGATGTGTGCGCCCATTTGTCTCAATGCCCTGGCCGTGAGCCGGGTGTCCTCGCAGGACAGGGCGCCCGACAGAGTGCTCTCCCCTTCGGCCATGGCCGCCGCAATCAGGGCCCGATGCGTAATGCTCTTGGATCCGGGAATGTCCACCACCGCATCCAGCGCTGTTTGGGTTCGAATCGATATCATGGGTTCCCCCGAAGTTGTTGGAAGACGGCATGCCGCATGACGTGGAGAGGAGGTTCGAGCCCCGTCCAGATGCGGATCTGTTCAGCGCCCTGCATGAAAAACATCTCCAGACCGGTGAGGATCACACACCCTTTGCTTCGGGCCTCCAGGAGAATCGGCGTGTGAGCGGGGCGGTACACGGTTTCCACCACGATCATGCCCTTCCGAAGCGTGCGCTCGGATACGGGAAGACCCTCCGGCCCGCCTTCCATCCCCACGCTCGTGGCCTGGATCAGGATCTCGGCTTTCACATCGGGTGCATCCGAGAGAGGAACAAAAGGACACGCCAGAGTCCGGGCCAGATGTTCGCCGCGTTCCCTGGAGCGGTTGGCGAGGGTCACGCGGGCACCCGCCCGGCTCAAGGCAAAAGCAACGGCACGCGCCACACCTCCGGCTCCTACGACAAGGGCCTTTCGTCCCTCCGGTTCCACACGCGTTCGAAGGGCTGCCAGGAAGCCTGTGGCGTCCGTGTTGAAGCCCGTGAGAAAGCCGTTGTGGTTCAGAACGGTGTTGACCGCACCGATGCGGCGTGACGTGTCGTCCACCCGGTCGAGGAACGGGAGAATCGATGTCTTGTGGGGGACCGTGACACTGATTCCCCGAATGCCCATGGCGCGAACACCGGCCATGACGCCGGCCGGGTCCTGCGTGTCAAAGGCCAGGTAGACCGCATTGCATCCCAGGGCTCGGAACACGGCGTTGTGCATGACGGGCCCCAGGCTATGGGCAGCCGGATGACCGATGAGGGCGTAAAGCCGGGTGGATGCATTCGGGGTCACGGCCGACTCCTTTTGAGCAGGCGGCGCATGTCCTCAATCGGAATCTGCCCGTCTGCGGTGGCTTCGACGGCGCTCATAGCGGCATAGCCCAGCGTGGCTCCCATGCGAAGGGAGCGCAGCCGACTCATCGCACCCATGCGCCCCATGCAGAAGGCAGTTATCCCGAGCCCCATGGATCGCGCCCTTGGAATGAGGGCCAGCACGCGGTGGTTGTCTTCCGGCGCACACGCGCGACACACGATTTTGATCACAGCCGGTCGAAGAGCGGCCATACGCTCCAGGAGGCTGTTCAGTATGTGGCTCGAAGGGGTCCCGTCCACGATGTGACGGGACAGGATGACCCGTTCGGGTCCCGCCATGCGAATCATTTCCCGCCGCACTTCCCTGGGAAGAGCCATTTCCACGTCCACACAGGCGGCGCCCGCCTCCAGGGCGCGAAGAAGCAGAGACACGGTTTCGCTTGAATGGCCGTTTCCTGCGCCGCCCTCCCCTCGGCTTCGCACCGTGGCGATCACGGGCACCGGCGAGAAGCGAACCAGGGTTTCGATGTCTGCCTTGGGGATGAGGTCAAGTCGAAGCTCCACCAGGTCTGCCACGGCCCCGGCCTGCACGACCTTTTTCATGGCCGTTTTTGTGTTCGGGGCCTGAACGCAGACGCAGAGCAGGCCTTGATCGGATGCATGTTGCCGAGATATTGCCAGAGCTTTTGAGTCCATGGTTCCTCCTCATTATCTTTCTAAGATCGTTTCCTGAATGGTGTGACCAAAGTGACGTCCCCCGTCCTCGGCATAACCCAGGACCTCGTCCCCTGTGTTCAACGAGATGACCGAAACGGCCTCACCGTCCCCTGCACGCACCATGCGGATGGTTTCCGCATTCTGGCAGACCGTGGAAATCGTTCCGCACGGCCCGTCAGCCTCGATCAGCAGCATGGGTCGCCGCTCGATTTTCACCCGTCCCACCAAAAGAGGCAGGACGGTGCCCGAGGTATCCACGCCAGCGATGACATCTCCGGCACGGAGTTCCGAAAGATAGCGGGTTCGGCCGTCAGGACCGAGAGCATAGGCATGAACCGCGCCGGCATTCACGCGGAACGGACGGGGGGAGACATAGGGGTTTTCAAGGGTTTCGGCGTGCATGAGGAAGAGCCCCCGACTGCTGCTGCCGACCAGCCCTCCCTGCCCAGGGACCATCAGCGTGCACGTGTCTATGCAGACACGATCCCCCATACCCAGAGGCACCACGCGATCCACTCGAAAAGCGGAGAGCTCCAGGGCATGCCGGCCCGAGCGAAGGAGAGCGAGAAGGTCCCGGATGCGGGTGGGTTCGCGCCCGGTCAGAATCAGACCGTCCACCCCTTTCTCCAGGATGCCCAGGGCGGTCTGGGCCTCGTCGAGGCTTTCCACCTCCACCATAATGCGCGCGCCCCGGGCGATCAGGTTTTCAAGCGGGATGATCCGCCAGTCCTGTGTCTGGAGAATCACCCGCCGTTCCCGGCTTTCCCGGACCGCGCGCTCCTCGTCCTCCGGACCCCGGATCTCCATACAGATCACGTCTTGTTCCCATTGGAGATCTCCGTTTTCCGAGACGGTCTGGATGCGACCGAGTTCCCGGACGCGCTCCACTCGGTCGGGGGGAACGATGACGGCATCGGCCCCGGCTTCGAGGGCAGCGATAACCAGCTCCTGATCCCAGGGATCCACTTGAACCCAGATCTCTTTCATGATTTCCTCCTTGCCATGACCCTGTCCCCGAACCGCTTTCCGAGTTGGTCCAGAACGTCCTGGAACCCTTGATGACTCTGCCGGACCAAAGTCTCCTCCACGTCCTCCACGGCTTGCCGGTATTGCGCAACAAAAGGCAGGACCGCGGAGTTTCCCCGGAGGAGACCCTTTACGAGATCATCCGGCTGCGAAAGGAGGGCGTGGATTCTTTCAAGGACGGGGCGGAAAGCCGGAGTGCTCCACGTTTCGAAGACGTCGAGGGGAAAGCCGCTTCGGCGGAGAAAGAGCGCAAAGGCCAGGGTGGCGAAGTGGTTTGCACCCTGGACAACACCCATGATTCGGTCGTGTTCGGCCGGATCGATCTCCCTCACGCAATAGCCTTCGCCTTGAAGCCGGTCGCGAATCCAGCACAGGCCGGTTTCGCCTCGTCCCGGGCAGACGGCCACGGTCAAAGGCCCTTCACCCGCGATTGCGTTCGGGCCGAAAAGGGGGTGGAGTCCCACCACCTGACTTCGGCTGTGGTGCAGCATGGCTTTCATGGGGGCGAGCTTGACGGAGGTAAGGTCCATGAGGAGAGCTCTTTCCCGGATCAGGGGGCCGATTCGCTCGATTACCGGGACCGCTTTTTCCAGAGGGACCGAGATCACGACGACATCGCAGGATCGAGCCGCTTCTTCAGGTCGGATCCTCGTCCGCCTCCCCACTTTCAGGACGGGATGGCCGCTTCCCTCCAGAAGGCCGGCCAGCCAGGCCCCCATGCGGCCGGTTCCCCCGATGATGGCTACATGGGCTCGGTCCGGAATCATCGCTCGTCCTCCCGGGGGTAGGAGCCCAGCAGCTTGATCATGGAGCAGGCTTTGGAGATTTCATCCAGCGCTCCGGCCAGGGGTTCTTCCTCTGCATGCCCGTCGAGATCAAGGAAAAAGAGGTACTCCCATGGTCGATCTTTCCGGGGGCGGGAGTCTATTCGCGTAATGTTCACGTTGTGAGCGGCCAAGGGCCCGATCACGCCGAGGAGGGTGCCCGGGCGGTGCTCGAGTCCGATAAGAAGCGAGGTGCAATCCTTATCGCTTGGATCCTGCGCCATAGGGCCGCGCCCCAGCAGGACAAACCGCGTCACATTGTTCCGAAGGTCCTGAATGTCCTCCTGCAGTATCGGTACACCGGCGATTTCTCCCGCAAGGCGGCTGCCAACGGCAGCCGCTTTGGGATCGCCGGCTACGAGATCGACCGCACTTGCCGTGCTCGATACCGCCTCGGTTTGAATGCCTGGCAAGTGGTTGCGGGTCCAGCGGTTGCACTGGGCCAGGGCCATGGGGTGGGAGTAAAGACGCTGTATGTCCTTCGGGTCCGTTGCACGGCTCAGAAGCTGATGCCGAACAGGCAGTCGAACCTCGGCACGGATGGTGAGATCGTATAGAGCGAACAAGTCCAGCGTTTCCATGACAGGTCCCTCCGATGAGTTCTCCAGCGGGACGATGCCAGTGCTGCACTCGGCGCGGGCGACCCGATAGAAGATATCCTCCACGGACTGGAGCGGTCGATATGCCGCCGTTTCTCCGTAGAGCTGTCTGGCCGCCTGGTGGCTGAACGTCCCTTCCGGGCCTAGAAATCCGACACACGGCGGCTCCTGAACCCTTCGGGCGGCGGAGATGATGCCGGAGTAAATCGTTCGTATCGCCTCTGGGTCCAGGGGCCAGCGGCCGTAAGCCGTCAAACGTTTCAGGACGCGCCGCTCCCTGGCAGGATCCAGGATGTCGAGGTTCAGTTCGCTCTTCAACTTTCCGATTCCCTCAGCCGCTGCCTGACGAAGGGAAAGCAGGCTCAGAATGCGTTCGTCGATCCGGTCGATTTCCCCGCGAAAGGATTTCAGCTTTTGCCACGCACTCTCGTCGGCGTTTTCCCCGTTCATGCCACCCTCCTTTTCGGCGGGTCCACGCACTCGAGCGCCTCCTCCACAACCGCATCCTCATGGATGATCCGGCACAAAGCCCGCACAATGCCCTGCGGATCGGGGTGCTGAAATACGTTTCGCCCGATGGAAGTGCCCGCCGCACCGGCATCCAGGGCACCTCGGACCATTTCCAGCACGGCGCGGTCCGTGTCCATTCGGGGTCCGCCGGCAATGACGACAGGCACTTGGCATCCGTCCACCACCTCACAGAACGTCTCCGGCGAACCCGTGTAGGGGACCTTGACGATGTCCGCGCCGAGCTCTGCGCCCAGGCGTGCTGCATGGCGAATGGCCGCAGGGTCGTATTCGTCCCGAACCCGCTCCCCACGTGCGTACATCATGGCCATGAGGGGGACCCCCCACTCGCCGGCGACCTGCGCTGTGGCCGATAGATCCGTGAGCATGCGCTCTTCGTGGCGGTTTCCAATGTTGATGTGGACGCTCACCGCGTCCGCCCCCAGCTTGATGGCCTCCTCCACGGTGCACACCAGGGTCTTGATGGTCGGGTCTTCCGAAAAGGAGGTGCTTCCCGAAAGGTGCACGATCAAACCGGTCTCACCCCCAAGGGAGACACGGCTTCCAGAGGCCATGCCCTTGTGGACCACCACGGCGTTCGCTCCCCCGGCGGCCACCCGGGACACGGCCTGCCGCATGTCTGCGATGCCGGCGATGGGTCCCACGCTCACCCCATGGTCCATGGGGACGATCACGGTCCTTCCCGTCTTCCGGCTCATAATGCGTCGAAGTCTGTATTCCTTGCCTGTCATGATTCATTTCCTCCAGCGTTGCAGGTGATGGATGCCGGTTTCCTCTGATGGACATCCGGGGGGTTCGGTCTTTTCAAACGAGCGCCCTGTGCGGGAGCCGAAACGACGAAGGCCGCGGGGAGTTTCTCCCGCGGCCTTCGTATGGACACTTCCCTTGTCCAAGGCACACGGGAGGACCTCTCCAGGCATAGAAGTAGAAACCCCAATACATTCCGTCTTCTCTGGGGACGAAACACAGGGGCTTTCCCGGGATCTCGCGATAGAACGGATACGCCGAATCGTCAGTCGTGCTCACCCGGCGCGGTTCCTGGTATCGTGTGCTCCTGAATGGCATCGCCTTCATCCTATCGTTCCCATACCCCTTTGGGCGTACGCATCGCTTGCCTGCAACTCCCCGCACTGGGCGCGCCAGCGCAGGAAGTGGTCTGTGAGGACCAGCCATGTCATGGCTTCCAGCACCGGAACGATGCGTGGAACGGCACAGGTGTCGAATCGCCCGGATAGACGAAGGACCGCAGGCTTTCCATCCCGGTCCACCGTCTCCTGGGGGCGGGAGATGGAGGGAATGGGCTTGATCGCAGCGCGCACCACGATGTCTTCGCCGTTGGATATACCCCCGAGAATGCCCCCGGCCCGGTTCGACACAAAGCCGTCCGGCGTGATGGGGTCGTTGTTCTCCGATCCGCGGAGCCGGGCCGCGGAAAATCCCTCTCCGATTTCCACCCCCTTGACCGCCCCGACGGACATGAAGGCGCGAGCCAGCTCCGCGTCCAGCTTGTCGAACACAGGCTCTCCCAGGCCCGCCGGACAGCCCTTGACACAAGTCTCCACAATTCCTCCGAGGGAATCCCCATGGCCACGGGAGTCCTCGATGCGTTCGGCCATTCGGGAGGCCGCCTCGGAATCCGGGCATAAGAGGGGGTTTCGCAATGCCTCGTCGGGATCCAGCCTTGTAGCGCGCACGCCGCCGATCTCCAGGGTGTAAGCGGTTACCCGCACGCCGACCGGTTCAAGGACCTTTCGGGCGACAACGCCGGCAGCCACCCGTGAAGCCGTTTCCCTGGCCGATGCCCGGCCCCCTCCCCGGTGATCGTACACGCCGTACTTGCGGAGGTAGGAGAGGTCTGCGTGCCCTGGTCGAAAAAGCCGCCCGAGCACCTCGTAGTCCAGGCTCCTTGCGTCGCGGTTTCGAATGAGGAACGCAATGGGTGTCCCTGTCGTGCAGCCTCGGTATACGCCGCTCAGGATCTCCACGCGGTCCTCTTCACGGCGGGTCGAGTCGGACGCCCTCTGGCCCGGCCGCCGGAGCTCCATGGCCGGCCTGAAATCGTCCTCGCAAAGAGGGACGCCGGGAGGACAACCGTCAATGACCGCGCCAAGGGCCAACCCATGGCTTTCGCCGAAGGTGGTGATGCGGAATGCCTGCCCCATTGTGTTTCCAGACAAGAGAACCCCTCCTGTTCATTTCGGCATGAATCTCAGAATGTGATTCGTGGTTTCGAACGGGGTGACCCTGTCCGTGTCCACGTGAAAGTCTCCGGCCTTTCGATACAGGGACGCCCTTTCGCGAAGAGGACCGGCCACGTCCTCTGACGGGGCTTCTCCCTCGAAGACTGGTCTCTGGTCCGCGTTTCTCACATCGCTCCTCATGCGCCGCTTCAGGGTCTCCTCGCCGGCCCTGAGCCACACGAGCCATCCGTTGGCTTGAAGAGACCGGACGTTTTCCTCCCGGAGAACAGCCCCGCCTCCTGTGGAAATCACGAGACCGTCACGGGCGGATACGATGCGGATCACCCGGGATTCCAGGTCCCGAAAGCGATCCCACCCTTCCTTTCGAACGATTTCGCTCACCGGAGCGCCTGCCTCACGGACCACCCATGCGTCCGTGTCGACAAAGGGCCGCTTCAGGCGCTTGGCCAGCAGCCGGCCCGTGACGGTTTTGCCGGCACAACGATATCCGATGAGCACAAGATTCATTTTCCCTCTCCCGGATTGCTGGAACAAAAAAGGCCGTGGGCTTTGAAGGTGCCCACGGCCTTGTAAGGAGCTTGTTCGTCAACTAAGTTGCATTAGACCATGGGCAGACCTTCCCTCCACCAAAAATAAAACCGATAGCCCTGGCCGATGCGATGCTTCATGGATCATCCTGTGATTCAAGGTTGACGGGCTCGAGGCCCGAGGTAATTACGATAGTCGGCTTTTAGAGGAACCATCCCTTCATGTCAAGGGAAAATTGATGGCGTCGGAAAAAATCGAGACCTGGAGATTTGCCCCTGACGATCCCAAAACCTTACAGCCTAACCAACAGCGGTCGAGCGGGGTTTTGCGAGACCGTCAAAATTGGACGGTCTTTGTTTTTTCACTTGACAAGGAGATTCAGAACCGTTTATGTACGCAACCATGAACCGCAGAAATCCCATTCGAATTGTGAGCGAGCTGAGAAACTGGTGGTGGCGCATCTCCAAGGGGGAGGTGTGCCCGCCGGTCTAGGAATATCGTAGTCGTCTGATCGAACAAACCGTGGGCAGCCTTCCTGAAGGCCCCACGGTTTTTTTATCGATTCGTTTGAGGCCGTGGGGTGGTTACCCCACGGCCTCATTTGTTTCTGGGAGCATGTCATGGATCATGGATCGTCATGGGAGTCGTTTTGTCGTGCCGCCCGTCAGGGGAATGCAGTCCCTCTATGGGCGGACATACAAGGGGGCTACCAGGATCCGCTGTTGGTGTTTCAACGAATTCGGGGAAACGATGCCTCCTTTATTCTGGAGCGGGCGGATTCCGAGGGCCGCATTCGTAAAACCGTTTTAGGAAGCCATCCCCGGCTTCTCACGACCTTTTTCTCCGGAAAAGCAGAGGTCCGCCGGGACGACGGGTCCAGGACCCTTTTCCGCTGCAGCCATCCGGTGGAAGTGCTTCGCCGCGTGGCTTCCGCATTTCGCCCGGTCTCTCCACCCGGGATGCCCGCCGGGTGCTCCGGCTTCATGGGGTACTTTCACTACGAGGTGGTTCGGCATTGGGAGTCTGTGGTCGGCTTGGGTCCCCGGGCCGCAGACGCCGTGGAAGGCCGCTTCTTTGTCCCCGGTTGGAGGATCGAGTACGACCATGTCTCCGGCAAGGTGCAGGCGTCGGTCCTGGTTCGAATCGAGGCGTGCTCCTCCCTCCAAGAGGCGTACGCCTCCGGCCTGGAGCAGCTGTACGCCCTGGTCCGCGCCCTGACCGCCCGGGAACCTGAAGAGAGGATGTCGGCGGGGTTCCACGTCGGAACCCTGGAAACGAATTTCCCGAAGGAGCACTTCGAATCCGCGGTCAAGGCGGCATGCCATTTCATTCGAAACGGCGAGGCCATCCAGGTGGTCCTGTCTCGACAGCTCACGGGCAGGGCCGTTGGGGATGACATCGACTTTTACAGGAGCCTCCGAGCCGTCAATCCTTCTCCCTACCTGTTCTATCTCTCCTTTGGAGAGACGCGGCTTGTGGGCGCATCCCCAGAGATGCTCGTGCGCTTGGAAGGGCGCACCATCACCTACAAGCCCATTGCGGGCACGAGACCCCGGGGGCGGACGCTGAAGGAGGACCTGAGTCTGGAACAAGAACTTCGACAGGATTCGAAAGAGAGGGCCGAGCACGTCATGCTCGTGGATCTGGGCCGGAACGATGTCGGCCGGGTGGCGGAACCCGGATCGGTGAGGGTCACGGAGTTCATGGAGGTGGAGCGATACAGCCACGTCATGCATCTGGTCTCCCAAATCGAGGCGGAGCTCGAAGAGGGCAAGGACGGCCTCGATCTCCTCATGTCCGTTTTTCCTGCCGGCACCGTCACGGGTGCACCCAAGATCCGCGCCATGGAAATCATTGCGGGTCTGGAGCCCGGACCCCGAGGCCCCTATGCCGGTGGGGTCGGATTTGTTGCAGGAAACGGGGACGTGGATTTCTGCATACCCATTCGAACCGCATTTCTGCAGGGGGATCGGATTACGCTTCAGGCCGGGGCCGGGATCGTTCACGACTCGGTGCCTGAACGGGAGTTTGAGGAGACCATGCAAAAGGCACAGGCCCTGATCAGGGCGATGGAGAGGAGCGAGGCGGCATGATTCTCGTGGTGGACAACGCGGACTCGTTCACCTTCAACCTCGTGCAAATGCTTCGAGGCATGGGCGAGCGGGTGGCCGTCCGGCGAAGCCATGTGCTGGATTGGGGGGAGATAGAGGCGCTCGAGCCTTCCTGCGTTCTGATTTCCCCCGGGCCTGGAGGGCCGGAGGACGCGGGTATGTCCATGGCGCTGATTCGTCGCTTCGGCCGCTTCCTGCCGATTCTCGGAGTGTGCCTCGGGCACCAGGCCATCGCGGCGGTCTACGGTGCCCGTGTAAGCCGGGCGCAACACATCCTGCACGGCAAGACATCCAAGATCCATCACGACGGGCGAAGCATTTTCCAGGACATGCCGGAACCGTTCGTGGCCGGAAGATACCACTCCCTGATCGTGGCTGCGGACTCCCTGCCGGAATGCCTGGAGGCAAGTGCCTGGACGCGATCCGGTGAGATCATGGGGATGCGTCACCGGGAGTTTCCCGTGGAGGGCATTCAGTTTCACCCGGAGTCCGTGCTCACGCCACTCGGCGGGAGCGTGATGCGGAATTTCGTCCGGATGGCGACCGGGGGGCAGGCCCCTCCCATTCGTGGTTCCACACCGGTCGGGGAGCATTCCGTCCGGTTCGAGTAGCGTGCGCGATTCGGTTCGTGTTCGCGTTCTGTACGGGGATGCGGACCCGTTCCGGGCCGAAGGTTGAAAAAACAGAGAAAGGGGAATGAGACATGATCAAGGAAGCGATTGCAATGGTTGTCAGCGGACAGGACCTTCGAGAGGAGGAGATGACGGCCGCCATGGATGACGTTCTGGATGGAAGGGCGACTCCCGCCCAGATCGGGGCGTTTATCGCCGCTTTGCGAATCAAGGGAGAGACCGTGGAGGAGATCACCGCGGCTGCAAGGGCCATGCGATCCCGGGCCGTGAGGGTCAACGTGAAAAACGGTCTCGTGAACCTCGATCGGGACGAGATCAACGTGGAGGACGAGACGATCCTGGATACCTGCGGGACGGGGGGAGACGGGACGAACACATTCAACATCTCCACGGCCACAGCCTTTGTGGCCGCCGGCGGCGGGGTGTGCGTGGCCAAGCACGGCAACCGGGCGGTCTCCAGCCGGTGCGGCAGTGCCGATGTCCTGGCGAACCTCGGTGTTCGCCTGGACCTCAACCACGCAAGCATTGAGCAGTGCATTCGAGAGATCGGGATCGGATTTCTCTATGCGCCGCTGTTTCATGGAGCCATGCGGCACGCAGCCGGCCCAAGGCAGGAGGTGGGGATCCGAAGCCTTTTCAACCTGCTGGGGCCTTTGACCAACCCGGCGTCGGCCACGAACCAGGTCCTGGGTGTGTACGGTCCCCATCTGACCGAGACCATGGCGAGTGTCCTGGGTCGGCTCGGCACACGCGAGGCCTTTGTCGTGTGCGGGGAGGAAACCCTGGACGAGATCAGCCTGTGCGGGCCGACGCGGATGACACACCTCAAGGCAGGGGAAATCAAGACCTCACGCGTGGAGCCGGAGGATTTCGGGTTCGAGCGGGCAGGTGTGGAGACCATCCGCGGCGGAAACGCTCGAGACAACGCAGAGATCATTCGCCGGGTCCTGGACGGGGAAGAGGGCCCGAGGCGGGACGTAGTGGTTTTAAATGCAGCCGCCTCCTTTGTGGCCGCAGGTGCAGAGCCTGATTTCAGAAGCGGAGCAAAGCGGGCCCAGGACTCCATTGACTCGGGGAGTGCGCTGGGCAAGCTCAATGCCCTGATCGAGTTCACCCGGGATTGCCGGCCCTTTGTAAGAGGTGAGATCGCGGAACCCTAGATCGTTTCCTTCAGAAATGGCTCCTTTTCTTCGCACCATTTCGGGTGCGAGGAGAAATCCCTCATTCTGAATTGGAAACTTGCACGTGCCCGGAAAACATTTCTGGACGGGCACGAGGTCCAGAAAAAGGGAGGCAAATCATGAAAACCTTTCTGTCCAGCATCCTGGAAACGACCCGGGAGGAGCTGGATCGAACGCGGAGCCGTGAAAAGGGACGGGTCTTCGCACAAAGGGAATCTCCGACGCGGGATTTCCGCGCGGCCATTGCGGAGAGGGGCTGCACCTCGGTCATCGCCGAGATCAAGTTCGCCTCTCCATCCGCCGGCGTGATCCGAACTCCGGAGGATCCGGTGCCGCTCGCCGAATGCCTGGAGTCCGCCGGGGTGACCGCTCTTAGCGTGGTCACGGAGAGCCGTGTCTTTCGGGGAGATCCAGGCTCCCTGAAAAAGGTCGCCCGTGCCGTTTCCATTCCCGTACTGTGCAAGGATTTCTTCGTGGACGAGAGCCAGGTGGAGGAGGCCCACGGTCGCGGAGCCGACGCCGTACTCCTGATCTCCCGCATCCTGGCACCCGGCCGTCTATCCGCGCTCCTGGCGCGCTGCCGCTCCATGGGCCTGGAGGCCCTGGTCGAAGTGGGGACCCGGACGGAGCTGGACCGCGCATTGGCTGCGGGGGCGGAGGTCGTGGGAATCAACAACAGGGACCTGGATTCCTTTGAGGTGGATTTAGGACGTTTCGGAGCGCTTGCCCCGGCCGTTCCTGCGGGAGTCGCCCTGGTGAGCGAAAGCGGGGTGAAAGGACCCGGGGACGTGCGAATGCTTCGGGATCAGGGTGCAGACGCTGTTCTCGTGGGCACGGCGCTCATGGCCTCGCCGGATCCTGCTTCCGCGGCAAGGGGATTGGTTCAGGCCGGAAAGGCACCGGTGAGATTCAAGGATATGGCGGGACCGGAATGACGGCAGGGCGTGCGGGGGCTAGGAAAAGGGGCTCGTTCCGGAGGGGCTTACATCCGGGACGATCCATGGAGAGGGTTTTCCCGTGTTTGTAAAAGTGTGTGGCATTACAAATGCGAAGGATGCGCATTGGGCGGTTCGTTGCGGCGCTTCGGCCCTTGGATTCGTGTTTTGTGCCAGCCCGCGGCAGGTCACGCCGGAGGAAGTCCGTGTCATTCGTGAGGAACTCTCCCCCCATGTGCGCGTTGTGGGGGTATTCACGAAAGAATCCGTCCACCGGGTTCGGGAGGTGGCGACCTATTGCAGGCTCGACCTGGTGCAACTTCACGGCGATCCATCGCCCGGTGTCTGTCGGGATGTAGGTTTGCCGTGCATACGGGCTTTTCGCGTTCGAGACGAGACGAGCCTTCGCTCGGTTCGCGACTATCGGGGCGCGGTCCATGCAGTCCTTCTGGACGCCTGGGATGCGGAAAGGGCCGGCGGTACGGGCCGCGTGTTTGACTGGCGCCTCGTTTCGCGCAAGGAGGCCCTGGAAATACCGGTGATCCTGGCCGGTGGGCTCACGCCCGAGAACGTGGGAGAGGCCGTCGCGAAAGTGAGGCCCCATGGCGTGGACGTGAGCAGCGGTGTGGAAACCCGGCCGGGGATAAAGGACCCGACGCTGGTTCGTCGATTCGTGAAGCGAGCCCGCTCGGGGGATGCAAGGGAGGGGATCCGTGTTTGAGACCCGATACTATGGCCGGTTCGGCGGGACCTTTGTCCCCGAAGTGCTCGTGGCGACCCTGACGTCCCTGACGCAGGCATACCGGGAGGCGGACCGGGATCCCCGCTTTCAGGAGGAGCTCGAAGAGGCCCTTTCTTCCTTCGGGGGACGGCCGACACCCCTCACCGTCGCACACAACCTGAGCCGCAGCATCGGCGGAGCTCGGATCTTCATCAAGCGGGAAGACCTGAACCACACGGGCGCTCACAAGCTGAACAACTGTATCGGACAGGCCCTTCTTGCTCGCCGGATGGGGAAGCGTCGCCTCATCGCCGAGACCGGCGCCGGTCAACACGGCGTGGCCACAGCCACCGTGGCGGCGAGGTTCGGGCTGGACTGCACCGTGTTCATGGGCGAAAAGGATGTCCTTCGCCAGCGTCCGAATGTGTTTTGGATGGAGCGGCTCGGGGCTGAGGTCGTGACGGTGCGGGACGGCAGTCGCACGCTAAAGGATGCCGTGAACCAGGCCCTGCGGGAATGGAGCGGCGACCCCGAGGATACGCACTACGTCCTTGGGACGGCATGCGGGCCTCATCCCTATCCGGAAATGGTCGCCCGGTTCCAGTCCGTCATCGGGAGAGAAGCCAGGGGCCAGATTCTCGAAGCCGAGGGGGTTCTCCCGTGCAGGGTGTATGCCTGTGTGGGTGGCGGGTCCAATGCCCTGGGCATTTTCAGCGCGTTCCTTCACGACCCGGTGGAGCTTGTGGGCGTGGAAGCCGGCGGGTCGGGTCTCGGCTCCGGGCGCCATGCTTCCAGGCTGGCCTCCGGAGAGGGGCTCGTGGGCGTGGTCCAGGGGTACAAGAGCTACTTTCTACAGGACCTGGAAGGTCGCATGCGCACGACCTCCAGTGTGGCCGCCGGGTTGGACTACATCGGGGTTTCTCCACGCCTGTCCCACCTTGCCGAGGAAGGAAGGGTGCGCATGGAGGCGGCGAGCGACCGCGAGGCCTTGAACGCCTTTGCTATGTGCACTCGGCAGGAGGGCCTGGTCCCAGCGCTGGAATCGGCCCACGCCCTGGCCCGGGCGTTTCAGGAGGCCGCCACCCTGCCCGGCGAAGAGATCGTGCTGGTCAACCTCTCGGGGCGTGGGGACAAGGACGTGTTCACCATTGCCGAAGCCCTGGGAGACTCCGGATGGCAGGGCTTTCTTCGTTCACGGGTGGAGGGGCGGTATGCTTGAACAGCGAATTCGGGACCGTTTGACAAGAAAACCTATTCTTCTCATGATGCACACGGTCCTGGGGTATCCTTCCCTCGAGGCGTCGATGGATCTCATGGAAACCCTGGCAGGGTCAGGGGCGGACGTGCTCGAGCTCCAGATCCCGTTCACCGATCCGGTCGCGGATGGTCCCCGTATCATTCAAGCCAACGAGCAGGCCATTCGGAACGGCGTCACGGTCGCCGGGTGCCTTGAGCTCACAGGGGCCGCGGCCCGTTCCCTCTCCGTTCCGATCGTGGTGATGACCTATTACAACGTGGTGTACCGTTACGGGGTCGAACGGTTTGCCGAGTCCCTGGATGACATGGGAGTGGAAGGGCTTCTGATTCCCGACTTGCCGCCCGAGGAGGGGGAGCGTTTTCTTCATGCCGTCAAGGGAAAAGGCCTCTCGCCGGTACTGACGCTGTCCCCCACAACGCCGGAAGAGAGGATGGATCGCATCGCTTCCCTGGGTCGGGGGTTTGTCTACTGCGTGGCCCGAAGGGGTGTGACCGGGTGCCCCACGCGGTTCGCCTCGGAGACCGCATCCTACCTCGCGCGCTGCAGGAAGGCCACGGGCCTGCCACTGGCCGTGGGGTTCGGGGTGTCCGGCAGGGAAGATGTGGCGTTTTTGGAAGGAAAGGCCGAGATCGCCGTTGTCGGCACCGAGCTTCTCAAACGACTGGAACGGGGCGGCCAGGAGGGCGTGGGCGCGTTCGTGCGAAGCCTCGTATCCCCGGCGGATGTCCTCCAGCCCCTGAAAAACACCGGGACCCGCTAGGGCCCGGTCCGCTTCCCGGCAAACCCGCCCCAGGCACCCACGCCCGTGGCGATGTCCATCCCGCCCACAGGGCCCCTGCGAATGCGGAGCGAGTCAGGGGCAGGCAGGCCCGGGCGATTCTTCGCAGGAACTTCTTTTCCTTTCTTCCGGCACCCCAATTGCGGTAGGATCTCGGAATCTCGGACCATGAAGGAGGGCCGTCGGAATGCACGGCTCCCTCGAGGACCCGGGGTCCACGGGGAGATCCGTTTCCGCAATCCGCCGGGACGGCCTTTACGGTGCAAACCCGCTTGCCTGAGAGGGGAAGAGAGGGGAGCGCGGCATTTGAAAAGCAGATACCCCATACTGGGTGCAGAGGACATCGCACTGACGCTCGAGGCGGTTCATGTCCTGGAAGGCCAGGGCATCGACCCGCACCGGGCCGGGCCGAACCTCGTGGCGGCGGCCGGAGGGGTCCTCGAGGAGGCACAGGGCCTGATCGATCCGGCGGCAGTGTACACGATTCTGGAGGTGCGGGATTTTCACCACCAGACCATTGTCCTGGACGACGAAGTCACGTTTCAGGGCCCCCTGCCGGCTCGGGCCCTGGCCGGATCCAGGGAGGTGGCCCTGGCGGTTTGCACCATCGGAGCGTCCCTGGAAACCCGCACAAAGGAGATGTTTTCGGGCGATCCCGTGCGGGCCCTTGCACTGGACGGTGCGGGCATTGCGGCCCTTCGAACGATCTCGGAGCACGTGGTTGCGAGGGTACGAGCGAAGGCTTCCAAAAAGGGATGGGGTTCGGGAATGCGCGCGCAACCCGGCCAGGAGGGGTGGCCGATTGAGCAGCAGGGTGTCATGTTCAAGGCGCTTCCCACTCACGAGATCGGGGTGAAGTTGAGCGACGGCGGTCTCATGATTCCACAGAAGTCCGTGTCCCTGGTTGTGGGCTTGGGGCCGGACATGCGGCCCGACCGGGTGGCGTGTGACTTCTGTTCGAAGCGCGGTCGCTGTGCATGGCGGATCCAGTGAGGTCGGGTTTCAACCAGAAAGAGGGAGAGGAGAGGGTGTCCAGGGAATACACAGTGGACTTTGAGCCCTTGGGGCGCCGGGTACGGGTCACCGAGGGCGAGACGATTCTCGAAGCCGCCCGAAAGGCCGGCGTGGGACTGAACGCCGTGTGCGGCGGAAACGGCACATGCGGAACGTGCCGGGTGCGCGTGGTCGAAGGCGAGGTGTCAGCGCGGGTGGAGGCCGAGGAGGGGCTCCGTGCGACCGGGGAGCGGCTGGCCTGCCGCACGCGGGTCCTGGGAGATGTGCGCGTGGATGTCCCTCCCGAGTCCATCTCGGCCCCGCAGCGGGCACAGATCGAGGGGATGGAGCGTCCCGTGGAAATCGATCCGGCCGTCCAGGTCTTCGATATTACGGCCGATCCTCCCGCCATGGAGGACCTGCGTTCCGATGAAGCCCGGGTGGGCGATGCCCTTCGAGAACAACACCGGGTGGAGGTTCGGTGCCTGGATCCCGAGGCCTTGAAGCGGCTTCCCAAGACGGCCCGGGAGACGGGCTGGCATTTCCGGGCGGCAATCAAGGACGATGAGGTCCTGGCCTTTCTTCCGAGGGATGCGTCGCCCCTGGGGCTGGCCGTGGATATCGGGACAACCAAGGTGGCGGTCTACCTGCTGGATCTGGACACCGGCGAGACCCTGGGCGCTTCCGGGGGCATGAATCCTCAGATCACGTATGGGGAGGATGTCATCGCCCGCATCTCCTACGCCGTGGGTGGAGACGACCGGGCCGCAAGCCTTCACGAGGGAATCCTTCGGGAGATCGGGGAGCGGGCACGGGACCTGTGTGCCCGTTCGGGAAGGGACCCGTCGGAGATCCTGGAGACCGTGCTTGTGGGAAACACCTGCATGCACCACCTGGCCCTGGGGCTGCCCGTGGCCCAGCTGGGGATGGCGCCCTACGTACCCGCCCTGTCGTCGGCATGTGATATCAAGGCCCGGGACCTGGGGTTGTCGGCTTCGGCACCCGGTGCAAGCGTCCATATCCTTCCCAACGTGGCGGGTTTCGTAGGGGCCGATCACGTGGCGATGATCCTGGCCACGGGCATGCACGAGACCCCCAAGGTCACCCTGGGGCTCGACATCGGCACGAACACGGAGATCAGCCTGGCCGCCGAAGGCCGGCTCTGGAGTTGCTCCTGTGCCTCAGGCCCGGCGTTTGAAGGGGCCCACATTCGAGATGGCATGCGGGCGGCACCCGGTGCGATCGAGTGGGTGAGGCTGGAGCGGGAGCCAGGCCAGGCCCGATCCCAACCCATGGTGGCGTATCAGACGATCGGCGACGCCCCGCCCGCGGGACTCTGCGGATCCGCGGTCCTGGACGCCGTGGCCGAGCTTCGCAAGCAGGGAGTGCTCGCACACACGGGGAGCATGCAGGCCGGAAGCCACCCGCGTCTCCACGGCGAGGGCAGGGACGCCTCGTTTCTCCTTGTCCCTGCCGGGGAGCGGGGCGCGCCCAGGGACATCGGGATCACGCGCAAGGACGTGAACGAGATCCAGCTGGCCAAGGCGGCCATTCGGGCAGGCGTGGAGACCCTGCTGTTGGAGGCGGGTCTGGAGGCGGATCGGGTTGAACAGGTGTTCGTGGTGGGGGCGTTCGGCACCTACCTGGACGTGGGAAGCGCCCTGGGCGTGGGCATGTTCCCACCCCTGCCCCGGGAGCGCTTTTTCCAGGTGGGAAACGCCGCCGGCATGGGGGCGAAAAAGGTCTTGCTATCCCGCCGGTCCCGAAAGGAGGCCGCCCGGATCGCCCGCAGCATCACGTACGTGGAGCTGACCACTCACCCGGGCTTCGTGAAGAGGTACACCGATGCGCTGATGCTGCCTTGAGCGGATTAGGACAAAGGCGCAACCGGGATCACAGGACCTTTTGGAGTTCCAGCCAGCCGGGCCGCTCAGCGGAGATCGCCTCAATGGTTTCTCGGGAGCCGAGCACCTTCACGATTCCCGTGTCCCGGACCGTGTCCAAGACGTCGGCAAACGTGCGGAAGTGCTCCTCGGTGGTTTCCAGGACCTCGTCCCGAACACGCTGCAGCGTGTCCTCGCTCTGTCCCGTCAGGTGTCGCAGCATGGACAGGTGGCCCGCGGCATCGGGAAGGTGGTGCCGGTCGATGTCCCCGATGGTCCCGATGATGGCCTTGGAAAGCTCGTCTCGTCCCAGCGGGACGCTTCGCAGGAACTCTCCCGACCCGTCAAAGGTCTCCAGGGTGCTTAGGAGGTTGGGATCCCGGTAGGAGACGAACACCAGGGCCCCGGAGAGACGATCCACGTTGCAAAACGCCCCGTAAGCGCCCCCCTGGACCCGGATGCGGTCCCAGAGCCAGGCATTGCGCAGGAAGCGAGTGATGACCAGGGCCGACCCGTGAAAGGCGTACCCTACGGGAAAGAGGGCGGCTCCCTTGCCCACGTAGTTGACCTGGGCGGGGAGGAAAAGGCCCTCGAAGCGCGGCGGGTGAGTGGGGCTCCAGCTTTGGGGAGCGTTCTCTCCCCGGGGCATCGACTCCAGGAAACCCTCCAAAAGCGGCTCGGCATTGGACCAGCCCTTCTGGTCCACCGTGACGTTCAGTACCAGGCCTTCCCGCTGCACCAGCGTCCGGCGAATCTCCTCCAGGCGGGAGAGCACGCCGGGCCAGTCCTCATCCACCATCTTCAGGAGCTCCCGCAGGGAGAAGAGGGACTCGAGCCCTCCCATTTGCTCGGCGGCCCAGTCGGGCTCGCTGAAGTGCGACATCAGCCGGGTGGCGACCACCTGGTGACCGGCCGGGACCAGGGACTGCTCCTTTCGCGCCTTGGATTCCAGGAGGATCTGGCGGAATCGATCCCGATCGTCCAGGCGCACCCCGAGGAGCACATCCCGAAGGATGTCCACGAGCTCGCCGCTCTTGCCCGTCATGGCCTTGCCCCGCAGGAACATCCAGGCGGCACCTCGTGGGTCGTTGTGCACCGCAGAGGTGAAGAAGGCGGGGTGCACGCCGCCTGTCTTGCGGCTGATACGCTGTGTGAGCGCGACATAATCCTCGGTTTCCGTGCCCATCTCCAGCAGGGCGCGTCCGAAGAGCCGCACCAGGGGCAAAAGGTCCGAACGGAGCCGGTGGAGGTTGAACCCCACGTCCAGGTAGAGGATGCCGTTGGTGAACAGGTCATGGACCAGGACCTCGGCTCCCGTGCGCTCCAGGGCATCAAGGGGAATGCGCTTGTTTTTACGGTCCAGGTCGTCCACACGGAGCGTAGGGATGGCGGCAAGGGCCTCGGGCGGGTCCGGGGCCTCCTGAAGCTCCCGAAGGGTTCGCGTGGTTTCCACGGCTTCCTGGATGGTTTCCGGTCCCATGGACTCCTGCGCCTTTTGAAGGCGTTCCTGCTCCTCGGCGGCCTGCCGAGCCCCCAGGCCCGGCTCCGGGGTCAGGGTCAGGGTGGTCCGGTGCGTGTTATTCAGGAAGTGGCGCTCGATCATGTCCTGGAACAGGCCCGGGTGCTCGCCGATACTTGTCTTGAGCGCTTCCAGCGGTCTCTCGAACGCCACGAGGGCCAGGGGATCCCGGTCGTAGAGCCAGGTGGTGAGCGAGCGGAGCAGGAGCATCAGGCCCCTGGGAAAGTGTCCCGTGTTGTTCTCGCGCAGGTTGAACTCGATGGTGTTCATGGCGGCTTCCACGGTCTGGGGATCGATTCCGTCGGCAGCGAGCCGTTTCAGGGTCTCCAGAATCAGGGGCTCCACCTGCCCCAAGTCGTTCGTCCGAACCCCCTTGAGCCCGGAGGAGAAGAAGAGCTGTCGCAGCTCGTCCTCCAGGCCTCCCCCGGCGAGTGCCTCGCCCAGGCCCGAGTCGATCAGGGCCTTGCGCAGCGGCGAGCCCGGCATGCCCAGCAGGATGTACTGGAGCGCATGAAACGCCAGGATTTCCTCGGAATCCGGTTCCTGCGGAAAGAGCCAGTTCACCGTCACCATGCCCTTGGCCCCTCCCTCCGGGTCCTCTCCCGGATCGAATGCGCGGGTGAGGTGTCGGGGTTCGGAGAACGCCGCCTGGAGCGGAACTCCGGAATCGATCTCCAGACGGTCGAAGTCCCCCAGGTACTCCTCCGCCTTCTTGAGCCGGGCCTCCGGGTCGTCGTCTCCATAGAAAAAGAGGCGCGCGTTGGACGGGTGGTAGTACTTCCGATGAAACTCGCGGAACTGCTCATACGTGAGATCCGGAATCCGGCGCGGGTCCCCGCCCGAGTCCAGACCGTACGGCGTGTCCGGGAACAAGGACTGCTGGCTGAACTCGGCAAGCAGGGTGTCGGGCGAGGAGTAGGCCCCCTTCATTTCATTGTACACAACGCCCTTGTAAATCATGGGTCCGTCCGGGCGGTCGATCTCGAAATGCCAGCCCTCCTGCTGGAAGATGTGCGGAGTGATGCGGGGGTAGAACACCGCGTCCAGGTACACGTCGACCAGGTTGTAGAGGTCTTGTGCATTCTGGCTGGCCACGGGATAGCAGGTCTTGTCCGGGTAGGTCATGGCATTCAGGAAGGTCTTGAGCGAGCCCTTGAGGAGCTCCACGAACGGCTCCTTGACCGGGTACTTGCGGGAACCGCAAAGGACCGAGTGTTCCAGGATGTGGGCCACGCCGGTGGAATCCGAAGGCGGGGTGCGAAAGGCGATACCGAAGACCTTGTTCTCGTCGTCGTTGATCAGGCTGAGAAGCTCGGCGCCGGTGCGGGCGTGGCGGTAGAGCAGGGCCCGTGTGTTCAGCTCGGGGATGTCCTGCTCGCGTGTGCATTCGAAACCGTGCATGTCGGTCATAAGTCGTCTCCTGGGGTCTATCCCGTTCTTCTTGCGCGTAGGGGTCTTTGTCGATTTCCTAGTCGCCGCGGCCTCCCGGGGCGAGGTTCATGTCGAAGCGGTGGAACGCGGCGAGCACCAGCGCGTGGGTGATCTCGTTTTCCCGGATCAGGCGTGGTATGTCGGTAAGGGGGTAAAGGACGATCTCGATGTCCTCCTTCTCGTCCTGGTCCTGCTCCCCGTTCACGCGTACGTCGTGGGCCAAAAAGGTGTGACAGCGATTGTTCAGGATGGCCGGGTTCGGATGGCAATAGCCCAGGTAGTCCATGCGTTGGTCCAGGTATCCGGTCTCCTCGGCCAGCTCCCGGCGGGCGGCTTGTTCGGGCGAGTCACCGGGCTCCACGATCCCACCCGGGATCTCAAGGGTGTTTTCCCGAATGCCGTGCCGGTACTGGCGGATCAGGACCACGTCTCCCGTTGAGGTGAGGGGGATCACGTTGACCCAGTCCCTGGACTCCAGGATGTAGAAGTCGTGGGACCGGCCTGTCCTTGGGGAACGGGCGTGGTCGGTTCGAATCTCGAAGATCCGGTACGATTGATCCCGGCGGCTGGACAGGATGTCCCAGGGTTTCGGGGGCATGGGGAATCTCCTGCAATGAAGTGTCGTTCAGGGTGAAAGACGGATTCTAGGGGAAAGCCCCGGTCGATTCAAGAGGAATCCCGGTGCGCAACCTCCATCGACGGATGCTCGAAGAACCGCTCCAGGTCGGCCAGCTCGTGGCCTACGGGCATGACCGGAAGGCTCCGAAAGAACTGCGCTCCGTACCGGCTCGTGACCATCCGGGCGTCCAGCACCGCCAGGATGCCACGGTCCGCCGTGCTGCGGATGAGACGGCCCAGACCCTGTTTCAGGGCGATGATGGCCGAGGGAAGCTGGTAGTCCATGAAGGGGTTTCCGCCTCTGGTCCTCACCATCTCGATGCGCGCGGCCACCAGGGGGTCTCCCGGGGAGTCGAAGGGGAGCTTGTCCACGATGAGGCAGCTCAAGGCTTCTCCGGGCACATCCACACCCTGCCAGAAGCTTCCGGTGGCCAGCAGAACGGAGTGGACGTCCTGTGTGAACCGCTCCAGGAGCACGGAGCGCGGGGCCTCTCCCTGGCAAAAAAGGGGAAAGGGGAGCTCGGAGGCGAGCCGCTGGCGGACCCGGTGCAGGTTGTGATAGCTCGTGAAAAGGACCAGGGCCCTGCCCGCCGTGATACGCAGGATCTCCAGGATGCGGTCCGCTGCCCGGTCTGCGAACTCCGGTCTGCCCGGGAGCGGGAGGTCCCGCGGGACGTACATGCGCGTCTGGTGCTCAAAGTCGAAGTGGGACGCATAGATCCCCTCGAGCACGTCTCCCTCGAGCCCGAGCCTGGAGCGGATGTACGTGAAGTCGTTGTTGGTGGAGAGTGTGGCCGAGGTCATGGTGAGGGTTTCCAGGTTCCGGTACAGGTGTTCCTGAAGGGGTCCGGAGACGTCCAGGGGCGAGGCATGGAGCACCACGCCCCGTTTTCGCCTTTCGTACCAGGCGAGCCAGCCCGGCTCATCCGAGTCCAGAATGGTCTCCAGGGACTGCACCAGGGCCCCTGCACGCTGGGGGA
>Ga0272444_10000756_pt1 | contig 32822 bp, 33 predicted proteins | sample SSMForm13_FD_201033 | JGI IMG/M metagenome (GOLD analysis project Ga0272444, IMG submission 201033) | Marine sediment archaeal communities from Little Sippewissett salt marsh, Falmouth, MA, United States - SSM-Form-13 | ecosystem: Environmental > Aquatic > Marine > Wetlands > Sediment ...
CACTTTGGTAATCTTTAGGTAATAAATCACCATTTGATGCTGGCCCAAATATTTTATTGTCCGACCAGATTAATTCGCCTTCAAGTGTGTATTTATGAACAATTAATTTACAATGATCTATATTACAATCTGTAGCTGTAACAGAAATTCCGTGCTCTTGATCATAAACAATAGGCCCTATTTGGTAATTTCCTGTTGTTTCATTCATTAATATTTGTTTTTCAACTGAACCATCACTATTCAGTATAATCAACACAGGTATTACGTCATGTTCGCGATATTTGCAGACTGCAAAATAAATATTTCCTTTTTCATCCAATTGAACGGAATGTTTGTTATTCCCAATTCTAGCGTTTATCGAGTATTGCCATAGCAATCTACCCTGATTATCGAATTTATGAACATTAACTGTATTTTCTGCATGATCGACGACAATCACATTATCATCATAATCGATTGATATATTAACAACATCAATTACATCATAGTCGCTGAATCGAGCCCACTGAAACTTACCTTGTTGATTCCATTTCTGCAAACACAGTGTATCTTTTTGACAGGCATAAAAATAGTTTCCTTTCGAATCAATCGCCAAGCGGCCAGATTTCAGTCCTGTTTGCAATTTTTCAGTACAAAAAAGACCATGTTTCATACTCCACGAGCAAAACGAGCCTTCATCTCCAACGATATATATTTTCCTTTTATACTGAACCACATCATGCACATACCATATATATTCATTTGTTTTCCAACTCCCTTCGCCACTAAGGTCACCGTTTGTTGAATACCTCTTTAGCTCGTAATAATCATATATAGGTCCATCATTTGCGTATGCACATACCGCAGTAATCAAAAATATTCCAAAAACGAAAGCAGCGGTTCTTCTTATATTCCGCATTCCCTATCTCCTTTTACCTAACACCATCAACGCCAGCCCAATCAGCAGCATCACTGCCGCCAGCGGCGCGGCGGGGTTGCGCTCGCTCACCGCACAGCCGCAGCCGTCGTCGTTGTCGTCGTCGTCGTTATCATCGTCATCATCGTCGGCCGCATCATCGTCATCGTCGGTGTCGTTGTCGTCATTATCATCGTCGTTATCGTCATCATCAATCCAGGTGTCGTCGTCAGAATAATATCCGTAACAAAGGAGCGCGCCGGCGACGAACAGCCCGTCGTCGGCGTCGAGGGTCAGCGAACTGCTGTCCACCTCGCAGAAATCGTACATCCCCAAGTCGACATTTGCATCGAGAACGTGCTGCCACAGCAGATTGCCGTCGCGGTCGAGTTTGCACGTCACGTAATTTTGCTCGTTGTGGCTATGAACGTAGATGTTGCCAGCGTCGTCGACCGCCATCGGCCGCACTTCTTCGGAAAAATCGGAATTGCCCGCGTTGAAGAATCGCCAGACTTCATCGCCCGCCGCGTCGCAGGCGAACACGGCCATGTAACTGACCTTGTCGGCGAGGACATTGCCGGCGATGACAATCAGATCGTCATCGATGACGGCAAGACCGACAGCGTTGTAAAAAGCGCCGTCGAAATCGTCGAATTTCTTTTCCCACTGGAACACGCCGTCGGCGTCGTACTTGACCAGCGCCAATAGTCTTCGCGAACCCGGCAGACCGCACTCGCCCGCCGCATAAACGTTGCCCGCCGAATCGGCCGCGACGAACCTGACCGTATCATTTTCGCCGGCCGGGCAATCGTGCGACGCGTTCCACTGCAAAGCGCCGTCGGCGTCGTATTTGAGCACGAGCATGTCTCGATTACCCGAAGGCAAGGTATAGCCGCCGACGATGACGTTGTCGTCGCCGTCGACCACCAGCGCGTAACCGCCGTCTCCGACGTTCGATCCGTGGTCGTATTCGACCGCCCACGCTTCCGTGCCTGGAGTCGCGTAGCACACCGTCAGCACATCCAGCGTCGTATTGCCCTGGTTGAGCAACGTGCCGGTGACAATCGTCCGCCCCTGCCCGTCGTAGGTCAGGGCGTAGGCGATGTCTTCATCCCAACCGGTGCCGCCGTTGCGGGTGTCGCTTGCGATCGTTTCGCCGTCGGCATCGACCCAGAGCACTTCAAAGCCTTCATCGTACCCGGCTACCACGCAGCCGCCGTCGTCCGCGGCCAGAATATCGTTGACGATGAAAAACGGGGACAGGTAGGGGTCCCAAACCAAGCCCATGTCGTCACGAAGTTTATAAACCACCCTCTCAAAACCAAGAAGCGCGCCGCCTCCCGGAACGGCTGCCAGTCGCAAGGTCTCGGGGTATCCGATTTCGTAAGGCAACGTTAACCGTTCCTGAAAATTGCCTTCGCGGTCGTATTTCAGCGCCTCCCAGACTTCGTATTCATCGTAGTTGGCCGAAACAAACGCAGGCAGAATCACCAACGCGACAACAAACAAGGTAATGTATGCACGCATAGCGCACCTCCATTCGCCCCGATAGTCTTTCGCCAGCAACCAGTTCCTTTCCGCTATCTCATTCCATGAGCCAACAAGCGTATCAATCTTTCAATCAAGAAAACGCCGACCGACGCCAACAAGCACGCCGACAAACAGCATCACCACCGCCAGCGGCGCGGCAGGGTTGCGCTCGCTTACCGCGCAGCCGCAACCGTCGTCGTTGTCGTCATCAGCCTGCCCTGAGCTTGCCGAAGGGTCGTCATCATCGGCGTCATCGTTGTCATCGTCGGTGTCGAACGAATTATCGTCGACGATATCGTCGTCGGAAAAATCGGAGTCCCCGGGCATACTCCTCTCGTAAGCGCCGGCGATCACCAGAGAATCGTCCGCGTCCAGCCTCAGCGAGCTTATGTATTCACCCTCTGACAAATCGCTTGAAAAATCTGTTTTAGACCAAAGCAGATTCCCGTCTCGATCGAACTTATAGACAATCGCCTTCATTGTGTTGTAAACGCCTCTGGGAATCGCCCCCACCACATAGATATCGCCCTGCCCATCCACGGCAATCGTCGGCGTGTTTTCCTTGTCGTTATACGAAAATCGTTCTTCGATGAATTGCCAGCGAAGCTGACCGTCAGCATCATAGGCGGCAATAAACATATGATCTTCATATTCTTCCTGATAGCGAAGCATACCGACCATCACGATCCGGTCGTCGTCGGCCACCGCCAGGCCGGTCGTGTAATTGCCGATCTCCGCCGTTGCCTCGAGGCGTTCGATCCACTGCAATTGGCCTTCGGCGTCGAACTTGGCCACCATCGGTTCTTTTCTTGCCTCTTTGAAGCCGCAATAGCCGGCGACGTACACGTTGCCGCTATCATCCAAGTCAATGAATTTCGCCGCGTCGTTTTTTCCCAGCGGACAACCCTGAACTGTGCTCCACTGCAGCACGCCGTCGATGTCGTATTTCAGCACGACCATATCGGTATACTCGCCGTCGCTACTGAGGCCGGCGACGTACACGTTGCCCTGCGCGTCGGTGGTTAAGGCGAATCCTTCGTCGTTTTTGTCAGCCTCTCCGTTGAATTGGACGATCCAGTCTTCGACGCCCGGCGAAAGATAACGTGCAATCAACAAATCTTTGTAATATACATCGACTTCCACCCCACCGGTGACGACTACACCGCCGGCTGCATCGATCAGCACATCGTTGCCCCAACCGGGCAAATCCGGCGTCGTTTGGACTATACTGTTTTCGATCCAGACGATGTTCCGCCCATACTTGCCGCCAACCACCACACAACCGCTGTCGTAGGCAACCAAGTCGAATATTCCAAAATCGAGCAGAAAAGGATCGCCCCAGACCGGGAGAAAGGTGGAAGTTAATTCGAAAACATTACCGTTTGATCCAAAATAGACGTTCCCTGCCTGATCAATATCAAGCATGATTGCACTCAATCCATAGTCATGCTCACCGAGTGGTTCTTCCCGCAATAGGTTACCGTCGGCGTCAAAACGAAAAAATTCATGATAGTATTCATAAACGTCGTTGGCTTGCGCAATCACCGGCAACAACATCAATGTGGCCGTTAACAAAGCAATGCGCGCACGCATAGCGCACCTCCCATGGCCCCCAAATACTCTTCGCAGTAAGGTTGTGTCTCGCCCTTCGTCGCCGACAAACAAATTCTCACAAAAATAATCGTTCGCGTCAAGTTCTTTGGTCTTAATGGCGCTTCTGTTTTCGCTTATTTATTCCACTCCAACAGCCATCAATACCTGATTCATTAAAGGGGGTGGCACATTCGGCCAAAATCCGTAAACTTGCCCGCTCGTTATTGACGTACAACTGAGAAAGGAAAAAAAATGCCCGCTGAAAAAACCATGTTGATTCTCCTGCTGTTGACGCTCGTTGCCGCCGGTTTGAGCCTGGCAGCCTGCGACGCCTTTTGCGATTGCGAAGATTGCGAAGACTGCGACTGCGATGACGACGCGGCAGGCGACGACGACACGTCCGGCGATGACGACGACGACAATCAGTACAACGATTGCGGCGACATCAACCAGGAATGCCTCGACTGGTACCTGGGCTGCTGGGGCGAAGAATACGCCACGCCCGGTCAGGAATTCTGCACGATCTACGTCACCATGCTCAATCAATACTGGGACGGCAACGACCCGTGCGTGAAAAACGCCCAGTGCGAATTTTTCGGCTGCCTGCAAGTCAACGTCACCGATTGCATCTCGCAGGACCAGGCCGATTTGCAGGCCAACGTCGACGCCTGTTGGATGGTGTACGAAGCCACGGCCAACGCCTGCTGAGATAAACTCCGACAATATAAGAGAACGCTCGGTGCTCCGCTTTCTTTGTCCGCCCGGTCGGATGTGTTAGGATGACGCTCTCAACATCCGCAACAAGGAGCAGGGCATGAGCAAAGCATTGGCCGATCGCGTCGCTATCGTCACCGGCGCGAGCCGCGGCATCGGGAAAGCCGTCGCCGAGCGGCTGGCCGCCGACGGCGCGAAAGTGGTGTTGGTTTCCCGTAAACAAGAGCCGCTTGAGGCGGTCGCCGGGCTGATCAAAGCCGTGGGCGGCGAGGCGCTGGTTGCGCCGACGCACCTGGGCAAGGTCGATCAGATTCAACCGTTGGTTGACAAGGTGCTCGACACTTACGGCCGCATCGACATCCTGGTCAACAACGCCGCGACCAACCCGGTCTTCGGCCCGGTGATGTTCGCCGAACCGCCGGCGATGCAGAAGATCTTCGACGTCAACTTCTTCGGCCCGTTCTTTTTGGCCAAGGCTTGCCTCGCGCCGATGCAAAAGGCGGAGTACGGCAAAATCGTCAACGTCGGCAGCGTGGCCGGCTTCAAAGCGACGCCCGGCATGGGCGCCTACTGCATGAGCAAGGCGGCGCTGTTGATGATGACCAAGGTGCTGGCTTCCGAGTGGGGCGTGTTCGGCATTCGCGTCAACGCCATCGCGCCGGGGTTGGTCAAAACCGACTTCTCCAGCGTGCTGTGGAACACCGACGACATCTTGAAAAAGGCGCTGGAAGATCAAGCGCTGAACCAACTGGCCGAACCGAAAGACATCATCAGCGCGGTCGCCTGGCTGTCGAGCCCGGAGTCCGATTTCGTCACCGGCCACACGCTGGTCGTCGACGGCGGCTCGAGCTTGTAGGCGATGCGAATGATGGGCAAGCATGCCTCGCCCCTACTGTTTGTCGCAGGAAAAGGGAGAATGACCATGTCTCGTCGAATTGGGTTGATCGCTTCGTTGCTGGTACTTATCGCGTTTTGCGGCCTGCTGTTTGCGCAGGCGACGCCGCGCCCGAGGCCGGTGACTGTAGCCGACTACGAGCATATCGCCAAGCTGCGTAAACAAGCCGCCGCCCTCGTGCTGGAGCAGATGGAGTTGTCCTGGCAGCGACGCACCACCGGCGCGAAGGTCGACATCGCCGCCACTTACGAAGGACACGAAAAACTGTTCAGCCGCGACACCGTCGCGCTGCTCGACCGCGCCATCGCCGGGACGCGCGACGCCGACAAGCAAAAAGCCCTGCGCTTTTTCCGTCGCTACGTGCTGTCGGAAATGGTCGCCATGCGCGTGGCCAAGCTCGACGACGAAGTCGCCGCGATGCTGGCCGATGCCGAATTCACCTACAACGACAAAACCTACAACTACTACCAATACGGCAAGCTGGTCCGCGAGGAGACCGAGTACGACCAGCGCCAGGCCATCAGCGACGCGGTCGTGCCGATCCTGCAAAAGGCCAACGCGCTGTACCGCAAAAAAGAAGAACGCGCACAGCGGCTGGCCAAGGATCTGGGCTTTGCCGATTACGTGGCCCTGTCGGAAACGCTGCGGCACGTCGACATGAACGCCTTCGCCGTCACCTGCCGGCAATTTCTCGACATGACCGAAGCCGATTACAAGCAACTGCTGCGCTGGGCCGTGCCATTCCAACTGGGTTTCCCCGCTGAAAAGTTGCGCCGCTGCGACATGGGCCGGCTGTTCATGAACGTTCGCTACGACAAGTACTTCACCAAAAACGACATGACCGATCGCATGACCCGCTTCCTCGGCGGACTGGGCCTGTCGATCAAACCGATCAAAATCGACGACGCCGATCGCCCGAAGAAAAATCCCCGCGCCGCCTGCTACCCGATGGTCGTGCCCGACGACGTGCGACTGACGATCAAGCCGGTCGGCGGGCAAAGCGATTACTCGGCTTTCTGGCACGAGATGGGTCACGCGCAGCACTTCGCCAACGCCGACACCGACGTCTGGGAATTTCAGCAGTTGGGCGATTACGTCACCACCGAGTCCTACGCTTTTCTGTTCGACTCGCTGATGGGCAACCGCCTGTTCCTCGAACGTTACATCGACATGCATCATCCCGACGTCGTCTGGCACGTGCGCTACGCCGGGTTTATCAAGTTGTTTATGGTGCGTCGTTACTGCGCCAAGGTACTGTACGAAATGGAACTGCACCGCGGCGTCGCCGACCCGGCCGAACGCTACCGTTATTGGCTCGGACGCGCCTACGGTATTCCGCTGGATGCCAACGACGGCGAGCGGCACCTGACCGACGTCGACGACTTTTTCTACAGCGCCGATTACACCCGCGCCTGGATGGTCGAGGCGATGCTGGAAAACCGGTTGACCGAGCGTTACGGCAACGAATGGTTCGCCAATCCCGACGCCGGGGCATTTTTGAAAAAATTGTGGAAGACAGGGCAATACTACAGCGGCGACGAGTTGATCAAACAACTCGGCTACCCGGCTCTCGATCCGCAATACCTGATTTCGCGCATCAAACGCCGCGCTCGGGTCAAGTAAAACGATGCGCTTCTGCTCGTTTTCCTGTCCGCATTCCGATCCGCGGGGCGCACAGCATGCGGCCTGCCAGGCGGCCAACGGCGTTTATTGTAAAATTCTCGAGCGCGTGGTGGAAAAGGGCATGCCCTGCCCCGTGCCGGACGATCAATACAATCGGGAACTACCCGACGAAAACGATTGAGGCTTACTCGCCTTCGCGCATTACTTCGAGGTCAACGGCCATGTCGCGGTTGAGCCGTTCGAGCGCCTCGCGTGCCAGGGCGGCGTTGTTGGGGTGATCGTCGCCGAATTTTTCCAGGTATTGCTGCCAGGCCCGGCGCGCCAGCACGTTCTGGTTGCCGTTGGACAACACGACGGCCAACTCGAATGCGGCGCGTTCGTGGTCGGGGCGCTCGGCGACGACCTGCTCGAGATCGGCAATGGCGATGTTGTAATGTCCCTGCCGGGCCGCCACCATACCGGCGTAGAACTTGATTTTGTATTCCGGCGCCTGCATGTTCTTCAATCCATCGATTAATTTCACTGCTTGCTCGTATTGCTTATCGGCAATGGCCTGCATGATTTCGCTTTCATGCTTTTTCATGGTTTCCGGCGACGACTGCGCCTGCGCTCGCGTGCGTTCGATGCCTTCCTGCGCCGGTTGGATGTAAGAGTTGTTCGAATTGTTCGCGGTGATGCACTTGCGATACCAGTAGGTCGCGTCAATCGCGCGATGCAATTTCTGCTCATAGATTTGCGCGATCTCGAATGCTAGCGCTGCCGGATGAGGCGCCAATTGCTCGTTGAATAAAATTTTTCGCAAATTGACCGCTTCTTTGTCGTCGCCGCGCCGGTCGGCCGCTTCAATTTGCGTGGTCAATTCGTCCAAACGCAATTCATTAGCCGTGCGTTGACGACCCATACCGAAAATCCCGGTGGAAAAACCGCGTGAAAAAGCATCGAGCGAAAAACGGACCACATAGACCGCGCCGAAACCGATCGCCATCGAGGCGACCAGGCCGCCGACGGTAAAATGGTCGGTTACCATCGAATTCAAAAAATAAATCATCGGGCCGAAAATACAGCCGATCAACGCGCTGAAAACCAGCCGCGAACCGGTGATAACGGCGATAATCCCCTCTTCCGATTTTGGCATAAGTTCTCCTCCCCAAATCCGCTTATCACTTTATCCAAGAAATTGTAATTTGTCGATATTGGATCATGGTTTTTACATGTGGAATGATTCATAAAAAACAAGCAAATATTGCGCGGTCCCCGAGGCTTGTGCTATGGTGCTTTCGTTTCCGGGAGAAAATCAGGGGGTGAGCCGAGAAGGCGGCCCCCTTTTTTATCGAGTCGGGTTGCAGCAATGACCGCTAACGATCAACAAAACACGCTCGGTCTCCCCGCCGACGGTTTATCCAAACGGCGCCGCCGCATTGTGTTCGGCGTGTCGACAGGGTTGTTTCTGCTGGCGCTGGCATTACCGCTGTGGATGCAATACCGCCAGATGGGGCGCTTCGACTCGTACTTTTCCGACATGTTCGACTCGCTGCGCGTCGTTTACGCCGGCTGGATCAAACGTCCGGCGATGACCCTGGGCCGGCAGAAAGTCGGCATCGCTTTATGGACCATGATGTTGGTCGTCGCCGGCCGGTTGCTGCCGCGTAAAAAACACATCATGCAATGGACGATCAATATTCTGCTCGTTTACATGTGCGTGCTGGCTTACCACAACGAATGCTGGAAGCTGACCCGAAGCATGGTGCAGAAACAGTACATTCAGTTCTGGAACGTTTATCACTACTATTTCGGGTCGAAGTATTTCGACGAGATGGGGTACTTCTATCAATACGCCTACACCCTCAAGGCCGACGCCGAGGGCGGACATTACCTGACGCACATTCAATCGGTCAACGATTTGATTCACTACGAGCGCAAGTCGCGCGCTGAGATCATCAAAATGCTCGAGGGACGCAACGACTTCACGCCCGAGCGGTGGGAACAGTTTAAACAAGAGATGCAGCATTATCTGCAACTGACCCATCGCAATCGCTGGCACATGGCCCTGCTTGATCACGGCTACAACGGCACGCCGTTCTGGAACTCGGTCGGCGCCGCACTGGCCAATCAATTTCCATTAACCGAAAAAAACAGCCGTATTTTCGTGCTCAGTCTCGATCAGATCTTTTTGTTGATCACCTTCATCGTCGTCGCCATCGTCTTCGGTTTTCGCTGGGGCGTGGTTTCCGCCACCACCTTTTTAATTTTGTTTATCAATCAGCTCTACACCGTCGCCGGTTTTATCCGCTACGATTGGTTCTGCGCGACGATAATCGGTTTCTGCCTGTTTCATAAAAAATATTACAAGCTCTCCGCACCTTTTTTTGCTTACGCCACCATGGCGCGCATCTTTCCCGCACTGTTCTTGCTCGGCCCGGGCATCAAGTGGTTGATCGATTGGATCCGCAACAAAAAAATGGACCGCCGTCTTTTCACGATGTTCGTTTTGTTCGTGCTGTGCTGCGCCATCGGCTTCGGCATCGGCACGTTAAACCGCCACGGCCTGAACGCCTGGAAACAGTTTTACAAAAATATCCGGCAGCATACGGCGCTGCATTACCTCGGGCCCAAACGCATCGGCCTCAAACATCTGTTCGTCGACGACCTCTCGACGCCGGATATCATCAACGACTACCGCCGGAAGTCGTTTAAAAAACAACGCTGGATGTGGTACGGGGCGGCGACGCTGATGGGCGCGATGTTCTTTTTGGTTATCCTGCGCCGCAGCCGCAGCGACTCATTCATTCTGGGTTTGCTGTTTATCTTCACCGTCTTGGTGTTGTCGCGCTATTACTGGGCGTTGATGATCCTGCTGTTTTTGCTGCAGGCGCATGATCGCTCCCGCTGGCGACAAGCCTACGCCGATGTGCTCATGTTGATGATGGTGCCGCTTTATTACCTGTTTTATTGGCAGATGCGCAACAATTACGCCAGTTACATGACGGCGACCTGGGTGCTGCTCGGCCTGTTCGTTTACCTGTCCGTCAGCTACCTGATCGAAGATTTTTTCGTCGCCCTTGATTGGTGGCGAAGCCGACGCGGACCGGCGAGGTTGCCGACCGGCGAGCAAACCTCCGGCGACCAACCGGCGACATAACCCAAACGTGGATATAAGATTCAGGTGGCGCTGATCGATTGACGGAGCCGGCGCAACAGCCAATCCCGTTCTGCAGGCGGCAACACCTCGAAATAGACCGCCCAGGCGTCGGCGAGCATGCTCATCTGCGGATCTTCGCTTTGGCCGTCACCGTTACCGTTGCCGTTGATGCGGCGAGATAATTCATTCAGTAATAGAACACGAGCATCGGGCGCCAGGCTTTGCACCAATTCATACAGAATCTGGCACAGCTTACGCCCGCGGGGAAATTCCTTAGGCAGGTAATCAATTGCGGCCGACATCGTTCGTTCTCCGTTTCTTGCCCCTTACTATTCCGACACTCAAAGGTTGCAATTTGTTGGCCAAAATCTTGCAAATCTTTCTTTTTTTTATTTTACAATGCCTAAAATCTCCATAACTATTTATTATCTAAGCTATTTTTTACATATGACACTGATTTTCTTTCTATATAGGCCCTTCTGATTCAAGCAATTTTTACTTTTCTTATGCCGAAAAATCGACATTCATGTGGAAAATTTATACCGTGACCGCCAATTTTTAGATGCCGGTCATCTGACTTGACCTCCAATTTGGTTGGGTTATGATGCGATACACTTCATTACTATTTCATCGAAAAATGATCTTTTTCCGGATGGATTGGAATCAGGACGGCGCATAGCATGTCGGAACCATCAAATCCAACGACCGAAGTTGTTTTCGAGCGAGGGTACGTCAGCACCAACAATCTTCACACGGTGCTGGACTACGCCCGTTTTCTGGGTCTTTTCGAAAAAGGTACGTTCAACGAAAAAGAAATCTACGACCAGATTCTTACTCATCCCAATTTCTGCCGAGCCAAACGCGACACCAGCGAAATTCGCAACAACGATCCGGAAATGGCGCGACGCAAACTGGTTAAATTTCTCAAACCCCTGACCAATCGCCTGCATTATTACGTAATCAAAGACTGCGTGGTGAATACCTTGCTCAAGGCAACCGGTGACATGGACATCATGTACGCGGTCGGGCGTTCGGTGGCTGAAACCCGCCGCTACCGCTTGCTGCGTTTGTGGGCGCTTTTTCGCTCGTTGGATTCGGTGTTTTCGCAAACGCCGAAAATGGTCGCGGAGGTCAACGATTTCCTGGAGATCACCCGTCTACCCAGCCAAGCGGGCATAATTGCCTACCTGTTTGACTACACTTGGCTGAGCGAGGCGACGCTGAAAGATCCCGATTTTTCATTTCGCGGCGTGAAAAAAAGTGATGACGACTTCACCATCGGATTTATCGACGCCCTGCCTAAAAGCCATGGTCTCGAACCGGCGAATTCGATTACACCGCTGGTCGCTTATCAACTGGAAACACTGCTGGCCGAGCGCAACGACTTTTTCGGCGAGCAACACGTTTATCACACCGATGACGACGGGCGTTTTCTCGTCAATGATCAACCCGTCGGTTATTGGGTGGAATATAACGTCGATCAATTAGCGCACGAACTCAGCCGGATTTCCGCAGACGATATCCTCCGGAACACCAACGTCAGCAACCTGCGCTTGTTGGCGGAAAAAGATGACGGCGGGAAGAGTCATTTCCGTCCCTTGGGTCGCCGTCCGCAAGAAGGCGAAAAGGCTGTCGGCGTTTACCTGCCGGAACGGTTGTGGAACGAACGCGGAGCCATCATCGCCAAAGGCGGCATGATTTACGGTGCGGACGCAACGTTTTATCTGGCCGTGTATGAAACCAGCGGTCGTAACTTCTCGAAGTTGCTACGGCGGTTGTGGCAAAACCGGTTCGCCGCGAGATTAATCGAACGAAAACTGCTCCGTGAACGGCGTCTTGCCGACGCCAAGGTATTGCCCTACACATCCCTGGTCGCCGCTTCGCAAGACGGTCCGGCCGGCGCGCCGGACCTCGAGGCGTTTCGGGACGACTCCGATTTTTCCGCGATCATCGACCAGCTACCCACGCATTTCGAAGGTAACGCTCCAGCGCTCTCGTTGCATCATCTGGCCCAAGACGCCGACGAACCGATCAACTACGACCTGCAGACCGTGCGGGAAGACACCATCGACAACGTATTGCGAGAAATTGCCGCGTCCACAGAACTGGCCGGCAAGGTCAGCATCATCGACAGCTCGATCGGCCGCACCCGCGCGCAATTCAACGTTTACGAATACTCGAACATCGCAAAAGCTTTGTTGGCGTTGTCGCGCAAGCGAGGACACTTACAGGTTGAGGCGGTGCGGCGATCAAACGATCCCACCAGTGATATCTGCCTGTTGATCGGCAGCACCGAAAGCGGCGAATCGGAAATACTGATCGCCGACATCCCACTGGCTTTGATACCGGAAAAAGACTTAATCGATCAGTGATCGCACACGTTGTCGCCGGTCTGCAGCTCGCCGGCCAGGAATTGCTCGACGACTTCCTGCGGACTCAGCGACGGTGCTCCGACGATGACGTCGATGCCGTACTCCCGGAATAAATCCTGCGCCCGCGTGCCCATACCGCCGGAGATAATGATGTTGGCGCCCTTTTCGGACAGCCACTTGGGCAACACGCCCGGTTCGTGCGGCGGCGGCTCGGACTCGACGACGCCGGTCACTTTGCCGTCTTTCACCTGCACCAGACTCATCACCTGGCAGTGACCGAAGTGCATGCAGAGTTTGCCTTCGGCGGTGGGAATCGCCACCAGCATGTCGCCCTCAGCCGGCTTGGCCTGCGCGGCCGGTTCGGCTTTCGGCGCGGCGGGTTGCGGCGGCTCTTTGGCGAAAGGCGGTTTCTTGTTTTTCATAATCTCTTCGATCATGCGCACGATGTTGCCGAACGATTGCCCGGCTGGCGTATCGTTTTTTTCCACCAGGTAGGGTTTGCCCTCGTCGCCTGCGGGCACCACGGCCGGATCGATCGGCACGCTGCCCAGCAGCACCACGCCCATTTTTTCCGCGGTTGCTTTTCCGCCGCCCTCGCCGAACAACGGCTCGTGATGACCGCATTTCGGGCAGGTGTAACCGGCCATGTTTTCGATCATCCCCAACACCGGCATGTTCACCTGGCGGCAGAAATTGATCGACTTGCGTACGTCGGAAAGACTGACTTCCTGCGGCGTGGTGACGATGACGGCTTCGGCGCCGGGAATCGTCTGGGCCACGGTCAGCGGTTCGTCGCCGGTACCCGGGGGCGAGTCGATGATCAGGTAATCCAGCGCCCCCCACTCGACGTCGGCGATGAACTGCCGGATGGCGCCGATCTTCAACGGCCCGCGCCAGATGACCGCCTGGTCGGTCTGGTTGAGCAGGTTACCGATCGAGATGACCGTCAGGTTTTCGTTGTAGGCCAACGGATACAAGCCGTTCTCGTCGCCCTCGGGCATCTTGCCGGTCAGCCCGAGCAGCACCGGCACCGTCGGCCCGTGCAGGTCGACGTCCATCAGGCCGACTTTATAGCCCGCGCCGGCCAACGACACGGCTAAGTTGGTCGCGACCGTCGATTTGCCGACGCCGCCCTTGCCGCTCATCACCAGCAGCTTGTGTTTCACTTTGCCCAATACATCTTTAATGCGCGCATCTTGCATCTGCATTTGTTGTTCGCGGGACATTTGCTCCGACATTGTTTGTTCGCTCCTGTTGATCGTATTCGTTACATCCAGTGACCCGGCTTGGTCGCCGCGCCGGTTTCCATCAGTTTGCCTTCTTTGTAGGCCTCGATGGCTTCGCGGACCGTACCGGACAGGCCTGTATACACCTTAATGCCCGCTGTTTGCAAAACGGAAAAGGCTTTCGGGCCGACATTGCCGGTGATCAGCACCTGCACGCCGGAGTCGGTGATCTGCTGCGCCGCCTGAACACCCGCACCCTGTGCGGCCTGCAGGTTCTGCGTGTTGGGGATCAGCTCGATCTGCTCGGTCTGGTCGTCGTAGACCAAAAACGTTTTTGCTCGTCCGAACCGCGGATCGACTGCCGCCTCGAGGTTTTCACCGACCGTGGTAATAGCGATTTTCATAACATGCTCCTTGGTTTAATTTTCACAACATCGTTTCGGATTATCGCAGCCGCCGGCCTGTCCGCAGCAAAGACCTTCGCGAACCTGGCCGCCGCCTTGTTTCATGACGATGCCGCCGTGTGCGCTCATCAGCTTGCGCGTCGGCGCGCCGCAAAGTCCGCAATCCGGATTTGCCGCGCTCAGTGAAACCAACGCTTCAAACTGATGCCCGCAAGCCGTGCAGGCATATTCGTAAATCGGCATCACGCTTCCTTCTGCAACAGGTTTTCGACTGCCTGCCAAATCCGGCGCACCGCCCCGGCCAATTCGCCGTCGCCGTTTTCGACAACGCTGCGTCCGACCAGTTGGGCTTTCACCGCGGCGGTATCATAAGGCACGGTGCCGACGAATGTCGCCCCGCGCTCATTTGTCCGTTGTTCGATCTGCTCGGTCAATGCGGGCGACAAGTCGGCCTTGTTGACGCAGACCGCCGCCGCCGCGTTGAAATGTTCGGCCAGATCGAGCACGCGGTCGAGGTCGTGAATGCCCGACGGTGTCGGCTCGGTGCAGACCAACACCAGATCGACGCCGGTGATCGAGCTGATCACCGGGCAGCCGATGCCCGGCGAACCGTCGACGATAATCAGGTTGCGGCTTTGCTGCTCGGCCAGTTCGCGCGCACGAGTGCGCACCTGGGCCACCAGCTTGCCCGAGTTTTCCTGCGCGATGCCCAACGCGGCGTGGACCATCGGTCCGACGCGGGTTTCCGATTCGAACCAGTCGCCGGCGATTTCCTGTGTCAGCGTTACCGCGTCGGCCGGGCAACGATCGTGGCAGACGCCGCAGCCTTCGCAGGCAAACGAGTCGATCACGTAATTTTCATCGATGGCGTCGAAACGGCACAACTCGCGGCAGACGCCGCAATCGACGCACTTGTTCAGGTCAATGCTCGCCACCAACCCGCCGTCAAAAGAATGGGTCTGTTTAATCTCAGGCGCAAGAATCAGGTGCAGATCGGCTGCGTCGACATCGCAGTCGGCCAGCACCGGTTGTTCGGCCAGGCCGGCAAAAGCGGCGACCAGCGTCGTTTTGCCGGTGCCTCCCTTGCCGCTGATGACCGCCAGTTGTTTCATGATTTCTCCGTTTCCGTCGCGATCCACTCGACCTGATCGGCGTTGCGTTGTTCACGATACTGCGCAACATCGGCGATTTCGCCGTCGGCCAGCAGGCGCCGGCAATGGTGATAATCGGCCAGCGCCGCGCGCAGCGCCTGCACGCTCATCAGGCTGCAATGGATTTTCACCTGGGGCAGACCGCCGAGCGCCTCGAGCACCTCCTGCTCGGTAATGCGCGCCGCTTCGTTCGTCGTGCGGCCCATGGCCAATTCGGTGGTCACCGAACTGGTGGCGATCGCCGCCGGGCAGCCGTAGACGAGAAAACGGACGTCGCAGATCCGGTCGTTATCGACCTTGATCGTGAACTCGACGTGGTCGCCGCACGAGGGGTCGCCCGCCTTGCCCAGGCCGTCGTCGTCGGCGATGCGGCCGACGTTGCGCGGATGCTCGAAGTGGTCGATCACTTGCTTGGTGTAGCTGTCGACCACGCCGCGGGTGCGGTAAAGGTTTTTCCAGTCGCTCATAGTTGTTCGTCGCCCCTTGATCGCATGACGCGATCGGTGATTTTCTCCAACAAAGCGACAAAAAGCTGCTTGATTTCCGGCAACTCGTCAACCGCCAATTTCCCGGCGACGTAAGCCTCGGCGATGCGCCGGTCGGCGGGGATTTCAGCCAAGATCTCGATGCCCTCGGCCCGGCAATAGTCGCGGGTGCGCTCGTCGCCCAGGTCGGCGCGGTTGATCACCACCCCGTGCGGCAGACCGACGGCGCGCACCATTTCAACGGCCAGTTTCAGATCATGCAGACCGAAGGGCGTCGGTTCGGTGACCAGCACACAGTAATCGGTATGATTGACCGCGGCGATCACCGGACATGATGTTCCCGGCGGAGCATCAACCAGTATCAAACCCTCGTCGCCGACGTGTTGGCGCACGGTACGAATTACCGGCGGACTCATTGCCTCGCCGACGTTGAGGCGGCCTTCGACAAAGGCCCCCTCGGCGGCGGTGCCGTGCTCGATCCGGCCGATCGTGCGTTCGACTTCGGTAATCGCCCGTTCCGGACAGGCCAGACGGCAGTTGCCGCAGCCGTGGCACAATTCCTGAAAAACCATGACCGACTTGGGCAACACGGCGATGGCATTGAAACGACAGGCTTCGCGGCAAGCGCCGCAAAAGGTGCATTTGCTGTAATCGACCTGGGGCACGGTGACGTTGCAGGCGTAATCGCCGGCGATCTGCGGATGCAAAAACAAGCGGCCGTTGGGCTCTTCCACATCGCAATCGGCGTAGGTTGCCGTTTCACCGGCCACCTGAAACAGGTTGGTGGCGACCGTCGTTTTGCCGGTCCCACCTTTGCCTGAAGCGATGCTGATCAGCATGTCGTCCCTTCCGGTGAAAATGGACGCGAGCCGGACCTTCCGAAGAAGATCCTGGCTCCGTCCTATCGTTGTTTGTTGTTACTTGTTTGCTTCAAGCTCATCCAGACGTTGGCGGATACGGTTGATCTCGTCCTGCAACGCCTGAGCTTCGGCGTGCAAGTCGGCCGCTTCCTGTTCCGGCGTGTAGCCCGGCGCGGGTCCGTACATCGGGTTGTAACCGGCTCCGTAGGCCGGGTCGTACGCCGGTCCGTAACCGTAGCCGTAACCGCGTCCCCAGCCGCGTCCGAAGCCGAAGCCCCGGCCGAAACCGCGACCGAAACCGCGTCCCCAACCGCGACCGTAACCGAAACCGCGACCCCCGCCGCGACCGAAGCCGAAGCCCCGGCCGTAGCCATAGCCGTAGCCGCGACCGGCGTAACCGGCGGCCGAAGCGTTCGGATTGCACATTCCCATCGCTCGACCCGTCATCGGGCCCTGACCCATTGGTCCTGATCCATCAAATCCCGGCATGATATTCCTCCTTCTTCACTTTTTGCTTTTTAGCGATTGCCGCGACCACGACCCTGACCGCGTCCTTGACCGCGACCCTGGCCCTGGCTTTGTCCCAGACCGCGTCCTTGACCGCGACCCTGGCCTTGTCCCTGACCCTGTCCCTGAGCGCGTCCCGAGCCGCAACGACCCTGTCCGCGTCCTGTTTTCGGTCCCTGACCTTGCGGTCCCGTTCCATCTTGATTCGGCATTGTTTCACTCCTTCTTTTCGTTACCGGCCATGCCGCCAGCGACCGAAGCGTGGGCGGTGATGGCCCATGCGCCCGCGCCCCCGGCCTCGTCCGAACGGTCCGGCCGGCCTTGAGATTGGCGTTAGTTCTCCACGGAGGTACGCTTGGATGATCGCTTCGGCTTCGCCCCACAATCCGCCGATCACCTCGATGCCGGCAGCGGCAAGCTCATGCGCCAAACGGCGATGCAAACCGCCGCACAACAACACGTTGACGCCCAACCGCCGCAAATGCATCACGCGGTGACCGGAGGGCATGTTGCCCAGCATCTGTTCCTGCCGCGAGACTTCGGCGCCGTCGGCGATTTCCACCACCAGTAAGGTGTTGGCGCAATCAAAGCGCGGCGAAATGCGTTCTTGAAATGTCGGCAAAGCGATTCGCATCTTTGCAACCTCCGCGTCGTAGTGTTGCGAGTACCATGCCAAAATGATGGTCAATATAAGTGCATGATATATAAAGACTATTAAATTCAACCAGTGCTTGATGGTAGCATAAATGCATCATTGGTCAAAATATAGGTTGCATAATTGCTACCTTAATATGCTCTATGGATAGGTAACGCCCAGCTTTTTCATCTTACGCAGCAGAGTGGTCTTGTGGATGCCGAGCGCATCGGCGGTCTTCTGCCGGTGGCCGTTGTGCCTGGCCAGGGCGCGGCGCAATGCTTCGGCCTCGGCGGCGTCCAGCGCGTTCAGCCCGTCATCGGTTTCCGGCTCTGCAACCGGCTCTTCGCCGGCGATTTGCCGCGGCAGATGACTGACGTCGATGGTGGCGCCCTTGCACAAAATGAAGGCGTGTTCGATCGCGTTTTCCAATTCGCGGATGTTGCCCGGCCAGTCGTATTCCATCAGCGCAGCCATCGCTCCCGGCGTCAGGTCGGCGATCTCTTTGCCCTTCTCGGCGTTGAAGCGTCCGATGAAATGTTCGACCAAAAGCGGAATGTCCTCGCGCCGGTCGGCCAGTTTCGGCAGATCGATGTTGATCACGTTCAAACGGTAGAACAAATCGTCGCGGAACGTGCCGCGCTCCATTTCTTCGCGCAGGTTTTTATTGGTCGCGGCGATGATGCGCACGTCGGCCTGCACGTTTTCGTTGGCGCCGAGCACCTGGTAGACCTTGTCTTGCAACACCCGCAGCAGCTTGACCTGCACCGCGGGCGAGACCTCGCCGATTTCGTCGAGAAACAGCGTGCCGCCCTGCGCCTGGGCAAAGCGGCCGGGCTTGTCGCGGCGGGCGTCGGTAAAGGCGCCTTTGACGTAGCCGAACAACTCGCTTTCCAGCAAAGTGTCGGGCAGCGCCGCGCAGTTGACGGTGACAAACGGCTGCTCGGCGCGGTCGGACAATTGGTGAATCGCCCGGGCGAACAGTTCCTTGCCGGTGCCGGAAGGGCCGGTGATCAGCACCGTCGATTCGGATTCGGCGATGTCGGGCAGAATGTCGAAAATGGCCAGGATGCGGCGGTTCTTGCTGATGATGTCGGAAAAGGAATATTGCCGCAAAAGCTGGCGGCGCAACGCTTCGACCGAAGACAGATCGCGGAAGGTTTCCACACCGCCGATGACTTGCCCGTTTTCATCGGTGAGGACGGCGGCGCTGACGCTGATCGGTTTTTCCTCGTCGTCGACGGTCAAAATGTTCAGCGGCACATTGATCAGCGGTTTCTCGTCGGCGATCGCCCTTCGCAGAATGCAATCGGTCTGGCAGACGTTGGTGCGAAAGACTTCGTAGCAGGGACGGCCGATCGCTTCGTCGCGTGTGAACCCGGTAATCTTTTCCGCCGCCGCATTCCAGGAAGTGATCAACCATTCGCGGTCGACGGTGAACACGCCGTCGGCGACCGAATCGAGTATCGCCTTGTACGCCTTTTCCTTCATGGCCGCCGCTCTTTCCGCGGTAATTGCAGCGCTGCACCGGTCAACAACGCCTCGACCACCTTACGCCGCGCCTGCTTGATCGTCCGCTGAATCGTGCCACGACTGACGCCCATCGCCGCGCCGGCTTCTTCCTGCGTCAATCCCTGCAAATCACACAACCGCAACGCTTCCAACTCATCGGCCGCCAGCGTCACCGCCGGCAAGCCCGATAAACGGACACCGATCGGTTTGTACGCGTGCGCGTCACCCATGTGTCGACAGCGTCTTGGTTTTCTCGGTCGCGGACTCATCGTCGCCTCCGCCTTATATTGTGCATATACACATAATAGATGCAAGCCGCCATGTAAAAATTCTTCATTTTCATTATTTTCATTAGGATCTTCGACCGTTTCGACGATGACAAGCTAGTAGGAATATGAGGGCCGTTTATTTAAAAGGCCATTTCACCGATGGAAGGCAAAACAACGAGGAGAGAACATGGGCACCATTCGCGTTTTGCTAGCCGACCAGCATGAAGCCACGCAAACGACGCTGAGTTCCGCCCGCAACAATAGCCACCCACTTGAATTGGTCGGGGTGGCGCACGACGGTCATGAAGCCTTGCGCCTGGTTCAGACCACCCGCCCCGACGTCGCTGTTTTTGCACAAAACCTGTCGGAATTGGACGGCATCTCCGCCGCCGAACAGTTGCATTTGCTGCAACCCGATCTCGGTTTGGTGGTCATTACCGAAAACAATGACGAACCGACGTTGGACCGGGTGAGCCAGATCGGCGTTCACCGTTCGTTGCCACGTGAAACGGCTGTGTCGAAACTGGTTCAGACCGTAATTGACGTCATGGAAATGTTAAGTCAGTAATCCGACCGGTAGGCTACACGACCGCATCGCTGGATAGCTTTAATTGATTTCATCATCTTCGGGCACTTGCGCCATTTCCGCGGCGATAACGCGGCTGCCGCGCAACACGAGCTGATTGGCCAGTTCAACGCCGACGGTTTCGGGATCGGCGGCGCGACCGGAAACGGAAGTTCGGAACATGCGTTCGCCGTCGTGCGAAACCAGAACGGCGTTCATCTCCAACGTGTCATCGAGTTGCTGCGACAAACAACCCAACGGCAGAAATCCTTCTCCTTCAATTTCACGCAGAAACGACCGCTCAGCCCGCAGCAGTTGTTCGGTTTTGGTATCGTGCAAGGGAGCCGTCATCGTTTGCGCATCCCGGTCAGCGATGCGACCGACCAAAGCGGTGACGCCTTCGCCCAATGGCGGTAGCATTTCTTCCAAAGCAAAGTCGGTCGACGGAAGATTCTTTTTGCCGAGCAGAACAAGATCGGCCTGCGAAAGGACGATCGCATCGACCTCAGCGCGGGCATCAAGGGCATGCATTAACGCGTCGGCGCCGCCGGGCACCATGCGGATTTTAATTTTCGTTCTCAATCGTTGAAGCTGGGCGCGCTGCAACGGTCCGGCCACGCCGATGCGCAGGCCCGGTGCCAGCTGCGTAAAAGCGGCGTCGTGAGAAACCAGCTTTTCGTTCGCGCCTTCGCGTTGGGTAACGGCGACGACCATCAAACCGGTCGGCAGGGTCGCCGGCAGCAGGCGCATATCGCAGACGACCAGGTCGAGCCGCTTTTCTTTCAGCGCAGGCCACAGCGCCTCGGTCAGCCGGCGTTTGTCGGGCTGCTCCGTTTCACCGCCGGCGGGAAAGGTTTGCAGGCGAATCGCCGTTTCCGGCCACGCGCCACGCAGGCGCTCGAGGATCCACTCGCCGCGCCGCAAAGAAAGCGCGTCGCTCAGCGATCCCACCATTAAACTGGTTTTAGCCATCTCACCGCCCGGAACATTTTTTGTGAGGCCGACATGATAGCACGAACGCCGCGACGGGCAATTACGTCGATGCGGCTACCTTCTGCAACAACGCTTTGATCTGCTCCACCTTCGGCAACGGTTTGCCCTGATGCGCCACCTTTTCATCGACGACCAGCCCCGGCGTCAGTGCAACGTACTCGGTGATTTTGTCCATCTCGGTGACGTATTCGACATCCGCCGCGATGCCCAACTCGGCCACGGCCTGTTTCGTCCGTTCCAGCAGAGCATGGCAGTTGCGGCAGCCCGGCCCCAGCACTTTGATTTTCATTGAGTTCTTCCTTTCATCCGACAATCGCGCCGTAGATCATGCCGGCCAGCGCCGACATGACCACAACCAGCGAAAAGTAAGCCGTCGATTTTTTTGCGCCGAGCACGCCGTAAACGACCAGCATGTTCGGCAACGACAACGCCGGCCCGGCCAGCAGCAGCGTCAGCGCCGGTCCGTGGCCCATCCCCGCGCCGATCAATCCTTCCAGAATCGGCACCTCGGTCAGCGTGGCGAAGTACATCAGCGCCCCGGCCACCGCGGCCAGCAGGTTGGCGCCGACGCCGTTGCCGCCCAGCAGCGATGCCACATAGCGCGCCGGGATGATACCGGCATCGCTGTTCGGGCGACCGAGAAAAAAGCCCGCAGCCAACACGCCGAAGAAAAGCAGCGGCATGATCTGCTTGACGAAATCCCAGGTCGAGTCGACCCAGTCGAGCAATTCGTCTTTGGCGAACCAGCGGCGCAACATCACCGCCAGCACCAGCAAAAAGCCGATCGCCAGCGGCCACTTGACGCCGTAGACCGCGTTCCAGAAACCGACCGGCTGCGCGGGTTTGCCCCAGGCGGCGAAAATCAGAATCAGCACCATCGTGGCGAAATACAAAATCGTCTGCCACGGCGCGCGCGGCTCTTCGATGTCGACGTCGAACATGCCCGCCGCCGCTTTTTCGCTTTCCTCGCGGCTAAACAGTGCCGCCATAATCAACCCGATGACCACGGCGAAAACGATCGCCCCAATCGCCCGCGCCAATCCCAACCGCCAACCCAGCACCCGCGCGGTAAGGATGATCGCCAGCACATTGATCGCCGGGCCGCTGTACAAAAACGCCGTCGCCGGCCCGATGCCCGCACCGCGTTTGTGAATGCCGGTGAACAGCGGCAGCACCGTGCACGAGCAGACCGCCAGGATGCTGCCCGAAACCGAGGCCACCGAATAGGCCAACACCTTTTTCGCGCCCGCGCCGAAGTATTTCATCACCGACGCCTGCGACACGAACACGCCGATCGCCCCGGCGATGAAAAACGCCGGCACCAGGCAGAACAACACGTGCTCACGCGCGTATTCCTGCAGCATCCAGAACGCTTCGAGTAGCGCGCCGCTCATGCGCGCGTTGCCCAACGGCATCAAATAGGCCGCGGCAAAAACCGACAGCAGCAAAATCAGCTTGGATGATTCTTTCATGGTTTTTCTTTTTTCCTACCGTGCGCGGGTGCGCCTTTTCTTTTTCATTTCACCGTCTAACGCCTTCTTGCGTTGACTGAGTACGTCGCCGACACACGTGAAGAAGCCGCCGATGCAGGTGACTTCGAGGCGGTAGTAGACGTGGTTTTTTTCTTTGCGATCTTCGGCGACGATGCCCGCCTGCTTAAGCTTGGCCAGGTGATTGCTGACGGTGGCATATTCGGCGCCGACCAGGTCGACCAGGTCGCCGACCATGCGAGGGCCTTCCTGCAGGGCGTCGACGATCATCAACCGGCTCGGATGCGACAGCGCTTTAAAAATACGGGCGCGCAACTCGTAGGTTTCCTGCTTTTTTTTCATCGGTCTTTCCTCGCCCTCATTCCGGGCGACCGTTTTAGCGTTTCGCTATTTAGCAATTTAGCTAAATAGAAAAACAAAGTCAAGCGTGTTTTCGAAAGTGGAAAGGATTTTTATTTTTTACGGTAGGCCAGGCTTTCGCAGTATTCCAGCAGGTCGGCAGCGGGAGCTTCGCCCAGCGTGGCGACGAGAATCTCGCGAACTTCGGCGAGCATGTCGGCCAGATACTTTTCCACCTTGGCTTGCAGACCGTTGGCGCGCACCAACTCGCGGATCTGTTCGCGCGCGCTGTCACCGTTGCCGAGGGCGTCGAGCAGCGTCTGCTGATCGGCTTCCGTGCCTTCGCGCAACAGCAACAGGTAAGGAAACGTCAGTCGGCCCTGCGCCAGATCGCGGAAGGGATCTTTGCCGGTTTGATCGGAACTTTCGGCGAGGTCGAGCATGTCGTCGGCGACCTGAAACAGGCGTCCGAGTAACCGCCCGGCGTGACCCAGATGCGACAGTTTTTCATCGGACGGACCGGCGAGGATGCCCGGCAGTTCCAAACACAGGCTGAGCAACGCGCCGGTTTTGCGGTCGACAATAAAAAAGTAGCGATCGAGGGTCAGCGACCGATCGCCCCAGTGCGCAGCTTCGGCCAACTGCCCCGAGGCCAGATCGACCACCGCCCGGCTGACGGCATGGTAAACCGGCTCGATGTTGACGCGGCAGATCAACTCCATGCCCTTGGCGAAGCAGACGTCGCCGGTCATCACCGCCTGCCGACTGCCGGCTTCGGTGTGCAGCGCCGGACCGCCGCGCCGTTTTTGCGCCTGGTCGATAACGTCGTCGTGAAACAGCGAGGCGTTGTGCACCATCTCGATGGCGGCGGCCAGAATCACCGCCGCTTCATCAAGCGAGCCGAGCACGTGAGCGGTGCGCAACAGCAAGCGCGCACGCACGCGTTTGCCGCCCAGGCGCAGCGTCGGCGCCGCCTCCGGACGCGGATACAACGGGCGCATGTCGCCGGCTTCGGCGACCAGAGCGTCAACTTTCTCCAGCCAGAATGATTCGTCGAACGGGTTCTTCATCAAAGCAGTGCTCCCCATGTCGCCCCGAGTGCACATAACAATCCGGTCCACAAGTGAACCATTAAATAGTCGGCCTGAGCGCCCCTGATTTTATCTTCATCATTAAAATAGCGCAAAGCCCGACCGATGGCCCGCGCCGCCAAGGGTATCGTCAACAACGCCAGCAGAAAGGTCGGCCTCATCCAACCCAACGCCACCGGCGCAACAACCGCCAGGTAAACGAACACCGCAATGGCGAAAAAGCCCCACCGCGCCCGCTTGCGTCCCAGCCGCACGACGAGGTTACGCTTACCCGCTTCGCGGTCGGTGGCGAAATCGGTGTATTGGTTGATCCACAACAGCGCGGTGATCAATCCCGCCGCGGGCAGGCTGCACAAAAGCGCGTTCCACGACAGCGCGCCCGCCTGCACGACGTACGTGCCCAACACCGGCGCGGGCCCGAGAAAAACGAAAATGTCCAACTCGCCGAGACCGCGATACGCCAGCCGCAACGGCGGAGCGGTGTATCCGTAGCCGCCGAGAAAACCCAGCAGCATGATCGCCAACACGAGGGCACGTCCTTTTTCGATCCACAACAAAATGACGACGCCCACCGCCAACGCGACGGCAAAGCACGACCAAAACCACAGCTTGACCGTGCCGGGCGCAACCTTGTCGCGGATAATCGCGCCGCCGCCGCCCGAGTAGGGTCGCTGGTCGGTGCCCACGCCGTCGGCGCCGAGGCGGAAGTCGAAGTAGTCGTTGGACAGATTGACGCCCAGGTGTGCCGCCGACACGCCCAGCAACGTCAGCAGAAACAACGGCCAGGACAACGCGTGCGTGTCGTAAAAAGCCAACGCTCCGCCGAGCGAAACCGGCACCAACGTACAGGTCAGAAACATGATGCGCGACTGCCGCAGAAAATCTTTGATCGGTTTGAGCGTGCTCATGCGCATCCTTGGTGTTACTTTTTCCTTTGCGTTATTTTCTCGGCATCATAAAGCAAAACAATTTCGATTCACATCCCTTTTACCTGGCGACTCCCTGGCTGCAGAGGCGGAAAAACAGGCTTGCATTTCGCCGTTGAATTTGTATGATATGCGCCCTTACGCCCTCGTAGCTCAGGGGTAGAGCACTTCCTTGGTAAGGAAGGGGTCACCGGTTCAATCCCGGTCGAGGGCTCACCCGACCCGCCGCGCGCCGGCGGGTTTTTTTGTTAAGTATTCGCGATAAATTTTAATTTCAAAAACCACGCAAAGAGATCAACCGGTAGCCAGTTTCACTAAATAGTTCACCAGGTCCAGGTAGCTATCGATGAGGCTTTGGATCGCGTACACAAAGCACGCGGCCATGATCACGCTGTACAAAAGATCCGTAATGCTGATACCGGGTATCTCGACTTTGTCTTCGATCTGACCCTCGGCACCTTCCGGCAGCGGCGCAATCAGACTTTCATTGGTGATGTATCCCTCGCTGATCGCATTGGGCTGTTTTTCATCCTCGGTTTTCCGGCTGAAATTGCGAAAACGGATGGGTACGCCGTTGGCCAAATAGAAATTGGCGCGGTCCTGCACGTGAAAATGCACATGAGGTTCGGTGGTATGGCCGGAGTTGCCGGCCAGACCGAGCCGGTCGCCCTGGCGTACCGTGTCTCCTTTGCGGACAGTGATGGATCCTTTTTGAAAATGAGCCAGAAAACTGAAGCGGTTTTCAGTGTGGCGGATAATGACAAAGTTACCGCGAAAATCACGGGTCCAAAGGCCGATCCAGCCGCTTCGCGGACATTGTTTATCCCGGTTTCCATCGACGACCTGAACGACCTCGCCATCGGCCGGCGCCAGAACTTCTCGGCCCCAGGTGTAGTATTGGTCGAGCTTCGTGCCACGGCCGGAATGCACCTGACCTTCGTCGTCGACGGCAACAAGGTCGTACGCATACCGTTGCGTGACGGCATACCAGGAATGAGATTTTTTGGGGGTTACATCGCCAGCAAGCGCTTGCCAGGTGCCCACAAAAGGCAGCGACATAACGATTTCAGGCGCATCGTTTTTCTCTTTTCCTGCGAACTTACATCGCACGGTGATCACAACCTGACCGATGTTCTGAAATAGAATCTGGAACCAGAAAATAGGATTAACAACAAATTCGATGATGACCGACAAGTAATACAGCACGTATATGGAAGCCGTTTTGATGGGGTGCATCTTTTTCATTCAACCCTCTTTACATGTTTTGGGCGGCGAAAATTGATAAAATTTATTGTGAGGGTTGATGGTACCTTTCCCATGTACCGAGGGCAACCGTTCTGCCGCGCAGGTGAATGAGTAGTTTAAAAAAATGATCCCGGCCGCGTAAAGCGACCGGGATCCGTCGTGCAACAAACCACCGGGTTTGCTTAATTCATTTTATTCGACAAACGATCAATTCGTTTTGCCAGCGAGTCGATGCGTTGGCGTAACTCGTTTACCTCGTTTTGCGTGGGCATCGGCAACGCGTCGGTGATGCGTTCCAGGCGCGTGTCGAAAAAACGCGCCATTTCTTCTCGGTTTTTCCGCATCCGCCGCAACATGTCGCCGGAAACTCTTTTGGCTTCCTCCTGGCTGACGCTGCCGCGTTCGGCGAGTCGATTCATCACCGCGGTGACCGATTTCTCAGTGCCGCTGATCGTCGTCTGCGCCTCGCGCCACATGTCGCGCAGCAGGTTGGGCAACAACTCCTTGATACGTTTGTCATCGGTCATTGCCGTATCACCTTACTTCTTGGCGGTTTTCTTGGCGGCTTTTTTCGGAGCCTTCTTGGCCTTTTTCTTGGTGGTTTTCTTGGCGGTTTTCTTAGCGGCTTTCTTCGCCGGCTTTTTCTTCAATTCGTTAACCGCCTTGTTCAGCTTGGCCAGGTCTTTCTTGATCTTGTCCACTTCCGCCTTGCTCGGCAGATTCAACGCGGCCAGCGTTTTGTCCATACCGGTGTTGAAGGCTTTTTCCATCTCGCCGCGAGCCGTGCGCACGCGCTTGAGTACGTCGTCGTAGACCTTCTTCACTTCTTTGGTGTCGATCTTGTCGACGTTCTTGTTCATGCGGTCGCGGGCCTTTTCCAAGGAATCCTCGACCTTACCCATCTGGTCCATCACCTTCTTGGACCGCTCTTTAATGAAATCGGGAATGTAATCTTTTGCCTTGTCGACCATCACTGTTCCTCCTTTAAACCCACCAAAATTTATTTATTTGGCGACTAGTTAGCTTGTTAAGGTCAACTGTTTATAACACGCTGCGTCATATATAACGCTCGCTTTGGATCCTGTCAAGAAATTTTTACACGCTGCGTCATTTTTTAATGCAATTGACTGAAATCACTAACAATTTTAATTTTTTCCTGATTAATAGCGGCCTTGACTTGATTTAGACGTGGTGAGTAAGGTCCGATTGTATCATCACAGGTGCAAGGAGTTACCCGGTGGCCATCATCAAATGCCCTTTTTGCAAGCGCCGGATCAGCGACAATGTGCACCAATGTCCGCATTGCTACGGACCGATCCGCGGTGCGCCCCCTCGCGATCGCAATAAAAACAAGACTGGAAAATCCATCGGTCGCCTGATTTTGCAATTAATTGTTTACGCGCTCGTTTTTGCCTTCATGTTTTATTCATTCAAAAGCAGCAACGACGTCGGTTTGTCGACGTGGATCCTCGCCGGGGTCGCGGCTCTTGTTGCCGTTGCCATGACCATTCAATGGACGAGCAAAGATTAAAACAACTTCCGGCGAAAAATTTCATTTCAAAATTGATTCGACATGCCCGATAGGCAACAATGCCGTACAATAATTTCACTCACCGATAAAAGAGAGGACTTGCTTCGTGCAGCGGCAAACGTCACCCGCGGAATGGCTCGGCTTCGGCGCGATTCTGTTGGCTGCCGCGCTGTGGCGGCTGGTCGGTTTGGGCGCGGAAAGCCTCTGGACCGACGAAATCGCCGCGGTGCTGGTCGGCGGACGCAGCCTGTTGGAAGTGCTGGTCGCCATCGCGGTGCAAGACGTCAACCCGCCGCTGTTTTACAGCCTTGTTCATTGCTGGTTGATCGGCGGCGAAAGCGAAACATGGCTGCGTCTGCTGCCGGCGCTGTTCGGGCTTGTTGCCGTCGTTATCACCTGGCGGCTGGGGCGACGCCTGGGCGGCAGGGCGATCGGCCTGCTGTCGGCGCTGCTGGTCGCTTTTTCGCCGCTGTCGATTTATCTCTCGCGCGAGTTGCGCTACCATACGCTGGTGACGGCGCTGGCCCTCGGCACGTTGCTGACTCTGCTCAACCTGCGCGACAAAGACGGCCGCGTTTACCCGCGCCTGTTTTTTGCCGCGATGCTGCTCGGTCTTTACACCCATTACTTTTTTCTTTTTCTGCTGCCGATTGCCTTGATCTGGTGGTTCGCCGGCGATGCGCAAAAGCGGCCGCCCTTCGGTTTGCTTTGCCGACCGCTGTGCGGCGCGTTGGCGCTGTGGCTGCCGTGGCTGGTGATCGTCGCCGTGCAGGCGTTGCGCGCCAGTTATCGTTTTCGCCCGTTGGCTACACCGGGTGAAGCGCTGTTTGAACTGGCGGGGTATTTCACCGTCGGTCATGCCGACGCGCGACTGCCGCTCGATCCGGGCGGCGCGGCGCGCATCTGGTATCTGCTGGCGCTGGCTCCGTTTTGGGCGCTGCTCGTCGCCGGGCTGAGCGAATGGAAAAAGCAAAAGGGCGCCCGTCTGGCGGCAATCGGCTGCGGCTTGCCGGTGCTGACGGTGCTGGCGCTCGGTTTGTTTTTGCCGGTGCATGGTCACCGTTACCTGCTGCCTTTTCTGCCTTTATTTTTAATCGTCCTCGCTTTTGGTGCGGTGCATTTATGGACACTTTGGAAACCGCTGGGCGTGATGGCGATCGTTGCCGTCGTGCTGTTGATGACCGGCTCCACGTTCATTCAACGATACGATCCGCACTACCAACGCGAAGACTGGCGCGGTCTGGCCGACATGCTGCACGCCGCCGTGCAGCCCGACGACGCTTTATTGGTTTACAACGACAGCCAGGCCGGGCCGTTGCGCTGGTATTGGCAGCGGTTGTACGCCGAACCGTTTGTCGCCAAACCGCTGCTGACCGGCGATGCGCTGGTGTTTTCCGAGCAACCGCCGGGAGCCATCGAACAACGCGTCGATCTTTACCGTACCCAGGCCCGCCGCCTGTGGCTGTTGGATCACTTCGCGCACATGTACGATCCGCCCGGCCGCGCGCGTGCGGCGCTCGACCAAACCTGCCTGCACGATCCGGGTTACAACCTGACGGCAGTCACGCGCATTCCGTTACGTGTTTACTGGCGAAGCCGGCAAACGGCGCATCGGGAAATCGGTTCGCGTTTCGCGCCGGAAATCAACTTCGGTGAAGGCGGTTTCGATCCGCTGCAACTGGCCGGCGATTGGTCGCACACCGGCGACAAATGGGCCTGGCTCGGCAAAAACGGCATCGTTTACCTGCGCGCGGAAACGCCGGCGAACGCGGTCACGCTAAACGTCTGGTACTCGCCCGAACTGCACGATGACGAGCCGCTCAATCTGGCCGTGCAAACCGAAGACGCCACCCTCGCCACGTTCTCGTTGAGTTCCGACCAACCGCAAACGTTGACCGCGCCCCTGCCTGCAACCGTGCCGCCCGGCGAGATCATCCAGCTTTACCTCTCGCCTTCGCGTACCTTCGACCCGGCCGACGCCATCGGCGGCGACGATCACAGCCCGAAGTCGGTGATGGTCAGCGAAATAAATTTAGCTTGGGAATAGGCGGATGATCGACTTGGCTGCCTGATTCTCAGCAACCACAACCGTCGTCATTATCATCATCATCGTCAGCGGCGTCATTGTCGTCATCGTCATCGGCGGTGTCGTCGTCAATGGTTGTGTCATCGTCGACAACATCGTCGTCAACCGGTCCCGGTTTCATCGCTGCAATCTGCGCGAACCAGGCGGCGGCGAGTTTGGGCGAATAGCTGAAATCGTAAACGCCGATCTGCCCGAACGCTTCCTGGAACCAGGGTTCGGCGCCGCAATAGAAAAAGTCGTAAAGGCTGTAAAGCGTGGCGAAGGCGCAGCCGGAACCGAAACCGGCCACTTCGTCCAGAATCATCTGCAGCAGCTCAACCTGATGTAACTGTTCGTCGTCTTTTGCCGGATTGGTGTTGGTGGCGATGCCGAACTCCGGCAGAGCGATCGGCTTGTCGGGAACGATGTCGTGCATCTTGCCGAACATGCCGGGGGTGATCAGTCCGTTTGCCAGATCATCGCTGAAAAAATAAATCGAATAGGCGATCACATCCAAACCCGGCAGCAGGTCGGCGAAGGCGGCGAGATTCTCCCACTTGGGTTCGCCTTCGTTATCGACGTAAAAATCGAGAGTCACGTAAACCGACACCAGGCAATCGGGATGCGTCTCTTTGATCTGCTCGCGCACCTGGTGGTACCAATCGACGAACGTTTCCCACCATTCCGGGTGCTGCTCGTAAAAGAAATTGATTTCGATACCGACCATCACCGCCATCGGTTCGACCTGTTCGGCAATCGCCAACAACTCGGCCTGCATCGCATCGCGCACCGCCGCATCGGTGAACGAACCGGGCGACGTGCCGTCGGGCAGCGGATTGAGATTACCCAGACCTTCGACGCTGTCGTGCGTGAAATCGAAAACAAGTACGCGGTCCAGTCCGTACGCGCGCGCGTATTCGCTGAGACGCAAACCGCGTTCGAAACCGTCGAGCAGCGGCTTGCCGGTCAATTGGTTGTAGCGCACGTGGAAAAACAACGTCGCCGTATCGCCGCCCAACGCGTCGATTTCCGCGGGAACATCGAGTTCGGCGTATTCGCTGAGGTTGCGCGGATTCTCGTTGACGAAGCCCCAACCGAAGTCGCGCTCGTCAAAAGCCGGTTCGACATCGGGCGGGTCAGGCATGGCGCCGACCGGTGGTTGTTCCCAGGTAATCGAAATGTCGTCGAACCACACCGGACCGTCGCCGCTGACCAACGGCATGACCACCACGTAAGACGCCTGTTCGGTCGCGGTGAAGCTGCCGCTGAGGTTTACCCAGCCGCCGCTTGTGTCTCCCTGCGATAACGTCAACTGCCCGGCCAGGCCGACGTCCCAGGCCGGATCGGGCGGCAATTCCGGATTGACCGCCAGCACGAACAGCGTTGCGGCGGCGTCGGCCGACACCCGCGCGTCAAACGACACGAAAACTTCCGTACCGGTAAAGATGTTGGTGTTGCCGTCGGCGATCTGCGAAACAAACGCGCCGTCGGGATGCGTTGTTTCCATCCGCAAACTGGTTTCGCCTTCCTCGAAAACGCTGTCGTCGAGCGCCCACGTCAGCGTTCCCGGCGGTAGCGGCTCTTCCAGAAAACCGATGTACCAATACGCAGGCCGGTCACCGTTCAGGCCTTCTTCAAAACCGCCGTTATGCAGCGTTTCAACCGGATCGGCAAAAACGATCATCGGTACGAGAACAACAATAAAAACCAACGAAAAGAAAAATCGATGCATGATCGTCACCCTGGTTGGGTTTTAAAAATACACATTTCGAGTTTACCAAAAATACAAACGACGCGGGCAAGCTAGACGTTAAAACGCACGTGCATGATTTCGCCGTCGTTGAGCGCGTAGGTTTTTCCCTCGACCTGCAAGACGCCGGCTTCGCGGCACGCTTTAAGCGAGCCTTTTTCCAACAATGTATCCCACGGCACAATTTCCGCGCGGATGAAACCGCGTTGAATGTCGGTGTGGATACGGCCCGCGGCGTAGTGGGCTTCGCTGCCGGCGGGAACGGCCCAGGCGCGGCATTCGTCTTCGCCGACGGTGAAGAAAGAAATCAAATCGAGTTGGCGAAACGCTTCGTGGGCAATGGTATGCGCGGCCGGTTCGCCCAGACCCATTTCGGCGGCGAATTCCTGTTGTTCCTCGGGCGGCAGGGCGGCGACCTCGGCGGCGACGGCGAGGCATTCGGCGACCACCCGGCGGCCGTGCAGTTTTTCTTCCGGAATCGTTGGGGCGTCCGCGGCGTCCTCGGCGATATTGACCACCAGCAATTGCGGCGTGGTGGTAACCAGATTCAACCCGGCCAGTTCGCCGCGTTCGTGTTCGTCGAAATCGACCGCCCACAGCGGCGTTTCGTTTTCCAACGCTTCCTTGGCTTTGAGCACCGCCTTTTTCCGCACCGGCTCCATCGGTTGAATGTTCTCGCGCTCGATCAATCGCTCGCAGGCGAACAGGTCGGCGAAGATCATCTCGCCGTCGAGCTTTTCCAAATCGCGCGCCGGATCGGGCTCGTCGGCGGCGGTGGGCGTAACGCAAGCGCGCAATACGTGGATAAACAAGCTCGATCCCTTGATCGTCTGCAGGTACTGCTCGATCTCGCTGCGTCGTTTGCTCTGCTGACCGGCGCCGGGCCACTTGCCTTCGCGCGCACGGATCTCAACGAAAGTCGTTTTCTTCGGTTTGTACAATTCGGACAGCTTTTCCAGACGCGCATCGGGCACCTTGATCGTCGCGATCTGCACCTGCTGCGCATCCTGTCCGGTCA
>Ga0272444_10000757_pt1 | contig 32814 bp, 26 predicted proteins | sample SSMForm13_FD_201033 | JGI IMG/M metagenome (GOLD analysis project Ga0272444, IMG submission 201033) | Marine sediment archaeal communities from Little Sippewissett salt marsh, Falmouth, MA, United States - SSM-Form-13 | ecosystem: Environmental > Aquatic > Marine > Wetlands > Sediment ...
GTGTAAGGGGCCCATAACAATGGGTGACTGCCCCGCCCGTCAGAAGAACGTGTTCGACGATGGCACGGTGAACAACTGGTGTTCGGCCGGCTCCCTTGGGCCCAATATCGCCCAGGCCCGGCACGTTTGCCAGAGTTGTATTGAACCGAACTTCCCGGATCCACCAACATCCCCATTCTATGAGCCGGTATCAGGCTCTTCTTAAGGAGGTGACACAGCATGGCAGTACTAAAAATAGCACCTGTTAATCGAATCGAAGGTCACATGGACGTTGACGCCACGACCGATGTGAATAAGGTCGTTACGGCTGTAAACAATAAGGTGGTGATGTTCCGCGGCCTTGAAAATATCATGGTCAAGCGGGACCCGCGGGACGCGCCCATTATCACACCACGGACCTGAGGCGTCTGACCGATTACACATGGCTCGGCGAGCCATAAAGCGGTTGGAGAGGCCTATGGTTTCAAGGTGGATTATACTCACTCAAACGATCCTACCTATCCAGGCGGACCTGATGACACAGCAATCAACGCCAGCGGAACGCCGGCACCAGGCGGGGCCCCAAAGTTGTATGAGGATGTCCCCGCCAATGCCGTGTTGATCAGAAACCTGGCCATGGCTTCCAATTACCTCATGTCCCACATTCTCCATTTCTACCATCTGGTAGCCTTGGACTATGTGGATGTGAATGGCACAGGGCTGATCCCGAAAGGGTTTCTCTGCCCCAACTATGACAGTAACTACTATGCCAGGGGGATCGACCCTGTCCTGCAGACAGGCGGTCTCGGAGCGCCGGCGTACACGGTCAACAACGCCCCTCTGGCGAACCCGGGCGTTCCCACAGGCGTTGCCGGCGATCTCACCCCCTATCTTGCAGGACAGTATGTCCGCGCCCTGAAGGCGCGCCGGATGGCCCATCAGCTCGGAGCCATCTTTGCGGGCAAGATGCCCCATGCGTCCTGTTTCACGCCAGGGTGTGTCACCACCAAGTCTTACGATCCCACGCCGGGCGGCCTTTTTGACGGTCCCGTGGTGCAGAAAGTCCACGAGTTGCTTTACGGAGGGCCTGGCTTTGATCCCACGGCAGGGGGGAACCATCCCTGCAACGGCAATCCGTTGAGCATGTCCAACCCCCATCCGGAAAGTCTCATGGGCTTTATCGGAAAGCCCAGCGATTTCTGGAACTGGGCTGCGGACGCCACGGGATCCACCGGTGGTTTGGGCTTTGGCTTTGCACCCGAGTTTCTGCCTCCATGGGCAGCCGCTGGTGCGGCAACCTCCGGACCACTGGCAGGCCTTCTTGGGTCTGGCACTTGGAAACACGGCGGCACCTTTTGCTTTGATACGGTGGCTGCGGCCCACTGCTTCCCCGAGTATTTCTGGATAGGTTCCGGCTACGGCCGTTACCTGGCCTGGGGGATCTTTGAAGGGGCAGCCCCAGGGCACCCAGACCAAAGGCTCCTGACCAGGGGACGGGTCCACGTGCCGCTAGCGCCAAATGGGGGAGCCTACGTATATCATTACAAACATCATGCTGCGAAGCACCTGAAGGTGACCAAGGAGTTTACCACAAACTCCTGGTACGATGATCCAGCGGGGATCAACTACGGGCGGCACATGTGGCAGGGCAAGACCAAGCCGAACGCGAACAAGCCCGCTGCCTACACCTTTGCCAAGACCCCGCGCTACTACAACAATGCGAGCACAGCTCCTTGGGAGATTGCCGATCATCCCAACGACGCCTACCTGCCCTACGAGGTGGGACCGCTTGCCAGAATGATAGGTAGTGCCTCTCGGCTGACCACACCGGGCGGCCCGGCCACGGCAGGTGAAGTGGTTGCCGTGGACAGCGGGGCCTTTGGCTGTTACTACCCTGGCATCCTTTCAGATGTGGATAACGTACTTGCGCCGGTAGGTGTGGGAGGGCCTTCACCCATCGGCGTGTTCCCGGGCAGGCGCGCCAACATGGCAGCGCACATCGGTTTTCTGGCCGGTGCGGGCGTTTTCTACCTGCCGCCGAACGCCTTCTCACCACAGGTACTGGGGAACGGTTATCATAGTGACTACATGGGCGGTGCCACGCTGGACAGGATCGCGGCCAGGACCCTTGAGACGTACTACGTGGGGATGCAGATGCTGAACTGGTTCAACGCCATTAACCCGATCAGCCGGTCCAACAAAACCCTGACCTTTACCTGGAACGGCAAGCCGAACCAAACAGCGCCCAAGAAGGGCAAAGGCGCAGGCCTGACCGAGGCCCCAAGGGGCGCTCTTGGGCACTGGATCAAGATCCACAAGCCTGGTGATAGCGCGTACAGGGGCAAGGTAAGCAAGTACCAGATCGTCACGCCCACGGCTTGGAATATCAGCCCCAAGGATGCGGTTGATGCGACACAGAAGACCTTGGGCCTCATGGGTCCCATTGAAAGGTGCATCTGGGGAACGCCTGTTGTGGCCGAACAAGAACCGATTGAGGTCCTCAGGGTGATCCACTCCTTTGACCCGTGTTGTGCCTGTACGGTCCATGTCATGAACCCGAAAAAGGAGAAAGTGGCTGACGTCACGCTCGAAGCCCTTATGTAAAGTAGTCACCCACTCCAACTGGAAGGCGTTCCTTCCTTCCAGTTCAGTGGGATGACAAAGAGTTCATAACAGTGTCGTTTCACAGAGATGGGTCTCAAAATCCAAATACGACGACGTCTACAGCTCATAAATACATTGTTTTTACGGAAAGAACGCAGTGTTCAGAGTATTGAGTTTGGTCGGTATCATGCCTTTAATTTATTTAGCGACAGAATTCTGGAGCCGGTGGCAAGACGTGCCCTCACCGCAACTATACGACACCATAGGCTGAGACACTCACACCGGCTCCGGTACTGCCGCACCTTCTGGTGCTTTGAGGCTGGATGTTAACCAGTGCCCATCCATAAATGGCAGCAACGCACGATACAAGTCCTGCCATGTTCTCATTGCGCTATTTCCAACATACCAGCACTCCCATAAGTCCTCACTACGCCGTATGTATTGTGGTTGTCGAAGACAATCTAGTTAGTGCCCATCCACGGACCTCTGTTAGCTGGCACAACACAACCGAGGTTGTGTCCGTTCAGAAATGGTGAGTTTTGTCCCAAGACAAGGCCGCGCAAGGGTTTCCACCGCAGGCGTAGCAGCGCTACGTCGAGGATGAAAGCCCGCGGAGAACGCAGTATTGGGGCAAAAGATGCCATTTATGGATGGACACTAGCTAATTCTAAGAATTGACTCTGTAGCCCGAACGTAGTAAGGCTCAATCTGGGGGTATTGCCACTTCACGCAGGACATTCTTTCCTATCTATCTGTTGACCCTATTAAGGGTGATCCACATGGAGCAACCGTGCAAATTGTGCCTGCCTGGCTCCTGACAGGGCGCTGTGTGTTCTGTTGGGCACGTAGGAACCGTGTCTGCGCACAGAATTATGTGACGATTCAATAAGTCGGCAGCAAAGGAGGACAACATGGAAAGGAAAGCTCTCTTAGGCGTTTGTATTTCCATTCTCTTATTGTCAATCTGTTTTTTTGTTCCTTCCGACGCGTGCAGTCCGCCCGCATCACCTGACCCAGAGGTCCTTTCGGCCTTTGAAGAACTTCAAGAATACATCGCTGATTTACCTGGTGACACGCTGAGAAAGGGCCAGCGCAAAAGACTAATCAGGAAATTGGTGCTTGCTGAGCGCCAATACAAACGGGGCAGACCTTGTCTCGCCGTAAACATCCTGAGGATTTTTCTCAACCAGACACAACGCCTGCGCAGGGGGGCGTGCATTGCCATTGCTGAACAACTAAATAACAGGGGTCGTGCGCTTCGCGCTATTCTTATCGGAAGTCTACCAGAGGGCAATATGTGCCGGAGGCACAAACGATTCGGAATCGAACCCACTGTCAAGATAAAGGCGTCAGACAACCAACACTTGGCAGCGTCCGTCAGCTTTGGCGAACTCCAGACGTTGAGCGTTGAGGCCGAAGGCGAGCTGTACACCGAAGTAATCATCCCGGGAGTGAAGGCCCTGTCTGGTATTCCAGGTTTTCCGGCAGTTCCCGTGGTCTATCGTCTCGTGGCCTTTCCTCGGGGGGCCGAAGTCACCATTGAAGTGTCACCTCCCAGGGTCTCAGAGACCATCCGCCTGAATTTGTATCCCTTTCAGCATGCAGCCCCAGACGACGGCGTGGAATGCGAGCCGGGTTCCTATTACTGTCCTGCCTTTGTAAAGGACGAAGAAGCCTATGCGTCGGAAGGGCCATTCCCCGCTGAAGTCTGCACCGTAATGCCCCTGGGCCAGTATCGGGATTTGCAGATTGCCGTGGTCTCCAGCGCAGCCGGTCAGTATTACCCACTGAGCGACACTTACGTTAGTTATAGCTCTCTTGAGTACGAACTGACCTTCCAAGGCGGCAGTGGCGCCTTCTTGACGGAAGCCTCACAGAATCCATTTGAAAATCAAACGGAGGACTTCGCTAATGCGGTTTTAAACAGCGACGATGTCTTTGAATACGTCGAGGACCGTTACCCAGAACCTACCTGCCCAGGCGAGGAATTTCTCATCATCACGCACAAGGATTTCCGGAAGGCAGCCGACAAGCTAGCCAAGTGGAAGAACGAAAAGGGCATCCTGACAAGTGTGTTTGAGGTGGACAGCACCACCACGGGTGAGCAGATTGACGACTTCATAGACCAGCGCTATGCGGAGTGCCTTGTGCGGCCGTCTTACGTCTTGCTGTTGGGTGACGCGGAATTCATACCCACCTTTTACGTCTGGACCGTGTTCAGTACCAAAACCGCGTCGGACTATAACTATGCCAACCATCCTGATCCGGCATTCCCATTTGACTTCTTTCCTGATTTCGGAGTGGGAAGGATACCTGTGGATACCCTCCAGCAGGCAAATGTTGTGGTAGACAAGATTGTCAAGTACGAAAGCAGCCCGCCTTCTCCTATAGACCACGCTAGTTTCTACGAAAAAATCAGTCTCGCCGCCTTCTTCCAATGCTGTCGATGGCTTGCCCCTGGCTACGATGGCTATGACAGGAAAGCCTATATAGAGACTAGTGAACTGGTCCGGGAGGAACTGGTTGACCAGGGATACAATATAGAGCGGCTCTATTCTACGGACAACTGTAATCCGGTGGCCTATAAAGGGGACGAAACCCCACGCTACTACTACTCTGGCGACCCCCTTCCACAGGACATCGGCCCAAATAGCGGCTTTGCCTGGGACGCGTCAGAGCAGGACGTCATCAACGCATTCAACAACGGGCGTTTTCTGATCCTTCAACGTGACCACGGCTCAGAAAAAGGGTGGGCCGAGCCGAAGTTGCATAAGGATTCCATAAGTAAACTGTCTAATGGTGCCCTCCTTCCTGTGGTTTTCAGTATTAACTGCTCCAGTGGTCTTTTTGACAACGAGACGAATCCGGGGGAACCGCCGATGGACGGCCGATGCTATCCGACTGCTGTATCGGGGCAAACATGTTACACTGGACCCGGCACGATGACCGAAACCTATTTTGGCGAGAGGCTCCTTCGAAAAGCGGCTGGCGGCGTGGTCGGTTTCATAGGCGCCACTCGAGACAGTCCAGACACAGGCGATGACGTCCTGACCCGGGGCCTTTTTGATGCGGTGTGGCCCGACACTGTACCAAATTACGGCGGCACGACCTCGCTTCGGCGATTGGGGGATATTCTGAATTATGGCAAGATGTACGTGCTCTCTGAGGTCGGTGTCGTACAGGTCACTGGAAATCTTCTCTACCCCCTCGACCTTTTTGCCATATTCCCTCTGTTCCATGTCATTGGCGATCCTACCTTGGAGATGTGGACTTCAAAACCAGCGGTTAGTCTGGCACTTGATTACACTGTAGACATCCTTGAGCATTCTTTGCTGGTCAGGTACTCGCTCGACGGGGCACAAATTACTGCGCTACAGAAGACCGATAACGGCATGGTCCCCATCGGACGAGCAACCGTCAAGAATGGCGAGGCGACCCTAACGTATGTGGTTCCACCGGAAGAGAACGTTCCGATTCTATTGTCTGTCAGCATGGAGAATGAAGTCAGCCGCCTGTTGACGCCCGAACCCATCGATGATCTGGAAGATGAAAGTGCCTTTAGCGATAGTGCTAAGCGCATCACCTTTGAGGAAGAAGGGCGCGATGCCGGGGAGGAAATTTGCCACCAGTACGAGGCAGACTTTGGCGTCCACTTCGTGGATGATCACATGACCACCCCCACAATCGTTGACGACACAACGCGCAGTGGGGCTACGTACTCCCAGCCGCATTCTCTTCTCAACAAGCCGGATCCGCCTTACGACGAGCAGCAAGGAAGTGCCGGGGTGCCCTTGACCATGTTCTTCAGTTCGCCGGTACGGCGCGTCGGGATGTACATTGGCAATGCCTGGGACTGTGTAGCAGATGTGCCGATGTCGACAGAAGCTACGCTCAGAGTTTACGATGGTGCGGGCCTTTTCATCGCCAGTGTCACGCGGGAAGGCTTCTGCCTCGATGTCAACACCTTAATAGGTATTGATGTGGGAGTTGAAAGGATATCTCACGTGGATCTTGATTACGGTGATGCCACCTCGGGCGAGATGATAGATGATCTCATTTTCGAATAGAAGCAAGTGGAAACAGAACGATAATAGATAGTGCTGGCACGCACAGGAAAGGAGGGAAGGGCTGAAGAATGAAATAGTCACCCCTAATCTATCGGCTGCGTTGGCCAGGGTCAGTTCATTTCGACCCTGCCTTTTCTGTCATAAAGCCTTACATCTTGAGGTGGCACCCTGCAGCCCCAGACTTCCTCATATGTTTGCTCCATGCTATCGAGGCGACCTTCTGAAAGGCTGATATTTTTCGGGTATTCCAAACAAAAGCACCCATAGAAGCCGCAGCCCCTGGAGCCCCCCTCCTGGAAAGAGGGTCCATGTCGACCGGCAAATACTGAACCGGGTGGTAAGCATGGAGGGATATCTGGGCGAGAAACGAGGAAGCCATGTAGAGCCCCGCAGGCAAGCCTGCGGCACCACTTAGCTTTACCGATTTGCTTTGGGATCGGGGGACTTATTCGTACGACACCCCGGACCCGGGACCCTGGCCAAAAACAAGCCGGGATTAAAGCCGTGGCCTTCTGCGGTCAGAGTAAAGGCAGCTGCTATCGTGGCCCCTCGTCAAGGAATGGCCAACTTCCCATGCTCACGTGAACTGCACTGTATCTGCCATTTACAGGTATTGACCGTCCTGTGAACATCGAAGCAAGTTGGATACATGCTATCGAATAGACTATTTGAAACTTCAGTGTTTTTGGGTATTCAGCTTAGATCTTTACGCTCCCTGGCTCTTTTTGGAACCCCTTCTTTCTTCCTATTGACATCCTCTGGGACAATGCTATGTGAGAACCTGAACCCCGCCGGCGCCTGTCTGAATCCTTTTGCGTGGGGACTTGGTTTGTTCGGTTTCCGGGGTTCTAGTGGGCCTCTGGGTTTGTGCATAATCGCCTCTCACTGGAGGCCCACGTTTTCTTAGTGAAGTCCTGCTATTGCCACTGGCAACCTGGCGGTGGACCCCATTGTCTGGACAACCTGAGGGGCGACATAAGCCCTGCGCCCCCTGTTTAGAGAAAGGGGCCTCCGCGCAACTCCTCGTCTTCCTTGACCTTGCAAATCCCGCCTATGGCGGACTGAATTGGAAACACACCCCAGTGCCCGCTCCTTTCTAGGGGATTCGTGGACGGCCACCAGTTACAAAAACGAAACTCCACTGCACGCAGATCTCGTCCGATAAGGCACACGGCGCAATGCGAGATCACTTCTGCACACCCCCCCCTGTACCCTGGGCCTTGCACCCTGCGCCGCATTCAATGGGTCCCAATCATGCCAGGGCGAATCACCGACAGTGGATCAGTGCCCCAGATCAGAGACAAACTTTTTCACTCTCTGGAGCAAGGGTCTTTTGATTCGGACTTTCAGGTAGAGGTCTCCCGGCTTGGCCCCACCTTTGCCATCGTCGCCCATTCCGGCAAGCCGGATCAGCTGACCTTCCCTTACCTGCGGTGGGATTTTGACGACCAGCTTTTTTGACTTTTTTCGCAGCAAGTATGGGTATGGGCCTCCATCCTGTGCCTGCTCTGGGGTCAAGTGGATGACATCGTGGATGTCTGAACCACCCTCCGGCAATTGCACGCCGCTTATTTTCTCCAGAAGAACACGGGACAGTTTGCCAAGATGGCCTTGGTGAGGAAATTGTTTGTGCCTCTGCGCCCCCCGTCCTAGATGGCCGGAAAAGAAGAATCCAGTGGCAAAGACACCGGGTTTCCTAAACTCAAAGTGTTGGTATCCTGGGCCATAGAATTCTTTGAATATGTCTTGGTAGCTCCTAAACCCGAATGCCTTGGCCATCTGTTCCAAGATGTCATGAATATCTGAACCTCTAAAAATGTCCTGCTCAGAATACTGCTGTCTGAACTGACCATAGGCCGAATCTCCGTATTGCTGTCTTAAGGCATCGTACTGTCGTCTCTTTGCCGAGTCCGAAAGCACAGCATAAGCCTCGTTGATGGCCTTCATCTTCTCAGCCGCATCAGGGTTGTCCTTGTTCCTGTCGGGATGGTGTTCAAAGGCAAGTTTACGGTAGGCATCTTTGATCTCTTTGGCGCTGCCACTTTCGCCTACACCCAGAATCTTGTAATAGTCTTGTTGATTCATCTAGTTTCCTATTCCTTCATACGAGAAGACAACGTCCGGTGAAAGCTCAATGTTAGTACCTGTTAAAGAAAGCCATCTCCTGGAGTGGCTTTTTCTTGGGCCATGGTTTCTGAGTTGAATATCCGGCTGCCACCAATGAAATGAGTGTGTAGGGCTCTGGCAGATTAAGGAGTTCTCTCACCGAGTCTGCATAAGGTTTCTTGTGCCCCGCTACCCAGCAACTGCCAATTCCGTAGGCACTGCAGGCCAGCAAGATGTTCTGTGTGGCCGCTGACCCGTCCTCCAGAAAGTATTTTGTCTTGGAATCGACAAACACGGCAAAGCACACCGCGCAATCCTTGATGAATTTTCCATGATCGGTTAACGCACTGATCTCCTTTTTGAGGGCCCCGTCCAGCACCGCTCCAAAAATCCAGGGCTGGATATTATTTGCCGTGGGCGCCAGTCTGGCACAGTCCAGGATGTCTCTGACGATTTCTTCTGAAACAGGCTTGGCTTCAAAACTCCCTGATGCTCCGTCTGCCTTTGATCACTTGAATCACTTGGTGCACGAAATCCCTCCAGACATCTAAATACGTTGGAGACAGATAGGCCCTTTACTTTTCCACCTTTGTCCCGTTGTTCAATCGTCGAATGCATCCTTGCCGCGTGCCATCATGCAAGCTTCTTTCAGCGCCTACTGGCCGATTCATATCCTTGTTTCCTGAAAAACTCAAAGACTAAAGAATGTCCCTGAGGCTGCCCCTTGAGAGCAGCCCTGCCTTTGGGGCAATTGCCACATCGGAGCGACATCATGGTCTTCACAAGGGGAGGCCTTATTAAGGGAAGGCTTTGGGCAGGTTCTTTTAGTGATTACCTTGAAGAATTCTTAGGTTGATATGGGGCCAAGCCTGTCGTGAAACGTCCGCATCTCCTGACAGCAAAGCCATGTGCCAGATCCCCGCGGCCACGCACCCTCAGGGGAAATAAATTGGACTATTGCGGGGACATGCCAAGACCGTCATACGGTCTCCATATAGGTGTCATACACTCCTGACTTATGGATTTGAGATTTGAATACTTTGACAAGATTCATCATGCCCACTCTTTTGGTATTGATCCGTCTCAAATAGCGGTGAGCCAGACGGGTCATCACCTCAAAACCCATTGCAGGACTTCCCGTCATGACCTCGTTCAGATCAGAGGCCTCTATGGCCAAAGTCCGCGTACTCGTCAACGCCTCAGCCGTGACGTTATAGACAAAGGGGGCCAGAAGAGAAGCCGTTCCTAACACAGAGCCTGCTTCCGCCAGCGTGTCGGCCAAGGGGTCCGTCTCCTCTTGATTCACGAGCCGAACGGCAACGGAGCCGTCCAAAAGAACGTGAAGGGTTGTGGCCGTCTGGCCTTGCCCGAACATTTCTTCACCCTGATCGAAGCTTTTTTCCTTGCCAAGCCGCCGGATACTCTCGATATGCTCATCTGATAATGATTCGAACAAATAGGTTTTTCTCAAGGCTTCGAGGTTTGTCATAATTTCTCCTTTTGATGGTATTTCCATTGGGCCCTGTAACAGGCCTCCGTCAACAAAATGAGCTGGAAATTCCACTCCGACGCTTCACGAAACGCCGGCGTTCATGACGCCTCTGGATGTTCCCAAATGAATGACCTCCGGCATCTTAGAGCACGGGGAAATCCAATTTCTGACAAAAGTCGCCGACTGACGCGACAGTCTCACCCGCAACGATTTGTGTGCAAAATATTTGAGCTGAAACCTTTTATCAGAGGTTGCTGCTCTTGTCAACCCGCCAGTGGATCAAGGGGCTCCTGTGAGGCAAGGATTGGCAAATTCACTCTCTCTTGAGTTTGTTGGAGGTTCGAGACGGTGGGTGCGAAGCTGGGCTCTTGGGCGCCTGGGGTCCATGTCACTGCTCAGTCCTAACTCACTAACTGCCCACGAAAAAAGCAGACTCCTGGCTTCTGATCGTGTCTTTTGCCGGCCCTTTAAGCGGTCTTGGTATTACCGACCCGGACCGACCGGGGTCGCCCCTCTTCACAGGGTGTGAATCTCCTTCTTGATGGCTGAATGGCTATTCTAATCAACTCCGCCATTTTACATGGATTCTTAAGGCCAACTTTTTGCCCCGCAAAAAGGCTGTTTAAGGAACAGGCTGACTTCCGTTTCTTTTTTAATCATATTGGATTGTTAGCATGGTACGACCCGGAAACAGAAGCCAAGTCCCGCTAGTCGAGGACCTCCCCAAACAGTCCAGACTTTTCAACCTTTCGCAAGGGTTCCCGGAGATTTCACGAGCGCCCTCAGAGATTTTGCAGATTCCAATTGACATAGCGTACCAATCTTGGTACACTATCAGCCACTGGATAGATCCGTTGGCAGGACTTTGCGCGTCGCCTTGAGCACCCAAAATGGTACGTAATGGCCCGAAATTGAAGTCTCCACTATCAGTCGTCTTCTACAAAAGCGACACTGGAAACGAACCGGTGAGAGAATGGCTTAAGCGGTTAACCAAGGCAGAAAGGAAGACCATTGGTGAAAACATCAAGACAGTCCAGCTAGGCTGGCCACTCGGGATGCCGCTACTGAAGAGCCTGGGCGGTGGACTATGGGAAATGAGGTCAGGATTCGCTGACAAAATAGCACGCGTTTTTATTGCGGTACATAAGAACAACATTGTTTTGCTTCATGGGCTGATCAAGAAGTCTCGGCAAATACCAAGAAGGGATTTGGAACTTGCTCGAAAACGTCTGGCCAGCTTTAAGAAGCCAAGTCAAAAGAAAGAAGGTGGCGTTCAATGAAACACAAGAATATCGGCAGCAATTTTGACTCCTTTCTTGAGGAAGACGGGCTTTTGGCAGACGCCCAAGCAGTGGCCGTGAAAAGGGTAATAGCCTATCAGATCGAGGAGGCTATGAAACAAAAAAAGATGACTAAGGCTGGCCTGGCCAAGAAGATGGGAACCAGCAGATCGGCTTTGGACAGGCTTCTTGATCCTTCCAATGTATCAGTTTCTTTGAAGACATTGGGAAAAGCCGCATCTACTCTCGGCAAAAAATTGAAGATCCAGTTGGCTTGATCCTCGCAGCACCTGCAGCACTCAGAAGCACTCCTTCACCCGATCGGTCCCACCCATCCATACCAAGACGGCCCAGATTCCTTCCTAGGGTGCCACCGAGTCCAGACTTTTCAACCTTTCACGAGCGTCCCGAAGCTTTTTCCGATCGTTCCGTCCGGCGCAACCGATAAACGCCGCGTCGGTTCAACAGGTAGGCGGCTTGGAGCAAGCCGGTCGCCGTTCGCTCCGCGGCCCGAATCAAACCCGGTTCATCGACGGCTGTCATTTCATCCGGAGCGCGGAATTGAAAAAGGTGATTGTTCCGCGAAAGGGGCGCCATCATCAAGGCCCGTCGCTCACCGTCTATGGAAAACAAGGCGTGGTGGCCGGGTTGAATGAGAGCATATCCGTTGCTTGGCTTCTTCTGGAGTATGCTGGAACCGAAAAAGCAATGTTCGTAACTTCCGCCGAGCAACGACAGGATCGTGGGAGCGACGTCCGTTTGGGAGCACACGGTGGAAATTTGCTTGCCTTCTGGTCCGAGGATTTTCGGCGCGTAGATCAGGAAAGGGATCCGGAAATCCTCGGGGCTGTTTTCCGGAGCCCGGAATCCCCCGGGGCTGTCAGCGACAAAAATGAAAATGGTGTCGTCGAAATATGCCGCGCCCCGCGCCAATCCCATGAATTGCCCGAGGGCCCAATCCGTGTACCGTATGGCGTTCAACTGTTCGGCCGCGGGTCGATCTTTGGGCAGAGGTTCGATCTTGCCCTTCGGAATTTGATACGGCCTGTGGAAACTGAGGGTCAACAGCGTGGCGAAGAACGGCCCTCGGGTCGAACGAAATACGTCGTGGGCGCTGCGGAACAAGTCGCCGTCGCACCAACCTAGATGAGATTTGAACGTGCGAGAAGAGAACTCGTCGTCGAAGACGAATCGGTTGTAGCCGTTCGACCCGAGAAACGATTGCCGGTGGTCGTAATAGGGTTGCCCCCCGTACACGAACATCGTCTGATAGCCGCGCTCGGCGAGAATCGATCCGATGGTGAGGAAATTGCCTTCGCTGTTGCTTCGCGTGGTCACGCTTTCGCCGGGGAGGTCAGGGAACCCGGACACGACACCGCAAAGTCCACGGGTCGTTCTTCCTCCCACGGCAAAACAATGGTCCATGAGAATTGCGTGTTCGGCAAGATCATCGAGGTTAGGGGTCAGTTCCTTTTCGCCGCCGAGGCCTCCGACGTAATGCCAACTCAAGCTTTCTAAAATCACCAACACCACGTTGATGTCCCGCCGCGGCTGGCCGGTTCTGGTTATTCGGCGCAGTGGATTGGCCGGGGTGTCCACGAACTGGTCGCGGGCACTGGCCACCATTTTCCTGGCGATCCGCAGGGTCTCGTCGTTCGGAGGCACTTCGTAATACCGGCACGGTGGCACGTCGCGGTAGACGGCGGTGGCAACGGCCTCGCGCAACGTGAAACAGCCATTCAGAGTGAGTTGGCAGAGAGACGGCGAAGCGCTGAAGAACGCCGGCCCGGTGTTGATCGGTTTCGGCCCCACCGAGCCGCGAATACCAAGCGCCACCAAGAAGACAATGACGACGCTCCACGCGATGGCGTCCACGGGAGCGTTTTCCGCCCGCCCGGATCCGAATCCGAGTCGGCGAACAACCACGATTCCAATCAGGAAGACCATTAACGCCGCTATCAAGGTGGACACGAGGGGGTATTGATCGACGATGATTTTCCAGACGTAATCGTACCCTCCGTAAGTAAGCACCTTGTCATCGAGACGATGACCGAATTCGTAAAAGAAAAAGAAGTCCGCGACACAAGCGAAAAAAACCACTGCCGTGACGAATCCACCGTACACACTGACGGTCCACTGGAAAAAACGGTTCGACAACATCCACCGCGGCAGCGGAAATCCGGCGGGCAATATTGGAAGGACCAACATGCAGGCGATCACGACGTCGAACCGGAGCGAAACGACAAATCCCCGCAGCAGGGCGCCGACCGCCACGCCGTCGAAGCGTTCCGGCATGGCGATCAGAATGAGCGCTCGCTCGATGGTGAGGAGTCCCATCACGATAGCCACCAATAGCGCCGGGACCCTAAATCGTGGGTTCATCAGTCCCTGAGCGCCGACGAGACGCCGGAGGGCGCGCCTCGGCAATGTTTTGGTGAACGACGCCAGTGTCTCTTTCGAATCATCCACAAACATTGTCCCTTTGACCTTCGTCTTCAGGAGGCCAACGTTTGAACTGTGCGGCGTGGCGTTTTTGCGTCCGCACAAGTGACTGCTTAGGGCTTTCTTATCATTTCATCAATCCATTTTTCAGCATCTTCAACATTTCGAAAAACCATAGCTTGGAAAGGCGAGCTATAAGAATGAGCTTCCCACATTCGACTGAGTCCATAAATTAGGTCACTGCTTGCGACGATTGCCATAATCATATTTGAATTTATTTTTGCTGCTGCAGCATCCGACGTACCAAGGCGGTTCGGTTGATTAAGTTGATCTTTAAAGATCAACCGGAACTTAATCTTACAAGAACGAGGTACGGGTTTCACCGGGTCTGGTGCATTACCAGTACGTGAACTTGCGATTGTTCCTCTCATACCGTTTGGCGCTTCGGCGGGTGAGGCCTCCGAACCTTCCGTCCGGCTCGTTTCCACGCCTACTATGGCCTCTGCTGACTTCTCTCATGCGTTCAGGTTCGATTGCTCTCCCCTCAGCCAATTCGCCTCGCACGCGACGCTCCAGGGCAACATGAGAGATCTCCCAGGGTAAGACACGCAACTTTCGATGCATAAACGCCGCATTTATAAGGCATACCCCAATTGCGGATGGAGGACTTCGTGGTCACGTGCCCACTCGCCCCGGGTGAACCACACCTCAGATCCGGTTCCTGTGCGTCGCCCTGCATCTTTATATTGGACTTCCTCCAGACCCCGCCTCACGACGACGCCCTTGTCCTTCTCCTAACCTTAGGCTCCGCGAGCACCTGGTACGGGGACTCTCACCCCGCTAGTTACGTGCCATGCCTGGCACGCACGTGCTGCTTCACAGGCGCGAGGATACGAGCGTCCTCGTGAAAGCAGATCTTCTGCCTCAGAGGTCAAGTTGTATTGATATAGCGCGCTTTATCCCCTCTAGCTCAGTACTGGAAACTGTTCCGGTTTGATTAACCAGCCTCTTTTTACTCACAGTAGTGAGTTGATCTGCCATGGCTTTAGCCTTCTTGCCTCCAATAGTGACATATGTCTCGCTAGGGTAGAGTTTATCGACATTACTTGTCAGGGGAATAACTTGAACTCTGTTAAGGAATTGGTTTGCAGCGTCGTTACTTATAATAACGGCAGGTCGCTTTTTACGGATTTCACCGCCAATGGCAGGTTCAAAACTTATCCACCAGACTTCACCCCTTTTCATGTTTTATATCTCCGAAAGTGGCTTCAGCCCATTCAAACGCTTCAGATTCTCTGACTTCATCGGCAGCCATCTCTTTATACGCTGCATATATCTCTTTCTTAGTCACGTGAGGTCGTACTAAGTCCTCGATAAAACGACTGATTTTTCTCGGCCCAATAACTTCCCTTAATCCTTTATAGACCTCCTCATCTATAGTCACGGTTAGCTTTTTTTGCATAATTAACACCTCCTTTGACATTACACGTATTGTACACGTGTAAAAGTATCGCGGTCAAGGAAATTATTGAAGGTGGACGATCTTTGCAGTCTGATTTGCCCGCGCCGTGAACCTACAAATGGGTTGGCTAATAACCACATGATCTGTGAAACTACCAATTGGACATGGCGTGGAACCGACGGTTTTCTGGGGTCCGAATACGGACCAAGGGCCATGCTTTTATGTCAAAGAGCAAACGCCTTAATCCCGATGGAGAAGATGAGGGGTCAGGTCTTCATTGTTGACGGCCTGATCCCTTTTTCTAGTTTCGCTATTTTGCGTCTCAGCTTTTTATCCTTTTCCATCCATGTACGGACTCTGCGACCTGCCTGAGATACCCCCGACTCGCTGATGCCAAAGTGTTTCCCAATGTCTCTTAGCTTCTGTCCTGTATGTTTTTGGCAAAGATACATCTTCACGTTTCTCGCCAGCTTGGCATTGTTGCTGAAGGACTCATTTACCTCATAAAAGATGTCCTGCATTGATGCTTTTGGGGCCAATTCCTTTAACGCAGGCAAATCCTTGTCCGGCTTTTTGTCCGAAAGTAAGTTTTCCTTAATATAGGATATAAAGTCAGGACTGCCAAGTAGCGTCGAACTGACAACATCTTTCAGCGGGCTTTCGTATTCCTCCCCCAGGAATGCGTTTACAAAGTCGTGGTACCGTTTTTTGGCTATAGATTCCTTTGTGCTAAAATATCCGAGAATAAACGCCCTATGAAGCCACTCCGGTGCTTTCTTCTTTCCGATATAGAATCTATAGCTCGACCATTGGTATGCTTCCGCCTTCTCCACCATCCCAGCCCTTACCGGATTCAAATGGATGTATCTTGAAAGCTCCTTGGCATACTCGTCGATTTCCACTAGTATGGCCTTATATCGTCCTTGGAACAAATGGCCGGATCGCTTTCGTTTTATGTTAAAGTACGTAGTGTATGCTCCGTTTATGTGCCGCATGATCTGCGGCAGATTACCCGAGGGGGTTTCCAGCATTAGATGATAATGATTGTCCATCAGGCAGTACGCATGTATTAAGGCATCATACCGCTCGGTAGCGGATTCGAGATATTCGAGACATTTTTTCGCGGTCGCGCTTACTCTTGAATACCAACTTTTGCTCATTGCCGCGTGAGGTGATGTGATAAAAGGCGCCTGGGAAGGCTATTCTCAACGGTCGAGCCATATCGGATCCCCGTTTCGTTCCTCTTCAGTTATGTCCTTAAGAGTTCTATATGACATTTAGGACATTCTGGCACGAATCAAGACCTGACCCCCATGTACTTCCTGGAGGTTCGAGACGCTGGGTGCAAAGCTGGGCGCTTGGGTGCTCGGGGTCTATCTAGTGCCCATCCACGAACCCCGAAGAAGGAGGTGGGCACTGGCGTCAGTTTCCAATTCAGAAATGAGCAATTTTTTTGATGAGCAAGGCCACACAAGGGTTTGCGGCGAGGTCCACCTGAGGCGGATCGCAGCCGAGAACCCGCGGAGAACGCTGCTCATCGGGAAAAGGGCCATTTATGGATGGGAACTATCTAACTTGGCTCATGCCTAACTCACGAACGGCCCACGAAAAAAGCAGACTCCTGGCTTCTGATCGTGTCTTCTGCCGGCCCTTTAAGCGGTCTTGGTATTACCCGACCGGGGTCGCCCCTGTGGCAGGCCTAGAAGGTCCTTCTTGGTGGCTAAATGGCTATTCTGATGAACCCCGCCATCTTGCATGGATCCCTAAAGCCAACTTTTTCCCCCAAAAAGGCTGTTTACGGGAGTGTGGCGGGCTGATTTTCGGTTCTTTTCTTATCATATGAAGGCGTTAGCGTGGTCCGACCCGAAACAAATCGTAAATTCATAAAACCATAACTCAATGATGCCCGATGAAAGCACCAGCTAAGGAACCAAGGCATATTCGCTTTAAGATTTCCTTTAAATTCAATGTTTGATTTGTGATCAACGTACTATCGTTGCTCATATGTTTTGACACACAACAACAAGGCTCACCTGCTGCTATGGAGCGCGGTGGAATGGCGGTCACGTGGAGGGCGCCTTGTCAGACCGGGTTCTCTTCGTCCGACTGCGACCATGACGTTTATGTCGCCATGCTCAGGCCATTTAGCTCTGCACTCAAGCCAAGAGAGTACTGAATGTAAGGGACGTCGGAAAACTCGCTTGGGATGAAACGGATGCGCTCGATTACAATTGAGCAGACAAAACCCCTTAAATCCAGCACGGTGTAAGACCTGCTTCAAGCTACTCGGAGAAAAATAGAATTGATGATCGAAACGGTAGAGGCCCCATCTATCTTCATCTACCACCCTTCTCCAATTCTCGAAGTTACCTGTTTCGATGAAAATAAGACCATTCTCCGTGAGATGTTCTCCAATTGTTCTGAGGACCGACGCCGGGTCACGAAGATGTTCTATCACGTCCCACATTGTTGCTACGTCATAACTCTCTTTCCCGAATTCCTTCAATAGTTCAACGTTGTGGAATTCCTTTGCACGTGCTCTGGCAGAATCGCTCTGCTCAATTCCCATGGCGTCCCACCCTTGATCTAACGCTGCGCGAACAAAAGACCCTGCGCCCGCACCGAAGTCAACCAACCTTCTCGGCCTGTCAATGTACTGCTTCACATATACAATTTGTCGCATGGCTCGTCGCATTTGCCTCGTCGGGTTACCAACGTAATCGTCAGTAGAGCGCCATCGCCAGTTCATATAGGCCAAAGATGCCTCCGGTGATGTTCTTGGGGTTTGGAACGCCATTCGGCAATCCGGACACTCTGCGACCATCGCATGCATGCCAAATCTGACAGGAATTCTCCGTGATTGTCTGGTTTTTCCACAGAGGTAGCATCCTACCTCTTCCGAACGTGGGAAGCGTTTCCCCTCAATAACATCCACCATCTCTTCCATGGCCTGCATACAATTCGTCTCCTACAATTTCGCTGGAAAGACAGTGGGGTCAGGTCTTCATTCTTGACAGCCTCATCCCCGTCTCAATTCTCTCTATTTCACCCCTCAGGTTTTTATCCTTTCCCATCCATTGGCAGACTCTGCGACTGGCCTGAGATACGCCCGATTCGCCAATGCCAAAGTGCCTTCCGAGAAGTTTTAGCTTCTCTGGTGTATGTTTGTGGCAAAGGTACATTTTCACAGTACGTGCCAGCTTGGCATCAGTGCCGAGACGGCCATCCACAGCCTCAAAGATATCCTGCATCGATGCCTTCGGAGCCAATTCCTTTAATGCAGGCAAATCCTTGTCTGGCTTTTTATCCGACAGGAAGCTTTCCTTGATATAAGATATGAAATCGGCAGTCCCAAGTAGCGTTGACCTGACGACATCTTTCAATGGGCTTTCGTATTCCTGACCCACAAGCGCATTTACAAAGCGTTGATACCGTTTTTGGGCTATCGATTCCTTTTCGGAACCTCTTGGGCTCCACCCTCTTGGGGTCAAGTCTACGGTTGACTCTTAGTTAGAGAAGTCTTCAGTTAGTCAACCCGCTGCTTAAGTTTCCGGTCTCTTGATATCTGAGCCTTCGTTCGCTCTATTACAGTACTAACAGAGCTGTACCTCTTGAGATTAAAGTCCCTACCTATTTCATCCAACCGATCGCCCCGCACGCGCCTGGAAAGAAAAATGGCCACATTTCTTGGTTCATTAAAGACACCTCGCTTAGATCTCAGAAGATCATCCTGCTTCACTTGATAAAACCGGCAAACCTCTTTCTTTATCTTCTCCCTGTCCGGGGCCAGTCCTCTAGAATCAGGGACTTCTTCATGATGCTTTCCTTTGAAAAATCTATCTTTTACCCAATCCATGAAACGGTCACTTCCCAACATCCAAGGAAGTCTTTTTCCTTCAAATACCTCAACGATTCCTTCCGTGTTACCCTTGGCAACAAACTGTCTGTAAGCCCCTCGCTGTCGCCCTTTGTCCTTCGTTAGCATGCAGAGCACAAGGTCCTTGGATAGCCAGTCCCACTTCTTTGCTCTGGATATATATCCCTTATGGCTACTCCACTCGTAGGTGTCAAGCTTATCAACCATTCCGGCTTCAAGAGGATTTCGGTGAATGTATCTTACCAGCTGCAACAGATAAGCATCTTTGTCTACCAGGATTGACTTGAAACGCCCTCGAAATAACGGCCCGTCACACCCGTGCAACCAGTTGAATCGCTGGGTGTATACACCATTTACATGACGCATGAATCTGGATAAATTCCCATCCGGCGTTTGAATCAGCAAATGATAATGATTCGACATTAGACAATAGGCTGCTATTCTAACGTTCCACATCTCTGAGGACTCTTTGAGAAGGTCAAGGAACCCCTCGTAGTCTTCTCTGGCCGAAAATATGTTTTCGGCCCTTCGGCCTCGGTTCATAACATGATACCATGCACCGCGGTATTCAATTCTTAACGGCCTAGACATAGCCCCCTCATATCAAAACCGACAGCAAGAGTCAACCGTAGACTTGACCCCAAGACTTATTCAGAACCCCGGTTGAATAATCCGGGATTCAACGGGGCAGACGCAGACAATCATGGCGACGACCCCGGTGAAATGGCCTTCGGATTTCACGGGGCAGGCTTGTCGCCCGCGACCCCGTGTGCCCTCCGGGCAGATTCAGGCGAGAAGATCGGATTGCAGGGGTTCCAAGCTCCGGATTCTGCAATGCAAGCAGGAGTTGCACCCCGGCATCAGACACCTCGTCAAATGATTGGTCTTTTCGTAGCGTTTCACCTTGACTCAGAAGCCCAGATCTTCCTATATATCCTTCACACAAGGCGCCGCCCTCCTGCCCCCTCATGCTGGATCGAGTCCTCATAGGGTCCTTTGGGGTTGATGATGCTGTCTTGCCTTCATGCAGATGGGGAAAAAGGAAGCCTTCAGCAGGTTCTCTTGTTATTTTTCCGGAGTCAGGGGAGTGTCATGGACAATGCATAACCAAACCAGGCCTGATGTTTCAAAGGATCGCTCCATCTATCATCTGCTCAAGGCCCAAGCCGAGCGAACACCTGATGCTGTTGCCATCCTCGCTCCAGGGCGGGATCCTCTCACTTACAGCCGCCTGCTTCTCCAAACGGAAGGCACGGTAAAAGCGCTAAACGCCATGGGGGTGGGCCGTCATGACCGCGTAGCCATGGTTCTTCCCAACGGCCCGGAGATGGCCGTTGCCTTCCTGGCAGTGGCCTCCGGGGCAACGAGCGCGCCGCTCAATCCTGCTTATGGCGCTAAGGAATTTGACTTTTATCTCGGCGACTTGAATGCAAAGGCATTGATCATTCAATCTGGGATAGAATCACCAGCGAAAGGCGTGGCACGAACACGTGACATCGCCATCATCGAACTCTCACCTGTGGTCGGGGCAGGGGCAGGCAGTTTCACACTCATGGGCCATGAACGATCCAGGGTGTCCAATGGCGGCTTCGCACAGCCAGGGGATGTGGCTCTGGTGCTGCACACTTCAGGCACGACCTCACGCCCCAAGATCGTCCCCCTGACCCAAAGGAATCTGTGCACCTCGGCCCACAACATTCGGGGTACTTTTGAGTTGGTTGATAGCGATTGCTGCCTCAATGTGATGCCCCTGTTTCACATTCACGGCCTCGTGGGAGCCATCCTTTCGACGCTCGTAGCCGGCGGCAGCGTCATTTGTACGTCAGGTTTTGATGGGTCCAAATTCTTTCACTGGATGGAAAGGTTTCGCCCCACTTGGTACACAGCGGTGCCCTCCATGCACCAGGCGATTTTAAACGGTGCTTCCTCTCATGGCAACGTCATCGCCCGTTTTCCACTGCGATTCATACGTTCCTGCTCTGCCCCCTTGCCGCCAAAGACCATGGCAGCGTTGGAAGGCCTGTTCAATGCCCCTGTGCTTGAGTCATACGGGATGACCGAAGCTGCCCACCAAATGACCAGTAATCCCTTGCCTCCCCGTGAGCGTAAACCCGGTTCCATAGGGATCCCTACGGGACAAGACGTAGCCATCATGAATGAAACAGGCCACCTCCTGCACACAGGCGACACCGGTGAGATCGTGATCCGAGGTGCGAACGTCACAGAGGGCTATGAAAACAATCCGGGAGCCAACGAGAGCGCTTTTGTCAACGGTTGGTTCAGAACCGGTGATCAAGGCTTTTTTGACAAAGATGGCTACTTGTTCTTGACTGGCCGTATCAAGGAGATCATCAATCGTGGTGGCGAAAAAATCGCGCCGAGAGAAGTTGATGAGGCAGTCATCGAGCATCCTGCTGTCGAACAAGCGGTGACCTTTGCAGTTCCCCATGCAACCCTTGGGGAAGATGTGGCCACAGCCGTGGTGTTGCGAGAGAACGCTTCGGCGACGGAGAAGGAGATTCGTGATTGGGCCTTTGCACGACTGGCCGATTATAAAGTGCCAAGCCAGGTGGTGATCGTAGAGGCGGTGCCCAAAGGCCCTACCGGGAAGCTTCAACGCATTGGTTTGGCAGAGGAGCTCATGTCAAGGCTAAGGGCCCCATTCGTAGCACCCAGAAATCGGGCCGAGAAGGCCGTGGCCGGGATCTGGGCCGCAGTCCTGGACATGGAGCAGGTGGGGATTTACGACAACTTCTTCGGACTGGGTGGAGACTCGCTCCTTGCCACCCAGGTGGTTTCTCGGTTGCAAGCGGCCTTTGGTGTGGAGTTGCCCTTGCCAACCATGTTTAGGGGGCCGACCGTGGCCGACCAGGCCTTATTGATTGAAGAGCTACTCATGAAGGAGATGGAAGGGCTAACAGAGGAGGAAGCTCGACACCTTCTTGAATAAAAATACTACTTCTGATGGGCTGCAAGGATGACTCAAAAAGAGGAGATATGGAAACGGCGGTCCAGGCTCTCACCGGCAAAGCGAGCCCTCCTTGAAAAACGCCTACAGGACGCACTGACAGCCCCTTTTGAATCGCAGGCTATACCCAAGCGTCCGGAGCCCGACGAGGTTCCTCTTTCTTTTGCTCAGGAGCGGTTGTGGTTCCTCGACCAGCTAGAGCCTGGCAACCCTGCTTACAACCGTCCATTTGCCCTTCGTCTCATGGGCCCGCTCAACGTGACCGTCTTGGAGCTGGCCCTTAGCGAAATCTTGCGGCGGCACGAGACGTTGCGGTCCGTCTTCTCCTCCCTAGAGGGCCGACCGATCCAGGCCATTGCCCCGGCCCGACCCCTCACCCTGACGGTGACAGATCTCAGCAGGCAAGCTCAACCCCAAAGAGAGGCACAGGCCAGGCGGTTGGCGGCCGAAGAGGCCCAGCGACCCTTTGATCTGGCCCAAGAGCCTTTGGTTCGGGGCACCTTGCTGCGGCTGGAAAGGGAGGCGCACGTGGTGCTCCTGGTGATACACCACATTGCCTTCGATGGCTGGTCCGCCAATGTGCTCATTCGTGAGCTCACGGCACTCTATGAAGCCTTTTCCACGGGCCGCCCCTCGCCCCTCCGCGACCTGCCCATCCAGTACGCAGACTTTGCGTTCTGGCAGCGACAACGGCTGCAGGGTGATGTCTTCAAGACACAGCTCGCTTATTGGCAAGACCAACTGGCGGGCTGTCCACCTGCACTGGATCTTCCCACGGACTACCCTCGGCCGGCGACACAGACGCACCGGGGAAGACGTGAAGCCGTGCCCTTGCCTGCCGCTTTGTTGAGATCACTAAAGGCTCTGGGCCAGCAGGAGGGAGTCACCCTGTTCATGATATTGCTGGCGGCCTTTCAGGTCCTGCTCCAGCGGCATACGGGAAAGGATGACATTGTTGTGGGCTCTCCCATCTCAGGCCGCACCCAGGTCGATACAGAAAACCTGATCGGGTTTTTCATCAACACCTTGGTCCTGCGCATCGACCTATCGGGCAACCCGACTTTTCGGGAATTATTGGGTCGGGTCCGCGAGGTGGCCATGGGCGCCTATGCCCATCAGGACCTGCCCGTCGAGAAGCTCCTGGAGGAGTTGAAACTGGAGCGGGACCTGAGCCGCACTCCGCTCTTTGAGGTAATGTTCAACTTAGAGCATTTTCCTGAAGAGGTGGCGCGGACACACAACCTGCGCATCGATGCCTTTGAGTTCGATAGCGGTGTCTCACAGTTCGATTTGGCCGTGGAGGCAGTGGAGAAGACCGACGGGCTCTCCTGCGTGTGGGAGTACAACACGGCGCTTTTTGATGACGCCACCATTAGCCGAATGTGGGGGCACTACCAGACCTTGTTAGAGGGCATCGTGGCTGACGCAGGGCAACGAATCGGATGGTTGCCGCTGTTGACACAGGCCGAACGGCATCAGTTGCTCGTTGAGTGGAATGATACCCGGTTAGACTATCCAAAGGATCGGTGCGTTCATCACCTTTTTGAATCCCAGGCGGAACAAAGGCCCGGCGCCGTGGCAGTGGTCTTTAAGGACCAGCAGATAACCTACGGTGAGCTGAACGGCCGGGCGAATCGCTTGGCCCACTACCTGCAAAGACAGGGGGTGGGACCTGACGTCCTGGTGGCGGTCTGTATGGAGCGCTCCATGGACATGGTGGTAGGACTGCTGGGCGTGCTCAAGGCCGGGGGGGCCTATGTGCCGCTTGATCCCTCCTATCCGAAGGCGCGGCTGGCCTTCATGATAGAAGAGACAGAGGCGCCGGTCTTGTTGACCCAGGAGCACCTGGAGGAAAGACTCAACCACAGGGGGCGAACGGTCTTGTGCCTGGACAGAGATTGGGAGGTGATCTGCCGGCAACCGGTAAAGGCCCCTTTTACTGACACAGGGCCGGACAACCTGGCCTATGTGATCTATACGTCCGGTTCCACGGGCCAGCCAAAAGGGGTGGAGATCGAACACAGGGGCCTGGTCAATCTTATCTCGTGGCAGCAACGCACCTTTTCCCTGTCTGAGAAAGACAAGGCGACCCAGCTGGCGGCCATCTCCTTTGATATCTCCGTCATGGAGCTGTGGTCTCACCTGACTGCCGGGGCAAGGATCCATTTGCCGCCCGATGAGGAAACAGCCATGTCGCCCGTCAAACTGCGTGATTGGCTCGTCTCTGAGTCCATCACCGTCAGCGATCTGGTGACGCCCCTGGCAGAGTCGGTTCTGCCGCTGAGTTGGCCCCAAAGCTCCACGCTGCGGGTCCTTCTGACCGGCGGAGACAGACTCAGTGCTTATCCTTCAGACACCTTGCCTTTTGAGTTAGTGAACCTCTACGGGCCTACAGAGTACACCGTGGTCACGACGTGGGGTATTGTTTCGCCCCATGAGCGGACCCAGGCACCGCCGCCCATAGGCCGGCCCATTGACAACACCCAGGTCTATCTCCTGGACAGGCATCTTGAGCCTGTTCCCATGGGCGTGCCCGGAGAGCTCCACGTGGGCGGTGTGGGCCTGGCCCGCGGGTATCTCAAACGCCCTGAACTGACGGCCGTAAAATTCATTCCCAACCCCTTCAGCCATGAGGCCGGTGCCCGTCTTTACAAGACCGGCGACCTGGCCCGTTATCTGCCTGACGGCAATATCGCCTTCCTCGGCAGGATGGACAACCAGGTCAAGATTCGCGGCTTCCGCGTCGAGCTGGGAGAAATCGAATCAGTGCTCAGACAGCACCCAGATTTGCGAGACGCCGTTGTCGTGGCACGTGAGGATGACCGGGCGGGCAGGCGTCTTGTGGCGTATGGTGTCCCCGTGGGGATGCTTGCCCCCACGATCGATGCCTTGCGGCAGTTTCTAAAAGAGAAACTGCCGGATTACATGGTGCCTTCTGCCTGGGTCATGCTGGAAAGATTGCCCCTGACGCCGAGCGGCAAGCTAGACCGCCGCGGCCTCCCACTGCCCGACGCCACGCGGCCTGACTTGAATGGGGCCTTCGTGGCCCCCTCTACTGCCGTGGAGACATGGCTTGCCTCGGTATGGCAAGAAGTGCTCGGACTCGTTCGGGTGGGCCTCCATGACAACTTCTTTGCATTGGGAGGACACTCTTTGCTGGCCGTCCAGGTCATCACCCGGCTCCAAAACGTCTTTCAGGCAGACCTGCCTTTGCGCTGCCTCTTTGAGGCGCCCACGGTAAGGGAGCTCTCCCAGGTGATCATAGCCAATGAAGCAAAACCTGGACAGACGGAAAAGATCGCCCGGGTCATGAGCAAGATAGAGACGATGTCCGCAGATGAAGTAAGGAGGACGCTTGAGGAGAAAAGACGCCAGCAAGGTATCTGAAATGGACAGAAGCCATGAGGCAACTGAACCCCCTTCAGAAGAACTGGAGCTTCTCAAATACCTACTGGAAGAAGAGGGCATCGAACCCGAAGGGAGGCGGACAATCCCCCGAAGAGGGAAGATTGAACAACTACCGCTCTCCTTTGCCCAGCAGCGCCTGTGGTTTTTAGACCGCTTTGATCCTGCAAGTCCCGCCTACAACATTCCCGTAGCCTTTCGCCTTACCGGTTCGCTCCATGTGGCGGCATTTAAGCGCGCCCTCAATGAAATAGTTAGGCGCCACGAATCTTTACGGACCATTTTCACCGAAGTGGAGGGGAAACCAAAACAGATCATTTTACCGACGCTTATCCTAGAACTTCCAGTGATAGACCTTGGAGAGCTATCAGAGGCAGAGCGAAACACTGAGGTCCAGCGGTTGGCGGCTGAGGAGGCCCAGCGGCTCTTCGGCCTGAGCCGAGGGCCACTGCTAAGAGCTACCTTGGTGTCGATCAGAGAACAAGAATGGGTGTTGCTCCTCACCTTACATCATATCATCAGTGATGAGTGGTCCATGGTAGTGCTCTTTCGTGAATTCGCAGCCCTTTACAAAGCCTTCTCTACGGATAGACCATCCCCCCTTAATGAGTTGCCTATCCAATACGCGGACTTTGCCGTCTGGCAGCGAGAGAGGCTTCAAGCGGAGGTTCTGGACGCACAGCTTTCCTATTGGAAGGAGAAGCTTTCTGGCGTTCCACCTTCGCTAGGCTTGCCAACTGACCGCCCGCGACCAGCGATGCAGACCTTCAGGGGCCGTCGTGAGTCTCGGCCCCTGCTCTCTCCGTCTCAGCTGCAGTCGTTGAAGGCCTTAGGTCAAGAGGAAGATGTGACGCTGTTCATGACATTACTTGCAGCCTTCAACGCATTGTTGCACCGGTACACCGGTCAAGATGACATGGTTTTGGGCTCTCCCATTGCCAACCGCAACAGGGTTGAACTCGAAGGACTAATTGGTTTTTTCCTCAACACCTTGGTCTTTCGTACGGACCTGTCTGGCGACCCCACGTTTCGCGAACTGTTGGGCCGGGTGCGCGAGATAGCCCTAGGGGCCTATGCCTACCAGGATCTGCCCTTCGAGAAACTGGTGGAGGAACTGCGGCCAGAGCGAGACTTGAGCCGCACACCGGTATTCCAGGTGATGTTTGTGCTCCAGCATGCCTGGAGGCAGGCCCTGGAGTTTTCAGGCCTAACCCTGAGTCCTATGGAGGTTGATACGAGTACGTCCAAATTTGATCTGACGCTCTTCGTGGCAGAAGACACAGAAGGACTCAGGGGGACAGTGGAATACAATACGGACCTCTTTGATGCAGCCACCGTTACCCGAATGTTGGGGCACTGCCAGACCCTTTTGGAAGGCATCATTGCCAACCCAGACCAGCGTGTGGGGGCATTGCCACTTCTCACGGAACCTGAGCGGCATCAGTTGCTTGTTGAGTGGAATGATACCCAAGCCCACTATCCCAAGGATCGGTGCGTCCATGCACTTTTTGAGGCTCAGGCGCAACGAACGCCCCATGCCGTTGCCCTTGTCTTTAGGGACCAGCAGATAACCTACGGTGAGCTAAACGGCCGGGCCAATCGCTTGGCCCACTACCTGCAAAGACAGGGGGTGGGACCTGACGTCCTGGTAGGAATCTGCGTAGAGCGCTCATTGGAAATGGTGGCGGGATTGCTGGGCATCCTCAAGGCTGGGGGGGCCTATGTGCCGCTCGATCCATCTTACCCGAAGGAGCGGTTGGCCTACATGCTGGACGATGCCCCTGTGGCGGCCCTGTTAACACAGACGGGGCAGCTTGAGGCGGTGCCAACCCATGGAGCTACGACGATTTATCTGGATTCAGATGGGGAAGTCATTGCCCGCGAAAGAGAAGACAATCCAAGCAACGAAGGTTCAGCCGACAGCCTGGCCTATGTCCTATACACTTCGGGATCTACTGGAAAGCCTAAAGGGGTGGCTATGCACCACCGCCCCCTGTGTAACCTGATTTGGTGGCAGCTCCAAAACGCCACACTTCCCGAAGGAGCCAGGACGCTGCAATTTGCACCTTTAAGCTTTGATGTCTCCTTTCAGGAAATCTTTTCCACCCTCTGTTCGGGAGGGACGCTGGTCCTGATCCCAGAGGACATGCGCCGAGATCCCGCAGAGCTGTTGGGTTGTCTGGCGGACCAATCCGTTGAAAGACTGTTTCTGCCCTTCGTAGCCTTGCAGCAGCTTGCCGAGAGAGCGGATGGCCGGGGGGCTGCCCTCACCAGCCTTCGTGAGGTCATCACGGCTGGAGAACAGTTGCAGATAACCAGACAACTGGCATCTTTGTTCAGCGACCTGAAAGATTGCACTCTCCACAACCAGTACGGACCTACGGAGAGTCATGTTGTCACGGCATTTACCCTGAAGGGTTCACCCAGTAGATGGTCTCTCCTTCCACCCATTGGCCGCCCCATCGCCAATACCCAGATTTACTTGTTGGATCGCCATCTGAATCCCGTCCCTATTGGCGTGTCCGGGGAACTATACATTGGTGGTGACGCTCTGGCCCGTGGGTATCTCAACAGGGTCGAACTGACGGCGGAGAAGTTCATTGCCAATCCCTTCAGCAATGACCCCAGTGCTCGTCTTTACAAAACCGGGGATCTAGCGCGTTATTTGCCTGATGGGGAGATCGAGTTTCTGGGGAGAATGGACCATCAGGTCAAGATTCGCGGCTTCCGTGTGGAGCCGGGGGAAATTGAGGCAGTGCTCAGACAGCACCCAGATCTGCGAGACGCCCTTGTCGTGGCAAGGCAGGATGGGCCAATGGACAGGTCTCTTGCAGCCTACGTTGCCCCCGTTGGCATTCTTGCTCCCACTATTGGTGCATTGCGGAGCTTCCTAAAGGAAAGATTGCCTGACTACATGGTGCCTTCCGCCTGGGTTATGTTGGAAAGGCTGCCTTTGACGCCAAGTGGCAAGGTAAACCGCTTGGCCTTGCCCTCCCCCACCCAGAAAGGCGCAGAACTTGACAAGGCCCTCGTTGCGCCCAGAGATGCACTGGAACTCCAACTCACACACATCTTCCAGGACGTTTTAGGGGTTAGGGGCATGGGCGTAAAAAATGACTTCTTTGAGTTGGGAGGGCACTCATTGCTGGCTGTCCGCTTGTTCAGTCAGATCGAGAAGGCCTGTGGCAAGCGGTTGCCGTTGGCCACCCTGTTTCAGGCGCCAACTGTTGAACAGCTGGCCGGAATTCTCCGCGAACAAGGGTGGTCAGCGCCTTGGTCCCCTTTGGTACCCATTCAACCCGGTGGTTCCAAACGGCCTTTCTTCTGCGTCCATGGGCTTGGCGGAAATGTTTTAGGCTATGCTGCTTTGGCTCGATGCCTAGGTCCAGAGCAACCATTTTATGGGCTACAAGCCCGCGGGTTGAAACCAGGACAAGCACCGCACACGCGGGTTGAGGGCATGGCAGCCTATTGCCTGGAAGGGTTACAGAGTATGCAACCTGAAGGGCCTTACCTTTTGGGAGGTCCGTGTCTTGGTGGGATGGTGGCCTTGGAGATGGCTCACCGGCTTCAAGCGCAAGGCCATGAGGTGGCCCTGCTTGCCCTGATGGATCCCGACTCCTATCTGAGATCATTGTATTGGCGTAATGACTTCACTCTCCTGCTTGAAGATGTGAAGCGCGGACGACTAGTCCGTGCGACGGGCACGTTGGTGAGAAAGGTTAAGAAAAGAATAACGCAGAGGAAGGGCTTTTTGCAGATAGCCGGGCAGCTTGAACGCGTTGAGGCCGCGCACAAGAGGGCTCGACACAGTTACATCCCTCAGGTCTACTCGGGTAAGATTACTTTTTTCTGGTGTGATGAGGAGTCAGGAATGAAATGTTTCACCGACTACCGGGCCAGCTGGGGCAATCTGGCCGGGGGAGGTCTGGAGGAATATAGACTTCCGGGCCCACATTTGACAATGTTGCGTGAACCTTATGTGCAAGTCTTGGGCCAAAAATTAAAGATGTGTCTGGATGAGGCGCAGAAGCATGATTGAGCACCTTTCCCGTACTAAAGGCCCCTTGTCTTCATGGTCTCCTCCGCCAGCAAGTCCTACGTTAGCCAAAGATGAAGTTCACCTCTGGCGGGCGTACTTGGACCCAGCTGTCCAACGCCTGGGGAGTCTGAAGCATTGCTTGTCTCCGGACGAACTGAGAAGGGCGGGGCGTTTTCATTTTCAGAAAGACCGGCATCGTTTTATCATTGCCCGGGGGGTGCTCAGGAAAATTTTATCCCTCTATTTAAAGAGGGAACCAAATGAACTGCGTTTTCGTCTCAACATTCATGGGAAGCCTTTTTTGGACCGGGAATTCGACGCAAGTGCCCTCCGCTTTAACCTGTCTCACTCTCGTGGAATGGCTCTCTACGCCATCACCCGCAGCCGTGAGGTCGGCATCGATGTCGAAGGCATTCGCGCGGATTTCAAGGGTAAGGAAATCGCAGAACGATTTTTCTCGCCTCGAGAGGTTGCCATGCTCCGCGCACTGCCACCGGACATTCAGGAACAGGGATTCTTTGCCTGCTGGACCCGCAAGGAGGCTTACGTAAAGGCCAGAGGCGAGGGAGTTTCTTTACCTTTGGATCAATTTGACGTATCGGGGGCGCCTGAAGAACCAGCAACACTGTTGCACACAAAGGGTGATCCCCAAGAAGTGTCGCGCTGGTCTCTGCAAAAGTTAGACCCTGGCCCTGGTTACGTGGCGGCACTTGCCGTGGAGGGAGACTCATGGCTGCTTAGATGCTGGCAATGGCGAGAGTAGAGGTGGACCTCATTATGGGGATTTCCGTCATTCTTTGTTGTAATACTTGGCAGCGACACCCTTCAGATTCTCGGGAGTCATCCTATTAGATGTTTCCGCTTCCAGTACCACCCCTGTTCTGATTCTCTCCCCAAAGTCCCCCTTTCCCCAAAGCTTGTCAGGATTATAACCCAACATAGATTGCTCAAAGTCTACACCTATAAAACGGCATATTCTTGTCAGCGTTTCAGCCGGGCTGGATGTTAGATGTTCATATTTCACAATGATCTATCATCCACTACTCCTGACAGAACTTCTTCACAAGCACTTGTGGCGTCCCTGATGCAGTCATGAGACAGACGTAGTCTTTGATACCAGCTCAGCCTTAACATAGAGTGGTGAACATCCCAGCTCTTCTCTTTTTCCTTCATGAATCGGAAAAGGTGACTTTTCTGTCCCCATAAATCCTGTGGATCATCCCTCGTGCATGACAGACAACATCGCCAGGGTCAAGCTTGCCGCGAATGGCATCCAACAATTGCCATGCAGCAAAAAGGATGAAGGGCGCTGCTATACTATAGCCCATAAAGCCCTTTTCACGCCCAGCATACACTCCAAAAACGATCCCACAGGCAGCGATCATCATGAAACAAGAGGCAAAATAAAGCTTTCTACCACGTGCCTTTGCCTTGCTATAGACCTTCACTTCAAATGGGCTGTGGCATATCGGACAGACAAGATTCTTCTTCTTGTATCCTTTCTCGGGAACGGCCAATCTTTCCAGCCATGTTTGACGTTGAGTCGTTCTAATCGCACCGAGCCTTCGGCTTCGGCAAACCTCTTCTTTAGACTCACATCCCAGCCTTATTGTAACGGTAATTGGCGTTCTTCCGTGCCTCTGTTTGGTTTCAATCGCCTGGCCAGGTGGGTCATTTCTCATGTGGCTTGGACCCGGGCTGCTTTGTTTCAGGCCCTAAGTACTTGCAGATTTAGATAAATACGAAACTCGAAGAGGTTGAGCGCAAAAATTGCGCCTGACTGCTTGAACAGCGACACTCCACTTTGCTCGGCGTGAGCCAGTCAGTGAGCAAGCCCGCAGATGAGTCAAAAGGCGCGTCCGGACACGAGAGAAGGGGTGCCGACGGCCTTTGAGCAGGGGGCTTAGAATATCCCAATGATGGTTACAATGATCTTGGCAATACCCGGAGAAAGGACCAACAGCGTGCAGAGCAGCAAGACCTTTCGGTTATCAACCCAGGAAGATGGGTCTTCCATCGCTTTCACCTCCCCGTTCTTTAAAAAGGGTTACATGAAAGTGAGACGTCCTTTAGAACCGTTGCTCACCAGACCTCGATGGCTGGGGCAAAGCCTCTTTTCCCTTGTAGATGCTGTCCCTATGTTATGAATCGTAAGGTCGTTTAAAAAATCCGTAATGAAAGACTGCATGTTCGGTTTTTCCGCCAAGAAGCGTATCTATCTTGTCCTGGACCTCGTGTCTTTCCTGACTGGTTGCCCACCTCTCCCAGTCCTCAACGGATTCCCAAGTGCTGATAACCAAATACTCGTCAGGCTTGTCGAGTCTTCTTAGCGTTTCGCCACAAATATAGCCCGCCTGGAGCGTGGCCCGACTTCTAAGCGCTGCAAGGAGTGGTTGTAAGTCTTGGGCCCTGTCTTCTGGAACGATACGTCTGATGACAACCTTGACAGCCACGTTGCTTCCTTTCCGTTGAGATTGGCCGCCTTCGTTATCAACCATTACTCAAGTTTCGCACCCCTCGTTTCCACTAATAGTAGGCGTGTCAAGACTTGTACCCCCCGGATTTGGCAACAGAGGGATGGGGAAATTCGCTGAACGAAGGCCTACAGCCATTGCCACCCACCATCTCCGCACAGCTACTAAAGGCATTGGAGGCCAAAGAGAAGCGGATTTCCCCATCCCGAGGCTTCCATTGCATAGAAAAGGCCCAAACCAGGGCCCTGCCGTTTTCTGGAGCCGTTGGCACATTTTTATCCTTTATTTCAATTGTTTGATAGGGGTGCATACCTTCAAATCATTATTCTACCTGTAAAGCATTCATATGGAAAGTAAAAAGGCAAAGAATTTGCCCAACGAAGACCCCAGAGACGCTTCCCGGGGCCGAGGGGAAACCATTCTTCCAATGCCCTTCCCACAGGTATCGCTTTTTGCATGAAGGAAGGTGTGAAATGGCCCCAAAGAAGATTGTACACCATATATAGCAGAGTCTCGCCATTTGAACGCCATATATGGGGCTTGACGGCTAAAGAGAACTAATTTGACAACTAATTGATTTTTCTGTTGATTTTTTTGCCGACCCTATATATAAAGA
>Ga0272444_10000759_pt1 | contig 32772 bp, 30 predicted proteins | sample SSMForm13_FD_201033 | JGI IMG/M metagenome (GOLD analysis project Ga0272444, IMG submission 201033) | Marine sediment archaeal communities from Little Sippewissett salt marsh, Falmouth, MA, United States - SSM-Form-13 | ecosystem: Environmental > Aquatic > Marine > Wetlands > Sediment ...
CTTGCATTTGTATGTTTGAAGATGGAAGTACATTGGAGATCAAAGCCCATTGGCAAAGTGCCTGAGAATCTGCCATCGCTGAAAAAATTAGCAGAAAATAATTTCACACAAAATAGTTGACAGTACCTCTTTCTCCTTCAAAAATTTAATTTGATCTTCCACAGAAAAACCTCCCTTCGAGTGAACATTATTTACTTATATAAAATTCCGTACTTCATGGTTAGGCAGGGTAACATGAGGAATAATCTTTATATCGGGTTTTAACTTGCTTGTTTTGAGGGAGGTTTACACCTGACGTAAGGCTGTTTTAATTGCTTCGGCAAGAGTTGAAGGGGGGATGTTTTCAATTGGTGTATAGGAACTGGAAACAAAATTAAAAAACTTTCCAGAATACGAACCTTTGTTATTAAAAGGGGCTGTTGCCCTTTTTCCCGTAATTTGCTCGTATAGATTGGCCATATCTAGGATGAATTCCTTGCGAGCGTCCTCTGAAGGTCTGCCCCCTGTGCTGGTCTCTTCTAACAAGAAATCGCAGCATGTTTTTATCTGCAAGGTTTCGTAAAGATACTCATCTGAAAAAGGAATGGATGGGAGGGAATCTCTCCCCCTTATTTTGTAATCATATAATGTTTCTAGAAAATTATAAAAAGCGTGAACAGTTTTTTGGCTGTTCTTTAAAATCAGTCGGATTTCCGGGCGAAGCTTTCCGGTCATCTGTTTTAAAATAAAAAAACGAGCTAAAGCGTCGTTCAGAGATTCTTTATGACTTTGTTTCAGCGTACAATTCATGCTTTCACCGATAGCCAAAAGTTGCTTATCGGAATATCTTTGTCGCCTGATAGCAAAGTCAGCGTGTGGTCTTTCCTGCATAACCAACTCCCTATCCTTCCAAAAGCCTCAGATATTCCTTTGCCGATTCGTAACAAATCCCGGCGATGAAGTTAATAAACGGCTCGTTATCGCCCTTGTGTGTCTTGTTCAGTGTGTTCAAATAATCTCTTCTCAAAATAGGAGGTATGATTGCCAAAGGATACCCGCTTTGAAGTAGCACAAGGTTCATAAGCAAACGTGCCGCCCTTCCATTCCCATCTATGAAAGGGTGAATGGTTGCAAGGTCTTTATGTACTATTGCCGCAAATTCAACGGGGTGTTGGTTTGCTTTGTTTTCCGGTATCTTTTCTACAAATGATTTCATCAAAGCCGGTATTTTGTCAGGAGCCGGGGGGATAAAGTCCGTACCTGTAATAATTACTTTTCGTTTGCGATACTTTCCTGCCTGCTTCGCGTCGATACGGTAATAAAAAAGCCTGTGAAGTTCCTTGACGTTCGCTTCGGTTATGTCTTGGCCTTTTGCCAGACGAAAGAGCAGATCATAGGCTTCCGAATGTCCCAGGGCTTCCATGTGGTCCTTAACAGGTTTTCCCCCTATGGTTATGCCGTCCTCTATGACGATCTTCGTTTCCGTTTCCGTCAGGGAGTTGCCCTCCAGGGCATTGCTTGAATAGGTCATACCTATTCGGAAGTATTCCCGTATCTGATTCATCATATGCGCGTCAAGCGGCCTGTAAGGATCAATTTCGCCTTTCAGGGCATCTATTTTTTCCAGCAGGGGTGTTGTCATACTTTGTCCTTTCTATGCAGTCTTTGCCTTGTTTTTATGATCCCTGTCATTATTTGCCGCTTCCTGGATAATGTCCCCGGCCAAAGCGGAAGCCTTTTTAAGCGATTCATCTCTTAGGTGTGCATAACGCTGCGTCATTAAGGGGCTTTTGTGGGTAAGTAACTTTTGAAGAGTATACATGTCCACTTGCCCTGAGGACGCAAGCATAGAGGCATAGACGTGCCTTAACCCATGGAGTGCCCTGAAACTCGCAGGAAGCCCCGCCTTTTCCTTTATGTCATTGACTTGATGCTTTATGTCCGTTCTCTGCTTTCCGTGCCTTCCAGGGAAAACGTAAGGACTTCTCTTTGACCTCGGGTGTTTTTGCAATAACGTTCTAGCGGCATTATTAAGCGGGACTTTCTGATCAACGCCGCCTTTGGGATCTTCGATAACGATAAATCCCTTGTCATAATCGATATGCCGCCATTGCAGCTTAAACATTTCGCCCCTGCGTAGACCCGTAAATAGTGCGAGCTTCATGAGGTTCGCTGCTTGTCTATTCGTCGAAGCTTCAATTGCTTTTAAAAGATTACTGAGCTGCTCAGGCGTCAGGTCTTCTGTTTTCTGATTGTTAACTTTTGGCATCTCGATCCTAAATGCAGGACCGGAACAAATATTCTTCTTTACTCCGAAATTGATTATACGTCGTAACAACTCCAGAACGTTCTTTACAGTACCAGGTTGTTTTTTCTTTGCAAGCTTGATGCGTAGACTATCAACTGCAAAGGGATCAAGAGAGAAGGGTTCTCTATCACCGAAGGCGGGTTTTATATAATTGCTATACCTGTTTTCATCCTGGACAAGCCCCTTAAGGTGAGGATTGGAAAACTTGTACCTTGTCCATAGTCGGTCTATAGTCCATTGATTCTGCTCGGCTGCTTTTCTTCGCTCTTCCTCTTCTCGTTGTTCCCTGTTCGTGAGTTCGCCTGCAATCTTTCTTGCCCGGACCTGCGCCGCTCTTGCCGGCGTCATATCGTTCTGGAATTGTCTCCCAGCCTTTTCTTCAACTTCCTTGCCGTCCTTACGGTAGCGGATGTAATATATTTTCTCTGGTTTCCCGGTAGAAATTGCCGTCCCAATGACGTAAAAAACGCCAGGGTATTTTGTTTTGTGCCTTGTATTCGCTGGCATTATCCGGGCTCCTGTGAAATTTATTTACCCCGTACTATACCCCGCACGGACAATGAAAATCAAGGTAAAAATGAGTAAATAGAGAAAAGTCTATTCTTGATAAAAGTAATGATAATAAGGGTATTTAGTATGGCTGAGTAAAACTGTGTAAATAGACTCCTTAGGGCTCATAACCCAAAGGTCGGTGGTTCGAATCCGCCCCCCGCTACCAAATAATAAAAACAGGGGGTTAGGTTGGAAAACTTAACCCCTTGTTTCATCTAACAATCACGCTGCCCCGGACTATACCCATGAAAATCAGATGTCCCGGTGGACCACGGTTCCTCCACATAAGGTCAGTATGACTCTGGCTTTCGCGATCTCGTTGACGGGCAGGGAGAGGATGTTTCGGTCCAGCACAACAACATCGGCGGATTTCCCGACATGAAGAGAGCCGGTGATGTTTTCCCGAAACTCTGTCCGTGCTGTGCCGATCGTATATGCGTCAAGAAGTATTGCCGGGTCAACCCGCTGATCCGGACAGTATGTCTCCGGCGCATCAGGTGATAAGCCGCGTCGTGTGGCGCCCACGGCAATGGCGTCAAGCGGGTTGAAAGAATTGAGTTCGCCGCTGAAGGGCCAATCCGATCCGCACGCAAGCGAAGTCCCGGTATTGAGCAAATTGCGTATGCGGTACAGCTCAAAGGCTCGGGGGGTGCCAAGAAACGCCAGGGTGGTTCTTTCGAAGTGTTTTTCACGACAAAACCACAGGGGCTGTAGATTTGCAATCACGCCCAGTGCGGCAAAACGGGGAATGTCATGCTCCGAAATGAGATCGGCATGAGCGATCATGTGCCGTGCGTCGTGCGGCCCGTTTTGAAGCCGCGCATGCTCGACTGCGTCAAGCGCAATGCGCACGGCCCCATCGCCCACGGCGTGAAAATGCATCTGGAAGCCAAGGGCGTCAAGAGCGACGGTAATGCGGTTGAGTTCGTCTTGCGGCCAGAGGGCTTCTCCACAGTAATCATGGCGGTCCGCGTAAGAAGTCATCAGGCGCGCCGTGTGGCCTTCAATCACACCATCGACAAATATTTTTACTGCTCCGGGAGAAATCCGCTCGCTTTGGAATCTGTTTCTAAGATCCAGAAGATGTTCAATTTGTCCCATGCCCAGTTCCGGTTCGCACAAAAGTGCCGCGCGTATTCTCAATGACAGAATGCCTTCATTCTCCAACGCCGCATACGCCAGAAGCTCTTCTTCATGTGCCATTGCCTCATGCGCTGCAACAATTCCCATGCGTGCTGCCTGTTGCAAGAAGGCCCAGCCGGCTAAAACCCGTGTTTGCAGTGTCGGCGGGGGAAGATGCGTTTCCACCAGATCCATTGCCGACCACTCACGCAATATACCTGTAGGCTCGCCGCTTTCGCAGTCCTTTTCTATAATTCCGCTGGGTGGGTTCGGTGTGGATGCGTCTATGTCCGCCATGTAAAGCGCTTTTGAATTGACCCAGGCGCTGTGTCCATCAATGGATTTGAGAAAGACCGGCCTGTCCGGAGCAATTGCATCGAGCTGGTTACGATGCACCTGTGCGTCCGGCAGCCAGCCGCCACCGCGGATGAAGGTCTGGTCACGGTTGGTATCCGCATAGGCGGCAATTCGCGCAAGATAGTCGTCAAAGCGGGAAAGACCGGTGAGATTGCACTCCAGAAGATTCATACCACCCAAAAGCGGATGAATATGTGCGTCACGAAATCCGGGCAGGATGAGCCCGCCTGTGACATCGAGTATTTCCATGTCCGGATCGATGCGGCTTCGGATGGCTTCATAGGGGCCGATGGCGTCAATAATACCGTTTCTGATAATAATGCTTGCGGGGGTTGCAGGCTCATCGCAGGCCCTGTAGACCGTTGCGCCCAGCAAAACACATTGCACCGGATAGGTCTCAGGACCGGTCATTTGTGTATGCCCGCGTTGGGGTCATGCGCTTTTATGTAGGAGAGAAGCTCACCGGCAACATCAGAATAAACATGAACCTGCTCATAATCGAGATTGATGTTGTTTAAATACTGTAAAATTAATGTGTCGCCCGTCGGAGTTTCCGGCAGGATACCGGAAAAGAAGAACCCCAACTTTTCAAGATCTGCGGTAACAAACCAGGTGTTTGGATCTTCCAGAGGCAAAAAAAGATCGATAGCTGCAATTTGCTTGAGGCAAAGCTCTCGCAGAATGACTTTGATTTCCTGGAAAATGTCTGATCCGTAGCGCGAGACGGTTATGGAGGCGCAGTTCTCCACTGCGTAAATATGGGTTTGAATTTTTGATGCCCGGTCGTCGAAACAAGGTTCAGGGTGATCCGGCGCAACGAAAGTGTGTGGAGAAAAAATATTTTCATAGATGTGCTTAATCACACCAATGTGGTGCTCGGGCGCATAAATTTTTCGGGGGGAGGGCGTTTCCAGAAAGTAGAAGCTCAGGACCACGCTGATGCGTTGCTCATTGGGTTCGGCAATCCCCTTGAATTTCCAGGTGGCGGGGCTGGTTGCCAGAAGAATGCCGCAATCTCGAAAGCCGAGCTTGAGAATACCGCGCTGTGTGAATTCATGATTGGCCACGGAATAAGAATAAATGCCCTTCAGCGGATGGGGCTTTGGCGCAGAGACCAGATACTGACACAGACGGGTCATGCAGCCCTGATTTCGAAAGATCTGACTTACAAAAACGAAGGTGTATTCGGCAATGCGTGCGCCCGGTTCGAGATAGACCAGTGCGGCGTGTCCCATGAATTCATGATCCTCTGTGACGGCTACGGACGAGACCATTTCCCCTGCGCGATTCATTTCGATCAGACGGTCCGGATAGTAAATAAGATCATCAAAGAACGTGTATCCGTGCGTTTTGTAGGCGCAGCGTGATACTTCGATGGCTTCTTCAGGCTGCATGGCGCGCACTGTGTATACACAATTTTCCTTCACCGTAAGTGTTCTCGGCTTGTCGGACGTCTCCTCATCCCGCTCTTCCGGTCTCAGATAGGTTTCAATGTCCTGGTGGGGGAGATATTTGACCAGACGGGTTTCTTTGCCTTCCGGTCCGAGATTGTGAAAAGATACCTCATCCATGGATTCACGCATCAGGAACACGCCCATTCCAGAGGTGGATACCTGATCAATATCCGTCGCCCGGTCAAAATCGGGCAGTCTGTTCGGATCAAAAGGGATACCTTTTTCCCGGATGATGATGCCAATGCCCAACGGCGTGCGTTCCGTGATTATGTCAAAGGTTGCCGGATCGTCGTCGTCCGAAAAGGCGTGTTCTACTACATTGACCACGGCTTCTTCGACGGCCAGCTCGATTTTGGGAAGATCTTCCTTATGAAAACCGAACAATAGTGCCGATTCCTGGACAAAGGATTGCACAATGCCCAGGCAGGCCAGATCGCACGGCACCGTAAGCCTGAAGGGAAAATGTTTTTCAGTCATCAGTTGAAACCTCCGGAATGGCTTAATGGACTATACGGCGCGGATTGTAGCGGATTTGTGTGAATTGTGAAAGAAGGAAATTACCTTGTCCGATGATCTATGGACATCTCTTCTGTGTGAAGCATTTCGTGGCAAAGCGTTGGACAAAGGACAGCGCAACGGGCGCATCAGATGCAATGGTCATGAACAGACCGTGAAATCCAATGAGACCGAAAATAATGCCGCCGAAGACGGCTCCGGTCGTGGTGTTTTCATGATTTACGCTATTGGCCACAGAGCCTGATCAAACCCACACTGCCAGGCAGGACCATATCAGTCAGTATGGCAGGGATGAAGGAGGCGTACGCCACCTGTCAAGAATTTCAAATGACGGTCAGTTTTTCATTGACATGGCGCCGCTTTTCCCTATACATCTCTCCAGTCACGTCAGTTCTGCTGTATAATTACATAATATCAAGGTATTTTGATGAACAATTCGATATTTTTGTTAACATGATTCATGATGGAGGAGGGACTGTCATGGGTGTTGTGCACCGGAGAAGACAACGGGAGCGAGACGATATGTCTTGCCCTGACACCTGTGGATTACAGCCGATGTATTGCAAGATTCTGTTTCAGAGTTTCATTGTCGCCATATTTCTGCTTTTTTCTACTTTAGCTTCATATGCGGACATCGCGTCGCTGGAGGCCGAAATCGCCGATATCGACAATCAGATCAGCGCCCTGAACAGTCAGGTTTCGGCTCTGGATGCCGAAATCGACGAACTCACTGCCGGCATGGAAGAGGCGCGGGATTACATGATTGATTTCGGCACGCGCAATGACTGGCTCTTGAGTGAATACAAACAGCACCGGCGACTGTTGCGGCTCTACCAGGGCCGCGAGATTCAACTCGACATGTCCTATATGGATTTTTTTGAAGCCAAGAACACATGGGAGGAAAGCAGCGATCCGGCGGTGCGCAGGGAGCAGGTCATTATCATGTTCCGATTCCTCTACGGGTACGACAGAGAACCGGGCCAGTGGGAACTGAATCCCAACACCCAGCAGGATTTTGTGGACATGGCCGATCTGATCGTGCGCAAAAAGGCCGTGGCGAGGATCGGTGAGGCACTGGTGCTTCTGGGAGGGCTTACGGACGAACTGGTGGATGCCGTCACGGGCGTCCCTCAGGACATGAAGGAAGCTGTGTACGAGGCCATTAATTTTACGGTTACGACCACACTGAGGATTCTTCCCGAGGAAACGGTCAATGCCTTGAACGATACCTGTATTCAATACGCTCCCTGGCTGGAATCCCAGCAGGCGCGTGCGGAAAGTCTGAAAAGCGAGCTGAACGCAATCCGGGACAGGGACGAATACGGCGGTGAAGAGGGACGTCTCGAAGCCCTGGAAAAGACCAGGGATCTGATCGCGCTGGAACAGGAGGTGCTGGATAAACTGAAACCAGAGATGGAGGCCTACCGATCCCGCAAGGCGACAGTGGAGGCCAATTTTGCCGCTGTACAGAAGGAAAAAAACGAAAAGACAGGGGAGCGGGACGGTCTTCGCAAAAGCATACGCCAGCTTACACAGGAGAGGATCGACAAACAGTTTCAGATCAGACGGCTTCAGGAACAGCAGGCCATCGAGGAGAACGGTGGACCGGTTAACTACGTGGAGAACCTCTCGATCGGCCTAACCAGCGATATAATAGCCCTCGATGCCGTCTCGTCAGCCCTGCTGGACCTCCCCCTTTACACCACACTGTCCGCCACGGCGGACTATGTTACCACAGCGGCTGCAGAGTGCAGCTATCCTATTGGCGACGGTCTGGTTGATTACGAAACATACTACATAAAGAAAACCTTTTCCGCGCCGGTGGCAAAGCCCTCGTGGGAAAAATCTGGAGCATCAGGCGATGTCACCATCACCGATAATAAGGCCTGCGGCGCCGAAGCCGGTTCTGTTCTCCTCCAGGCGGCGCTTTCGCCGATGTTTGAGGGTGATACTTCGGTGCCCTGTGAGCACTGTACCGACACTTTCAGCTATGAACCCTACGGCACCGGAGAAAAAGTTTCCGGCGCGGTGTCGATCAAGGTGCGAAAGGTTGAGGACACCCTGTTTTTGCCTTCCTACTATTACACAAAGGAAAACCAGCCAGGCAAGACGGATGAAGAGATCTTCGCCTCCATGAAAAGCGCCGCCGCGACATACGGAACAGGCATCGATCTCTTTGTGGACGGCGAAGTCCAGAAGACCGGCAGGGCATACCTTTTTTACACAGTAGTCAATGACGACGGCGTCGTGGATATGAACACCCTGTGGGAAGTTGAGACGGCGCCCGTCGGCGATCTGGATTCATTCGAGATCGAAAACCAGATGAAGGTCCTGGGGCAGGGGACCGTTACGCTGGCGCCGGTGCTGCTGGACAAGGACGGGGTGCAGGCGCCGGTCGGGAGCGTCAATGGTCTTACGGTCACGGGAAACGAGGTCGAACCCACTCTCAGCGCCAACGGTTCCTCGGATCTTACCCCCGCGGAAGAAGCCCTCATTGTCATCAACGAACCCGCCCGGTTTTCCATCTCGGTAAAGGGACCGGCAAACATGACCCGGTACGAGGTGAACTGGCGGTATTTCAGCCGGGAGGATGAAGATGATTCCGATGGTTGGGCGGTCTTCGACCGCCATGACGGCGCAGCCGTAACGGACTATTCGGGTGATTCGAACAGCTGGGTGTCCGTCAACCCCGTGACCCTTACGGACCCCGCCGATTACAACCGTGACTACAAGGTCGAATTCGAAATCTGCCGGAAATATGATGGAGTGACAGTCTATTCGGGCGCATTCGAGAATCTGAGAAGTATTGTCAAGGGGAAGCGGTTTTTCCTGGCGGACAGGTCGACCGGCGAGGTATTTCCGGGCAGAAATTTCTTTTTCAACAGCTCTATCGGCTGGGCAAACCCCTTCTCACGCCAGAATCTGGAACTGCGTCTTGATCTGGGCGGCGATCAGAACGTTTTGGTTCCCCTCACGGACCTCATGCAGGGACTCCTGTACGGCGTCAATTCGGCTGAAGAGCTGGACCTGGGCGTGATTGAGATCAAAGAGAATTCCACCACAGGGGAGCGGTATATGTATACCTCCCTTTCCAGCGACGGCGCCAGTGGCCGCGTCGAGCTCGGTCTTTACAGGATCAGGGATGCCGATGCCGACAGTCTCTTGAGCGAGCTCGGTGTGATGGTGGAAAGAACCGCGATCACGGCCATGACCATCATCGACGTGAACCACTTCAATATCAGTTACCGGGAGACAGACCTGGGCACTCAGTATGTGGCCAAGGTATACTCGCCTCGATCCCTGAAAGACTTCACGGCCCGCTGGACCTTTTTTGACGGAACCGTTGAAGAAACACCCTTTGCCGGCGCGGGACTAATCCAGGAAAGCCTTACTCCCATGACCAGAGGGCTGAAACTGTTCGAACTGGTCAACCCGGCGGGCGTCGTCGTCGGCCGGTTGGGGTTTCTGAGCGGCAGCACCACCTCTTATACCAACAGGGTCTACCAGGAAGTCAGAAAGACCTTCAGAATCACCACGGAATACCGCTGGCATGATGAATCACAGACGCATGCAGGACAGCTCATTTCACTGGACAAGCATGAAGTGTATAACCAGTTTGAGCTTGATTTTGAGTTCCCCGCCGGCTTCCCGGAGGTGGCGGTGAAGACGGTTGGCGAGCTCGAAGATACCTCGCTGCCGGTGGTAAAAAATGTAACGGTGTCCGGAGAGGGCCTTCTTTTTGACGTCATCAAGCCCTCTGCCGGGTTTTACACCACCCTGACCGTACTCGAAGCCCCGGCCTCAGGGACCGTGGCTATCGACGGCATCCACGCAGCATACACCCCCGTAACCGGGTTCAACGGGACCGACCGTTTTGTACTACGGGTGGACGGTACGGAATGCTCCGCCAGCTCCGACGCGTATTACTACAATCTTGAAGTGGAAACAGACTATTCCGGCGCCCGTCCCGTGGTCCGTTTCACACAGGTCTTCACCCCCACCGGCGGGGGTTCCGGCATCGAAGTGATCTTCATGAACGCCGAAGGTCAGGCTCCGGCCGTGAGCCTCGTGACCCCGCCCGAGGCCTCCGATCAGCTTACCGTCAAGAATATGACCGATGAGGATGAGGCCGAGGTGGAGGGTGGAGTGGACATAAGTACCCATTCAATCGAGGTTGACTCACGACATACCTTCACCCTGGGGTTCAGCATGCCCGGAGGTTCATCGGGAAACGCGGTGGTAACCCTGTGGTACTACGCCCCCTATCCAGAGTTTTTTGCATACAAAAACCAGGATTACAGTATCCCGCCCCGGATGATCCTGTACCGGTTTTTCGAGCGATATGAAAAGGGCGCCCAGTTGATCCGCGATATCCAGGCAAGTTCAGGGAGCGGCAGCCTGTATCTCAATGGCGTCCTTCTTGGCGGTGAGAACCAGATCCCCAAGGGCGATCTCCGGAACCTGGTCTTCAGGCCCGCTGCAGATTACACCGGAACCGTGACTCTGACCTTCTACGGCTCCGAGGACGGGGAAACATGGTCCTATCAGCAGAGTCTCGGGGGGCTTGTCCTGGACCGGGATGGAATGACGGAACTCGATGAAGTGATATGGGTGCTGCAGGTCCTCTCCGGTCTTTCCGTTTCTCCTCCGGAAGGATCAACAGCCGCCTGTCGCAGCGACGACGGGAACCCCGGTATTGCCGAGGCGATTTACTTTCTCCAGAGGGCCGCCGGTCTGAGGTGATCACCAGGCCAAACGATGGCCTGACAGGAAGACAGATACAAAATTTAGAGGGGTGAAGGAGTGAAAAAAACACTTTTCTGGGTTCTAAGCCTGATGGCTCTTGTGGCGGTAGCCTGCACGTCCGGCAACGATGCCCTGACCGCCGGCCAGAACCTTTACCTGGCGGCAGTAGGCAAGGAAGCATCCGGCGACTATGTGTCGGCCGTCAACCTTTATCAGCAGGCCCTTCCCCTTCTCCGACAGGATGGCCATGATGCTCTCGCCAGAGAGTGCCTGATCGGCTTGAAACAAACCTTTCCCGTTGTCGCGGATTTCTCGGCAACCGAGCAGGACATCCGCGACAGTCTCTCCCAGACGTTTACCATCACCGAAGAGCAGATTAATGATCTGATTCCCGAAATCGCGTACCGGGACATGGGAGGCATACGATACTACTACAGCGACTTTGTGGATACGGTCATTCACCTGGACCTTGCACTGATGCAGCAGCTGCCCGCGGTGATGGACCGCAATCGGCTGGGGTACACGGCGGTAGAGCGCTTCATCACTATTCCCGGTCCTGTATCAGGTTCACCCTACATCAATCCGATTCGCTACGAAGCAATTGCGACCTATCATGTTCCCCGGAATCTGTTGCCTGTAACAGGCTTGATGAAAATATGGCAGCCGGTGGCCATTGCAACCGATTGCCAGACCGACGTGACGGTGATCTCGGTTACGCCCGAAGGCTACGTCGTCAATCCTGGAACACTGGACGGCAATTTAGGCAACATTTACCTGGAAGTCCCGCTAAGTGATCTTTCTGACGATTTGCACATTGAGATTCGGTTTGAGTTTACGCACTATGAACAAAGATTCACCATGATTGATCCCGACGGCGTGGGTGAGTACGACAGATCAAACAGCCTGTACCGCGAGTACACCGCTTCGGGGAAAAACATTTTCATCACCCCGGAAATCGCCGAAAAAGCAAAAGAGATTGTCGGCTCAGAACAAAATCCCTATCGCGCCGCGCGTCTCATTTACGACTATATCGTGGAGCATCTGACCTATAGTCACATGCCGTATTTGGCGATTGAATCGCTGCACATCCCTGCGGCCGTGTACGTTCATGAGCAGGGCTATGGAGATTGCGGCGCCCAAAGTGCGTATTTTGCTTCATTGTGCCGAGCTTTGGGCATTCCCGCACGCACAACCGGGGGGTACCAGTTATTCCCCGGTATGGAAGGCGGTCATTTCTGGGCTGAGTTTTATCTGCCCCGTTACGGGTGGGTTCCTGTGGACACCTCCGTGGCGCAAATCGCCAACTACCTGCCTGAACTGACACTGGAAGAGAAACAGGCCTACAGAGATTATTTATTCGGCAGCATGGATCCTTACCGCTGGGTGGTACAAAAAGATGTGGATCTGCCTTTTTCTCCACCGGCTACGGAGCGAACGCTGATGACTCTCGCCCTTCAAATGCCGGCGGCGCTCTGCGATGAAATCGACAATTTTCCTGAAGAAGTTCTCTGGCCTCATTACGAGATTCATTTTGTTCCCGCACCTTAATGCCTGTTTTTTACGGCCAGATTCCAGGTGAGGGCGTCATCGGAACGAATGCCGCCAACGGCACAGACCCTTATGTCGTCGCCCTTGTTGGTTGCTTCGGATATGTCGTATATATGCGTCGCGATATCCTCTGGAGTTTCCGCCGTTAATCGAATCACCGGCAATGTTTCTCTGATCTCGAAGGCCCCTGGATTCTCAAGATCGCCGTTATATGTTGATATCCCCGTCATTGTGCCGGGTGCAGGTTTCAGTTCATATGTTCTTGCCGGGGGAGCGTCTGTTATTGTCCCGAGGATGTACACTGGCCTGTCTGTGCCGACGGAATTCATGATCAAGCCGGCAATCCTGGGCGTATGAAGGTTGTCCGGTTCGTATCCTGCGCCGGTCATGATCGTTTCCATATAATCGCCCACGGGCCTGGATCCGGTATGATGTAACAATCGGTATGTCTCGAAGATCGCTTCCGTCTGAATGCCGTTACTCACTACCGCAAGTCCAATGCTGTTATCATGTCTGATTGCAGTGTAGTGTCTCAGCCAGTCATATGGTTCGTTTCCGATCGGCCCCATTATTACGCCGTTTTCCGTCAAAGTACCTTTTCTCTCTCTACTCGCCGGGCTACGGCCGGTAACCAAATAAGCAAAAGCCGGTCTTCCCTTAGTCGTCATACCGAGAAACAGTTGCCTCCCGGGATACGGTCCATTCGGATTTGTCATAGATTCCTCTCTTGTGATAAATGTATCGGGCGGCACGATTTGAACCTGGAACATCCGGTTCCCCTCACTCGCGACCCTCGGGCTTATACCATCATCGCTGTTTAAATACAACAGGCATATACGTCCGCCTCTGCTGCTCGGAACGTTGTCATCGCGCATGATCGTGAATGCCCGACTACAGGGAGGGATGTTTGACAGTGCTAATCGCCCTGTGGCAGATCCCCGGATCTTCGGTGCGCTACAGGTAGATTGGAAACGATTTTTTATGAATTTTCAATGTGCTGCACGCAGAATGCCTGTAAAGAGAACGGATGCTGATGAACCTTTGCCCTGGAACAGGCGAGCGGTTTCTTTCTTGATCGATTATCGCTGAGATGGTATAGGGAAAATCCGCCTTTGCAATGGTAAAGAATTTCACAGTTCCCATAGCTATAATAGGCTTTTGCAGTATGAAACGGATAGGGAAAGGGAAAAGAAAGAATGTGGCAAAAAGAAGTTGGGAGACTATAGTATGAGCGATTTGAAAAAGGCCTACAAAACAATTATGGACGATCATTTTCCCGACACGATGACCATCACCTTCGGGAACCAGACGCTTTCGTACCGGAAAAGAGCCTGGAAGCTTGAAGATGGCGGTACTCTGGTCGAAAAAGGATTGCGCTATGGTGAAAATCCGGGTCAGGAGGCGGCCATGTATGAACTCGTCAACGGCAACCTCACACTGGGCGATTGCAGATTCATCGAACCGGGCAATGCCCTGGTCAGTGCAGTCGATGAAACGATGATGCTGCAGCCGGGCAAACACCCCGGTAAAATAAACCTGACGGATATTGACAACGCGCTCAACGTGCTGAAGTATCTGATGGACAAACCTTCGGCGGTGATCGTGAAGCACAATAATCCCTGCGGCGTTGCCCATGGTACGACATTGGCGGAGGCATACACCCGGGCATTCCGGACGGATCGCATCGCGGCATTTGGCGGCTGCGCGGCGCTGAACAGGCCCGTTGACAGGGAAACGGCTGAGTTGATGAGCAAAATGTATCTGGAAGTAGTGGCTGCTCCCGATTACGTAGAGGGCGCCTTCGAAATTTTGAAGCAGCGAAAAAACCTGCGTATTATTCAAATCAAAAGAATCGACCAGCTCGAAAAATACAAAACCCTGCGCTTTGTCGATTTCAAGTCCATGATGGACGGCGGCATCATCGTCCAGCAGTCTCCGCTGAACATGATACACACAAAGGAAGATCTGCAACCCGCCGCCTGCGAGTATAAGGGGCAGGCGTACACGATCGACCGGCTGCCGACGGATAAGGAATACGAAGACCTGCTCTTCGGGTGGTTTGTGGAACAGGGCGTCAGTTCGAATTCAGTGCTCTACGTAAAAGACGGCTGCACAGTCGGTATCGGAACAGGTGAACAGGATCGTGTCGGCGTCGCTGAGATAGCGGCTTACAAGGCCTATACAAAATATGCTGATCTGCTCTGCTTTGACCGGCACGGAATCTCCTATAAGGAATTCGAGCTTGCAGTTGAAAAGGGCGAACGCAAGAAAAGCGATCTTGTTGCCATTGACGAGGAAACCAAAGCGGCCAAGGGTGGAATAGCCGGTGCGGCCATGATCTCCGATGCCTTCTTCCCCTTCAGAGACGGGGCGGATATGGGAATCAAAAACGGGGTAACGAGCATTGTACAACCCGGCGGTTCAGAGCGAGATTTCGAAACCATCGTGGCATGCAACGATGCCGATCCAAAGGTGGCCATGGTATACACCGGCCAGAGGGCGTTCAAGCATTAGCAACAGAGAACGGGACATCATTGGATGTCCCGTTCCATTGCCCTCATATCTCCAGATATTTTTCCCGTATGTCAGGCCGGGCATCCAGTTCTTCAACAGTGCCGGTGAAGGCAAGTGATGCCTTTCCCATGATGTAGATGCGCTTGGCCAGGGACATGGCCACTTTCAGGTTGTGCTCCACAAGAAGAACGGTAACACCGGCTTTGCGAATCTCTTCCAGCATATCACGCACTTCTTTTACCAGGAGGGGGGCCAGGCCTTCCGTAGGTTCGTCCACCATGAGAAGGCTGGGATTGCCCATGAGCGCCCGTCCGATGGCCAGCATCTGCTGTTCTCCGCCGGAGAGGTGAGCGCCTTTGCTGTTGGAACGCATCTTGAGGGGAGGGAAGTGTGCAAAGATCCTTTCCACAGTCCAGGCATTCGGGTTTTCCCGGTCTGCTTTTCTCCGCCTGATCCCCATAGCTAAATTATCCATCACCGATAGTGTGGGAAATATCCGTCGTTCTTCCGGCACATATCCGACTCCGATGCCGGCCATTTTGTACGGCGGAAATCCTGTGACATCTTCACCTTTATACACAACGCTTCCCGACCTTGGTTTGACCAGACCAATAATACTTTTGAGCGTCGTACTTTTCCCCATGCCGTTTCGACCGAGAAGCGCCACGCATTCCCCTTCGTCGACATTCAAAGACATATCCTGAAGGACGTGGCTGTCGCCGTAGTATGTATTGATATTATTGACTTCGAGAAGCATCATTCTCCTCCATATCTCCTAAATAGGCATCTTTAACCGCTTGATTTTCCCTGATTTCGTTCGGGGGACCGGAAGCGAGAACGGCACCCATATGGAGCACGGTGATTCGATCCGCCAGGGAAAAGACCACATCCATATCATGCTCAATGATCACCGCTGTTTTTCCCTCGGTAAGCCGTCGAATCAGTTCAACCGCATAATGTGTTTCATCCTTGGACATGCCTGCCGTGGGTTCGTCGAGCATCACCAGATCGGGATCTGTGGCAAGGGCCATACTGATCTCCAGGGAACGATGTTTGCCGTAGGACAACGTATTTGCGGGAAAGTTCCGCTCATTATATAAGTTGATCCGCTTGAGAATTTCATCCGTTTCCCTTGTGACGTCCTCCATTTTGTCAACTTTTTGAAACATGTTGAAACGAATGCCCTTTCTCGAGAGAATGCCCATGCGGATATTCTGAAAAGCCGTGAGTCTGCCAAAGGTACTGGTTATTTGAAATGATCGCCCCATCCCGAGACGCACCATTGCCTGGGAGTCGGCCTTGGTGACATTTTTTCCCTTAAAATACACGCTCCCCCGACTCGGTTCGTAGGTGCCGGTAATAACATTAAAAAGGGTGGTCTTTCCGGCACCATTGGGGCCTATAATGGCGTGTCGCTCACCTGCGCTAACTTCAATATTTACATCAAATAATACTTCCAAACCCTTGAAATCATGATAGAGTCCCTTAGTTTCCAGAATATTCATGATCTTCCCTCCGCCGCCGCTGCAGCAAGCTGCTTCTCAAGTATTTTTCGCTTGATCAGTCCGATCATACCCATAAATCCATAGGGAAAGTACATGATCACCACTATGAGAATTATGCCGTTTACCAGCTCGACGCGCTCTGTATACCGTACGGTTATTTCCTCTATGACTGCGAAAATTGCAGAACCGAAGATGGGTCCCAGAAAGGTGCCCACGCCCCCCACCATTGTCATCAGGATGGGGGCAAAAGAGTATCCTATGTGAAGGCAATCGGCGGAGACAAGGTCATTGAAGAGTGCGTAAATCGACCCGGCTATTCCGGCAAAACAGGCGGAAAGAGCATAGGCAACCGCCTTGCTGTGAGTAACCTTGAAACCCATATAGCCGACACGCATAGTGTTTTCTCTGATACTGACCATGACCTGCCCGAAGGGTGTTTTTGTAATAAACCATGCGACCCACAAGCTGATGCCGATAACGATCATGGCAAAGTAATAGAATGTTGTGAAATCAGTCATATCGAGAGAAAACACACCGGGTATGCCGAGAGAGGGGATAGGAAATCCTCCGATCCCATCCTCTCCGCCGGTGATGTTTCTTAACTTGAGGGCCAATACGTACAGGAGCATACTGAACGCGAGGTGAATCATTGCAAAGGCTGAATGGGAAAGTCTCGCCACTATGGGGATCAAGAGCAGGGCGAGAGCGAGTGAACCCAAAATGCCGATCAGTAGAGATAGAAGCAATGGGCATCCCTCGATGTGAGCCAGGGCGAGAGCGGTGGCATAGGCGCCGGCCCCGAAATACATGGCGTGTCCAAAGCTGAAGAGACCGACGAATCCCAGCAGCAAGTTATAACTGACGGCAAAAAGAGCGAATATGGCGAAGGTTACCACCACGTTTGTAAAATACATGCCGCAGAATATCGGGCAGAGAACCAGGGACGCCACTATCACTATCCACACAATCCACTTCAGATATCTGTTCATCATTCTCTCTCCCCGAAAAATCCAACCGGCTTAATTATCAGGACGATGGCCATGAAGATAAACATCAGCACCGGTGCAAGCTGAGAGATAAACTGCACCCCGTAGGAAGATAAGAAGCCGGATATGAGAGAAACCAGCAAGGCGCCCCCCAGGCTCCCGAACCCTCCTACAATCACCACGATAAATGCGTCCATTCCCATCTGATCCGCAAGTCCCGGAAACACTGTCAGAATAGGGGCTATTGCCACTCCTGCAAGCCCGGCAAGCCATGTGCCGACACCGAACACACCCATGAAGAGAAAAGGAACGTTGATCCCCAGCACGTTGACCATATCCGCGTCGGATACGGCGGCACGCACCACCATGCCCAATCGGGTCTTGAAAAGGATAAAGGCAAGAAAAATCAGTACTACGAAGGACATGGCAATGATAAAGAGACGATAGATGGAATATTCTAAACCTCCGACGTTGATTAGACCCTGTAAAAGCGGTGGAACTGTCACGGTCAAATTTTCAGTCCCCCAAAAGACCTTGACAAGCTCCATGATTACGAACATCACACCTATTGTCAGTGTTAATTCGGACAGAAGTCCCGCGGCGTGAACCTTTCTTAAAAAATATCTTTCTACGATGATGCCGACAAGGGCAGTGGCGACGGGTGCAATCAACAGCGCCAGCCAGAAACTGCCTGTCATCGCCACCACTTGGTAACAAAAATAGGCTGACAGCATAAAGAATGCGGTATGGGCAATATTCAATATCCCCATCATACCGAAAATCAGTGTGAGCCCGGATGCCACCAGAAAGAGCATCATTCCGTACGCGAGTCCGTGTATCCCCTGAGCAACATACATGGCCGTAGTCGGATCCATAGTTCCCTCCTATTTTTTCGCCGGTTAATGAACGCTGTTACACATTGTTGACCGTGAAAAGGGCGTTCCTTGAAGATTTTGGATGTATGCACGTTTTTGTCCCTCAGCCCCTCATGGTCCGCCGACGGTGAAACCGGCGGTGAACCATGGAAGGGGAGGGAGTCATATCCGCAGACTCAATGACGCATCAAGGGTGCGGATCGTGAATGGCGCTTATTTACACAATTCGGGATCCGCCTTGGGAAGCACCTTTTCGGCCGGTATTTCGTAAGAAGGGCCGGTAACGCAGGTCCCTTTATACCAGTAGTAAGGCGGTATATTCATGCTTTGCTTCTGTTCCGCGGGCGGCACGTATATTTCCACGTGAATATCCTGGATCGCCTTGTGGTCGCAAGCCCTCATCTTCATCAGCTTGCCGTTTGGATATATGTAGGTATCACCTTCAAATACTTTGATGATCTTTTCCGGATCAGTGGTTCCAGCTCTTTCCATCACGCTCAAAAACCAGTAAGTCTGTGCTTTGTAGGAGCCGATATTTCCCGTTCCGTGTTTATACAGCAAGGTATCGTACGGCGCCGCCCATTTGCCGGCCTCCCACAGATCGTTCCAGGCCTTGTAGAATTTAATCTGTCCCGGCGTCTTGAATGCACCTCCGTCTGCACCATACTGACTCACATGAACAAGACCATTGGTCCCCTCAATGCCGACCGCATGGAGGAAATTGGGTTCATCGAGAAATATATTGATAAAGGGGAGCGTAATCCCGGCCTGCCGCGCCTGTTTGAGGAGATTGGCCGCATCGGGAATCCAGTCGCCCGTATATATGGCCTCGGCACCGGAGGCCTTGATTTTTTCCAGATAAGGGGCAAAGTCGGTCAGAAACAGTCTGTGATAGTCTTCGCCCATAAGTTGACCCTGGGGGTAGTATTCTTTCAGTCCCACCTTAAATCCATCAGCCATGGAGTGACCGAAAGTATAATCCTGGCAGAGGATATAAAATTTCTTCTCCGCATTCTCTTTAATATGACCGTAATAATAGGCCGCGGCACGACCAATCTGTTCGCAGGAAATGGAGGTCATGAAAGAATAACGGGTGAAGTTGTCGGCGTCCATAAGCTCGTCGGACAATGCAGCAGTGTTTAAGGCAATAACCTTGTGCTTATCCGCCACTTGATTGATAACCTTCATCAGATGGCTTCCATTGGTTCCCCAGAGGACATGAATCTTATTCTGCAGGATCATTCTCTCGCAGACTTTTTTGCACACGGAAACTTGGACTGGTGGTCGGCCTTGAGCATTTCAATCAGTTTTTTCTTGCCGTCTACCATGATGCCGCCCCGTTTGTTGATGTCGTGAGCAACCCACAGGGCGGAGATCCAGTATATCTGACCCACTACGGCGGCCGGGCCGGAATGGGATGCGACAATTGCAATTTTGACGGTATCGCCAGTGGGAATTACAGGGTTGTTCGGATCAAAATCGGACATGTCCGGCATATTTTTTGCGTCATACTGAGCATTGGCTGCCATGGCATGAGGCAAACCGAAAAAACACAGAACGAACACAGCAATGCTCATCAACAGCACTTTTCTTTTAGCTTTCATTGTTCCCTCCTTGGATAATGTGTTGGGCTAAAAAAAAGTGAAAGAGGAATATATGCAAACAATCTCCCCACGCACCTTTTTGTTTTTTCTCCTTGCTCCCCCCTATGGTGCAAGATAGCGTAGCTCGGCGTAGCACACTGTAACAAATACGATTATTTCCGCATCACCCCCCTTTCTGGTATCATGTTACGATATCGGTTTATCTGTGCGGCCATAGGACCGGCGCGTAATACAACCGTTGGTGGGTCGAATGGCGCCTTTAAATTATGAACAGTGTAAACGTGTTATTGAAAGCTTCAACGAGTGTGTCTTGATATTGAAATACCGGAAGTGTGAGTGCAGGAACTCTTGATCAGTAATGTTCGCCAGACGAGAACCTGTAGAGCAGGCATTCAATGTGTAAGGAGTATTATGGCAAAAGATATAGAATATTGTTTTCGGTGTCAAGACCTATGTTGGATTAGCATTATTGCGTGTGGTATTCAAACCGCGTTCTTTCATTTCCCTCACCCCGTTGGGACAATGTTTCTTACACCATGCCCTTGTTACATGCCCGGTCATGATGGCGGGAAGCGATACGGGCACACCGATGGTTCCCAGGTAGAGATGAATAAAGAGGATCGTTGGATACGGGTGTGCATTTCTTCAGATACGTGCTCAGGCTGTCCAGAGACAAGACAGACATTTTCATATAGCCGGGTAAATTACATACAGAATATAATGGTTCGTCGAACCTGGAACATTCAGCTCACCACGCAGCGCGTTAATGCCGCCGCCGGCGATGTGAGAATGCGAAAAAGACCGAGAACGCTTGCTTACTTATATTTCCCTTCGAAATAGTCCTCAATAATTTTCCGGTGGTCGAACATAATCGGTTCGGGAAGGCTGTCGCGGGTGAAGAGGCCGATATCGACTGCGTCATCGGCAGCCCGGGGGACACCTTTCGCCTCTGCGATAAAGACTGTCGATATGGTGTGTTGACGTGGGTCGCGATCGGGGCGGGAGTAGGTATGCATCTGACCGAGAAGGGTGACGTCTAAAGATGTTTCTTCTTTTGCTTCTCTGACAGCCGCTTCTTCGAGGGATTCACCGTAGTCGACGAAACCGCCCGGAATGGCCCATCCGACAGGTTCGTTTTTTCTCATGATCAGCACTATATGCTTACCGTCGATTTCGATGATTATGTCGACTGTTGGTGTCGGGTTTCGGTAATATTCGATTTTGCCGCCGCAAACTGGGCAGATTCTTTTTCCTATAACAGCCATGACCGATTGATAAATGCGTACATATACACGTTTGTTGACGGATGCAGTCAATTAAATGCTTCACATGTTTGACACAATGAACGAAAGGAACTATAGAATGATTCACCACACCGTGTCAAGATGGGAATTGCTTGACAATTGGAAGCGAATTCATTAGCCTAATCGATCAACATGAGCATATGGGGGAAATATGGTAGGTGTCGTAGTGATGACTCACGGGAATTTAGGAAGAGAGCTGATTCGGGCTGCCGAATTAATCAAGGGTGAGCTGAAGGGGGTTATCCCTATATCCGTCGATGCCACAAAAGGGGTTGACGAACTCAAAAAAGAGATCGTATCGGCTATAAAAAAGGCCGATTCAGGAAGAGGTGTTCTGATTTTGACCGACCTTTTTGGAGGAACACCCTCGAACATTTCATTATCCTTTCTTAAGAAAGATAAAGTGGAAGTGGTGACAGGCGTGAACCTTCCCATGCTGATGAAGGTTCCCGATGTGCGGGATGAATACGACCTTGCTGAATTTGCCGAGTTCATAAAAGAATACGGAGAGAAGAACATTTATCTTGCAAGTGCCATATTAAACAGAAAAGTCAGTGATTGACGACGCTTTTTGTAAAGGTGATTAATGGGTGAAAACGGCCGTGGTTAGAATTGATAACAGACTGGTACATGGTCAAATCCTTGAATCATGGGTTCCTTTTCTCAGAGCGGCGAAAATTATAGTCGTAAACGACAAGGTGGCGTCCGATCTTTTTATGGAGTCGGTTATCAAAATGGCCGTTCCACGAGGGATAGAGGTGTCCGTGTACGAAGTGGAAGAATTTGCGAAGAGTTATGCCGGTTCGACGGCGGTAGATCGGGATACGATCATACTTTTTGAAAGCATTAACGATGTGATACACGCCTATCAGTGGGGGTTCAGGTTCGATGCCTTGAATATCGGTAACGTGGCCAACAGTGGAAGCGATAAACGATGTGTTGTCACACATATTTTTATGAATGCAGCTGAAATAGACGGTTTGATGATGTTCGTAAATAACGGTATCGACGTAGAAGTCCGAGGAGTTCCGACTGACAAGCCTGTGCCGTTTTTATCGGCAGTGAAAGAAATGCAGGAGAGGGCACGTGCCGTTTAAGACAATTACCGATAAGATATCATAAAAGAGACAACGATGTGGATTTCATCAGCTGAGGTTGCCCTGCTGGGTGCTATAGTGTGCCTCGACCGGATCACCATCCAGGTCATGATTTCGCGCCCCGTTGTTGTCGGTCCTATAATCGGCGCCTTCTTAAAAGATCCTGTGACAGGTCTCATCACGGGGGCTTATGTGGAAATGCTCTGGATTGACCACATTCCCCTGGGTAAATATGTGCCACCGAATGATGTGATCGCAACCGTGTTGATCACGGCAGGCGCCATACTTTCCGGTCGCGGATTGGGCGAGGTGCCGCCGGAACTTATTTCCCTTTCAATACTGTTATTTGCCCCCTTTGCCTACATTGCGAAAGGATTGAACATACTGCTTATCAAATCAAATGAGGTGCTTTCTGAAAAGGTACATGAAGATGCACAAAGGGGTGATACCGGTGCAATTACAGGAGCGCAATGGCGGGGGATGGCAAAAACATTTCTGACGTCGGCGGTACTGGTCTTTGTGTCTCTGGTTGCAGGGACCTGTCTGCTTGCGTGGATATACCCGCTTCTTCCCATGCGTGCCCTTCGGGCCCTTACGTTGACATATTGCTTTATACCGGTTCTGGGGGTGGCGATTGCCCTGAATACAATTAAAATGAGGGGGGCGTTGCCTCTTTTTGCGGGTCTATTTCTCGTGGTTATGATAGCTGCACATGTACTGTGATTCAGAACGCAGCGGTGGTCATTCATTCTCGTATTCTCTATAAGCGGAGGCAAAAAGAAAGTGCGTTATATGGAAACCCTTCGAGACATGGAGATCAGCGATATCGACGGTGTCCTTGAGATAGAGGAGGCATCTTTTCCCACTCCTTGGACAAGGGGTATGTTTTTAGAAGAGCTTGAAGAATCGCTCTGTATAAATCGGGTCGTTGTTATTGAAGAGACAGTCATAGGGTACAGCTGTTTCGCTCTCGTATTCGACGAGGTGCATTTGAGAAATATCGCGGTGAGGGAACGCTATCGTCAAAGAGGAATCGCCTCGCGTCTGCTCGAAGATATGATTGATATAGCAGTCACTGAGGGGGCCTTTCTTGCCACCCTCGAGGTGAGAAGGTCAAGTATTCACGTGCAGCGCCTTTACGAGCGGTTCGGGTTTCACACGGCGGGTGTGCGGCCAAAATATTATTCAGATACAAGAGAAGATGCCCTGATCATGTGGGCGGACCTGCGGGATCGATGGAGCGCCATGAAAGTTGAATGACGGGAACAGATGAAAGGAACGCGTACATTTGAAAGGGGCGTTATTCTGGAAAACAAGCGGATTGCCCCGGACCACCATATGATGGAACTGGTACTTCCCGCTACATTCGAGAGAGCGCAACCAGGACAGTTTGTGATGATAAAAATAGGGTGGGGTGAAACCCCGCTTCTGGCAAGGCCCTTCAGCGTCTATGACAGACATTCGTATAACGGAGTTGAACGCATACAAGTGCTGTATCGCATTGCCGGAAAGGGAACCGCGCTCCTTGCGAAGCTGAAGGAAGGTGCGACGCTGGGTGTGCTTGGTCCCCTCGGTCACGGCTTTCAGATGGAACAGAAATATCGCAAGATAGCCCTCATAGCGGGAGGAGTAGGGGTTGCACCCCTGACCTTCATGGGACGGTATATACGTGAAAATTGTCCCCGGTGTGACTGCGAGGTGACAGGTTATATCGGCGCCCGGACGGCATCCACGCTGGTAGGGCGCCGGCAGATGGAGGAAGTCTGTGACACCCTTCGGATTGCAACGGACGATGGAAGTCTGGGATATCACGGGGTGGTGACGGATCTCGTCGAGAATGATCTGCGCTGCTACGAGGGAACTGACGCCGTCATGTACGCCTGTGGTCCCTATCCTATGTTGCGGACCATGGCGACATTGGTGGAAAACGGTCCCTGGCACTGTAAGGTTTCCATGGAGGAACGCATGGCCTGCGGTCTAGGTGCCTGTCTGGGGTGTGCCGTGAAGGTAAAATCGGACGGTTCATCGCCTTCCTACTTGCGGGTCTGTAAGGAAGGACCGGTATTTGACATACGGGAAATAGACTGGAATGACTGATACGATGCCTAGTCTGGCCGTTGATATCGGCGGCCTTGTCATCAAGAATCCTGTGATGGCGGCCTCGGGCACCTTCGGGTACGGCAGGGAGTACGCTGATTCCGTTGACCTGAATCGCCTGGGGGCCATTATTATAAAGGGGCTTTCGTTTGATCGGAAGACAGGGAATAAACCTCCAAGAATCATGGAAACGGCCTCAGGCATGCTCAATGCCATCGGGCTGGAAAATGTGGGTGTCAATGCCTTTCGGCAGGACAAGATGCCCTTTTTGAGAACCCTGGATACGGCCGTTATTGCCAACATTTTCGGTGAGACACCCGAGCAGTACTCGAAAGTTGCCGAAATCCTGAATGGCGAGAAAGGCATTGCCGCCATCGAGGTGAACATATCCTGTCCCAATGTGAAAAAAGGCGGCGTGAATTTTGGTACGGACCCGGAACTCGCCCACGAAGTGGCCAGTGCGGTGAGGGAAAAGACGGGACTTCCTCTTATCGTGAAATTGACCCCCAATGTTACCGACATCAGGGTTATTGCGCGGCGCGTCGAGGCGGCGGGTGCCGATGCGCTTTCGGTGATCAACACGCTGATGGGCATGTCAGTCGATGTGACGACAAGGCGTCCCCATCTCGGCAATATCACGGGGGGGCTTTCCGGACCAGCGATTAAGCCGGTGGCATTGCGCATGGTATGGGAGACGGTGCAGACAGTGGCAATTCCCGTAATCGGGATCGGAGGCATCGTATGCGCCAACGACGCATTGGAATTTCTCATCGTCGGCGCCAGGGCCATCCAGGTGGGGACGGCCAATTTAATCAATCCCGCGGCGACAATGGAAATTATCGGTGGCATTATCACCTATCTGCACGAACGGGGCATCGATGACATCGGCGACCTCATCGGCACGCTGCGCATATAGGAGGAACGGTACATGTCTGACTGGGAAGAAATATACGACGGCATCTATTGCATAGGGGGACCGAACATTTCACAGGCTGAAGACGCCACCGTCTTTCTCGTCGATTGCGCTGATGAGTTGATTATGATCGATTCCGGCGCCGGCCGGTCGGCGGAACGTCTGGAGCACACCGTACACGCACTGGGGTTCGATCCCCACACCATATCGACGCTGATCCTGACACACTGCCATATCGATCATATAGGCGGCGCCCCCTATTTTACGGCACGGTTCGGCTGTCGTCTCATTGCCCATGAGCTTGACGCCGCCGCCATAGAGGCGGGTGATCCCGTGGAGACGGCGGCCCGCATGTACGGAATTGCATTTCCGCCCATTCCCGTCGACAGGCGCATAAAAGGGGAAGAAGAAATAATCGCTTTCGGCAATCAGGACATACGGTTCATCCATACGCCGGGGCACACGCCCGGTTCCCTCGCGGTAGTGATCGATCGAAAGGGGAAACGCATCCTCTTCGGCCAGGACATTCACGGTCCTTTTTTGAAAGCCTTCCGGTCCAGTATCGATGATTGGAAACAGTCGATGGAAAAACTTCTGGCTCTCGATGCCGATATCCTCTGCGAGGGACATGTCGGCATCTTTTCGTCTAAAGAAAAGGTGCGAAAGTACATCCAGGGGTACGTGAAACAATATTACAGATGAATCGCCCGGTTTTCTCCCGCCCGCGCCGCTTCCATCAGCATTTCGGACAGGGTAGGGTGGCCGTGCAGCATCTGTGCCATGTCCTTTAACTTCAGTCCTCCTGTTTTTGCCAGGAGCGCTTCATGGACCAGTTCCGTCGCCTCGGCGCCGACGATGTGTGTGCCGAGGATTTCTTTTGTGTCCTTGTGGAAGATGAGTTTTACCATTCCTTCAACATTGTCGAGGGCAACTGCCTTTCCGGAAGATCTGTAGGGGAACACTGCCTTTCCGTAGGGGATGTGGTGCGCTGCTGCGTCCTTCTCCGTCACGCCGAATCCCCCTACCTGGGGCTCGCAGTATATTCCGTAGGGGATTTCATCGTGTGTTATTCGTGGGCGCGGTCGCTGCCCGGCAATGTATTCAACGGCGGTTTCACCCTCCCGCGATGCGACATGGGCGAGAAGTGGGGTATTAATCGCGTCGCCGACGGCAAACACAGTGTCGACAGCGGTTTTGTAGTAATCGCCAGTTTTGATGAAACCCTTTTCACATTCAACGCCCAGGTGTTCGATGCCGATGTCGTCTATATTGGGGGATCGTCCCACCGCGACGAGGATTTTTTCTGCGCTGATGCGAGACAGGTTCCCCATTCTCTCAAGGGTCACTTCACAGTGTCCGTTTTTGAATTGATAATCCACCATCTGCGCACTGACGTAGGTTTCGATGCTGTGTTTCTTGAACACCCTTTGCACAACCTTTGTTATTTCGGCATCACCCTGCGGAAAAAGACTGTCGAGCATTTCGACGATGGTCACATTGACCCCGAAGGAGTTCAAGATGTACGCGCACTCAAGACCAATTGCCCCTGCCCCCAGAATAATAATGCTTGTGGGGAGCGTTGTTAATTTAAGTATGCCCGTGGACGACAAAACACGCTCTTCATCTATCGTGAGCCCCGGCAGGTCTTTCGGTCGTGATCCCGTGGCAATTATTATATTTTTTGCGGTGATTTCATCAGTATGATCGATTGTAATTGTACCGGGTCCTGCAATGGTTGCCTTTCCCCGAATAAAATCGACCTTGTTCTTTTTCAGCAGAAACAACACGCCCTTTGAAAGCCGCTCTGCGGCCGCTCTCGATTTCTGATGCACCGCCTCGTAATTGAACCCGGAGGTATCTGTCCTTACACCCATGTGTTCAAGACCGGGCAACGAATTGTATATTCCTGCCTGGTTGATAAGCGCCTTTGTGGGGATACATCCCCAGTTCAGACACACGCCGCCCATTTTGCTTTTTTCTATCACCGCTGCCGTTAAGCCGAGCTGACGCGCCCTGATGGCGGCAACGTATCCGCCGGGTCCCGATCCGATGATTGCGACATCGTAGTGATATTCCATTGGCATCCCCCTGCATAAAATGATGTGCTATGATATTAGTGCATTTTTTACCCGCTCAGTCTTTGAGGAGTAATTGCCTAAACCCTCTTCTCCTGTACAAGCCGCGCGAAATGCTCAAAGGAACGGTCATAGGTTGCCTCGGCCTCCTTTGAAAAGCAGCACCCCGGCAGCTGCCGTATCTTCAGGTGATAGCGGATACAGTCGCAGCAGACCCCTTTACGGGAACAGGGCTCGTAGGAACAATTACAGAAATCCAGATTTGTCTCCTTTTTGCAGTCCATAACAATCTTTCTTCTTTACGGAATAAGCCACTGGTATGCCACTGTTTTATTCATCAGGGGTAGCGTCGTGGGGCGCCCCCGGAATCTGCAATGTGCCTGCTGATGTCTCGTACTGTCTCCATGGCTGCGGCGATGTCCATGGTGCGGATCGTGCGATCTTTCATGATCACTTTCCCGTCGATGATTACCGTGGAGACGTCCGACCCCGATGCTGCATAGACGACCTGTGAATAGGGGTTGTAGAGGGGCGTTAGATGGGGCTGATTCAGGTCGAGAAGGATGATGTCGGCCTTTTTCCCCGGTTCGATACATCCGACGATTGTCTCAAGACCAAGCACCTTCGCTCCCCCTATGGTGGCCATTTCTACGACGGTTTGTGCATCCATCACCGTGGGATCAAGCGCTGCAACCTTGTGAAGCCGTGCCGCGGCACCCATTTCCTGCATAAGATCAAGATCGTTGTTGCTTGCACACCCGTCAGTGCCCAGCCCCACCGTGATGCCCTGTGCAAGCATTTCTGGAATTGATGCAATGCCGGCAGCGAGTTTCATTGAGCTTTCCGGATTGTGAGAGACCTTTGTGTCATAATCGGCCATAATGGTCAGTTCTTCCTCGTCAAGCCAGTTGCAATGTACGGCCACCGTGTGTTCGTCAAGAATGCCCAGAGCATGAAGGTGGAGAAGCGGCGTGTTCCCATATCGTTCCTTAATATCGCTTACTTCTTCCTGCGTTTCCGAAAGGTGGGTCATGAAGAGCGTATTGGACCGGCGTGCGACTTCCTTGATGTCCTGATATGTGGCAGGTGAACAGGTATAAGGGGCATGGCAAAATAGGGCAGGGGTGATAAGGGGCGATGCCGCCTGCCAGCGGTCTATAAAGGCCTGGGCAATATCCATATTTTTACTCGGATCGGGATTCCCCGGCGCAGGAAAATCGGTAAACCCGGCGCAGACCACCCCGCGCATCCCCGATTCGATGGCTGCGTGAGCAATGCTTCCGGGGTAGAAATAGGCGTCGCAAAAAGTCGTTGTTCCAGAAAGAATCATTTCGGCGATTGCAAGCCGGGCGCCGGCACGGCAGAACTCCCTGTTCACAAATGCGGCCTCAGCGGGGAATATGTGATTTGTAAGCCACTCGGTGAGAGGAAGATCATCAGCAAGTCCCCGGAAACAGATCATCGGAAGATGGGTGTGGGTGTTGACAAGACCCGGCATAACAAGCGATCCGCGGGCATCAATCGTTTCCTTGGCCATGGAAACGGTGTGATGGGATTTGCTATCGTTCACAAAAACAATCTTGCCGTCCCGTATTCCTACATCACCCTTTTCTATGATGTCTTTGTCTTTCGAAATTGTGAGAATCATTCCGCCGCGGATCAGAATATCCAGTATCAATTCCTTCATGCCAACGCGCTACCCATGTTTTTCTTGATTCGTTCCGCGATCGTTCTGACACGGTCCATGCAAAGTCTTTCGTCGATAGTGAGGAGTGCCCGGTTTTCCATCACGAGTTTTCCATTGATAATAACGGTGTCGACATCGCTTCCGTTCACGGCATAGACAAGATGAGAATATTCGTTATACATGGGGGTAAGGTGAGGTTTGTTGCAATCGATTATGATAATGTCAGCTTTTTTCCCTGTCTCCAGAGTCCCCACGAGGTTCTCCATGCCAAGCACCTTGGCGCCATTGCAGGTGGCCATGCGGGTGACTGTTGCGGCGGACATGACAGTGGGATCGAAGCGCACCACTTTTTCAAGCTTGGCCGCCGTATCCATTTCCTGAAACATGTCGAGGTTGTTGTTGCTGGCACAGCCGTCGGTGCCCAGTCCCACGCAAATGCCGTGATCCAGCATGCTCGAGATCGGTGCAACGCCGGAGGCGAGTTTCATATTGCTTTCCGGGTTGTGAACCACTTTGCACCCGTGATCTGCAAATATACGAATATCCTCTTCGTCCATAGTCACGCAATGAAACGCGAAAAACCTTTCATCGAGAAGCCCGAGTTCTTCGAGAAAACGCGTGGCCCGTTTCCCCAGCTTCTCGTTAAGCTGCATGAGTTCACCCTTGTTTTCAAGGAGATGTGTCGCAAGGGGGGCATGATATTCATCGGCCAGCATTTTTGATTTTTGCAAGAGATCCCTGGAACAGGTGTAGAGGGCATGCGGTTCAACCGCTATATTCACCAAGGGGTCATCGGCCCACTTTTCAAAGAGCATCCGCGTGTAACGAAATCCCTCCTGAGGCGACTTTATGTTGGGTGAGGGAAAGTCGAAAAAAACCTCTCCCAGAAGACAGCGCATGCCGGCCTCTTTGGCGGCCCGTGCCGTTTCATCTTCAAAAATGTACATATCACAGAAGGTGGTGGTTCCCGATTTTATCATTTCGGCGCAGGCAAGAAGGCTTCCCCAGTAGGCCAGTTCAGGATCAACGTTTTTTGATTCGGCGGGGAATATATAATTATTAAGCCAGTCCATCAGTTCCATGTCATCGGCAATTCCTCTAAAACAGGTCATGGCGGCATGGGTATGCGCATTGATGAGACCGGGCATGACCAGGCAACCCGAGGCATCGATAACCTTTTTCGCCCGGCAATTGCCCAGAATTTCGACCGACGTACCTATGGCGACTATTCCATCGCCCTTAATCGCAAGGGCGCCCTCCGGTATGCGAGTATCGCTTTTGTCAACCGTGAGAATTGTTCCGTTTGTTATGAGTATATCCGCTTCGATCATTCCTTTTCCCTCAAAGAACCTCGTTAATATGAGAAACGTCCTTTATTGTGATCGCCAACAACAGGGGCAGCGCAAGCACCATAAAACAAGCAATGATCCTTACCATACCATCCACTGCATCATCAAGAGCTTATAGGGTGCAAGGTTACTTTTTCCTGTTCATTAAAAGAGCAAACGAGGGCGCCATTCCCGGCGCCAAAGGATTGATGCTCGGAGTGTACGCTGTTTCGTCGGCTCCTTTTGCCCTTGCCATTTACAGAGGAATTCGCTATATCACGTGAAATTGTCTTCCGCAAAGACAAACGACATGCTCCATACATGCATCTGTTGTATGCATGGAAATAAGGAACGACAGAATATGACAACGTAAAAAAGCCTGGGTGGCGGAACTGGTAGACGCAAGGGACTTAAAATCCCTCGGTCCTTGCGACTGTGAGGGTTCGATTCCCTCCCCAGGTACCATAAAATCAAGGGGTTACAGCTTTCGGAGTTGTAACCCTTTTTCCTTGGATACCCCGATTGAATTCAGGCGTTTGTACTTTCCGATCAAGAGCGTCCCAAAAGCCTCTTATTGGCGGCATTCACCCTGACTATAGGCGGTTGGAATGAATGGGGCCGCGTCTTTTTTCGCCGCATGGTGCCGTCTGCGGCGGACGAACACGTGACTTGATCTGAAGGTTCTCTGAAAATTAAATTGTTCTTCGATCGGCAGGGGTCGTGCAAGCAAATTCTCCTCGCGGGAATATCAATTATCCCAATATCGTCATTGACATAAAATCATGGTACGCCTATAGTCCTGAGATATATACGGTGCTTTCCACACACTGGACAAGGCACTGCGTCACAATAAATCTTTGGAGAAAGGAAGAGGAATCATGTCTCAAATGAAATGTATGAAGCAGTCGGCAGTCATTTATTCTATCGTAGGCATCGTTTCAGTCTTCTTGATGATGTGGGTTATTATTGCTGAAGTCGGTGCTCACGCTCCTAAAACAGTCTCACTATCCTACGATCTGCAAGCCAAGGTTCTCACCGTTTCTGTAACACACACCCGGTTCTCCGCCGGCCATTACATAGACAAGATCGAAATCAAGAAAAACGGTACACTGGTTGCCTCTCACAGTTACAAAGAACAGGTTTCCGAAACCTTCACTCATACATACGCACTTGATGCCGTCCGGGGTGATGTCATAGAAGTAAAAGCAACGTGCAATAAATTCGGATCCGCGTCAGAAAAGATACGTGTTGATTAAAACTGGCCAGATCCTTTTACTTAACGATACGAGGCTCATGCGAGAGAAGGGTAAATGTATCCTTTTTACATTCACGTAGCAGCGATGGGCGCCGGCGTGATCCTGCTGGCCGCGGGGATCTTCGCCGCCAGGTTTTTTCGAAATAGGCGCTGGTGGCTGAAATTTCACCGTCCCGCAGGAATAACGGGAGTGGTGTGTCTTACTGTCGGCGCGGTAGCGACAGTTGTCATGGTTTCACTGGGAGGCGACGGTCACCTCCAGGTTTTTCATGCGTGGTTGGGACTGGCCGCGATTCTGTTCGCCATCAGTGCCCCCGTGCTGGGCACACTGCAGTTTACACTCCGCTCACACACAGGGCAAATCAGGCGCTGGCACCGACGGACAGGCTATGTAGCCATTATTCTTTGCATTATTGCAGTCTTTGCCGGGATGAAGGCAGTAGGATAAAGTGCCTCCGGTAAATTGTAATCTCATTGTTGAGGCGAATGGATTCAATGCAATCTTTTTGGAAATCTAAGGGAGAAAAGCTTCAAACGAGGACCATAACGGTTACCTCATATTAATATGACGATCACAGAGTTCCCATTAAGGGCATGGCGATTGCAAAAGGTTTTACGGCGCGGGTAAAAAATCTGGTCGGAGGGAACAAAGGCTGTGCCCATTTGGTGGAGCTTTTATTAGCCATGGCACCGGCCGCAATTCAGGGATATGCTTCCTACCAGGCAGTCAAAAATGGTGTTGAGTTTTTTTATCGATACCTGTCATGCGTGGCGGGAGGATGGTCCGTTGTGTGGAATTTTTAAGAAAGAAGTTAAACGCTACATAGGGTTTACTGAAAAAGTCATAATTCAACAATTCACCATCCCTGTGCCGGTGAGAGGTCTATACCGCGCAATAAGAACCACTCCACGGACCAGCTCTAAATGCCGCCGGATGGTGAGACGACGGG